>Ga0075461_10000045_pt1 | contig 25200 bp, 39 predicted proteins | sample DEB08_DNA_6_FD_74788 | JGI IMG/M metagenome (GOLD analysis project Ga0075461, IMG submission 74788) | Aqueous microbial communities from the Delaware River and Bay under freshwater to marine salinity gradient to study organic matter... | ecosystem: Environmental > Aquatic > Marine > Coastal ...
CTTCTGGTGATTGCAGGTTTGGCAGGAGGTTATTACCTATGGTTTTAGTCAATGTTTTGATTCTTGAAGATAAATCCGTTGTCTTAGAAATGGAGGCAACTGAGGAACAAAAGGCTCGTGCAATCAAAGTCATTCAAGAAGAAAGAAACTTCAAGTGATATTATGGAAATAATTGAGTGTGAATCATGTGGAGGAGTTTTAACTCCTAACCAATTTTGTGATTGCCATCAGGAGAGTGAATAAATGAACATCCGTAGAACTATTGGAAAAATTACCAGCCCGATTTTTGTGCCGCTACGACGCTTTGTCGCATGGGGCGACCAGAACTTTGGAACTTGCGACCACCGACTCGTAGTGATTCCAGTTTCATACCCAGAAGAATCAGAAGAGTGATTCGTTAAATAGGTAATAATCATCATCGTAAATTACCACAGGAGAAGATATTATGGGACAATCTAACCGAGCAGGACGAAACCAGAAAATGTATGTTGAAGACCACCCCGATTCAGAGATTTATCCTCTGAATTGCGTTCCCAAAGAACGACCCAAAGGTTCGTGGACTAATGGAGTTTTGGCTTGGCAAAAGGCCACCGCCTCAGAATCCGCCAAAATTGTGGGTTGGCTCACACCACCTCGCTTCAAAAATCTTAACCATCATGGGCGGGTTAGACCTAAGCCTCGTTTCACATCCGAACAACGCCTTCGGGCAGACTTGCGTTCCGCAGGAATTATTATGGAGGAGGAATAATCATGGCTCAGAATCCAACCACCGAAGAGTGGCAAGTTATTTTGTCGGCTCTTAATATCTGTCAAGCCAATTCAACAATTGCAGAAACCCTGCGAGCCTCAGCACTGGATTTGGTGCAATCTTATATGGGTAATGACATTGTTGTAGAAACGGAGTGGAATGACGGACCTATCACTATTCGTGAAAAGAAATGGAAACCCTCTGGATTTAACTAAAATAAGGTGAATAATATGACAACGATTGAAGAAATTGTAGAACAAATTGATAGCATGGAAATAGACGAACTGAAAAACTTGGCTAAGGCCATCCGTGATTTGATTGAAGAAAAGGATGTTTCTGAGGATGTCAATGTGGGCGACCTCGTTTCCTTTGAAGTTCGTGATGGAGCCACTCTAACTGGATTGGTTCAATCCACCACCAGCAAGCGAGCCACAGTTTTGCTCAATGCGGCTGAAGGTCTTTACACCATCAACCTCAAGGCAGTGGCTATTCTGGAGTCAGCCCCCGCCCAACCAGAGGTATCTGAATCTTCTGATGATGACACCGAAGCGTAAAAAAGGTGATTTGAGTGGATTGGATTTGGATTTTATTGGCGATTTCATGGATAGCAATTTTTTATGTCTATCAAATCAGTAATTCCAATCTCAAGCAATTGAAACAATTGGCTCTTATCAATGATAAGATTTTTTCTCATTTGGGACTCAAAGAAACGACACTTCAGTTAGACCCCTCACAAACCCGACTCTCAGATTTTGAGGAGGAATAATAATGGGATTGCTTTCATCAGTCAAACACTTTGGACTCCGACTGATTGAATTGTCTTTGGGGCTTCATGGTATCATGCACATTTTTGAATTTGGAATGGCTATCTATGAAGAAGCATACCTAACTGCTTCATTGGCTGCTTTTGGAGCCACCACCATGATTCTGGGTGCAGTTCTTTTAGGGCATACCCACGACCATATTCACCCCCACCACCCAACTACCGAAACAGAAATTCCCTCCGTAGCCGAATATGAAGATAGGTTGTGAAATCATGGAATGTGTTTCTTGTCATCGCAGTTATATCGGAGAGAAACATTTGTGTGTAGATTGTGAGTTGTTGGAATCTGAAGCGGAGGAGTAATCTTGAAGGTTATTGCTTTGGACATTGAAACCAAAAACATGGACATGAGTTCCGATGGTTTGGAGTTTGACGACCCCAGAGGTTGGTTAGTTTCTTGCGTCAGCGTCTGGGATGCTGGCGTGAATCACCAGCATGATTACAATTATGCCCACCTCCCAGAAATTCCTGATTCAGTCCGAACTGAATACCAAGTGGAATCCTTTGCTACCCTCCAGCATGACTTACAGGAATGGTTTGATGCTGGTTATCTTCTGCTGACCAAGAATGGTCGCAAATTTGATTTGCCCATCATCAGCAAGCCCATCTCTGAAGGAGGTTGCGGTGTTGGAGAAATCGTGGCCGAGTTTGACGCCAATTCCCGCCATTTGGATTTACAGGTCTGGTTGGAAGACGCCACACAAGGTATCAGATTTTCTCTGCAATCATTGGTTAAGGCAGTTCTCGGACCCCATGAATCTAAGTTAATGGAGGCTCAATTTGCCCCTGATGAATGGAATGCAGGAAATTATTCCGAAGTCATTGCTTATTGTTCCAAAGACGCAGAACTCACTTACCGAGTCTGGGAAATGGCTCGCCGCAAGGGTTCTCTTCAAGCCGAATACAAAGACCCAGAAACAGGCCAATATGAATCGTGCTATGTTCGGATTTCTTGGTAAGAACATTGAAATAACAAGCCAAACCAAGTTTGGTTATGAGTGATGAAGTCAATCTACCTGAATCCATGATTGAACGCCAACTCAATCGCATTCAGGAACACTTGTTTTCCGACTATACTACTGACAATGAATCCTATCAAGGCACACTCAAACCAGAGGTTCAAAAAATCATTTTTGATAATCTCAAGTTTAACGAACCTTTAGACGAAGAAGCCTTCATGGTGATTTTATCCACCATTGTTAAAGAATTGGTGGATTGGGTAGAATCCACATTAGATGGTATCAACGAAAAACTTCTCAGACGCTTCATGTTAGATTTTGTCCACCAATTTGTTAGCAACAATTTGACTCTGGCTCCCGTATCTACCCCCTTCTCTGCACATGATTTCTCTTATGTTTAATCTTAAATAGGTAGAGTTACAACCGTATTTCACGGGAGGTGGAAAGCGTAAGATATGGTGATACAGGCCAATCCCTCTTGGGTGAAGTTTGTGTTGTCATAACTTAAGGTTCATGCTAATTGTTGGTCGCAATTAGGGTTCATGGGCTGAATTTTGGTGGATTTTTTGACCAAGTGTAGTTTAATTTTACCTCATGCGGGGTATAATTTTAATACACATTATAGAGTGTTTGTCCAATAAAATGGTAAATAAGCAAACAAAATCAATACGCTTACACCCCCATCCCATTCACAAAATCTTAAATAGCAAGTAGGAGATATACCATCTATGGCTGTCATTAAGTTCACAGGTTCACTGAATGATGAATTAGATGAGTTTTTCCGTAACTTTGGCTACACCCAAGAAATTCCTTGGCGTTACACTAATTATCAAGGAATTACCACTGAAAATCAGTTTGACCCTCAGTATTTGCGTCACTTCATCGCAGCCGCATATCAGAATTACAATTATCGCACAGCAGAAAGAGAAACAATCCCTGCACAAGATGAAAGGGATTTTGACCCTTATCATAGAGCAGATTTGTGGGATGTTTGGACCAACATTCAAGAAACACAACCTGACCGCATTAAGTTCTATTTAGTAGACAACAAGTTGTTATTTTTCTGGTTGCCCCGAACTGGACGAGATTACAAATTCCGAGCCGTTAGTAGAGGTTGGAGAGGCGGGCAGTTTTCTAAATCAGGTGGTTCTTGGTTTTGTTTGCACAGACCCGTTGAACCTGATGAAGAAGGAAATTATTCTTTGAAATTCGGAATGCCCGTTACTTATACTCCTATCGGGTTTGTCCAAGGCAATCTTCTTTCTCCTTCAGAAGCATTAAGTTCGCCCGTAGTTACTTTTGAAAACCCTGAACAATATACGGTTTCGGGAGTAGCAATAAATTGGGATTTTCAAGGAGGATTAGTATATCGCAGTTACGGAAACACATTTGTTACTCTTTTAGATAATGAAGACACCCTTAACAGAGTCAAAGATAATCTGGCTTGGTATGGTTGTATAGAATCTGAATATAGTTCTGGTGTAAATATATGTAAGTTCTCCTATCCCTCAGTTCTCACCGAACAACAAAATGCTCGTAATGCACGGCAACAATCACAAAGAGTTTCCAATAACAATTCCTTACTCCAAAGAATCGGAGCACGGCAACAATCACAAAGATTTTCCAATTCCAATAAAAATTTCAATACCCTAATACCCGGAGCAGAGTTTTTAGCCACTTGCACCACAGAACGCAATCTCAAGATTTTAATGAATAATTTTGTAGAGAACGGAGAACCCTATCGCTTGGCTTATGCAATCCCATATAACGACCGATATGGCACCGCAGAAACTATGGCATTTCCAAAGGAATTTTCTGATGCGTGGGTTGCACAGGGTTGGAATCGTGCTCTTTCAGTCAGTTCAAGTGGCAACCAGAGGCAACCAGAAACAAGAGATTCAGTTACTCCTCGTGGAATTGTTACTGAAGTCAAGTTTGACTCAGAGGCTTGTGGACCCATTTTCGCTGGAAGTTCTCAAGGAGCATGGCGAACCGCCCGCCAACCCACAGTTTTCGGCACAGCCATGTTTAATTTTCTGATTAACTACCCTATCCGCATTCCTCGTATCTTGAGGTGAAATCATGGATTGGTATTACCTTACCCAACAAGACTGGAACACCCTTAGAACGGAAATTTCTCAGAACACCGACTTAGCCTACCCCCAATACCTTTCACCCGAAGAGAGCAAAAAATCTAAGCGGCCTCTCATCAATGAAGACCGCACCATGTTGTTGATGTGGGAAAATCAAGGGGCTACTATTGGAACTTGGAGGTTATGGACTCGGACTCCTGCTACCAGCAGTCAGTATCTAAACCAACAAACAGGAGTCACTACTATCAGACCCTCATTCCCACTGTATGATGCGGCCACAGAAACCTATACATCCTCGTCTTACACAGGAAACATAAACCGAAGTAATTTCCAACTTACTGCCGCTCAAAAAAGGAAGGTAGACCGACATGGTAGAACAAAAAATTGGAAAGATTATGTGAGTTTGCTTTCGGGAGTTCTCGTTATAGTTGAAGATGGTGTCCCTTTAAATTTTCGCTTACACACTGAAGCGTTGCAACCCATTCTAAATCCTGACGGCACCAGCCCCTACCACACAGGATTTGCCTTTGAGCCAGATAATTTGTATGTCATTAACTGGAATGCCAAAGCCCCTCGCATCATCGGTAATGAATCTTAAATAGGTCCTGCACCCAACAAACTTCGGAGGTAAAAGACCGCTGGATTGTTCCCCTTCTTCCGATTCAGATAGGTCCGGGTTCAGGTTTTCCTCGCTTCCTTACCTGAACCCACCTCCGCCCCAACACTCAAATAGTCAAAAAAACAAGTGGTTATCGTGGCATCACAAGAGGAAACCCTAATGGGATATTTGGTCACGGAAGAGGGTCCTGAACACTTCAGGATTCTTCCTGTTGTTCAGGCCATTATTGAGTCTTATTTTCCTGAAAACGATAAGGTGAACATTACGCAGTTGTCCACTTCTATTGTTGCTTGTGCCTCAGAAATCCAGATGCACATTGAAGCACTTGACCCTGAAATTGACCCAGATTTCGCCGCACCACTTATTCAAGAAATTGTAGCCTCTACGCTTGGACTCCGCCGATTGTGGCGAGTTCTGGCTCGCTACCAAATGCGTCAAGATTTATCTGAACTTGTTTGAAGGACTGGATTACTATGTCGCAGAAACGCCGCCAAGATGAAGATGCTAATCGTAAGCAACGACAACGAAAACCAGACAAATCGTGGAAGCGTGAATCCTATTCTGAATCAGAAATTGATTCGGAATTAGAATCCATGATGCTCAGAATCAATCAGCAACTACGATGCCGGTGTGGAATCATTTACTCCGAGCATCTTAAGGCTTGCACTACCTGTCAAGCACCCAACCCCATTTATGTTAAATAGGTGGCAAATTGATATTTCCTATATGGAAATCAATCAGGTTCATTGTGGAGATGCAGAATTGCTTTTAGCGGAACTTGAAGCCGAATCAATTGACTTGACTTTGACTTCACCACCTTATTTTAACGCTCGTGATTATTCAACTTGGCCGACCTTAGAAGACTATATGGAAAAAATGCGAGTCATTTTTACCCAAGTATTTCGCACCCTTAAACCCAGCCGAATGTGTGTTGTCAATATCTCACCCGTATTAGTTCCCAGAGAATCTCGTTCTAAACAGTCTTACCGAATCCCACTCCCTTATTATTATGTTCCCATGATGGAAGCAATTGGTTTTGAGTTTTTAGAAGACATCATTTGGAAAAAACCTGATGGTGCCGCACCCAATCGTAATGGAGGATTTTTCCGACATCGTAAGCCAGTGGCTTACAAACCCAACATCGTCACTGAATATATTTTGGTTTTCAAAAAACCAGCACCTAAACTGATTGACGCTTATATTCGCAACGAGTCTTTAGTCCCCGATGGTTATGAACGAACTAATGTTTGGGAGTTCAACCCAGAAACCTCACTTTCAGATAAGCACACCGCCCCATTTCCTGAAGCCTTAGCAGAACGAGTTATTCGTTATTATTCCTATGAAAATGATTTGGTTCTTGACCCATTCATGGGTTCTGGCACCACTGGAAGAGTTGCACGATTGCTCAACCGTTCTTGGCTCGGAATGGAACTGCACCAAGAATATACTGATTTTGCTAATCAGCGAATCAATACTTAAATAGGTAGTCCAACTCAGGCTATTTAAGGAGAAAGATTCCTATGCCTAATGAAATTGTAAATATGGTTGCCAGCACGAGATTTTGTAACGCCCTTGACATCAACGATGTCGCAGATACTCTGGACATTGAGTATGAACAAGAGCAATTCCCCGGTATGGTCTATCGGGTAGAAACACCCAAAGTTTGTCTACTGCTTTTCCGCAGTGGTAAGGCAGTGGCTACGGGAGCCAAATCCGCTTCGGATGTTGAGTCAGCCTTCCGCCAACTTCATGCTCGTTTGACTGCTGAAGGTTTCTTGACGGAGGAAAATCCGTTTGATACCGACATGATTCAGATTTCCAATCTGGTTATCACCACCGATTACGGCTCACCCGTAGACCTCAACGATTTGGTTTTGGCTCTGCCCTTTGATAAGACCGAATATGAGCCTGAACAATTTCCGGGATTGATTTACCGAATTGACGAACCTTCTGCGGTTTGTTTGGTGTTCTCTTCAGGAAAGTGCGTCATCACTGGCACCAAATCGCCCGAAGATGCTGATGAGGCTGCCGACACGCTGATGGACGAACTTCGTTCCTATCTCTGAGCGACAAACTTAAGTAGTTGCAGCACCAAATACGGTGCATGACCCAACAACTCCTTATGGTCGGAACTGCTATCGGCACAATCGCTGGACTTCCAATTGTATTCCAATTCGCTCGCAAATCGTGGGCTGAAAAGAATTGGAAGAACATTGTTTGGGGCGGAGTTTCCACTGCGGCTCTGGCTTCTGCCTCCTATTGGTATATCACCCAATACGCCAAGCAAAGCAAGGTCTTTGGCGGAGAAGGTGGCGACCACACCCACTATGACCCAGCATCTCGTTCCTTCAATGCACCCGCACCACCTTCAACCTCAGGGCGAACCTTCCTTCCACAATCCCAAGTTTTGTCGCTTCTTCGTGCTAACCCCAACACCATTTTCTCAATTCAATTTGAGAAGCGTGATGGCACTCTCCGAAACATGAATGCCCGAACAGGTGTCTACCGTGACCGTCCCGATGGAACACAGCGTATCACTGGAGCAGGTATGAAATACAACCCCTCAGATTTTGAACTTCGCACTGTTTGGGATATGCAAAGAGATGCTTACCGACACATCGCCGTAGACCGTGTGACTCGTATTACCATTGGTGGACAAACTTACCGAACTGCTTCCGCCCAATAAATGCCGAATCTTAAATAGGTGGCACGATAAATAGAGCCTCATGGCTCGGAACTCTATTAACTCAGCATGGTTTGAGTTAGCACGAGATTATCCCGACCTGATTGACCCCGGTGTGCGAGTCGGTCAAACCGACCAAACGGGAAAAATTGAGGACATGGTAAATCTGTTTTCCAATCGTTATGACGAACTTCGCCGCATCATCCGAAATCATTTAGGATTCCGAGAAACTATGGATATTTCCGAATTGTCCCGTCAGAAAATGGCATTCAAATATCGCCCCTGCAACATCATTGGTATTGTTTGTGAGATTTCTCGCACCAAATCAGGCGGACGCTTGGTTGAATTAGAGGACAAAACAGGCAGAATCACAGTTTTTCTTCGCAAAGAAGACCCAGCCGTAGCCACACTTTTGCTGGATGATGTAATCGGAGTCACAGGAAAGTTTTCCGATGATGGACGAATGTTCTGGGTAGATAGGGTCCAATTCCCCGAAGTTCTCCCCAATAACCAAAATCGTGGAGGTCTTGAATACGACCCAGTTTCTATTGCCTTTGCTTCCGATATTCACATGGGCAGTAAAAAGTTCTTGGAAAAAGAATGGGATGAAATGATGGAGTGGATGAACTCTGACCATCATGTAGCCCAGAATATCAAATACTTCGTTTTATCAGGAGATGTGGTAGACGGCGTGGGTGTTTATCCCGGTCATGAGCGAAACATCACTATGGATAATGTCTACGACCAATATGAGTTCTGTGCCAGAAAATTGGATGAATTGCCCGACCACATCACCCCCATCATTTTGCCCGGCAACCACGATGCAGTCCGACCTGCTGAACCTCAGCCCATGCTTGAACCCTTGATTCAACAAAGGTTCAACTCGGCCGTTCATGTCGGCAACCCTGCCCGTGTCAATCTTTCTGGGATTGAGGTTTTGTCCTATCACGGCAAAGGAATTGACGATATGGTTCCCCGTATGGCTCATGTGACTTATGAGCGTCCTGCGGAAGCCATGAAAGAAATGTTGAGAAAGCGACACCTTGCCCCAATGTGGGGCGAGCGAAACGCATTAAGTCCTGAAGAGGAAGACCAAATGGTTATCCGTGATAATCCAGATGTGTTCGTCACAGGACACACTCATGCCCACCAAATGGAAATGTATCGGGGCATTCCCCTGATTGTTTCGTCTACATTTCAAGGAGAAACCGACTTCATGCAAATGTTGGGCTACAAGCCTAAAATGGGATACCTTTCAGTCTACAACATTCAAAATCGCCAAATGAAAGCCTTTGCTTTCAAAGACCCATTGTGAATCTTAAATAGGAAATAGTAGGAAGAAGTCATATGTCGCCCTTAGAGCGTTTGCACCAAAAAATCAGTGAGGCAGAAGAAAAACACCGCACAGAAATGTTAGGTTATTTCCAGCAATATGCTAAACTTTCTGAAAAACTCAAAGTCAATTGTATTGACGGTTCAGGCAAACATAATTTCAATAGTAGCATTAAATCAGTTATTGGCGATACGGTTTGTGAACGATGCGGGGTGGCTAATAAATGATAAATAACTGCCCCTGTGGAAGAAAAAAGTCTAACTTGGTAGAACGGCATACGCAGTTTTTTAGCGACTATTGTTCCTATTATTGTTCTATTTATTATCAAAATCCAACGGCACATCCTCCTGTAAAAGTGAGTGATAATAAATACCATAGCAATACTTACCGCAACCCCGATATTATGGTTGATTGTGAAATGTGCAACCAAGAATATCCTATTCGTGATAACTCTAAACTTAGCAATCAAATGTTTTGTGGTGTGGATTGTTATCGTGAACTCAGGAGAGGTAAAAACTCAATTCGGGATTGGAGGGTTCTCAAAATGATTGACCTGCACCCCAATTGCACCACACAATACATTAGCGATAATTGGCAAGACAATAACAGTGAACTTACTTCTATTGGAGCCTCTCAGATTCTCAGAATCTATGCGGCTCGTGGAATCGTCATCCGAATCCACACTGATGAAAATAAGTTTGTCTATCGTATTTCTGACGCTTTCCGAGCCTCAAATTATAGTTTAGGTCAGGTCGTCAAAAATAAAATTAGGTTGTGATTAACATGAGCAAATGTCCTTGTGGAAAAACCATTTGTATGCTAACTACTGATAATTCTTACTTTCCCAATCATTGTTCGCATTATTGCTGGATTTACTATCAGAATCCTGAAGCCTATCCTTCTCATGTTTATGGCAAAGGTTCGCCCCATCACCGCAACCATTTCCGCCGACCCCTCATTTCCGCCGACTGCGAATTGTGTGGTGAATCCTTTACTTTGTCGCATGACCTCAAAAAAGGACAGAAGATTTTTTGTGGACGAGCCTGTGCTATTTCAATGTTCACATCCAAGAAAAACGCTCGTAGGGATTTTGCTATACTCAAAATTCTCAAAGTTCATGGAGAAGTTTCCATCAACCAAATGGTGGATTTATGGCCCGACATACAAAGAGGCTTATCTCAAGCCATGATTTCCAGCATACTCAGAACCAATGGGTATCTCCGCCGAAATGTGGTTCAGATTGTCAGCGAAAAGCCCAGAATCTACCGATTGAACCCCAACATTACTGAACCTTTAGCGAAAGTTATGATTTCAAAACAGGTCTACGAGTGAAACTTAAATAACAAGCCAAACGATGTTAGGCTATGCCCCTACCACCCATTACCGACTCCGATTGGGCTACTTCGCAAATGGAAGGGGGTTTGAACATAGAAAGTTTTGCTCCTCCCCCACGAGAAGCATTTCCTCAACAATACTCTCCATTCTCACACTATTCACTGTGGCTCAATGATTTACAGTCATGGATGAGTCAAACTCACATCCTCGCTTTGACTCAATTTCCTGAGAGAGAATCCTACCTCCAGTTTGACCCATTTCACTCGCAACGATTCCGAGGCACCACAGATTATTCAGATGCTCCTGAAGAAGAACCGGAAGATTCCACCTATATGCAGAGTTACGCATGGGATAATTTAACATATCGCCACATTATTGCCATTTCACAACCAGAAATTTTGAGCGAAGAACTTCAAGCCACTCAAACCACGATGAAAAATCCTAATATCAGGATTCGTTATGGGAAAACCGATTTGATTCGGTTGCAAGACCAATTTAATCAAGAACAAGAACCTGAATACCTTCAACGCCGTCCCGAAAATTTCATTGGCAAATCCGTTTTGCAAGCCTATGTTGCCGATAGGTGGTTCTCAGATAGACTACGAGAAAATGGTTACCGATGGATGTTCCAAAAAGACATCGTGGCCGATTACAATTACTCCATAGGCGGAGGTCCAGTTAGTAGCGAACCGGGACCCTACTACATCAACGACCGCTACCTCCATATGATTGAGTGGCTTATGGTAAATTTACCCAAACTGCAAGTCAGCAACGCCTACCAAATAGAATCTCAATTAGAGGGCGAAGCATTACTTCCTGATGAAATAGATAGTTTCTTTGACGGAGCCACATTTTCGGATTTGACGGGTGAAGAAGTAACATTTGATGACTACGACCGAGAACCCAACGAAGACACAGAGGATTTCCGAATCCGAATGTTAGAAGATTATGATTGGGCATCAGAACGAGAAAACTATCCATTTTCCGAAATCATTGTCAATTTGATAGAATACCATGATAGTCTTGTTAGGGTAGCCGACCCAGCATCTATTCCCTTTGTTAGCCCCACTACACGAGAAATCTTGGAAAGGTGTGCTCCTCAAAATGTATCTATGAATCCTGAACGATTGATTTCTAAGCAATTTTCACCAATCCTCCTTAACATCCCTAAACTCACCAATTTATTTACCAATCCACAAGGAGTCTCCTACCGCCGTCCAGAAATTTGGTTTCTCAACAATCCAGAAGCCTACGACCATTATTTTACCGACACTTATTCGTGGCGAAGGGGGTCCTTTGAATGGACTGAAACCTTTGACGGCACTGCTAACGAATCATATCCCGTCTTGATGATTGACAGGGATGACTCTTCTGGACCTATTTTCCTTAACTATCGCTACCGATTTTCATTCCAATACTCTGGAGCCAAAATACTTCCTATTAATTACTCCACCAATCCACCCAATTTTTGGCGTATTTTAAGCAGAAATCAAGCACAATAAGCACAATTAGACTTGCCCCAAGCAAAAGCACCATAGGGTCTTGAAGTCAAATACTTTTTCAAAAAAACGATTTTTTGGGTCTTGAAGACATAGTAGATTTGGACAGGTGTTTTTTCAATAAGTTTGGCAAATGCTTTTATAGGTAGGTTGCTAACATAGACTCATGCAAGTTGGCTACGCCTGTATCAACCAGACCTTAGGAGGCAACTGCGACCGCACTTTTCAAGAAACTGGCTCTCGTTGTGGCTCGTGTTTCAAGTGTCTGGGTGGCAAACCCAAATCCAAGATTTACACCAATCGCACTTGTATCGCCCGCACCTTTGACATCAATACTGTTTCACAGAAAATTGTTGCTAACCTTAACGACTTGCTAACTATTTTGCAGTGGAATGAGGCTCGTGGGATTCGCTTCATGCGTTTGTCCTCTGAAATGTTTCCCTTCTTTTCTCATGACCGACTTGGTTATGAAATTGATGAACTTCCTGATGCCGAGCAAATTCTACTTCAACTACGACAAATCGGACAGTATGCTCGTGATAATCAACATCGTTTGACTTTCCATCCCGGTCCATTCAATGTCTTGTCTTCCGAAAACTCTGATACAGTTCGCCGCACCATCCGTGAACTTAACTGCCATTCTCGCATTTTTGACTTGATGGAGTTTGAGCAGACTCCTTACAACAAAATCAACATTCATTTGGGCAGTGGTTCGCAAGACCATGACGGTGCTCGTTCTCGTTTTATTGAAAACTTTGCTTTGCTTGATACTAACACGCAATTGCGACTCACTTTGGAAAATGACGACAAAGCCAATATGTTTTCTGTGGCTGACTTGATTCCCATTCACGAAGCCACAGGCGTTCCCATTGTTTTTGACTACCACCATCACCAGTTTTGCACTGGCGGTTTGACTGAACAAGAAGCCCTTGAGTTGGCTATTTCTACTTGGCCTGAGGGTATTACACCCGTTGTTCATTACTCAGAATCTCGGACTTTGGAACAAGGTGGCGACACACCCACTCCAGCCCACTCTGACCTTTGCTACGGCCCTATGCGTCTGTATGGCAACGATGTAGACATCATGGTTGAGGCCAAAGGCAAAGAGTTAGCCATGGCGACACTCAGTATTGTTTCGGGTTAATTCTTAAATAGGTAGGCACAGAGTTGAGAGCCATGCACGAACCATTTGAAATGACTGTTGCCGACCGACACATCCGACTTGCCAAGCGAATGCAGGAGGATTTTAACGCCATCAAGATTTCCAACAAGCGAAAGAACGGGCCTCACGACTGGCACGGTGTTTTGGGAGAAATCATGTTTGACATCTACATGAAGTATGTTGAAAACAAGGTCAATACCCCTATTGACTACGAATGGATTGAGTTCGTCACCACCGACACCGCTTCCGCAGATTTTGAGTTTCACGATGGACGCACCCGAACCGATGTGAAAACCACCGCAGGACAGGGTTTGTATTTCCAACCATCAAACCTCAAGTTTGATTATTACATCAAAATGACCCCAACGGATTTCTTGAATGGCGACAAGCAAAAGCCTCAGAAAATGTTGATTGCAGGTTATCTCTCCAAGCAAGAAATGGAAAAGTTGTCCAGAGAAATTGTCGCAGGAAACACCAACAAAGGTCAGGTTCGTGATACCACAGGCAACACCGTGACTCACATGATTTACGAACACCACCTTCGCCCAATTGAGGAATTGATGGACATTTTGCGGGGTTGATGACCCTTGCCTTCTTGGTCAGATTGCCCCCAATGCGAGAAATGCAAATCAGAACCCTATAACACCGTTGCCGAAGGCATAGACAATGCCTATTGGGTCAATTGTTTTGATTGCGGATATTGGGAGAGTTATTGTGATGAAATCTGGAATCCTGACACGGGAGTTCCCACCCAAGTAGAGTGGGCGGTTCGTAGCGGTTATGACCCCGTATATGCTTGCCCGCACTGCACCAGAGGCATGATGAAGAGTAAAACCCTTAAGCGAGGCACTACGATTGCCGATAAGCAAATTGAATGGGAAGAGTTTGCTTGCGGGGTGTGTTTCTTTGCTTTCCGAATCCTTCCCGATGGTTCTATGTCGCTGGTGCGAAAACCTTTGACCCCAGAGGAGCAGGAACGAGCCAACGCCGAAAGAGTCAATGAAATGCCAGAGCGATTTCGGTATTATCCTATTGGCTACGGCGATGTGCCAGCAGATAATGAGTGATGGGTGAGAAACATGGTCACTTCTATGTTTTGTCCTCAGTGCCAATCTGGTTCTGACGATAGCACCACCGAAATTCCCTATGCTCGCACTGACACTGATGAATGGGATAGGGGAGAAATCGTTTGTTTCCGATGTTTGTATTACACCTCTGGCACTCCCGATGAACCACCCATCAACCAAGTTTTTCATCGTTTAAAATGCCCGCACTGTGAGTTTCCAATGGCGACCAATTACCACCCAGAGGTTTTTTACAACGAATCCGCCCCCACCGTCGCTGATATTCGCAGCATAGAATGTTTGGTGTGCCGCCTCAAAATCAAACAACGCTCAACGGGAATTTTTGTTAGCCGACAACCTGTTGATGACGACATGATTTTGCTCCAACGCAACGACATGATTCGGGAAGCCCAGATTCATTGGCGAAACACAGTGCAAGACATTCTCAACTCCACTTGGAATCAACAGGAATTAGAGGACTTTGAAGGGTGGCTGCAAGAAAATTATTTTGGTGAGTAACATGGCTTGTTGTGACCGACCCGACATTTTGACGCTTCCTCAGCAAGACCCTCGGTGGTTGTTTCGTGAGTCTTGTCGTAATTGTGGCTCTACCCACATGATTGATAACGCCCAGCAACAATTTTTCTGGAAGATTCCCGTAGTTCCTTGTCTGCAATGCGATTCGGGTATGGCAGGAACCAGTTCTACCAATTTTCCTGACCCAGATTCTGATGCCAGTTACGCTTGTGAATCTTGTGGATTCATCATGCACATTCGCATAGATTCAAATAGCAAAATCACTATCAGTAATCGCATAGACCTATTTACGGGAGTTGAAAATCTTGACTGAATGGATAGCACAAGGCGGACCTTGCCGAAGACAATGCCGGGTAGACTCCAAAACTCTGGTGTGCGAAGTTTGTAATCTTTCCTTTCGTCGTGCCGACGATGGGGCAAAGTAATCGTCCCCATTATTGGCTTGTCCCCATTATCAGTCTGTTCCCCCCCACCCCCGCAATCTCGGATTGCCACACCGTAGGTGTGAATGGTTAAATAGGTCCTCTCCTGTAAAAAAAACACATGACTGAAGAGAACAAGACACATGGAGTATATCTCTCTGGAAATAGTGTTCCTCCGCTTTCGCAATTTGCCGATGGAGCACAAATTTTTGCGGTCTGGTCCAGCAATCAATATCACAATCAAGTAGTAGAACTTGAAGACCTTGGTTGGGAGGTTCGTGATTGCATCAAAGCCTATCTCTTCGGTATGTCTTACCAAATAGGACTCTTTCGCAAACCGTTTAAAGGAACCGTAGCCAACAATGTTTTAGAAAATGGTTGCGGTGGAATTAACATTGATGCTTGCCGAATTGAATCGGGCGGAGAACATGAAAATTGGAAGCCATCAACATTTACAAATAGAGAAGGTTCGGATTTAGGAAAAAGTCATATTGCAGGTTCAAAAACGAGAACGGCTGAAGAAAATAATGAAGCCATGAAACAAGCCCAATTAGAATCCATTGAAAAATTAAACAATATGGGTCGTTTTCCCGCCAATCTTATTTTAAGCCCTTCCGCTTCAGAATTGATGGACGAACAGGCTCCAGTTGCAGGAAATTTGTTCCAAGCCAAGCGTAAGAAAGAAACCAGCGGAGGTTCAGGAATTTCATGGACTAATGGTGGAAAGGATGTGGGAGAAAACAACGGTTTCTATGATGCCCCCTCTGGTGCTTCCAAGTTTTTTGCTCAAGTTTCCAATCTCGCAGAACTCAAGGATTTGCTAACTCGTCTGATTGAACCACCGTCGCAGAGCGACACAAAGGAGGGTGAAGCATGACCGAATACAAAATCCTTGTGGGCGATTGTGTTGCCACTATGAACGATGCAGAAAAAATTGCTCCAGCATCTGTGGACCACATTATCACAGACCCACCCTATGAAATCGGTTTCATGGGCAACGGTTGGGACAATTCGGGAGTTGCCTATAATCCTGATACTTGGCGAGCCGCCCATAAGGTCTTGAAGCCTGACGGACTTATGCTGGTTTTCGGTGCGACCCGAACTCATCACCGAATTGCTCACGCCATTGAACGAGCCGATTTTGAAATCCTTGATGTTTGGTCGTGGTGCTACGGCACAGGATTCCCCAAAAGCCACAACATTTCCAAAACACTCCGAAAGAAAGGACACGAAGCCGAAGCCGAACTTTGGGAAGGCTATGGAACGGCTCTCAAACCTGCTTGGGAACCAATTATTGTGGCTCGGAAAAAGGGCAGTTCGGCTACTGCACCTTTGCACCAATTTTTCTACATCCCTAAAGCCGCTAAGAGTGAGCGAAGTATCGGCCTCCCTGAAGGCATGGTGAACACCCACCCAACTGTGAAACCAATTGCTCTGATGGAAGCCTTGACTACACTGGTTTCTCAAAATGCTGGCGAATGGATTTTGGACCCATTTATGGGTAGTGGTAGCACAGGAGTTGCGGTTCTCTCTCAAGACCGAAAATTCATCGGTTGTGAACTAACCGCAGACTATATTCCCATTGCTCGTCCTCGCCTTTCACACGCAATTGAGAAGATTCAAATAGGTAGCAACACTCAGTAAATCCATGACTCAATTGGATTTGCTCCGATTACATTTCAGCAAGACGCCGACCATTTCTAATGTAGAAGCCCAAGCCATTTATCGCATTCGTGCTTTGCCTCGCCGTATTTCCGATTTGGAAGAACGAGGTTGGGAGTTTTCTCGTGAGTGGAGAACTGACCCAACTGGACAACGCTATCGCCGTTATACTGTTCTGAGCAAGCCCGAAGAGTGAATGGGTCTGTGGGTTAGTTTGGCCTATACTTGGCGGCTGGGGGCCGTCAGACCCCAGTTCAAATCTGGGCAGACCCACCATTAATTTGATATAGTAGCAATACGGAGTATTGGTTATGCCCCTCACAACTGAAGAAATACAACTGTGGTTTGATGAGAAGAATAGGCCACTCTCAGAAATTATTACCGCTATTATGCGTAATGGCTATTATGTAGATATTTTGTCTGTCCGAGAGGAGGACGATGAAACTCCCGTTCAAAATTACAATCTGGTGGCTGAGTATTTAACCGAACTTTTTGGATTCCCATATGACCCCCGCTACATGACGGCAGACTCAGAATCTTATTATTCTGGTTATGAAGACCTGATACCAGATGCAGGACCATGGTTGTTATTCATTCGCCACCAAGATGCACTGGACTCAAACGATTTAGATGGGGAACTCTACCCACTATGGCAGGAGGGAAAAGAGGAGGACGATGAAATAGATGGGTTTTTTCTCCACACACAGATGCAAAAACGGGGGCAATTACCAGACCATGTAATCAGAATTTTATTCCTCAATACTAAACTTCAGGAAGCCGCCAATGGTGATTGGCCCACATTCGTAAGCACTTTTCCAATAAACACCCAAGGAACAATAATTGATATGGCTGACGATGGACCCGAATATCTTGACCAGCCCGTAGTATTAGATATTTTCATGGATTTTATTATCGCTGGGGCAAAGAAGCCTTTCATTACTAATCCACTCAGTTTTATTATCAATTATACCTACCGTTCACCAAACATTAATTTGATATAGTAGCAATACGGAGTATTGTTTATGGCTCTCACATTTCAGCAAATCAATATGAGTTTTGATGGTATTTTTGGACAGGAGGGGGAGCCTAAGCCGCTCTCAGAAACTATTTCCGCTATTTTAAGCAATGGTTATTATGTAGATATTTTATCTGTCCATAACGAGGAAAACGGTAAAACTCCAAATTCATTATTATTAACCAATTATTTAACCGACCTTTTGGAAAACCACATAACGGATGGTTTTTCTAATGATGAAGAAGCCGTATATGAAGAGATGCAAGAACAAACAGATTCAGAAGCATGGATTTTTCCAATCCGCCAAAAGAATGTTTCTGGTCGCCGTATTGTGGGAAACATCTACCCTTTAAGTCAGAGTGGAAAACGGGGGCAGGGAAGGCGACAACTGATGAGGTTAAAAATAGATGGGTTTTATCTTGATGTTTATGTTGGTGGATATTATACGGACCTTAGACACAGAATCCGAATTTTATTCCTCAGTAATGAACATCGGGAAGCCGCCAATAATAATTGGCAAGGATTCACAGACACTTTTCCGCCAAAAACTCAAGAAACATTAACAGCCCTGACTGACTCAGGAGAATACTTTTCCCCACACCATGATGTGGGATATTCAAAAGAAATAGATTTATTCCTTGATATAATTGGCGGAGGGGGAAATGAGTCTTGGAGTCCTAACCCCCACAGTTTTATCATCAATTATACCTACCGTTCACCAAATAGAGTCAATTAATATGGAATATCGTCAAGTTTGTCTGTGTGAGCCACAACCCTGTTGGCTTTGTTTTCTGATGTTTGATTTGTTAGTCAAAGAAATTAATTGGATGTTGGAAGAGTAATTTCAAATAGCAACACAACCCATTTTGTATTATGCTGACGCTGGAGCAACTGTATCAACAGTATTTTCCCGGCAAACCTTACCCTTACGACAGCATGGAGGAGTCAGACCATTTCATTCCACTCTGGGATTTTCTGATTTTTCTCGGAAGCCATGGATATGTTTTCACCGATGTTTATTTTGGAGTAAAAGACTCATACCCGGAAAGCCAAAAAAGCCGACCAACACCACAAAATTTAAAACAATTAAAAACCACTCTCACTAAAATCCCAAAAGACGGTCATAGTGTTTTTTACATCAGTGAATACTTTGATTATGTGTATTACCGTAACCGAATCATTTCTTGGGTAGGGGAGCCTCCAAACATCCGGCTACAAATTGAACCCCTAATTTTAGAACCAGAATTGGCTACACCGCAACAACCAATTACGGGATTTCGCATGACCATTGAATGGAAGAGAAAAATATGGAAGATTTACCTTGGCACCCAACCCACCGACAGTTATGCTGCTGCGGATTTGAACGCACTCCTGAGAAAATATACACCCCTCAAATATATTATCAATTATTGCTATCGGATGCCCACGCTGGACGAATAGTTTAAATAGGAACACAACGGAGGTTGTGTTATGCGACCCACTTTGCTCGCACTCTATTCCTCTTCCACCATCAATTGGAAGCGACCTGTATTTTCTCCCGAATTAGTCGCCCAAATCCGCTCCGACCCTGCTATCTATCGTAATCTCTGGGGCGATTCTTTTTGGCGAGCCATGATGACTGATGAAGAACGACAAATGCGAAGCCACCCCAATCGCTCCTCTCGTTGGATTCCCAACCGCATTATTGAAATGAGAGAGGACTACCGATATGGCATCATTCAATCCATTTTTCCTGCGGCAGAACCCCGACCCCGAAGCAGTTATAACACCAAATCTGATTGCATCAATTGTGGTTTGACTCACGAAGAGATGCACCATGCCGACAAACTAATGGAAGAGTGTTTAGAACCTCACCGAAACCGACTCTCTCGGAGTGGAGATGAAGCGGAGTGGGAAATTGTAGTAGCACAATGTTTAGCCGAAGTCATCCCTCAGGTTCACCACAGTGCTCGCTCACCCATCAAAGAACAAAAGATGGGTTCATGGGTTTGGTCCAGAGATTTTCCTTTCGGACTTTGCCCCAGTTGTTTTGAGGGTGTCCGAGATAAAGCCCAACAACTCGTTGCTCTGGTGTTAGACAGCAGCCTCACAGGATACGAACTTAAATAGGTGGCACGATAAATCGTGCCTCATGGATAAACTCACTACTGAAAAGTTTATCAAAAAAGCCCGTGAAAAACACGGAGATAAATACGATTACTCTAAAACCATTTATAGGGGTAGCAAAACCAAAAGCACCATTATATGCCCAAAACATGGTGAGTTTCAACAACGCCCCGCCGACCATCTCCGATACGATTGTCGCAAATGTGGTATTGAGAGCAGAGTGGAAAAACAATCAATTTCGCTTTCTGAGTATCTGATTAGAGCCAGAGAAAAACATGGAGATAAATACGATTATTCAAAAATACCTTCTGATGCCACAAGTAAATCAAAAGTTATTGTCGTTTGCTCCAAACATGGAGAATTTGAAATAGTCTTAAAAAATCATGTTTATAGTAATGGTTGTTATCGTTGCGGGAAAGAATCTATGGCTTCCATCCGCCGAGATTCACAAGAGGATTTTATTGAGAAAGCCAAAAACACACACGGCGATTACTATGATTATTCCAAAGTGGATTATGTTAATTCTACCACAGATGTAATCATTACTTGTCCAACACACGGAGATTTTATGCAACAACCTGCATCACATACACAGGGTCGGGCTTGCCCAAAATGTGGACACAAAAGGGCTGGTCTTGAAGGACGATTAACACAAGAACAATTTCTTTACAAGGCTCGCCAAATGCACGGCGATTACTATGATTTATCAAAAGCCGAATACACCAAAGGAGATGAATTGATTGAAATTATTTGTTCAATTCACGGGAGTTATCATCAAAAAGCCATCATTTTTCTCACAGGACGAGGGTGTGAACCTTGCGGTAGGCATCGTGCCGCCGCTTCCCGAAGAAGTAGCACCGAAGAGTTTGTTGCTAAGGCTCGCCAACTTCATGGAGATTTCTACGATTATTCTAAAGTAGATTATACCACTACAAAAGGTTTAGTTACCATCGGATGCCCCAAACATGGTGATTTTGAAATCACGGCTAATGAACACATAACTTGGAATAGAAATGTTACAGACAAACCTCGTGGATGTAAATACTGTTCTCGTAGTGAAATCCACCCCGATGATTTTATTGAAGATTGCCGAAAAGTTCATGGAGATAGGTTTGATTATTCTAAAACAAAATATACTGGGTATCACAACTACATCACAATTATTTGCCCCGAACATGGAGAGTGGAAAACCATGGCAGGAGTCTTTCTGAGGTCTAATTGCCCCAGTTGTGCCACTTATGGATTTAACTCTCAGATTCCTGCCCATGCGTATTTAATCAAATACGAAACTCCAGATTTTGTTGCCTATAAGCAAGGCATAACCAATCAAAAAGTTGCTCAAAGAATGGTGGCTCTTAAGAGAAGTATCAAAGAAAAATACCCAACCGCCAAAATTAAATTGATTGATAAAAGATATTTTGAATCAGGTCAGGACGCCAGAGATTTGGAAATTCAACTTCAGGCAATGGACGAAATTCGTTTTACACCACCCGTTCAATTTGATGGCTATACTGAAATGTATAGTGAAGGCATTCTTGAACACTGGGAACAACTTAAATAGGTAGCACTCGCACGAGTGCTCATGGCTCGGAATTGTGGCTCATGCGGAGAATCAGGACACACGGCTCGGAATTGCCCTGCTGATGAAGAGGCCAAAGCGGAAGCCAAGCGTCAAGCGGGCTTGCCTAAGCCAACTGAGATTCACATTGCTGTTTCAGGTGCTGGAAAACTTTGTGGAGCCACAGGCACCGAATGGCCTGATAAATACTGCACCGATAAGTTCGCCCAAACCCTTCCAGTCTGTGATGCCTGTCAAGCCGCTTACGAGGAACAATTTGAGCGACCATTTACCCGCCAGACCACCGCTTCCGAAAAGGAGGCGGCCTCGTGAAGTGGCTCCGAAAACTATTTTCCCGAAAACGCTCCGCTCCTTATGCGGAGTTTGATTATTCCACCGAAATCATTGAGGATTGGAATGAAGGCGTGGCTCTGGAACGAGAGCGAAGCAAAAATCAGAGGCGACTTGTTAAATAGGTAGCAGTCGCATGACTGCTCATGGTAGATTACGATGTTATCGTTGTCGGTGCTGGACCAGCAGGTTCTTCCGCAGCCTATTACCACGCCAAAGCCAAAAGGCGGGTTCTGTTGTTAGACAAGACCACCTTTCCCAGAGATAAAATCTGTGGCGATGGAGTCACAGGTAAATCGCTGGAAATCCTGCACGATATGGGATTGACCGAGTGGATTGAAAACACTCGCAAAATCACTTGCGAAGGAGTTATTTTGACCTCACCCAATAAAACCGAACTTCGGATTCCGATTCACTCTGCTGATGACCCGATGTCGGCTTTCTGTATTGAGAGAGAAAATCTGGATGAAGCCATTTTCCTTGCGGCTCGTCGGGAAGTAAAGTCCCACGGTGGACAAGTAGAATATGAAACCGTAGTCGCACCCATCGTAGAATCAGGGGTTGTGGTCGGAGTTAGCACCAAAGACAACGAATATCGTGCTCCCTTAGTCATCGGAGCAGGAGGCTACAACTGTCCTGTTTCTCGTTGGGTCTTAGACCATACTGAGCAACCCAAACAAGACCGACAGTTTTATTCTTCCGCAGTTCGTGAATACTGGGATTATCTCGGCACCGAATCAGGAGAGTTTGAGATTCACTTTTTAGAAGGAATCCAACCCGGTTATTTTTGGATTTTCCCCATTTCCAAAACCCGTTTCAACATTGGAGTCGGAATGTTGCTCTCTGACATGGACGACCACTCAGTTAAACTTAAAGAACGGTTGGATTGGGTAATCACCGAATCATTCCTTGCCCCTCGCTTCCGAGATGCTCGGCGTGTAGCGAACACTCGCAGAGGTTGGCTTTTACCTTTGGGTTCACCCCGAAATGGAGAATTGCAGCCTCGTCAAAACTTCGTTCCCGGTTGCGTTTTGGTCGGAGATGCGGCCTCACTTATTGACCCATTTACCGGCGAAGGCATTGGTAATGCTTTGGTGTCTGGAAAAATCTCAGCAGAGTTTTCTGAGATTACCGAATCCACTGGAGCCGAATATCAACAAAAACTTTGGGCGAAAATCGGTAGGGAATTGACCAATTCCCATCGCTTGCAGAAAATGTTGAACCGCCCTCGCCTTGTTAATTGGTTCTTCCGCAAAGCAGCCAAGAAACCAAAATTGCAAGAAATTCTCACCGATATGTTGCACAACAAAGAGTCGCAATCCCAGTTTAACAGCAAATGGTTTTGGATTAAAAACCTGATTTTCTGAAATCTTAAATAGGTAGCATTCAGCATGAATGCTCATGCCTGAAGGCCCAGAGGTTCGCACTATTACTGACCGACTCAACTCGGTTTTGTCGGGTAAAACTTTGGAGCGATTTCAGATTCACACTCGTGAATATGCCGCCAAGCAAATGCGAAATGATTTCAATCGCTTTCGTCAGGCCATTCCACTCACCGTTGATTCGGTTAATTGCAAGGGTAAGTTCATTTATTGGAAGTTTCAGGACGACTGGGTGATTCATCACACATTGGGTATGTCTGGAACTTGGTTGTTCGGCAACCTTCGTTCTATGAGAGGTGTCCACCTCACTTTACATTTCTCTGATGGCACTCAGGCTCACTACCGAGATACCCGTCGTTTCGGAACTTTCAAGTTTTTTGATAGCGATGCCGAACTTCAGGCCAAACTTCAGAAAATCGGACCCGATATGTTATCAGAATCTGTTTCCGAAGAATTATTCACCCAATGTCTTCGCAGAAAAAATAATTGGAACATTTGTAAAGCCATTATGAATCAGGAGGTCATTTCAGGAGTTGGAAATTACATCAAAGCCGAAGCCCTTTACAAATCCTCAATTCATCCTGAGGCTCTTGTATCAGACCTGACAGATTCTGACCTTCGGTTGCTATGCACCCAAATCAAGTCGGTTATCTATTCTTCTTACCAATCTCGTGGAGCCTCGTTCCGAGATTATGTGCCGCCCGATGGTTCTGTTGGAACTTACACTTTTGCCTTTCAATGTTATGCCCAACAACAAGACCCTGAGGGAAGGATTGTAATGCGAAGCACCACACCAGATGGTCGCACAACACACTGGGTTCCTGAGGTTCAAACCAGAGGACAATCTTCTCAATTAACCCTGTTCTGATGCACAAACACTAAAGATTGATATATCAAAAACAACAACTATTAACTTCCGCAGGGATTTAGATGTGGTGGATTACGGTTTTGTTGCTGGAAGTCGTTTTGTTTTTCTGGGCCGTCAAAATTGTTTCAGGAGATAAGGAGTCGGATTGGTAATGGTTAGAAAAATCTGGGATACCGAATTGGTGACTTTGGAATCGCTCGTTCATGAGGTCAAAATCTGGACCATAGCCTATTGGGACATTATTTTGTTTGTTTTCTTAGCCGCCATTTTTAGCCTCGCCATCGCATTAAATTGAAATAGCAGCGATACGATATATCGCTTATGGCGATGGTTTCGGAGATGCCTCCCACTTGGTCACCATTGGTAATTTTCATAGACATCGCTAATGTCCCTTCTCTCTCCTCAACCAGCATGAACAACGGATTGGGATTACTCTGGGAGTGGCTTTTTACTCGTGATAATTACATAGACCAAATTATCATCGTTCCTGTTTATGCTTTCAATACTCAAGACCCAGAAAATGCCGACTTACTCCTCCGTTCACGCCAAGCGTTAGAACGCTTTCGCCAATTACTGATTACCGAAATGCAAGCCGGTATGATACAAAACATTATTGCCGAGTCAATCGTAGACGAAGGCCCGCCAGTTTCCATTTTTGACCCCACTTATTTTGCTATTAATCATCGTTACTATCCTGTTAAATACTTGATTCCAGACCTATTTATTGTCGGCAAAGACCTCACTATGCTTAAAAATTATTTTTCACGGAGCACTCGTTTGCGATGGGACCACCAAAATTTAATTACCATTCAATACTACAATTCAGGAGGCACTTCTGGTAGATACCTTCAAGGCACAGATGGATTGACATCGCTTGCAGATTTATTTGGTTGATTGTTAAATAGGAAGACGGATAAACCGTCTTCATGAATCGGACTGACATCATCCGACCCATTTACGGCACCGTGGCTATGCAACCCT
>Ga0075461_10000051_pt1 | contig 24470 bp, 30 predicted proteins | sample DEB08_DNA_6_FD_74788 | JGI IMG/M metagenome (GOLD analysis project Ga0075461, IMG submission 74788) | Aqueous microbial communities from the Delaware River and Bay under freshwater to marine salinity gradient to study organic matter... | ecosystem: Environmental > Aquatic > Marine > Coastal ...
CTCACGACACTCTTCACTTAAGTGACGTAAGTGCACTTGCTTGCCGGCACGTTGATAACGTTCTGCTAGTGAATCGATGGCTTCAATGCCGGAGTGATCGACAACGCGCGCATCCACAAAATCGATAATCACATCTTGAGGGTCATCCTTTGGATCAAAGATCGCTTGGAAGTGAGAAACAGAACCGAAGAATAGTGCACCTTTTAAGTGATAAACCTTGCTGCCATTCTCGAGCAGGTCGGAGGTCGCTTGCATTTGCTTGGCGTGTTCCCAAGCAAAGACAAGTGCTGAAACGATAACACCAACAACAACGGCAACGGCGAGGTCAGATGCCACGGTCACTGCAGTCACTAAGATAGCAACGAAAATATCAGCCTTAGGGACCTTGCCAAATAAGCGCAAGCTAGCCCACTCAAAGGTGCCGAGTACCACGATGAACATTACGCCAACCAATGCAGCTACTGGAATCATTTCGATTAAGCTCGAAGCGACTAAGATGAAAAGTAAAAGGAATAGCGCGGCGCTGATACCGGATAAGCGACCACGACCACCCGAATTAATGTTGATCATCGACTGACCAATCATTGCGCAACCACCCATGCCGCCAAAGAAACCGTTAACGGAATTTGCCACGCCTTGGCCTACACATTCTTTATTTCCGCGACCGCGTGTCTCAGTGATCTCGTCAATTAAAGTTAAAGTTAACAGAGACTCGATCAAGCCTACGCCGGCCAAGATGATGCTGTAAGGCAAAATGATCTCAAGCGTTTCCCATGTGAGTGGCACGGCTGGGATGCTAAAGCTCGGTAAACCACCCGCAATGGTTGCGTTGGCATCGCCAGTCATATCACGTAAGACATCGACGACTGAACGTGTATCGAGATCTAAGCCAATTACGATCAAGGTGACGGTTACGATCGCAGCTAGGGATGCTGGAACAGCAGAGGTTAGCTTGGGTAGGAAGTGAATGATCGCCATGGTGAGTGCAATCAAGCCAAGCATCAGTGCCATTTGGTCAGAGGGAAGCCATTGCAAGCTGCCATCAGCGGCAATGAATTGGAATTGCTTCATTTGCGCCAGGAAGATCACAATGGCTAAGCCATTTACAAAACCCAACATGACGGGGTGTGGCACTAAGCGAATGAACTTGCCGAGATGAAATACGCCGGCGAGTATTTGAATCACACCAGTTAATACGACCGCTGCAAATAGGTACTGCACGCCGTGAGTGGCAACTAAGGCCACCATGACAACCGCCATTGCGCCAGTTGCACCTGAGATCATGCCAGGGCGACCACCGATCAATGCAGTGATCAAGCCCATCATAAAAGCGCCATACAAACCGACGAGTGGTTCCACGCCAGCAACAAAGGCAAAAGCAACAGCTTCAGGGACAAGCGCTAAAGCAACAGTCAGGCCTGATAAGACATCATTTTTAACGCATTGCTTGCCAGGGCAGGTGAGATTGAACATGCGGCTCTCTTAGATCGGTTTCGCTAGAAAGCGGCGCATTATACAGGGCGTGAGAAATTATTCCGGATAGTGGGATGTCTGAGTGAGAAGTAGCTGGATCGGGTGGTTAGTCTTGAGATTCTTTCTTCTGCCACTCTGAGATGACTTCATTGGCAGCTCTAAATGCCTCGATACCCGCCGGTGCGCCACAGTAGACTGTGCATTGAAGCAAAACGTCTTGTATTTCTTCGACGGTACAACCATTTCGAAGACCGCCAAGTACATGTGTTTTTAACTCCGCGGATGCCTTGAGCGAAGCAAGAATAGCGATTGTGATTAGGCTTCTAATACGGTCAGGAATAATTCCTTCAGCCCAAATGCTACCCCAAGCGTTTTCAGTAATCATCTGCTGTAAGGGTTTAGAAAATTCGGTGGCTGAATTTAACGCACGATCGACGTATTCATCGCCTAGCACTTTTCGTCTAACAGCAAGGCCTCTCTCGAATTTATCTGAACTCATTACTTTCTCGATTTAGATATGGATTGAATTTCATTTAAAAGAAGGGTTTCTAACAAAACACGATTATAGGGTTTCAGAATAAGGCAAAGGAATGGGTTTGGCGCCAAGACGTTCCGCGATCTCTTCGATTTGTTGGCGAGGTGGATAGCTATTGGGATTTGCTGCTAGGTAGTCATTCCATTGCGCAAACTCATCTGCAAGGTGCGGGTCGGTGTTGTGGCAACCGAGGACGCGAATGAGGTAATCAGCAATTCGCCACGGACCATCGCCCTTTAGTTCGCCTTTAATTAGGTGTGCAGCTTTATCAGGGGATGATTGATGCCAAAAAAGATCGAGATAGAGCAAGCCTTGTGGATGTGTGAAACAGACGGCTGCAATATGCTCTTTACCATCAGGATCACGAATGACCAAAGGTGAGGTCATGTGATCAATGATCGCCATGTTATTTGGTTAGCGCATCAAAGCGTTGTTTGAAGGCCAAATCACGGGCTTGTTCAGCAGCTTCTTTTGAACCGTAAGCGCCCGATTCATTCCATGCTTGGGTTTTGTGATTAAACACAGAGAACTTGTATTGCTTACCCATTTTAAACACGCTACTGACTTCTTTGCCGGCTTGCGCCATTGCTTCGATTTTATTTTTACCACCAGGTACAGCGCTGTGATCAAAACCCATGGTTGATTGGCTACTGACGGGGGCGCTGTCTCCGAGTTTTAAGGTGTGATCTCGGATCTCACCTTGTTCAGAGAGTTCGACTTGTTCGATATGCGGAAAACGTGAGGCGATATAACCTGCCATCAATCGACCTAATTTAAAGTCTTCGTTTTCCAATGCGGTAAGGAGTTTGTCTGCGGCGATCTGGCCGCGCAGGTATTGGTCTGGTTGGTCAACCCATTCGCGGTTAATTTGCCAGCCGGCATTCATGTCGTTATCCATCTTGTCGAAAAAGTCACTGGCCTGTTCGATGAATTCATCAGGCACGTTGAGTTCGATAAGTTGGTCGGCGAGGGTGACGGATAACTGCATGACACATCTCAAGCGGCTAAAAAAGATGCGCATAGTGTAACGGCATGTGTTTATGGATGTCGTGGTTAGCAGTAGGGATTTACTGTGTCATTGCGTATCATGTGCATATCAAATTATTTAAAGGTGATTTCGGTGTTAATCACAATTCCTGATTTGCTCAATGAGCCGCAGATCCAAAAGTTGCGTGAGATTTTGGCTGAAGGACAGTTTGTTGACGGAAAGTTAACCGCTGGCATGGCTGCGCGCCGGGTTAAAAATAACGAAGAGATACAGCCTTCGCCCGAACTTACTGAGCGCTTGAATCGCATTGTGATGGCAAGCGTGGCTCAGAATGCGCGTTTTCGAAGTGCAGCGCTTCCTAACCGCATGGCGGACTTTATCTTTGCGCGTTACCAGCCGGGTATGGCCTATGGCGATCATGTTGACGATCCGATTATGGGGGGTGGTAAGTTCCGTACTGATGTCTCTATGACGATCTTTTTGAATGATCCTTCTGAATACGAAGGCGGTGAATTGGTTGTGCGCACGCCGTTTGGTGATCAGAAAACCAAACTTGCCGCAGGCAGTGCGGTGGTTTATCCATCAGGCAGTGTGCATCACGTGGCTGAAGTCACTAAAGGTGAACGCTTGGTGGCATTAACCTGGGTGCAGAGTTTTGTGCGTGATGCTTCTCAGCGTGAGCTGCTGTTTGAATTAGATAGCGCGCGTGAACATCTCTTAAAGACTGAGCCAGATAGTGATCATGCGAAGTCGGTTGATCGCAGTTATTCGAATCTATTACGGATGTGGGCTGACGTTTAAACGCGTTTGATATGCAGTACTTACTTCTGGCTTTTATTGCATTGTTGATATCGGATGTGAGTGCGCAGCCACAACAGCCATTGCAACCTCTACCACCTTATATGCCAGCGCCATATGTAGATATGTCACCTCGTTATTACGTGCCCTACGATCGGTTTGAGCAACCACCGCCAGAGCGATTAAATCGCTACTTAAAAAGACAATGGCGAGAAATACGGACGTTTAATTTTGGGGATACCGAATGTGTAGTGATCTCTGAAAATAACATTCAGTGCGGTAAGCGTTTTTGGTGACTGGCGCTTAACCTGAGTTGGTTATGACTTAATGGTACTCGCCGGGGATGTCATTTTTTCTTACAGTGACTTGGCCCACTTTCTGTCCAGAAAATCTCAGCAATTCATCACCCGAGAATTCATAACCTAAACGCATAGCAATGCGTGCAACATCATCTGCGGTTGAAGCAGATAGCACTTCATTTTTCAGATCCTGATCGGCTTGTATCTTTTGCAAAAATTCTTTGATGTTATCGAGTGACATTTTTAGTTCCTAACGATGTTAAGGGTAGTTAAGCAGAGACAAAAAAGCCCCGCACTGCGGGGCTTTTTATCATCAATCGGATGATTGATTAGTAGCCGCCTTTACGTGCAACGTATGGCAAGCCTGCAATGCGGTTACCTTGCTTAGAAGGTGCACCTGGGAACAATTGATACAGGTCTTTGCTGCTCAACTTCTTGCCCCAAATTTTTGACATGCCTTTGTTGATAACGCGCTCCATTGGCTGCTCGTTTTCATCAAAGTACTGCGCACGAAGGTAGTTAATAACGTCCATGTGCTCTTGAGTGAGCTCACCCATGGTGTCGTCAGCCGCTGCTAAAGCGTGTGCAACCTCTTCTGACCAGTCAGCGGTGTTAACCAGGTTGCCGTGATCATCGAGTTCGATAGTCTTACCATTCACTTCTAGTGACATTGTCTTACTCCTTACTAGAGGGTTTTATCGTTAAGATCATTACTGTGCGGCTTATCGCCGCAAGTCAGTGCTGCTCTCTTTAGAAAATTCATATGCTTCGTTGGGAAGCGAGTATCCAAGTATATTGAACTATACTGATTTAATCATCTTCGGATTTCTTCACCGCTTCAATACCTTTATGAGGGATGAAAATGCCGCAGCCGAGGTGCATATGCTCACCAATGCCGGTTTGCTGCACGCGGACTGATTGTTCAGGCTTGAGACCATCTAACATGATGCTGCGTGTCGCAATATCTCCATTGGGAGTATGGATATGCTGAATCGTACCGCAGAGCGCTTTTTTTACCCGAACATCGAGATTCTTCATGTGTGAGATAACGCGCATCAGGAATTTGTTCTCATCTTCATCTTCACCGGCTTCTAGCGCGATATGACGAGCAAATATGGTGCTTTGCTTAGAGAGAAGCTTGCGCTTCGCTTTACCGATGGTGAGTGGATGGCCGTCGATATCCAAGGTCAGCCCGTCGAGCTTTTCCTGAATGCTTTGCTCCAGAGCGGCAGGTACACGCAAAGTGAGTTTAGTGCGCTTTGATAGGATAAGTTTTTGGCCAAGTGAGGGGTCAGGGCGTTCCCAGCCATTTTGAGAGCCAGCCAAGTGGATGCTATGGATAGCGCAGCCAGACGTCGCATCTGCAAACTCTGGGACAGCATCAATCAACGCTTGGCTTAATGCATGCGAGTGATCAACAGGGAGTTCTTTGCAGCTCAGTGAAAACACTAAGTCCACAATGTCATCGTTGACTTGAAACTCTTTGCGGTTGTCGTCTTCTTCCCAATACATGCGGAATCCTTATTCTGGCAAGCTGGCTTGAATCGCATCACGATCGATCCACCAGTTTTCTTGAACTAAGACATCTACGACGTTACGTAAACGTACAAAGAATTTATCTGGCTCGTTAAGCTCAAGCTTTTCAATCCAAAATTGGAACTGTTCTTGAGAATCGATGTTGCTATGACGACGTGCCACCTTGCCGAGCAGTTGTTGTGCAAAGAAGCTCAAGCGTTCTTGCTCAGGGCCAGGTTCAGCACGAACATCAGCCAGGAAACACGCAGCGGCCGCTGCCACAGCAGCGCCGTCTGAATCATCAGGCGTGTCATCAATAACGTGACTTAATAGATGTACGGTGATCTCAGGATCAATCGGGAAGGTCACGCCAATCCAAATGCCATGACCTAAGGCAACAAGCGCATCTTCGTGGTTGGTTTGATAAGCAACATCGCAAGCATCTGCGGCAGATTCCCAATCACCAATTTGGCTAAAAATGCCAAATGCCGTCATCGCCAATGGCCAGGCTTCTTCACCGCGTTCAATGATTTGTAGGACACGAGCAATCTCTAACTGTAGTTTTGCACGATCAGCTTCTGGCGCAGCTTCTGGCAAGCTTTCCAGTTGTTTTTGTAACTCAACCAGCTCGCCTTCAAGTTCAGCTTGCTGGCCAAGGTCTTTGCGCAGTGATGCCGCTGCAGTGTCGACAAGTTTTTCGGGGTCGAAGTAATCCACCATGATGTGTTCCTAGTAAAGACTGCTAAAGGCAGCTTCGAGTTGATCTTCCCAGTCGTTAGGTGTGTCAGGGAATTGCGGTTTTACGTCGAAGCGCAAATGCATTTCACCGCGTGCTGCAAACTCTTTAATAATCGCTTTGAGTTCATCAAAATCTTGAAGGTCTTGGTTAGCGATAATGACTTGGCTAAGCAGTAACATAGTGGCCTCTATAGTAGGTCGTTTTAATCAAGCAACGCGATTATGGTAGCGCGCTCGGTAAATGACACGTCGTTGTGACGGATCATCTGAATCGGTAAAGCTGGAGCGATTATGCAGCACGTTATTGCTGATAATGCCTTGACCTTGCTCAAGGGTTAAATGCAAGATGTGGTCATCGTCGCTATTTAACAAGTCCAAGATGGCAGATGCTGCAGCTTGTGTGTTTTCATCATCTTTCCACTGCACATTTCGTTGACGGGCCGAGTAACGCATGTGAAGCGAGTGTCCGTCGGAGTTGATACTGAAAACAGGACCCACGGAATCGCCGCGTATGACGTTGCCCCCTTCAACATTGCTGGGGATGGTAAAGGCATCGCTGGCCATTAATGCCGCGATCCACTCGGGGTTTTGGTCACGCAACTTAATATAAATCAGTTCGTGATCAATCAGTCCGTTAATGCCGCCTTCAATTGCTGGGTGACCGCAATACAGTAACCAACCGTGTATCTGCTGATTTGGCATGTTGTAGTAGCCATCGGTATGCCAGCCGAGGGGGCGGTTGGTATAAGGAATGTAGACGTTATCGGTTGAGGTTTCCTTAACGCGGATCTCGGTTATGCCTGAATCTTCTGCGCAGAGGTTGTTGTCGATATCGTTAAGTCCTAGTGCCAGTCCAAGCTGATGAATGGCTATTTCGGCATGCTTAGGGGTGTGGTCGAAGCTAAAAAGTGAAAAATTTTGTTCACGACAGTTCTTTTTTAACGCTTCTACTTGCGACCCCTTGAGGGATAAAGGGTTAAGGGTCACCTCAGGCGCCATTTGAGCACTCTTTAGTTTTTGCTCACGCCATCGCGCGTAGGCGTCTGAATTGTCGAGAGAAAAGGGGCTGTTCGAGGTCATATTGCCTTCCATGCGGCCATTAGCATTTCTAATAGTACGAGTTGACGATACTTGAATGTGACACTAGTATCCCCACCCACTATTGGTTTATTCGTATGGTCTAACATACTGATAAAAAAGACAATCTCTTTTTATATCAATTAGTTAGATAAATACGAATGGCTCTGAGGCTGCAAAAGTATCTCTTAAGGGATAGTAATTTGTAAGCGATATCTCCCGTTGGTGGAGTATGTGAGAATTGCAAAAGACTCTAATATTCGTCGCCATTGGTAGAAGTCCAAGCTCTAGCTCGGGCTGCTGGGGGGAGCCCGCTACCGAGTCAAAGAGCACAGATTTTGCTGCACGGATAACCCGGGCCGCGAATGTAAATTTTAAAGCTAAGAACGATTAGTCAGGAGAGAAAGCGACATGGCAATCGATAAGTACGCAACACCCATGCTAGACCAATTGGAATCAGGCCCGTGGCCTAGTTTCATTACCGGTATCAAGCGCCTGCGTGACGAACACCCAGACGAGGGTATCAACAAGGTAACTAACTCATTGCTGGGTCAGTTGGAGCACTCATACGAAACCCGTAAGGGTTACTGGAAAGGCGGCACTGTATCTGTATACGGTTACGGCGGCGGTATCATTCCTCGCTTCTCTGAAGTAGGTCACGCTTTCCCTGAGTCGAAAGAATTCCACACCTTGCGTGTTCAACCACCTGCAGGTAACCACTACTCAACCGCTATGCTTCGCCAAATGGCTGACAGCTGGGAAAAGTACGGTTCAGGTTTGGTAACTTTCCACGGTCAGACCGGTAACATCATGTTCATCGGTACCGACACTAAGCGCACTCAGCACTTCTTTGACGAGATCAACGACTACGGTTGGGACCTCGGTGGTGCGGGCCCTTGTGTACGTACTGCGATGTCTTGTGTTGGTGCAGCACGTTGTGAAATGTCTTGTACTAACGAGCAGAAAGCTCACCGTTTGTTGGTGAACAACTTCACTGACGACGTTCACCGTCCAGCGTTGCCATACAAATTCAAGTTCAAGGTTTCAGGTTGTCCTAACGACTGTCAAAACGCGGTAGAGCGTGCTGACTTCGCTGTGATCGGTACTTGGCGTGATGACATGAAAGTCAACCAAGATGAAGTTAAGAACTACATCGCTGACAAAGGTCGCCAGTACTACATTGATAACGTTGTGACTCGTTGTCCTACTAACGCTGTTTCTTTGAATGACGATGACACTATCGCAATCAACAACCGTGACTGTGTACGTTGTATGCACTGTCTGAACGTAATGCCTAAAGCATTGCAGGTTGGTGATGACAAAGGTGTAACCATCCTTATTGGTGGTAAGCGTACGCTGAAGATCGGTGACTTGATGGGTACCGTAGTTGTTCCATTCAAGAAGCTTGAAACTGAAGACGATTGGGAATCACTCGTAGAGTTGGCTGAAGAAATCATTGATTTCTGGGCTGAGAACGCACTCGAGCACGAGCGCTGCGGTGAGATGATCGAGCGTATCGGTTTGGTTAACTTCCTTGAAGGTATCGGCATTGAAGTTGATCCAAACATGGTTAACCACCCACGTGAGTGTTCATACGTACGTATGGATGGCTGGGACGACGAAGCTGTTAAGTGGTTTGATCGTCAAGCTGAAGCTTCTTAATCAAGCTTTAACCCACTCTTTATTTAGTATTTGTCGCGCGGCATAGCGTCGCGCGGTCAGAACATTTACCCGGTTTTTGGAGGTAAAAATGGCAAAAGAAATGCGTGAACCGATTGAGACAGGTTGTCCTGATCCGTTCCAGTATATGCACCCATCTATGCGTCGTAACTTTGGTCAGTGGGCTTATCACGAGCATCCAGCACCAGGCGTTCTGCTACACGTAGCGAAGAACGGCGATAAGCTTTGGACTATCAAAGCGGGTACCCAGCGTATCCTTGACGTTTTCACTCTGCGTAAACTTTGTGATATCGCTGATGAATACTCAGATGGCCATATCCGTTTCACTATTCGTTCTAATCCAGAGTTCTTCGTAACTGATGAGTCTCGTGTTCAGCCATTGGTTGATAAGTTAGAAGCTGAAGGTTTCCCTGTTGGTGGTACTCAGAACTCTGTAACTACTTTGTCACACACTCAAGGTTGGTTGCACTGTGACATCCCTGGTACTGACGCATCAGGTGTTGTTAAGTCAATGATGGACGAGTTGATTGATGAGTTCCGTAAGGCTGATATGCCTAACCGTGTTCACATCACAACTTCATGCTGTCAGATCAACTGTGGTGGTCAAGGCGACATCGCGATCAACGTTCAACACACTAAGCCACCTAAGATCAATCACGATCTCGTAGCTAACGTTTGTGAGCGTCCATCAGTTGTTGCACGTTGTCCTGTTGCTGCGATTCGTCCTGCAATGGTTAACGGTAAGCCTTCATTGGAAGTTGATGAGAAGAAGTGTATCTGTTGTGGTGCATGTTTCCCTCCTTGTCCTCCAATGCAGATCAACGATGCTGAGCACTCTAAGTTGTCTATTTGGGTTGGTGGTAACCACTCAAACGCACGTGGCAAGCCTACGTTCCAGAAGTTGGTTGCATCAGGTATTCCTAACAACCCACCTCGCTGGCCAGAAGCTACCGCTATCGTTAAGCGTATCTTGAAGGCTTACAAAGAAGGCGCGAAAGACTGGGAGCGTATCAACGAGTGGGTTGAGCGTATCGGTTGGCCTCGTTTCTTCGAAGAAGTTGAACTGCCATTCACCAAGTATCACATCGATAACTGGCGTGGCGCTCGTAAGAGCTTGAACTCTTCTACTTACATCCGCTTCTAAGCGGTCTGTAAAGACGAGGTAGTTGCAGTATGAAACTGTCAGTACAGATTAACGAAGGTCCTTATCAGCACCAAGCGACTGATACTGCGTACCACTTCACCAAAGCTGCTTTGGAGAATGGTCACGAAGTAATGCGTGTCTTCTTCTACCACGATGGTGTGTTGAACGGCACTCGCTTGACGACTCCACCACAAGACGATCGTCACATTGTGAATCGTTGGGTTGAGTTGGCTGAGAAGTACAACCTAGATCTCGTTCTCTGCGTAGCTGCGGCACAACGTCGCGGCCTCGTGGATGACGGCGAAGCTGAGCGTAATAAAAAGAACGCAACCAATATCCAAGAGCCTTTCCGCATCTCGGGTTTGGGTCAGCTTATTGAAGCCGCTATCCAGAGCGATCGTTTGGTTGTGTTTGGCGATTAAGGAGAAATACGATGTCTGATATTAAGAAGTTTATGTATCTGAACCGTCGTGCTCCTTTCGGCACCATCTACGCATGGGAGTCGCTGGAAGTTGTACTGATCGGTGCGGCATTCGACCAAGAAGTTAGTCTAATGTTCGCAGATGACGGTGTTTACCAGCTGGTTAAGGGCTGTGATACATCTGAATCTGACATGAAGAACTTCATGCCTACGTATCGTACTTTAGGTGATTACGGCGTGCGTTATATGTACGTTGATCAAGCATCACTTGAGGCGCGTGGCCTTACCGCTGATGACCTTATCGAGGTTGCATGGGAAGACTGGGAAACTGAAGAAGAAGTCGACAACATTGTTGAGGTTGTTGACTCTGCGAAAGTAACCGAGTTGATGGCTGAATCTGACGTAGTGTTTAGCTTCTAAGGGTACGAACATGGCTGATTTATTCACTGTTAACAAGTCACCGTTTGAAAAGAACTCACTTGAAAATGCAATTAAATTTTCAACTGAGGGTGCGTCTATTCTTCTTATTGAAGATGGCGTTTACGGTGCATCAAAAGGCACTGCGTGTGAATCAATGATCACAGGCGCTGCGGGTAAGAAATTCTACGCACTCAAGTCTGACTTGAAGGCGCGTGGCATCGCTGACGATCGTTTGATCGCTGGTGTTGAGGTTGTTGATTACGCGGGTTTCGTTGAGCTGGTTTGTTCCACTGACAAAACTCAAGCTTGGCTGTAATCCCTGCCTGTATTTAACGAAACTACTTAATTAAGGAGATAGCTATGTCAGATACTATCAATGTAGATGGTAAAGAGTTTGCAGTAGACGAAGAAGGCTACTTGGCAAACATCAATGATTGGGTGCCAGGTGTTGCTGACGTAATGTCTAAGCAAGACGAGCTCGAGCTAACTGACGAGCACTGGGACATCATCAAGTTCTTGCGTGAGTACTATGAAGAGTACCAAATCGCTCCAGCAATCCGCGTTTTGACCAAAGCGGTAGCAAAGAACTTGGGTAAAGACAAAGGTAACTCAAAGTACCTTTACGGTCTGTTCCCATACGGCCCTGGTAAGCAAGCTTGTCGTTACGCTGGTCTGCCAAAGCCTACCGGCTGCGTATAAGTTACGCTCCCAAAGCTGCGGAGCTTTGCTCCGCAGCTTTACCTAACCCTTATCTTTTAGGCTGAAAGAGGTTTTCGGAAACATGTCGTTTCTGACTATCGCATTTGTTGCGTTGTTTTATATCGCTACCTTGATTTTGGTGGTCGGTTTAGCGCGTCGTATCCGTTTATACTGGAAAACGCCTGCGCCTTTGAAAATCCCAACAACACCAGCGCCAACCACTCAATCGGGTGTTGCGTTGCGTATGTTCCGTGAAGTTGTGTTTTTCGAAAGCCTTTTCAAGTCAACCAAGTGGACTTGGTTGTTTGGTTGGGTATTTCACATGGCGCTTTTCGCTGTGTTGTTCCGCCACTTACGTTATTTCCAGGAGCCAGTATGGGCGCCGGTTGCGTTTGTGTCGCCACTATTTAAATACTTAGCGTTCGCTATGGTGATTGGCTTGTTGGGTCTGTTGGCTCGCCGCATGCTAGTCGATCGCGTGCGCTACATTACTGCGCCGTCTGACATTTTGATGTTGTTGCTGTTGTTGGGTATCGGCGTGACCGGTGCTTTAACAACCTTTGTTGCACATACAGATGTCGTTGCAGTGAAGTCATTCTTCCGTCATTTAATGACCTTCAATTTTGAAACCATGCCAAACGTGCCTACTGATCCTTTGATGGTGGTCCATTTATTGTTGGTTGGTGTCTTGATGATCATTTTCCCGATTTCTAAGTTGTTACATGCGCCGGGCGTTTTCTTCAGTCCTTCGCGTAACCAAGTGGATAACCCTAGAGAGCAACGTCATGTCTCGGATTGGGCTAAGAAGCTGGAAAACTAAGTAAAGGTTATTGCAAGCATGGCAAAAGCAGAATTTGAAGTTCCAGAGTTAACCGAGTACACCGAAGTTCCTAAGCTTGAAGTCGGCGCGATGGCTCATGCGAAGTCATTTGTTGCGGCTCCAGAGTTCCAACAGGCACTTAACTTTAAAGGTGAGTTGCAAGACGGTTGGGAACAAGAAGTTATTGATCACATGGGTGACCTGCTCGGTAAGTACCGTTCTCTACAGGTTTACCTAGACTCATGTGTTAAGTGTGGTGCTTGTACTGATAAGTGTCATTACTACTTAGGTACTAAAGATCCAAAGAACATGCCAGTGGCGCGTCAGGATCTTTTACGTAAGGTTTACCGTCGTTACTTTACCTTTGCGGGTAAGTATTTCCCTAAGTTGGTTGGTGCAACCGATCTGACGCGTGAAGTTTTGGACGATTGGTACAGCTACTTCCACCAGTGTTCACAATGTCGTCGTTGTTCAGTGTTCTGCCCGTATGGCATTGATACCGCTGAAATCTCTATGGCGGCGCGCGAAATCATGGACCGCATTGGTCTGGGTCAAAAATACTGTAACGAAATCATCGGTAAGGTATTCCGTATTGGTAACAACTTAGGTCTTCCCGGTCCTGCGTTGGAAGATACCTTGGAAGGTCTTGAAGAAGACGTCTTTGACGAAACCGGTGTTGAAGTTAAATACCCAATTGATCAGAAGGGTGCTGAGATTCTGTTGGTGACTCCATCAGCTGACTTCTTTGCAGAGCCGCACGTTGATGGTCTGATCGGTTACGGCAAAGTTTTTCACGAGGCGGGTGTTTCTTGGACCTTGAGTTCCAAAGCATCTGAAGCGGCTAACTTCGGTATGTTCATCGGTTCATACGAGAACATGCGTCGCATCTCGATGCGTATTCGCGAAGCAGCGCTTGAGTTAGGCGTAAAGCGCATCGTGTTTGGTGAGTGTGGTCACGCATGGCGTGTTGCATACAGTTTCCTGAACACCTTGGCTGGTCCGTTCGACTTCTTGGATCCAAAATATCCAGTACCTCAGCATATCCTTGAGTTCACTTGGGGTGAGATGCAGAAAGGTACCTTAAATATCGATAAGTCACGAAATGACGACTTGGTATTGACCTATCACGACTCATGTAACGTTGCGCGTGGTTCGCGTATGGGTACAGAGCCAGGCGGTCAATTCACGATTCCTCGTAATGTGATCAAAGCGGTATGTAACAACTTTGTGGACATGGCCCCTGAGACCATCCACGAGAAGACTTTCTGCTGCGGTGGCGGTGGTGGTCTATTGACTGACGACTTGATGGAACTCCGTGTGAAAGGTGCTAAGCCTCGTATGGATGCTCTACAAAATGTTATCGAAGAGCATGGCGTTACCAATATGGCAGCGATCTGTGCGATTTGTAAGGCGCAATTCACCAAGGTGTTGCCTTACTACGGTATGGGTATGGACATGATCATGAGTGTGCACCAGTTAGTGTCTAACGCGATTATCTTGACTGGCCAGGTTACCGAAGACGATGACGACGAATCAGCTGAGGATGCTGCGTAAAGCAGACGCTTCGGCAAAAAATTAAACATAAATTCGAACCGACAGGTTCATGGCTTAGAGGTAAGGAGCTTTACGATGGCTACTCCTAATGACGAAATGACAAAACTCACGTGGCGCCGCTTTGAAGACGGTAACGACGATTGGGGTGGTTGGACTAACAAGATTTTTGTCGCTGACGAATCTTATAAGTGCCCAACTTACATCCACAAAACGCCACCTTGTCAAGGTTCTTGTCCTTCTGGTGAGGATATCCGTGGCTGGTTGGCAATCGTTCGTGGTCAAGAGAAGCCAGTAGGCGACATGAGCATGGGTGAGTACGCATTCCGTCGTTCTACTGATGCAAACCCATTCCCATCAATGATGGGTCGTGTATGTCCAGCGCCTTGCCAGGATGGTTGTAATCGTAACGAAGTGGAAGACTTTGTTGGTATCAACTCAGTTGAGCAGTGGATTGGTGATAATGCACTTGAGAATGGCTTCGGCTTTGAAGCAGGCCCAAGCACTGGTAAGAAGATCGCAATCGTTGGTGGTGGTCCTGCAGGTATGTCTGGTGCTTACCAGTTGCGCCGCAAAGGTCACGCAGTCACTATTTTTGAATCACAGCCAGAGCTTGGCGGCATGATGCGTTACGGTATTCCTAACTACCGTATTCCACGTGATAAGTTGGCTGGTGAGATTCAGCGTATCGTTGATATGGGTGATGTTGACGTTAAGTGTGGCGTTCGCGTTGGTAAAGACATATCAGTTGCTGATCTCGAAAAAGATTTTGATGCGATTCTTTGGACTGTTGGTTGTTGGACTGGTCGCGGCTTGTTCCTTGATGAGTGGGAAGGCACACCTAACTGTGTATCTGGTGTTGCATTCTTGAAGGCGTTCAACGAAGGCCGTATGAAAGTCACCGCAGACAAAGTTGTTTGTGTAGGCGGTGGTGATACCTCTATCGACGTTGTTTCAGTTGCGCGTCGTTTGGGACACATTGAACACACCAACCCAACTGATCGTCCTGAGTTGGTTGTTAACGATGGTTTCATCGCACATGACAGCGCAATTACTGCTGCTGCTCAAGGTGCAGAAGTAACACTGACTTCATTGTTCCCTAAAGACAACATGACAGCTGCAGAGCACGAGGTTCATGATGCGCTGCACGAAGGTGTAACCATTCTTGACGAAGTTATGCCTGTTGGTATTGAAAAGGGTGATGATGGTCGAGCAACAGCACTGATCGTAGCGAAATGTACTATGGAAGGCGGTCGTCCGACTCCAGTTGAAGGTACTGAGCAACGCATTGAAGCTGATTTGATTGTGTCTGCAATCGGTCAGGGCGGTGATATGACGGGTATCGAAGAACTCGATAACGGTCGCGGTCTGATGGATTCTGATGGTTTCTATCAGGTACCGAATAAGCCAGGTCACTTTGTTGCTGGCGACATCATTCGTCCGCACCTGTTGACCACTGCAATTGGTCAAGCGGCTATCGCAGCTGACACCATTGACGAGTACGTAAACCAGAAAGAGCACAAGAAGCGTCCTAAGGTTGATGTGCACCACTTCAATCTAGATAAGAAGTTGGTTGAAACTGGTCATGCTCCTGAACAGTACGATCCTTCAGGCGAACAGCGTGGTTCTTGTGATGCTAACTATGCAGTTCACAACTATGAAGACCGTTCTTTTGCAGAGATCATCCCTCATGATGAACTCTTCTTGGGTCACTTCGACTTCACTCCACGTGTTGTTCGTAATGAAGAAGTCCCAAGTGCAAATGACGTACTAGGTCACTTCCATGAGCGTTTGATTGGTTTGACTGAAGAGCAGGCGGCAGAAGAGTCAGGTCGTTGCATGAGCTGTGGCTTGTGTTTCGAGTGTGACAACTGCGTTATCTTCTGTCCTCAAGACGCGGTATTCCGTGTAAACAAGTCAGACGCGACTACGGGTCGTTACGTAGATACCAACTACGATCGTTGTATCGGTTGTCACATCTGTTCAGATGTATGTCCTACCGGTTACATCAAAATGGGCTTAGGTGAGTAATTCCCTAAGACGGTTGAGCCACCTTCGGGTGGCTTGATGTTTTTGTTCTCTGTAAACGCTTAGCGCAGATAAAGACATGAAGAAAATTGGCACCAGCCTGATCTTATTTGCTGTAGCAGTTCTGCTCAGTTTCGGTGTGACCGCTCATGCTAAAAAAGATGATGGTCATTCTCTAGGTTATAAAGCTGATAAGAGTGATGCATGTGTTGCACCTACTTCTTTCATGCGTCGCAATCACTTTGAATTGATTAAGCATCAGCGTGATATCACGGTTCGTGAAGGTATTCGCCACACGGACAATGATTTAGCGGGTTGTGTTGATTGCCACGCAAACAAGGATGATGCCGGTAAGTTCATTCCTGTGAATGCTGAAGGTCAGTTTTGTGCTGATTGTCACCAGTACACCGGAACTACGATGAGTTGCTTCAGCTGTCACTCGACTGTTCCGCAGGCGGAGAAATAATCATGTCGGAAATGATTGATCAAAAACGTCGTGAATTCTTATCCGTTGCTTCTAAAGCAGCGGCAGCCACAGTGGTAGCGCCAGGTGTTTTCTTGCACAGCATGGCTGATGCTGCTCCTCGTAAAGAGGCGGTAACTGATGCAGTTCGTTATGGCATGTTGATTGACACAAGCAAGTGCGCTGATGGGTGTACCGATTGTGTGAATGCCTGTGATTCAGAGAATGGTCTGGACATGCTGGTTAAGCCAGAAGGCGCATCAGATGAGGCGTGGGATAAGCAACGTCCTCGTTGGATGCGTTCTGTAAAGATTCAAGACAACCTCACTGGCAAAGTCTCTAACTTGCCTATGATGTGTCAGCATTGTGAACATCCACCTTGCGTTGATGTTTGCCCAACGACCGCTTCATTCCGTCGCGCTGACGGTATCGTGATGGTTGACCGTCACGCGTGTATCGGTTGTCGCTATTGCATGATGGCGTGCCCATACAAAGCACGTTCATTTATTCACGAAAATGTTCAGTTCAAGCCAACTGCTGCACCTCGCGGTAAGGGTTGTGTTGAGAGCTGTAATTTCTGTGTCCATCGTTTGGATAACGGCGGTACTACAACCGCATGTCAGGATGCCTGTAAGCACGAAGCTATCGTGTTTGGTGATCTGAAAGATCCAAATAGTGCTGTGTCACAAGCGTTGGCGAAAGCTCAAACAACGCAGCTGCGCGCAGATTTGAAATTGAACACTGGTGTTCGCTACAGCGGCATCTAAGCACTGGGGTTACTAGACACATGAAGAAAATGACTTTTACCGAGTGGGGCATCAGCAGTACGCGTTACTGGGGTATCTTGGCGGTTATCGGTGCCATTATTGGTGTAGCTGGTTTGGCAACTCTCTACATGGAGCATGAAGGTCACTGGGTGACTGGCATGAATAACCAAGTGGTTTGGGGTCTGCCTCACGTATTTGCGATCTTTTTGATCGTTGCAGCCTCTGGCGCGCTTAACGTCGCGTCTATCGGTTCTGTTTTTGCTAAGAAACCTTACAAGCCTTTGGCGCGTCTTTCAGGCTTGATGGCGATCACCTTGTTGGTTGGTGGCTTGCTGGTGCTGGTTCTTGACCTTGGTCAGCCTGCGCGTTTGATCGTGGCAATGACCCAGTACAACTTCAAATCAATCTTCGCTTGGAATGTATTGTTATACGTTGGCTTCTTGGGTGTGGTTGCGGTTTATCTGTTCACTATGATGGAGCGTAAAGCCAATCAACATTCATCAAAGGTTGGACTTGTTGCATTTGTTTGGCGCTTGATTCTGACCACTGGTACCGGTTCTATATTTGGTTTCATCGTTGCTCGTCAGGGTTATGACGCAGCTCTAATGGCGCCTATGTTCATCATCATGTCATTCGCTTACGGTTTAGCTTTCTACATGTTGATGTTGATGTTCACATTCAATGCGGATGGTCGTGAGTTGGGCGATAAGATGTTTGCTCGTCTACGTTCACTGCTAGGTATCTTTACAGCAGCCATCTTCTACTTTGTTTTGGTTTATCACCTAACCAATTTGTATGGCACCGAGAACCATTCTTACGAAGCCTTCATTCTGATGAATGGTGGAATCTACACCCAGCTATTCTGGGGTGGTTGGATCTTGGCAGGCTTGCTGATCCCGATGCTGATCTTGTTCCATCCATCGCTTAAGAACTCACGTTCTGCGGTTACGGCAGCTGCTCTGTTAATCATCCTGGGTGGTTTTGCGGCAATGTATGTCATCGTGATCGGTGGTCAGGCTTTCCCAATGGCGATGTTTCCAAGCCATACGATTATCGAGAGTGGTTTCTATGATGGTGTGAATGGTGCGGTAGCCACCTATGTCCCCACGCTAGCTGAGTTCATGCTTGGTTTAGGCGGGCTTGCTGTTGCGGTGATTGCGACCCTTATCGCAGTTCGCGTATTACCATTTTTGCCAGCAACTTTGTCAGACGAGGCGACAGATCCTCATCACTGATAAAGCAAACGTAAATGCGTAAAATAGGGTGGCTTACAAGCCACCCTTTTTTTTGGACGTTAAATGGCCTATTTGTATCTCTCAGCAACACACAAGTCGTCGGGTAAGACCTCGGTGAGCTTAGCGTTGACTCGCGCTTTGCGAGATCGTGGCCTTGTTGTTCAGCCATTTAAGAAAGGACCTGACTATATTGATCCGCTTTGGTTGTCCCAAGCGGCAGGACGTCCTTGTTATAACCTCGACTTTTACACCATGCCAGACGATGAAATTCAGTCGGTGTTTGCGCAGCAAATGCAGGGTGCTGATATTGGCGTGATAGAAGGTAATAAAGGGTTATTTGATGGCATGGCGCTGGATGGTGCTGACAGTAATGCCGGTATGGCAAAGCTGCTCAAAGCGCCGGTGGTGTTAGTGCTTGATACGCAAGGTACCACTCGAGGTGTTGCTCCTCTTGTTATGGGGTACCAAGCCTTTGATGCCGATGTAAATATTGCTGGCATTATTTTGAACAAAGTCGCAGGCCCTCGTCATGAAGGGAAGTTGCGTGAGGTTCTAGAGCATTACACAGATGTTCCTGTGCTAGGAGCCATTCAACGACATGCAGATATGCATATTAGTGAGCGTCATTTAGGTTTAGTGCCAAGTAATGAGGCAGCTGAAAGTGATGCAAAGATTGATCTAATGGCGTCGCGTTTGAACGATCAAGTTGACCTAGAGCGCCTACTGAAGATTGCGCAAAGCGCACCAACGATCGCTAAGGTTGAGTCTCCGCAGCATCAGGTACAAGCGAGTGTTCGCATTGGTGTGGCACAGGATGAGGCGTTTGGTTTTTATTACCCGGGTGATTTGCATGCGCTTGAACAATCAGGCGCCGAGATCGTGCCGTTTAGCCCTGTAAATGACAAGGAATTGCCAGCGGTAGATGGATTGTTTATCGGCGGAGGATTTCCTGAGACGCACCTCGAAAAGCTTAGTAATAACGCGGCGATGTGCGACCAAATCCGCGCCTTTGTTGAAGCAGATAAGCCGGTTTATGCCGAATGTGGTGGACTGATGTATCTGTGTCGCCAACTGACCTGGGGCGAAAAGACAGGTAAAATGGCTAACGTTCTTCCGGCGGATGTCACCATGCATGAGACCCCGCAAGGTCGAGGCTACATTCGGTTGGCAGAGACAGATGCCCACCCATGGCCCAGCGGTCATGAGCTAGTAGGGCATGAATTCCATTATTCGGCACTCAGTAATCTGGCGGATGACGTCACTTTTGCTTACGATGTGCGCCGCGGTTTTGGAGTTGATGGTCAGCATGACGGTGTGCGTTATCGCAACCTTTTGGCCAACTATGCACATATGCGAGATACCCAGCGTAATCGTTGGGCTGAGCGATATGTTGCTTTTATTAAGCAACACAAATACGACTGAAAAGTTTTTGAGGACAACACGATGTTTAAAGTCACAGTGGCTGCAGCAGAGCAGGTAAGAAATGCAGCCCAGCAAGGTGGTACTGAAGGTATGGCATTGCGTTTAGCGGCGCAAAAGCATGCTGATGGCAGCTTTGAATATCGTATGGGCTTTGACGAAGCTAATGATGATGACATCACCTTTAAAACTGAAGGTGTCAACATCGCTATGGCACCTGAGTATGTGCCGCTACTGGACAATACAACGTTGGACTTTGCAACCTTAGACGGTGGTGAAGCACAATTTATCTTTATCAATCCAGACGACGCTAACTATACAGCTCCTAAGGCATAACGCCTTTTTTGAATCTTGGTTGGTATGCAGTTAGCCCCAGAAGATTCACTCCGTCTTAATGTCTTGTTGGCAAATAAGCCACAAGCCATTCGTATTAATGAATCGCAGATGACTGTATTTGGCTTGTCTGAGCAGGGTGAAGCCAAGGTCAATCTGAACCCTACGTGTCGTGATGAACAATATATAAAGCTCGTTAAAGAGTTGATCTCTGGTCACGTACTCGGGTCCCCAGGTGGTTATCCGATTTACCTGCAACGTTGGACCCGTATGGGGCAGATGAAAGATGACAGTCTCGAGCAATTATTGATGCTGGGTGAGCCAGAAGCTGTTGTTGCAGCAGTGCATGCTCCGGGACTCACAGACGACCTTGCGCGTCGTGCTTGGTGGGCAATGGAAGATGCTGAAAACGCGCGTCAGATGCTGCGAAAAAAAGCGGTTTGTGAAGGTCAAATGGGCCCGTTACTGGCAGAGTATCTTGTTGAGCATTTGCCATTTGAAGTTGAACCTGAAAAGCAGATTGAAACGGTTCGTTTGGTGCTTCAACCAGATTTATTGAATGATGAGCAAATTGATTCACTCTGGCGTAAAGCGGGGCGAAAGCCGCCTTTCTACGTAGGCTTTATTGCTACCTTGCCAGATAACCTGCCTGAGCAGCATGAGGCACACGAATTACACACTTCACACAGCGCAGAGCTAACAGCGCTTGCGCAACAAGGTAACCTTGCTGCTCAAGTCCTTGTGCGTGTGTTGAGTGAGCCTGGTCAAGGGTATATGCAGACCTTGTTCGGTATTTTCAAAAAGCCGTCGAATCAAGATGTGATCAATATGACTTTAGATCAGATCGCTGACTATTTTTCTCCAGTAAGAGAAGAGCGCGTTGATCTGACACTGGATGAGTTATCCGCTGAAGCTAAGGATTGGGTCAGTCATCGCGATGATGCTCAGGCGGTGATCGGTTTGAATGATGCATTTGCCGATAAGCTCCAAGCGATTAGAGTCCTCTCTGGGCTGAGCTACGGAGTGGTTCGTCCGGTGTTTAAAGGTTCAACCGCCATAGGCAGTTTGATGCGAAAGAAACTCGCCCCAGTTTTGGAACCGCTTCAAGGACACATGTCGGCCATCACTGCGCATCCCCCAAAGTATTAATCTTTCTAAGTCTTCTCGGCTTTCCATTCCTCAGATTTGGTCTAATCTAAAAAGACTATCAGCCGGACAAACTAGGGGGAGTTATGTCAGCAGATCGTCTTTTGAGCCTTTCTCAGGCTGCGCGAATGGCGGGAGTTACCCGTAAAATCCTTCAAAAGCACATATCTTGCGGCGATCTGAGTACATTTGAGGGGTATTTGCGCATGTCGGATCTGCGCACGATTTACCCTGAAGTTAGCGGAGATCGCTCCGGCATGATCGAGAAGGTGCGTCGCATCCAAGATGCCGCCGCCCTCAAAAAATCTGTCGATAGGATTAAGGATGACCCACAGCACCTAGCTCATGAGTTACATCGAGCAGGCTTGGAGATTGCTCGATTACAGAAAGAGGTCGAGAGTTACAAACAGCTTGCGGCGGTTACCGAGGAGCGGCTCGTGGAAATGCAGGAGCAGTGCCAGAGTAAAGAGGCCACTATGCTGAGTACTCTGATTGGTTGGCATATGAATCAGATGAAGATTCGTCAGCCACATTAATTCCTCTTAATTTGAGATAAACGCCGTTGCAGTTCACACTGGACGGCGTTTTTATTTGAGCTGAGTTATGGCGTATCGCATTCGTCTTCAATCTACGGGTCATAGTTTTGAATCGCATCCCCGCGAGTCAATTTTGCATGCGGGTTTGAATGCGGGTCTTAATCTCACGCATTCCTGTGAGAACGGTTCGTGTGGTGAATGTAGGGCGCGTTTGCTGCAAGGAAACATTCAAGCTATTAAGCACTCAGACTTTATGCTGACTGAGCTTGAGCGAGCAGATAATCAATTTTTGATGTGCTGCCATCAAGCGCTAAGTGATTGTTGTATTGAAGCGGCTGAGGTGAATGACCCTGCAGATATTCCAGAGCAACGTCTCTTTGGGAAAATTGGACGAGTCGAACAACTTAATGATCAAGTTGTAGAGTTCAGTGTGCGATTACAGCGTAGCAAAGGGCTTAAGTTTCTAGCTGGTCAAAGCGTCAGTTTATTTTTTGATGGCATGCGACCCAAAAGTTTACCGATGGCGAATTGTCCCTGTGATAGTAGTCGCTTGCGTTTTCAACTAAGACGTCGTGATGATGCCTTTTCAGAGTTTGTGTTCAACACGCTTAAGAAAGGTCGCGAGGTTATTGTTGCCGGACCTCAAGGTGATTTTACGTTAGATGAGGAATCGGATCGTTCATTGCTGTTTGTCGCGTGGGAGAGTGGTTTTGCGCCGATTTCGAGCTTGATTGATCACGCAATTTCTCAGAATCCTGATCGACGAATTCGATTGATTTGGTTGGGTGAGACAGCATCAAGTCATTATCTTGAGAATCAATGTCGGGCGTGGCGTGATGCGCTCGATGATTTTGATTATCAGCTAGTAAAAACTAACGGGCTTATCGCTCAAGGTTTTTATTCCACTATTCAGCAGGTACTAAAGCAGTCAATGCCCATTGATGCGTGGGATCTCTACATGACGGTTCCGCCATCAGTTCAATATGCCGCTTGTCAGTTGTTTTGTGAGGCGGGATTACCGGCAACTCAAATTAAAGTCGCCTTAATGCAGCACGCCTAGTTCTTTTGGCGACGACGAGCTCGCGTCTTACCTTTATAAGCAGCAATGCTTGGCATGATCTCGGAGAAGGGGAGTTGCTCAAGTGAGCCCCAACGTTGAATTCCTGCCTGTAAGATGGCGTCGACATCAGGCACTTGGGTGTCATCACCATTGAGTAACTTGTTTAATCCACGCATGCCGCCGATCTGAACTCGCATGGCTTTGCCGTGCGGTAACTTACCTTCGGTGAGCTCTCGTAATGCGAAGGTGGCGTGATCACGAAGAATGCTTAAGGCATCTAAGCACCGTGCTTGGCCTTCTTCGGATAAGCAATGCACACCTTCACGCTCGGCGATGCAAAACCGCTCAGCCTTAGAGCAGTTGCACTGGTTTATCAGTACGCTTTTTTCAAACGCGCAGAAGTTTTCGTTAACTTCGCGATAGGTTTCTCGAAAGGCATCTTGATCCATTAGTTTTCTTGCTGCTTAAAACGGTGAATCATACGGCGATCACGTTTATTGGGTTTCTGTGTGGCAGGTCTTGGCATGGCCGCCATCTCGGTGCGAATTTGCGCAGCCAGTGCTTGGCGCTTCGCATGACTTTCTTCATCTTCTTGATAAAACTCAGCCGCTTCACTAGCAGGGCGTCGTTGCTTGGGTAGTACCAATACCTCGATATTCCAGTCGTAGGGACCTTTGCTGATCTCAATGCGATTGCCGATTTTGACCTCTTTGCCTGGTTTGCAGCGCTGTCCATTCAGATGCACTTTGCCGCCCGAAATGGCTTCGGCAGCTAATGGCCGTGTTTTGAAAAAACGTGCAGCCCAGAGCCATTTGTCGAGGCGCATTTTTTCCAGAGGTTCACTCATGGTTTAGGTGGCGCCGTCTTCCGAATGCATCTCACCGTGGTTCGGTGCTTCGCTAGCATTGATGCCAAGAAGTGGGTCGAGTTCGCCACGAGCATCCATCGCAGCAAGATCATCGAAGCCGCCAACATGGAAATCATTGATAAAGATCTGAGGAACCGTTCTTCGTTGACTGCGTTCCAGCATTTCACCCATACGGTCAAAATCAAGATCGATTCGGATTTCTTCCCAGCTCATGCCTTTGTTTTGCAGCAGCATTTTTGCGCGCACACAGTAGGGACACATCGCACTGGAATAGATCTCAATTTTTGGCATAAATACAGCTCCTAGATATTCTTCAGATGGTAGCAATTTGCAGCTGATCTCGCAGCCTGAGATGTGCCATAGCAAGCATGTTTATTTTGCGCATTTTTTCGCTACTATCCTTGAATTAGTTTTATTTTGAGCCTGTTTGTATGTCGGCTGCACAACCCAAAACCAT
>Ga0075461_10000058_pt1 | contig 23567 bp, 20 predicted proteins | sample DEB08_DNA_6_FD_74788 | JGI IMG/M metagenome (GOLD analysis project Ga0075461, IMG submission 74788) | Aqueous microbial communities from the Delaware River and Bay under freshwater to marine salinity gradient to study organic matter... | ecosystem: Environmental > Aquatic > Marine > Coastal ...
GGGTTCGGGTCAGCAGTACTGGTCCTACATCTCGATTCGCGACGAGGTCGCGGCGCTCATCGCGCTGCTCACCGATGAGCGGTACGCCGGTCCGGTGAACCTCACGGCGCCGAACCCGGTGACGAACGCCGACGTCACGAAGGCGATGGGCGAGGTCCTCAGCCGTCCCACCGTGCTTCCGGTGCCCGGATTTGCCTTGAAGGTGGCACTCGGGGAGTTCTCCTCGGATGTCCTGGGCAGCCAACGCGTGCTCCCGGCAGTGCTCGAGGAGTCAGGCTTCACCTGGAGCGATTCGACGATCGCTTCGGCGATTCAGCAGGCGGTGGCGGGACAGTAGCGTCAGCGCCAGTTGACTCCACCACGCACGTGCCCGTGGTCGCATCATCGGCCCCGACCGCTCCGATGCCGAGGAAACCAACAACCCCGGCACAGGCCGCGGCGATCAGCCAGCGCGGTCTGATCCCTGCCAAGCGACGTGACCCCCCGCGCCGTCCATCGGCTGCGTGGCGCCCCCGACCAGGCTCGGGTGCGACCGTGATCGTGGCGCGTTGACGACCTGGCGGACTGCTCCGGCGGGTCGGCCAAGCCGCCCCTGTCGGACCCACCCGCCGTGATGACCACACCATGTCTTCCTGCTCCGCCATCGGCGGAGTACGTCGTACCGCAAGGGGAGATTGACCGGGGGCCACGGCGGGGCGATCCACCGGCAACGAGCGCGAGGCGAGATCGAGGACGGCCGCCATCCGAGCCATGTTCGGGCGAGCCGCCGGGTCGGGATCGGCGCCGCTCACCATGATGCTCACAACATCTGAGCCCACCGATCCCTCGGGGAGGAGCTCAGCCATCAACTCAGCGAGATCTTCCACGTCACTGGCCGTGTCAGCGCCCGGACGCCAACCCACGATGACGGCGGAGTAGTTAGGTCGCTGCCGCAGAGAGTCTCGGCTCAGAACACCGAGAGCGAACCCGGCATCGTGGAGGTGGGCCAGCGCCGTGGCCACCGATGACAACAGGGCCAACGCCTCCGCCGCATTGAGTGATCCCGGAAGTGGAGTGGCGTCCTCGGGCACATCGACGGTGGTGGCCAGCCCCTCGGGAACGATCACGACGTCAACGATTCGGGCGATGCCGGGGTGCGGGTGACGCGCGAGCCGCTGTCCCGCGCGTCGGTACTGATCGCGCAGGGCAAGGTCGGGTGGGAGTGTGGTGGTGAGGATCGCGGTCGTCATGGGCTCATCGTGCCTCCGGACCCCGGTCGAACGTCCTGCGTTATCCACAGGCCACTACGGTGAACGTATGGACATCCTCGTGGTGGGAGCGGGCCTCGCGGGTCTCGCCGCGGCCCGGTACGCCGTGGGCCAGGGACACCAGGTGATCGTCCTCGAAGGTAGCGACGCCGTCGGTGGTCGCATTCGTACCGATCACGTCGATGGCTTCTTGCTCGACCGCGGATTCCAACTGTTCAATCCGGCATATCCCGAAGCAGAGCGAGTCCTCGATCTCGACGAACTCGATCTGCGGCCCTTCGTCGCGGGAGCCGAGATCATCATGTCCTCGCGCGGCAAGCGCCGAGCGGTGCGCGTGGCTGACCCACGACGTGAACCCGCGTGGACCCTGTCGACGCTCACCGCCCCACTCGGGTCGCCGCTGTCGACAAGTCGGTTCGGCGTGTACGCACTCACTCGAGCTCTGCGGTCACCGGCGGCCCTGCGCAACGAACCCGACGTCACCGCCCTTGAAGCCCTGCGACGGGCCGGTGCCGACAGCACGCTCATCGAGCGGCTGCTCCGCCCCTTCCTGTCCGGGGTCTTCCTCGAGTCCGAACTCACCACGTCGCGACGCTTCCTCGACCTCGTGTTGCGCTCCTTCGTGCGCGGGACCCCGTCGCTTCCCGCGCAGGGCATGCAAGCCATCCCCGAACAACTTGCCGTGGGGCTGGATGTGCGCCTGCAGTCGCCGGTCCGATCCGTTCGACCGCACGAGGTCGCCCTGGACGGTGGCGAGACGTGGAAGGCCGACGCGATCATTGTCGCCACGGACCCGGAGACTGCCGGACGGTTGCTGCCCGACGTTCATGTGCCCGCGGCCCGATCGGTCACCACGTGGTACTACCGACCCGATGTCCCACCCGAGTCGCTCGCCCAAGGTCGACCGGTGCTCATCGTGGACGGGGCTCGCCGTGGGCCCCTGCTGAATACCGTCGTCCCGTCGCACGCAGCTCCGGGCTATGCACCCCCCGGTGTCGCACTCGTCTCCGCCTCCGCACTCGGCGTGCGCGATACCACCGCGCAGGAGCGTGCGGTGCGCGATCACCTTGGCTGGATGTACGGCGCCCACACCGAACGCTGGGAGCTCATCGCGCGCTACACGATTCCCTACGCGCTGCCGGCGATGCCGGTGCCCCTCGATGTGCGCCGTCCGGTCTCGCTCGGCCACGGGTTGTACGTCGCCGGAGACCATCGCGACACCTCATCCATTCAGGGCGCTCTCGTCAGCGGCCGACGCGCCGCGGAAAGCGCCGTAGCGGAAGGAACAGCAGCATGACGACACGTCGCATTCTCGCCACCAGCGGCGGCTTCCTCGCCACGGATCGCTGGGGCGTCATGAAGCCCGGTGCGATCATGCTCGAAGCCCTGCGACTCACGGGTGCTGAGCGACCGCGCGTCTGCCTCGTCATGACGGCCAGCGGTGACAACGAGAGTTATCTGGCCCGCTCCTATGCGGCCCTCGGAGCCCTCGGCTGCGATGTCGATCACCTCGCCCTTTTCACCATGCCGAATCGCGATCCGCACGAGGTCCTCGGACGCAGCGATGTCGTCTGGGTCGGCGGAGGCAGCGTCGCCAACCTGCTCACACTGTGGCGCCTCCATGGTGTTGATGAGGCGATGCGCGCGGCGTGGGAGTCCGGGACCATCCTCGGTGGCGTGAGCGCGGGCTCCATCTGCTGGCACGTGGGTGGGCCGACCGACTCTTTCGGCCCCGAGTTGCAGGTCGTCACCAATGGATTGGGATTCCTGCCCTACGGCAACGGCGTCCACTACGACAGCGAAGCTCAGCGACGCCCGCTCCTGCAGCGCGTCGTCGGCGATGGCCTCCTGCCGACCTCGTACGCCACCGACGACCGCATCGGACTTCTCTACGAGGGTGAGGACCCCGTGCAGGTCCTCGCCGATCTCGAGGTGGATCCGGTGCAAGGTCCTGCGGCGTACCGCATCGAGCGATCGGGAGACACCGCTGTCGAGACGCGCCTTGCCGTCGGTCGCATCTGACGAAGGTCTGCGATTCGGCCAAGGTCGTTGCCCCGCCGACGAGGTGCTGGCACGATCGGCGTATGCGAAAAATGTCCGTGAGTACCAGAAGTTTCGCCGCCCTCACCGCTTCCGTCGCCCTCATCCTCACCGCCTGTGGTGGTGGCGGCTCGGATTCGGGTCAGGCTCAGGAATTCTGCGACCAGCTCGCTGCCGGGACCGCTCCCTTCGACATCTTCCAGTCCATGCGGGATGACTATCCCGACCAGCCCGCGTGGGCGGCAGCCGCGAAGGATTGGGCGAAGTCGACCTGCCCTGATCAACTCGCCTCCAACGAGCAGCTCCGCAACATCATTTCCAACACCGGCGGCGACCCCGACTCCTGATCAGACCCGTCGCGCGCGGCTGGTTGGTGAGTGTGGCTACGCCTGTCGTCCGTACGCGCGGGTGACTTCCGCGACCACCACGGAGTACTCGCGGTACCACTGCGTTCGGCCGCGTTCTTGCGCGACGCGGTGTTCGGCTACGGCTTTCCACGCCTGGGCGCTCGCCTCGTCTCGCCAGTAGGACACGGTGACACCGAACGCCGTCTCGGCATCGCGAGCGGACTCCACCCCGACGAAACCCGGTTGAGAACGCGCGAGGTCATCCATCCGGGCTGCCATCTCGTCGTATCCATCGTCCTCGCCCTGGGCACGGCGTACCGAACTGAAGATGACGGCGATGGTGCCCGCTTCGACCGGAATCATTCGACGCTGAAGTTGGGCAGGCGCTGCCGGAGCCAGCCGGGGAGCCACCAGTTCGCTCGCCCGAGCATCGACATCACGCTGGGAATGAGCACAAGGCGCACGATGAAGGCATCGACGAGGATCGCCGAAGCCAGGGCGAGACCGAAGAGCTTGATCGTGTCATTGGGCATCGGGACGAACGCGATGAACACCGAACTCATGATGAGCGCAGCCGCCACGACGACCTTGCCGGAACCGGCCAAGCCATGGCGCACGGCCTCCCGATTGTCCTCGGTTTCGTGCCACCCCTCCTGCATGCGCGAGACCAGGAAGACCTCATAGTCCATCGACAGTCCGAACAAGATGGCAAAGACCATGATGGGCAGGAACGGCAGGATCGGCCCCGTGGTCGAGACGCCGATGAGACTGGCGCCCCAGCCCCACTGAAACACCGCCACGGTGACCCCGAGAGCCGCTGCGAAACTCAGCAGGCTCGTCACGGCGGCGGTGAACGGGATGACAAACGATCGGAACAGCAGGAACAGCGCGAGGAATCCCAGTCCGATCACGATGAACAAGAAGAGCGGCAACACGCTGATGAGGACATCGGTGAAGTCCTGCGTGACCGCCTGAGTGCCGCCGACGTAGATCGCCGCTCCGCTGGTGGCCACCTTGTCGGAGGTCTGCGTGCGTAGCCGCTCCAAGAGTTGATTGGTTGCGGGATCGTCCGGCGAGGTCGTGGGTTGCACGAGCACGCTCGTGACGATTCCGTTGTCGCTGAACAGCCCCTTGGTGTCACCGACCTTCACCACTTCGTAGAGCGGGAGCATGTCCTCGTTCGGCAGGGTCAAGGCGACACCTTCGGTCTGCGCCAGTTCGCTCACGACGGTGCGCAATGCGGTGTCATCCAACGGCGTGGGCAAAGTCACCGCCACGAAAAAGGGTCCGTTGACCCCTGGGCCGAATCCCTTCGCCATGAGGTCGAATCCGACCCGCGCCGCGGTCCCCGGCTGAGCGCTGCCGTTGTCCGGGAAGCCCTGTCGCAGGGAGAGCGCCGGGATAGCAAGGACGAGGACCACGATGAGCGCCAGGAGGCCGGACAGCCAGGGCGCCTTCTGTAGGAACGATCCGTACGTGGCCCAGGAACTTTCATCGAGCGGCTTGACCTTGGGGTGTCGAGCCCACGGCAGTCGCAGGCCGATGGTGTGGCGACCAAGAAGGCTCGCGACCGCAGGGAGCAGGAACAGTGCGGCGAGCATGATGACGAAGACGGTGACCGCAGCGGCCACCGCCAATCCGTAGAAGAAGCTGACCCCGAGGACGAACAGCCCAAGCAGCGCCATGATCACGGTGCTGCCCGCGAACACCACCGCACGACCCGCGGTACGCGTGGCGGTACGTATGGCGTCCTTGGGTTCCGCCCCGTCGAGAACCTCCTGCCGGAATCTGCTGAGGATGAACAGCGAGTAGTCGATGCCGACGCCCAGACCGATCATGGAGGCCAGTTCGGGGGCGAAGGACGCCACGTCGAGCAGACCGGCGATCAGCAGAATGAGCAACTGCCCAATCACGAGGCCGCTCACCGCGATGAGGATGGGGAGTCCGGCGGCGATAAGGCTGCCAAAGGCGATGGCGAGGATGATGATCGCGGCGATGACGCCGACGAGTTCGCTGGCCGAGTCTGCCGCACCGGCAGCGGTGAGGATCTGGCCGGTGGCGCCTACCTGCAACGAGTCTGACTGCGCGGCTTGCAGGACGTCGACGAACTCTTGCGCCATCTCCTGGCTGACCACCGCGGTCCCAGCTCCGACGAAGGTGACCGTGGCATAGGCAACGGTCTTATCCTTGCTGATCGTCGACGTGGCCTCCTTGGCCGCCTTGTTCGCCTCCAGCAGCTTGTTCAAGTCATCTTGGATGGACTGCGGAGTGCCCTCCGGGTAGGTGACGTCGGTCGTGCCATCGGCGAAGGCCTTGTTGACCTCATCCTGGAACTCCTGGGGAGTCCCTGGAGGGAAGGTGATTGCATTGCTCTGCGGCTTCGGACAGTCAGGGCCGTAGGTCTTGTTGTCATAGGGCGATGTGATGCACTTGATGCCCTCAATCGCCGCGAGCTTGGTGAGGAGTTCATCCACCTGCACCTTGACCTCCGGCGCCTCCACGGAACCTGAGGTCGGTGACCACACGACATCGGCCGTATTGCCGTTAGCCGCCTGCGGGTTGACCTCCTCTAGCAACTGCTGGGCCAACGCCGACTGCGTATTGGGAAGTGAGAAGGAGTCGTTGAACGACCCCTTGAAGCTGATGGCGAGTACGCCGACGCCCACGGTGGCGAGCACCCAGATGACGATGGCAATGATTGGCTTGCGAATCGCCCAGGCTGATAGCGCTCCCATGAAATTCCTCTCGAGGCAGTTGCGCGCAGCCTAGACCCCGGGGCAGGGCTACGCTGCTGCCATGATCGACGTCGTTCACCTCGGCCCCAACCCGGTGGACTACGAGGACGCGTGGGAATTGCAGCGACGCACTCACGAAGAAGTGGCGTCAGCGACGCGCCCTGACACGCTGATCCTCCTCGAGCACGCCGCGGTGTACACCGCGGGACGGCGTACCGAACCCTTGGAGCGTCCCCAGGACGGCACCCCGGTGATCGACGTCGACCGCGGCGGCAAGATCACCTGGCACGGTCCGGGCCAACTGGTGGGCTACCCCATCGTCCGGTTGCCCGAGCCCTTCGATGTGGTGTCCCACGTCCGCCGGTTGGAGGCCGCCCTCATCGACGCCTGCGCCGAACTCGGGCTGGTCACCACCGCCGTCGCGGGCCGCAGCGGCGTCTGGGTGGCCGCCGATGATCGCGGACCGGATCGCAAGGTGGCCGCCATCGGGGTCCGCGTCGCCCGCGGAGTGACCCAACACGGCTTCGCCCTCAATGTCGATTGTGATCTGGGAGCCTTCGATCGCATCGTGCCCTGTGGCATCCGGGACGCGGGCGTCACGAGCCTGACCTGGGAAGGACTCGGGCCGATCACGGTCGAGGAGGTGCGGCCGGTCGTGGAGCGACACATGACCGCGACACTCACGGGCGTAGGGTCGTCGACATGAGCGAGCGCAAGTTGCTGCGGCTGGAAGTGAAGAACTCCGCCGTGCCCATCGAGCGGAAGCCCCCGTGGATCAAGACACGGCTGCGCACCGGCCCGGAGTACACCGCGATTCGCGACCTGGTTGACCGCGAGGGCCTGCACACCGTATGCGTCGAGGCCGGCTGCCCGAACATCTTCGAATGCTGGGAAGACCGCGAGGCAACCTTCCTCATCGGTGGCGAACAGTGCTCGCGGCGCTGCGACTTCTGCCAGATCGACACGGGACGACCCGCTCCCCTGGATCGCGACGAGCCCCGTCGGGTGGCCGAGTCCGTCCGCACGATGGCCCTGCATTACGCCACGGTCACCGGTGTCGCTCGCGATGACCTCGACGACGAGGGCGCCTGGCTCTACGCCGAAACGGTGCGGATGATCCGCGAACTCAATCCGGAGTGCGGGGTCGAGGTCCTCATTCCCGACTTCAGCGGCACACCCGAACTCCTCGCGGAGGTCTTTGCCGCGCAGCCCAGTGTGCTCGCGCACAATCTCGAGACAGTCCCCCGCATCTTCAAGCGGGTCCGGCCCGCGTTCCGATACGACCGCTCCCTCAATGTCTTGACCCAGGCACGCGACGCCGGACTGGTCACCAAGAGCAACCTCATCCTCGGCCTCGGTGAGACCGACGACGAGGTTGATGCGGCCCTGGTCGATCTCCACGCGGCCGGCTGCGACCTGGTCACGATCACGCAGTACCTGCGCCCGACTCCACGCCACCATCCGGTGGAGCGGTGGGTGCCCCCGGAGGACTTTGTCGCGTGGGATGCCCGGGCGCGAGGGATCGGCTTCGTCGGTGTCATGAGTGGCCCCCTCGTGCGCTCGAGCTATCGCGCGGGTCGCCTCTATCGCGAGGCCGTCCAAGCTCGTCAGGGCCAGGAGACCCCGTGAGCGGTCGCGTCGTCGCCACGCATGTCTGGCCCGGCGACGCCCAGACTCCACTCGCCGTCCCTGAACTCGTCCTGGACTGGGGCGGGGCGGTCGGTGACCGACACCACGGCGAGACCATGATCTCCGGCGCACGACAGAAGTACCTCTACGAGCGTGGGACCACCATCCGCAATCACCGTCAGTTGTCCATTGTCGACATCGGCGAGCTCGAGGTCATCGCAACGCACCTCGGGATCGATGTGCTGGCCGCAGGTGTCATCGCCGACAACATCTGCACCGAGGGGATTCCTGATCTCACGCACCTCCCGGGACTCACCCGCCTGGTGTTCGAGGGGGGAGCCGTCCTGGTGACCGGGGGCGAGAACACCCCGTGCACGATCGCCGGGCAGATGGTCACCGATCGATACGGCCCACCCGCGGAGAGTTTCCCCAAAGCCGCCATGGGGCTGCGGGGCATCGTCGCCTGGGTGGATCGACCAGCGCCGATCCGACCGGGCGAGGCGATCGAGCTCGTGCCGCCCTCTCGGATGTAGGCGGCACGCCGCAGAAGGGTCGCGGGTAGTCTGCTGGCCATGTCCAAGTTCCGCGAGCGTCTCTCTGCCCTGCGACAGAACTACCGCATGACCAAGCAGGCCCACCGCTGGGTCGGCTGGGAGATGCTCGGCCTCTTCCTCCTCGTGACCGTGGTCGTGGCCGCGCCCATCGCCTGGTTCGTCAACACCTTGACCGGCCTGCTCATCGCCATTCCGCTGGGGCTGCTGGCCGCGACCTTCTGGTTCAGTCGCCGCGCCATGAACGCCGCGTATACCTCGATCGAGGGGCAGCCCGGTGCCGCCGCCGCGGTCGTGGAGCAGATGCGCGGCAATTGGTCGGTCACCCCCGCCGTCGCCGTCACCCGCAACTCCGACATCGTGTCCCGCGTCGTCGGTCGCTGCGGTGTCGTGCTCATCGGCGAGGGACCGGGGCAGCGGATCACCCACCTGCTCGCGAACGAGCGCAAGAAGACCGCACGGTGGCTCCCCGAGGTCCCGATCTACGAGATCCAGGTGGGGACCGAGGAGGGCCAGGTCCGCATCGGCAAGCTCCAGCGGGAACTGTCACGACTGCCGAGCACCCTGCGCCCCGCGGAGGTCAACGACATTCGTCGACGTCTCGACGCGTTCAGCGCAAAGGACTCACCGGTGCCAATCCCCAAGGGACCGATGCCCAAGGGCGGCAAGATCCCCAAATCGATGCGCGGCTAACAACGCAGGTGCAGCGCCGCCCTAGCGACCCATGCCGGGGATGGTTCGACGTACCAGCACGATCGATCCCACGGCGAGATCGTGAAGCCCCCGACGCTTCGAGTCGTAGACCAGCGCGGGCACGACGAGGCAGATCAGCAGCGTCCGAATGACGCAGCGCCACAGACTCAGCCGCTGACCACCGGGCCCAACCACCGCAATACCGACGATGCGCTGACCGAAGGACGACCCGGTGAGCCACGTGAACACGATCACCTCAACGGCAAAGATCGCCAACGTCGCGAAGGCGGATTCGGCACTGCCATATTCCGCGCCGGGAAATATCAGACGAGCGATGACGATGGCGGCGAACCAGTCGATGGCAATCGCCCCCACGCGGCGCAGCAGGGAGGCCGGCACCGCGCCGGCCAGACTGGGCGGTAGCCACGTGGGGCTTGTGGGATCGGTGTGGCCATCGGGATCGGTGGGACCGTCCGCCCGAGGTGTGCCAGCCATGCCACCACGCTAGGGCGCCCCCCAATAGTGCGCTCACCCGCCCTGCCGTAACACGAGCGAAACACGAGGTACACGGTCGGGAAACCCCCCGTACCTAGGTTCCTCGTCGACGGCAACCGCCGTCACCGGGTTCGGTTCTCGATCAGATCGGCCCGCTAGAGGCGATAGATGTCGCGGGCGACCGCGCAGGAGGTGTCATGTTCAGCAGTTCCGAAGACGTCCTGAAGTTCATGCGGGACGAGGGCGTGGAGTTCGTCGATGTTCGTTTCATCGACCTTCCCGGCGTCATGCAGCACTTCAATGTGCCGGCTGAGACGTATGTGGACGCCTTCACCGACGGTCTCATGTTCGACGGTTCGTCCATCCGCGGTTTCCAGGCGATTCACGAGTCGGACATGAAGCTCATGCCCGACCCCGCAAGTGCGTTCGTCGACCCGTTCCGTGACGCCAAGACGCTCGTGATCAATCACTCGATCCTCGATCCCTTCACCGACGAGCCCTACAGTCGTGATCCCCGCGGGATCGCGGCCAGGGCCGAGGCCTACCTGCTATCGACCGGCATCGCCGACACGGTCTACTTCGGACCCGAGGCTGAGTTCTACATCTTCGACGACGTGCGCTTCGAGACCCGTCAGAACGCCGGCTACTACTTCCTCGACTCGATCGAAGGTGCCTGGAACACCGGGCGCGAGGAGGAGGGCGGCAACCTCGGCTACAAGACGCGCTACAAGGGCGGGTACTTCCCCGTGCCCCCGGTCGACCACTACGCCGATCTGCGCGACGAGATGGTGAAGACTCTGCAGCAGGTCGGACTCGTCGTCGAGCGCGCCCACCACGAGGTCGGCACCGGCGGCCAGGCCGAGATCAACTACCGATTCAACACACTTCAGCGCGCGGCCGATGAGGTCATGCTCTTCAAGTACGTCATCAAGAACGTCGGATGGCAGAACGGCAAGTCGGTGACCTTCATGCCCAAGCCCCTCTTCGGTGACAACGGGTCGGGCATGCACTGCCATCAATCGCTGTGGAAAAACGGCGAGCCACTGTTCTACGACGAGCGCGGCTACGGCGGACTGTCTGACATGGCCCGCTGGTACATCGGTGGACTGCTGAAGCACGCACCGTCACTGCTCGCTTTCACCAACCCGACGGTCAACTCCTACCACCGCCTGGTCCCCGGGTTCGAGGCTCCCGTGAACCTCGTCTACTCGGCTCGCAATCGCTCGGCGTGCATTCGCATCCCGGTCACCGGCACTTCGCCCAAGGCCAAGCGCATCGAGTTCCGCGTCCCGGATCCGTCGAGCAATCCCTACCTGGCCTTCTCGGCCATGCTGCTCGCTGGCATCGACGGCATTAAGAACAAGATCGAGCCGCCGGCACCGGTCGACAAGGATCTTTACGAGTTGCCGCCCGACGAGTTGGCCGAGATCGATCAGGTGCCCGGCAGCCTCTCGGAGGTTCTCGACGCACTTGAGGCCGACAACGACTACCTGCAGGCCGGCGATGTCTTCCCCGCCGACCTCATCGAGACGTGGGTGGACTACAAGCGGACCAACGAGGTGGATCCCATCCGCCTGCGCCCGCATCCGCACGAGTTCGAGATGTACTACGACATCTAATCCGATCCGCCTCCGGCGAGAGCTCGCTCGTGCGGGCCTCGTCGCGGGTTTTGACCACGCGTCGCATCGCCTCGCGCGTAGGAGTGGATGGGGACCGCACACCGCGGTCCCCATCCACTTTTTTGCCTCCACTCTCGGGTAGTGTCGCGGGGTGGCTCAGCGACTTGTCGTACACATCGGCCCCCGCAAGACAGGGACGACGTACCTCCAACGCGTCCTTCAACTGCTCTCCCCTGATTTGACGTCGCACGGTGTGCTCTACCCGATCGACTACCGGGATCAGGAGGACTACAACCACGTCGGCGCGATCACCGACCTCACCCACAACGAGGAGAGCAAGGAGTCCAATCGCTGGACCGGCAAGGACGGCTCCGGTTGGACCGGCCTGGTGAACGCCATCAAGGGTTGGGACGGGACCGCGATCATCTCCGCTGAGATGATCGGCGGCCTACGGCCGCCCGCGGCCCGGCGACTTCTCGACGGCCTGGCGTCCCCCACCATCGACGTGGTCGTCACGATGCGCGACCTCGGCCGCATCCTGCCGTCGTCCTGGCAGCAGCATGTGCGCAACACCCACACCCAGGACTACAAGGCCTACCTCAAGCGGCGCACCAGGGAACGCGGGGCAGACTCGCCGCTCCAGATGCAGTCGACGTGGGATACCGAGCGCCACCAGACCTTCTGGCGGTCCTACGCCTACGGTGCCCTCGTGCGGCGGTGGCAGGACCTGGTCGGCCCGGAACACGTCCGCATCGTCACCCTGCCCAAACCCGGGGCGCCATCGACACTGCTGTGGGAGCGCTTCCGCGAGGCCGTGGACGCCCCCGGACTGCCGCAGACGCCTCCACGCCTGCCCGCGTTCATTGCCAACGTCGGCTCCACGCGCGCGGAGGCCATTCTCCTGCATGCGCTCAACGTCGAAGCCAAGCGCCGCGGCTGGAATCGCAAGACGACCAACGAGTTGCAGCAGCGTCTGCTCTCCGGTGGATTCCTCGACCGTCCCGATCGCGGCGCCCCGCTCCTGCTGCCCAGCAGGTTCCTCAAGCCGGTTCAAACCTGGGCCGATGTCGATATCGATGACGTGCGCTCAACCGGCGTGACCCTGCTCGGTGATCTGGAGGACCTTCGGGTTCCCGACTCTACGGCGAGCCACAATCGGGCAGCCCCCGAGGAGGTCGCCGCGGCCGGAGCCTTCGCCACCGCGAATGCGATGGACTACGAGGCTGAGCTGATTCGTCGTCGCAACGAGCGGGAGGCGCGTCTCACCCTTCCCGGACGGGTTCTACGCCGGGTTCGGGATCGGGTTCGACCGCCGCGGTCGTAAGCCCGCGTGCTGCCGTGATCGCTAGGATGATGCCGATGACGGCGACCGCTCCCCAGAAGGCGTTGAGGGCTACCTGAGCCCAGGCGAACTTGACGATGGAGTACACCGTGAGGAGCACGGCGGCCCCGAGATTCATCAGGTGATAGGTCTTGCTGCGAGCGTCGAGCCGATGCGTGGCGACGAGCGCGTAGGCGGTGACGAGAAGCACGGCTCCACCCCACCCCACAACTTCCCAAAGGATCAGCACGGCCAGAGTGTAGGGCCTATCCGTAGAACAGCCGCTCCACGACCGTGCGGGCGCGACGCGTGGCACGCCAGTACTCCTCAAGGAGCTCGGCGGGCGGGTCGAACCCACAGATGAAGGCCACCGAGGCGAGGTCCGCGCCCTGCGACGGAATGAGGTCCGAGCCGCGCCCGGTGGCCAGCACATAGGCGTTCCGGACACGGGTCGCGAGCAGCCACGCCTCCGAGAGCACCGCCGCATCAGACCCGTCCACAAGCCCGGCGATCCGCGCAGCATCGAGCGCGTCGAGCGTTGAGGTGGTGCGAAGCGTCGACACCTCGGCGGCCTTGTCCATTTGAAGGAGTTGCACGACCCACTCGACGTCGGACAACCCACCGCGCCCAAGTTTGGTGTGCAGCGTCGGATCGGCTCCGCGCGGCAGCCGCTCGGACTCCATGCGCGCCTTCAGCCGTCGCATTTCCCGTAGTGAGTCGGTGGGCAGCCCACCCGGCGGCCACCGCAAGGGATCGATCAGTTCCTGGAAGGCCGCGCCGAGATCGGGGTCTCCCGCCACCGGGCGCGCGCGCAGGAGCGCTTGAGCCTCCCAGGGTGACGACCAGCGCTCGTAGTAGGCGCGGTAGGACTCCAAGGTGCGCACCAGCGGTCCCTGTCGACCCTCCGGGCGCAGGTCAGCGTCCACCTCCAACGGCGGATCAGCAGACGGGGCCATGAGGAGTCGGCGCACTTCGTTCGCCATAGCGATCGCGGCGTCCGTGGCGACCTTCTCGTCGGCGCCCGGGAGGGGGTCGTGTACGAACATCACGTCCGCGTCGCTCGCGTAGCCCATATCCTGACCGCCGTAGCGACCCATCGCGATGATCGCGAAGCGTGTGGGCACCCGACCATCGGGGGACGCAGCGGCGGCAGAACGCACGGCAATCTGCAGGGCCCCCACCAGAGAGGCTGTCGTCACATCGGTGATCGCCACCATGGCGTCCTGCGTCGACAGGCGACCGAGGAGATCGGCGGCCGAAATGCGGAAGAGTTCGCGGCGACGGATAGATCGGATGGCCGCCGCGGCACTCTCAGCACTGTCGTGACGCAGTACCGCGCTCAGCGCCTCACTCTCCAGGCTCTCCCGCGACCGTGGCTGCAAATCCGCATCATCAACGAGCAGCGACACACCGTCCGGTGATCGCAGCAGCAGATCGGATGCGAATCGACTCGCGGTGAGGATGCGTGCCATCCGTTCGGCAGCCAGCGACTCGTCACGCAGTAGGCGTAGGTACCACGGAGTGGACCCGAGGTCGTCACTCATGCGGCGGAACCCGAGGAGTGCGGAGTCCGGATCGGGGCCATCGGCAAACCAGCCGAGGAGCACCGGGAGCAACGTGCGCTGGATCGCCGCACGACGCGACACCCCGGACGTGAGCGCCTGGAGGTGACGCAGGGCGCCCTCGGGATCGGTGTAACCCAGTGCCGTCAATCGCTGATGTGCCGCCTCGGTGGTGAGGCGCGCATCCCCCGCATCAAGCCGAGCGACCGCGTTGAGCAGCGGTCGGTAGAAGAGCTTCTCGTGGATCCGCCTAACCTCGCGCCCTTGACGTCGCCACTCCGCCGACAGCTCCTCGACGGGATCTTGTCGGAAGTCCAGGGAACGCCCGATGCGCCGGAGATCGACATGGGATTCCGGGACGATGTGCGTTCGCTTGAGGTCCTGCAGTTGTATCCGATGTTCGAAGGTGCGCAGGAAGCGATACGCCGTCGCCAGCGTCGCGCCGTCCTCCCGACCCACATAACCCCACAGTGACAGCGCCTCGAGCGCTTCCAGCGTGGTGGAACTACGCAGCATGACATCGGAGCGCCCATGCACCAGCTGCAGCAGTTGAACGGCGAACTCGACATCACGCAGACCACCACGGCCCAGTTTCAGTTGCCGATCGGCCTCCTTGCCCGGCACGTGATCCTCAACCCGCTGTCGCATACGCTGCACGTCGTTGACGAAGCCATCACGATCGGCTGCAGACCAGACGAACGGTGACACCGCATCGATGTACGCCTCACCCAATTCGCGATCCCCGGCCGCGGGCCGCGCCTTGAGCAGCGCTTGGAACTCCCATGTACTCGCCCAGCGCTCGTAGTACCCCACGTGCGAGGCCAGCGTTCGCGTGAGCGCCCCCTGCTTGCCCTCCGGGCGCAGCGCGGCATCCACCTGCCACAGGGATCCCTCGGGCGTGGACTCCGAGCAGGCGCGCATCATTCCGCTCGCCAGGCGGGTGGCGGTCTTGAGCGCCGCCCCTTCGTCTCCCCCGGGGATGGGCTCGGCGACGAAGATGACATCGACGTCGCTGACATAGTTCAGTTCCCGGCCACCGCACTTGCCCATCGCGATGACCGCAAGACGGCACGGTTCGGCATCCGCGGGGAGGTCTGCGCGAGCAATGGCTAACCCCGCGTCCAGGGCGGCGTCAGCAAGGTCCGCGAGTTCAGCCCCCACCACGTCCAGGGGAGCCCCGTACACAAGGTCGCGGACGGCAGTGGCCACGAGTTCGTCCCGGTAGGCCACCCGCAGCAGGTTCATCGCCTCGATATTGCGTGTCACGGGCTCGACGTCGTGGGGGTTGGCTCCGATGGCGGAGAGTAGAACGGCTCGACGGGCCTCCGGTGTGGGGCTGATCGGCTCGATACGGCCCAGGGCCGGCACGAGTCCCGGATGGCGCACGAGATGCTCCGCCAGTGCCCTCGACGTCCCCGCGACGGTGACGAAGGCGTGGAGGGCGGGCTCGTCCGCTGCGAGGACACCGATGTCTACCCCGGCTTCGGCCAGCGCGACCAGTGAGGCCAGGGCTTGGTCTGGATCGGCTGCCGCACCCAACGGCTCGATGAGGCGAGCGGGCTCGACACCCGGCAGGCGCTGGAGTTGGGACTCGGCCCACGCGGGGTCATCAAAACCGCGCCGGGCGAGGAGTCCGGACAGCGACGCCGAGCGATCAGTCACGGCAGCGACGCTAGCGCGTTGGGCAACCGTTCGGCGTCTCGGTCACAGGGTGGGTAGGAGGCGCTCGAGTTCCCAGGGCGTGACCTGTCGGCGGTAGTCCTGCCAGTCCGCCCGCTTATTGCGTAGGAAAAAGTCGAACACGTGCTCACCCAGTGTCTCGGCGACCAACTCGGAGCGCTCCATCTCGCCGATCGCCTGATTCAAGGTGTCCGGCAAGGGGCGAATCCCGAGGGCGCGACGTTCGGCCGCGGTGAGCGACCAGACATCCTCCTCCGCACCGGGCGGGAGTTCATAGCCCTCCTCGATCCCCTTCAGTCCGGCGGCGAGCATGACCGCAAAGGCCAGGTAGGGATTGCAGGCACTGTCAATAGAACGCAGCTCGACCCGGGTCGAGTTGCCCTTGGCGGGTTTGTACATGGGGACACGCACCAGGGCGGTGCTGTTGTTGTGTCCCCAGCACACCATCGCCGGCGCTTCAGCACCGCCATTGAGTCGCTTGTAGGAGTTGACCCACTGATTCGTCACGGCGGTGAATTCCGGCGCATGCTCAAGCAGTCCGGCGATGAAGGAGCGTGCCACCTTGGACAGTTGATACGGCGCCCCAGCCTCGTAGAAGGCATTGCGATCACCCTCGAAGAGGGACACGTGCGTATGCATGCCGGAGCCCGGGGAATCACGGAAGGGCTTGGGCATGAAGCTCGCGTAGACGTTCTGCTCGATGGCCACTTCCTTGACGACGGTGCGGAAGGTCATCAGGTTGTCCGCCGTCGTCAGCGCATCGGCGTAGCGCAGGTCGATCTCCTGCTGACCAGGCCCCGCCTCATGGTGACTGAACTCGACGGAGATGCCCATCGCCTCGAGCATCGTGATGGCCTGACGGCGGAAGTCGTAGCCCACCGATTGCGGGGAATTGTCGAAGTAGCCGTAGTGATCCACCGGTTCGGGGGACATCTCGGAGGGGTGGCCCTTGAGGAGATAGAACTCAACTTCCGGATGTGTGTAGAACGTGAAGCCCATATCGGCCGCGCGCGAGAGGGCGCGCTTCAAGACGAAGCGGGGATCGGCGTACGAGGGTGAGCCATCAGGCATGAGGATGTCGCAGAACATGCGTGCGACGCCGGGCGCCTCCGAGCGCCACGGCAGGACCGCGAACGTCGACGGGTCCGGCTTGGCGAGCATGTCGGACTCGTAGACCCGGGCGAAGCCTTCAATCGCCGAGCCGTCGAACCCGAGTCCCTCCGCGAAGGCGCCTTCAAGCTCGGCAGGCGCCACGGCCACCGACTTCAAGGTGCCCAGGACGTCGGTGAACCACAGGCGGACGAAACGGATGTCCCGCTCCTCGATCGTCCGCAGCACGAAATCGGTCTGCTTATCCATGACCCCAGTCTGCCCGTCCGCGTGTTTCCGGCGCGTTACGTCGACCGAATCGAGGCCCGACTACTCTCAACCCGTGCCCCGACTGCGACTCGCCCTGGTCCAGGCCGACCCCACGGTGGGCGACCTGGCCGCGAACTCCGCACGGGCGTTCGCCGCCGTCCAGGAGGCGGCCAAGCGGGGAGCGGAACTGATCGTCTTCCCCGAGATGTTCCTCACGGGCTATCCCATCGAGGATCTGGCTCTGCGCCCGAGTTTCCAGGAAGCCTCCCGGGACGCCGCCCAACACTTTGCGCGCGACCTCGCGGATGCCGGGCTCGGGGATCTTGTCGTCGTCCTCGGTTATCTGGATCGGCTTGATGCGGCCGAGGGCCTCGGTCGACCACACCGCGGGCCCCTCAACGCCGCCGCGGTGATCCAGCATGGCGAGATCCGAGCGCGCTACGCCAAACACCACCTGCCCAACTACGGCGTCTTCGACGAGTTCCGCTACTTCGTCCCCGGGGACGAGCCGTGCTTCCTGCGCATCCGCGGGATCGAGATGGCCATCGCCATCTGCGAGGACCTGTGGCGGGATGCGGGCGGTCCGATCACGCAGACACACGGGGCGAGTCTGCTGCTGGTGCTCAATGGGTCACCATACGAGCGAGACAAGGACGACGTGCGGTTGGAGTTGTGTCAGCGTCGCGCACGGGAGTACAACGCTGCCCTCGCCTACGTCAACATGATCGGCGGCCAGGACGAATTGGTGTTCGACGGGGACTCCCTCGTGGTGGACGCCACCGGCACACTGCTCGCGCGTGCGACCCCCTTCGCCGACGAGGTGCTCGTCCTCGACCTCGACCTGCCAGCGATAGGCCACCGCGGGGTCGATCTCCCGGTCGGCCCGCCGCCGTCCGACTCAGCAGTCCCCACCATCGCACCGCGGCCCTCCGAACTCCAGGAGATCTACGAGGCTCTGACCCTTGGGCTGCGCGACTACGTCGACAAGAATGGCTTCCGGTCAGTGATCCTCGGCCTTTCCGGCGGCATCGATTCGGCCCTGGTCGCGGCGATCGCCTGCGACGCACTCGGCGCGGACCGCGTCCATGGGGTCAGCCTGCCCAGCGTCTACTCCTCCGAGCACTCGCGGTCCGACGCGCAGGATCTCGCCGAACGCACCGGCTTGCACTTCCGTACGGTCCCCATCGCGCCGATGGTCGATGCCTTCCAGAGCCAACTCGACCTGTCCGGGCTCGCCGAGGAGAACCTCCAGGCGCGTGTGCGCGGCACCACGTTGATGGCGCTGTCCAATGCGGAGGGGCACCTCGTGCTGGCCACGGGCAACAAGAGTGAGATTTCGGTGGGCTACTCGACCATCTACGGCGATGCCGTGGGTGGCTTCGCCCCCATCAAGGACGTCCCGAAGACCCTCGTGTGGGCCCTATCCCGCTGGCGCAACGACGCGGCCGAAGCTCGGGGTGACACGCCGCCGATCCCGCCGAACTCGATCAGCAAGCCGCCGAGCGCGGAGTTGCGCCCGGGGCAGGTCGATGAGGATTCGCTCCCGCCGTACGAGTTGCTCGACGACATTCTCGACGACTACGTCGAGCACGATCGCGGCGCCGCGGATCTCGTGGCGCAGGGATTCAACTCGGCCACCGTGGAGCGTATCCTCCAGCTCACTGATGCCGCCGAATACAAACGCCGTCAGTACCCGCCGGGAACCAAGATCTCCCTCAAGGCCTTCGGGCGAGATCGGAGGTTGCCCGTCACGAACCGCTGGCGGGAGACCGCACCCCCTCCCGTGTCCTCCTAATCGGGCGACCTCGGCGTCAGTCGCGCTGCTGCGGAGGAACCGGGTCCTCGCCCAACTCCTCGCCCACCTCGCCGGCGTAGCGCTCCTGCTCGGCACGCACCAGGTCATCAACGGGGCTGTCCGCGGGCACAAGCCCCTTCTTTCGGGGTGGCTCAATGCGCGGCAGGAGGAAGCCCACAATGGCCGCGGCGAGGAAGACGACGCTCAACGAGACCAGGTAGGTCACGTGCGAGGCATTGAGGAAGGACTCGAACGCGCTTTGCCGGATCGGCTCGATGACCGCCGCTGGAGCGCCCGCTGATTCAAGGGACGTGAGGACCTGGTCGGTCGCGATGATCGAGTTGGCCGCGGCATCCTTCGCCTCCTGCGGCACGTCGGCGGGGAGCTGATCCAGCGACGACACCACCCGGGATGCGTACTGCGTCGCCAAGACCGTGCCGATGATGGCCACGCCGAGGGCACCGCCGACCTGGCGCACCGTGTTCTGCACGGCAGAGCCTGCACCGGCACGCGCCAAAGGCAGCACGTTCTGCATCACCGTCGATGCGGGGGCGATGACGTTGCCCATTCCGAAGCCGAAGATGAAGAAGGCGACGAGGATGACCCACAACGGTGTGTCGATTTCGACGAAGAAAAGCGATGTCATCGCTCCGGCGACGAGCAGGAGTCCCACCGTCATCACCGTGCGGTAGCCGAAGCGCAGCACCATCTTCGCGCTCCGCGGAGCGGCGATGATCTGTCCCAACGCAAAGGGAAGGAAGCACAGTCCAGCGGTCAAGGTGGTGTAGCCGCGCAGGATCTGCAGGTAGAAGGGAAGCGTGAAGGTGATCCCCGAGAGGGCGAAGAAGGCGAATGTCACGGCCGCAAGGCTCACGGCGTACCCACGATTCTTGAACAGCGACACGTCAAAACTCTTGTGATCGCTGCGGGCTTCGACCCACAGGAAGATCGTCAACACGATGATGCCGGCCACGATGGGGCCGACGACGGAGGGAGCCGTCCAGCTCAAGGTCTGCGACGCGTCGATGATCCCGTAGATGAGCAGGGTCAGGCCAACGATGGAGAGAACCAAGCCGGTGATGTCGAGGCGCTGGGGATGGGGATTGCGGGTCTCCGGAACGACGCGCCAGATACCGACCAGCCCGATGAGCACGATGGGCACGTTGATCAAGAACACCGCACCCCAGTCGTTGCCGGTAATCCAACTCGACCACTCGGGGTTCTCGAGCAGGAGGCCACCGAGAACCGGACCCAACGCCACCGCGGCACCGACGGCGCCGGCCCATGCGCCGATCGCCTTCCCGCGCTCGTGCGGCGGGAACACCACGGTGATGATGGCTAGCGTCGTAGGCAGAACTGCTGCACCACCGATGCCCATGACGGCACGGAAGGAGATAAGCATCAGCGGTGTGGCCGCGAAGGCGCACGCCGCGGATGCCAGGGCGAAGATCACCAGACCGGTGACGAGCACGCGCTTGCGTCCGTAGCGATCACCGAGCACTCCCCAGGTGAAGAGCAGCGCGGCAAAAACAAGGATGTAGCTGTCGACCGCCCAGACGAGTTCGGCCGCGCTGGCCTCCAGATCGCGCTGGATCGTGGGCAGGGCGATATTGAGCACGGTGTTGTCGAGGACAACGATGAGCAGACTGACGACGAGCACTCCGAGGATTGCCCAGCGCCGTGGGTGTCCCTCCCCGTTGGTCATCCATGAGTTAGGGGACATTGACCTCTCCGGCTACTGACGGCCCGGATACCCGGGCCGGGCGCACGATACTCCCCCACGCTGAATGACCCTGCCGAAGCAACGACACGTGACCGAGGACACAGTCGCAAACTCAGCCGGACTGTGGAACCATAAACCTGTCCGGGGACTCCGCACGGGAGCCTCGAGATGGGAGTACCACCATGTCGACTGTGCCCGCGGCATCCACCCGCCGCACCACCATCAACGATCTCCAGGCCGCCACCGCCCGCGGTGAGCGATGGCCGATGATCACCGCCTACGACGCGATGACCGCGCGGATCTTCGATGAGGCGGGTATTCCCGTCCTACTCGTCGGAGACTCGGCCGCCATGGTCGTCTACGGCTACGACTCAACCCTTCCCGTCACTGTCGAGGATCTCCTCCCCCTCGTCGGGGCGGTCGTCCGCGGCTCGCAGCGTGCACTTGTCGTCGCCGATCTGCCGTTCGGCTCGTACCAGGCCTCGATCCCGCAGGCACTGGAGACGGCCACGCGATTCATGAAGCAAGCGGGCGCCCACGCCGTCAAACTCGAAGGTGGACGTCATGTGCTGCCCCAAGTGGAGGCCATGGTGGCGGCAGGAATCCCGGTCATGGGACACCTTGGCCTCACACCGCAATCTGTGCATGCGCTCGGTGGCTACCGAGTCCAAGGCCGAGGCGAGGCTGGTGACGTTCTGTTGCGCGATGCCAAGGCCCTTGAAGCCGCGGGCGCCTTTTCCGTTGTCCTCGAGGCCGTCCCGGCCGACCTCGCCGCGCATGTCACCGAGGTCTTGAGCATCCCCACGATCGGGATCGGGGCGGGAGCCTCGACCGATGCCCAGGTGATCGTCTGGCAGGACATGGCGGGGCTCAGCGCCGGCCCGCTCCCTCGTTTTGTCAAGCAGTATGCCGACCTGCGCAGCACGCTGTCGGATGCGGTGCTTCAGTGGGCGGACGAGGTGCGCAGCGGGGCGTTCCCGGACGCCGAGCACACCTACCACTAGCTCACCGGACCATCGCCGACCGCACCACGGGTGCGCAGGAAGTCTGCGGCACAATCTGCCGGTGACCAGCCCCCGCATCCGGCTCGACTTGAGTCCGCTGCGCAACTCACGCGACTTCCGCGTCCTCTTCACCGGTGGCGTCATCACGTCGCTCGGCTCCATGGTCACGTACGTCGCACTGCCGTTGCAGATTGCTCAACTCACCGGCTCCTACATCGCTGTCGGCGTCATCGGGTTGGTGGAACTCGTCCCCCTCGTCGTCTTTGGGTTGTATGGCGGTTCCCTCGCTGATCGCATCGATCGGCGCAAGATGGTCATCGCTGGGGAGATCGCGGCCGGCAGCGTGGCCGTCATCCTTACCGTGAATGCGCTCGCGCCAATTCCGAGCCTGCCGGTGATCTATCTCGCCGCCATGGCCTTTGCGAGCATTGACGGATTGCAGCGACCATCGCTGGAAGCCTTGCTTCCCCGAGTGGTGCGACATGAAGATCTGTCCGCCGCCGGCGCTCTCAACAGTCTGCGCATGAGCACGGCAGCGATCGCGGGTCCAGCGGTCAGCGGCGTCATCGTGGCCGCGTGGAGTCCCGCCGCTGCGTTCGGCCTCGATGCGGTGAGTTTCATCGTCGCCGTCTTCATCTTCACGCGACTTCCGCACATCACCGCAAAACCCGGAGACGAACGTGAGCAAGGTGGTGGCCTTCGTCACGTCTGGGAAGGGTTGCGCTACGCCTGGACACGCAAGGACATCCTCGGCACCTACGCCGTCGACCTTGCCGCGATGACCTTTGCCTTCCCTTTCGCCGTTTTCCCCTTTCTCGCTGTGGAGTTCGACGCGCCCTGGGCCCTGGGCCTGCTTTACTCCGCCGGCTTCGTCGGCGCGGCCACCTTCGGACTCACCAGCGGTTGGACAACGCGCATTCGCCATCACGGGCGTGCCATCGTGATCGCTGCAGCGCTCTGGGGTGCCTCGATCGGATTCATCGCGTTCGCTCCAGGCATCGGAGTAGTCCTCGGGCTCCTCACGATCGCGGGATTCTTCGACATGATGAGCGGGCACTTCCGCATGTTGATGTGGAACCAATCGATACCCGATGACGTGCGTGGACGAATGGCGGGCGTCGAGATGCTCAGCTACTCCATCGGACCCACCCTCGCCCAGATTCGCAGCACGACCTCGGCGGAATTGACCGGATTGCGCGCCTCATTCGTCACAGGAGGTATCGCCTGCATCGTTGCGGTAGGGATCGTCAGCGTCTCACTGCCCGCACTGTGGCGCTACGACGCGACAACAGATGAGCACGTCCGTCGTCGCCGCGAACAGGCGGAGAACGACGGCTAGCACGACCCTTGGCACTTTGTGCGACGCGACACACCTACGCGCTGAATTGCGTCCTTGTCGCGAAATGCACCCACTATCTGCAACAGTGGACCTACAAAGCCCTGCTAGGGGGCAGGGAACGATCAACTGGAGGCAACGTGGCGGTCGCAAAGAAGACCACCGCACGCAAGTCCGCTGCCAAGAAGGCACCGGCGAAGCGTGCAGCCAAGAAGGCCGCGCCGAAGCGCGCAGCCAAGAAGGCACCCGCAAAGCGCGCAGCCAAGAAGGCTCCCGCGCGTAAGGCAGCAGCCAAGAAGGCTCCGGCCCGTAAGGCAGCAGCCAAGAAGGCTCCCGCGAAGCGCGCAGCCAAGAAGGCACCCGCCAAGCGCACAGCCAAGAAGGCCGCAAAGAAGGCTCCCGCCCGCAAGGCAGCAGCCAAGAAGGCTCCC
>Ga0075461_10000075_pt1 | contig 22155 bp, 22 predicted proteins | sample DEB08_DNA_6_FD_74788 | JGI IMG/M metagenome (GOLD analysis project Ga0075461, IMG submission 74788) | Aqueous microbial communities from the Delaware River and Bay under freshwater to marine salinity gradient to study organic matter... | ecosystem: Environmental > Aquatic > Marine > Coastal ...
CCCCTCCTTCGCGGCCGGTGCCCGCGACGGACGACCCCACATCGGGCGGGGCCTCACCGGCCAGGTGCTGTCACTCGGACTGCTCGAGTGCTAACACAGTTTTAGCACTCTCGACCCGAGAGTGCAAATTGGGACGGCGTACGCTGTAGGGCAAGACCCTGCCCATGACCGATAGGCCCCTGACCACTCAGCAGGCCCAGCCCCCCGCCGCTTCCCGAGAGCGCGGCGCGGTGACGGGCGCCACACCGGCCTGGATCCTTGTCATGGGTGACATGCCCGCGATCGGTGCCCTTATGGCCGTGAGCATCACGCTCCTGAGCCCGTCAGGACTCCCTCGGGGGCGTCAGCTTCGCGCTCCTGGTCATCGACATCCCTGTGCTGACCGTGCTGGCATTGCTGTCCGGAGCCTGGCTGACCTGGGGCAAGCCACGAGTCGCGTAGCCCAGGCACACTAGGCGCATGGATCCCGAAGCGCGGACGTGGTTCGCCGGGCAGACCACGTCGGTGAGCGACTGGTCGCGCCACCAGGTGCATGCAGCGAAGGGCACCCAGCACGTGACCGTAATCATCCCGGCGCGGGACGAGGAAGCCACCGTCGGATCGATCGTCGACATGGTGTGCCGGGAACTCATGACCGGGGCATTCCCCCTCGTGGACGACCTCGTCGTCGTCGACTCCGACAGCGTCGACCGCACCGCGGACGTGGCGCGAGAAGCGGGTGCGCATGTCGTGGCCACCACCGACGTCCTGCCGGATATCCCCACCGTGGCCGGCAAGGGCGAGGCGATGTGGCGCGGCCTCGCGGCGACGCACGGCGACATCGTCGTCTTCATCGATGCCGACCTGGAGTCCTTCACGCCCGACTATGTCACCGCGCTCCTCGGCCCGATCGTGGCGGACCCAGACGTCCACCTCGTCAAAGCGTGCTACGACCGGCCCCTCATCGCCGATGGCGGCCGACGCATCATGGGGGGCGGACGTGTCACGGAACTCGTGGCTCGTCCACTCCTCAATCTGCACTGGCCCGCACTCGCCGGCGTCGCACAGCCACTCGCTGGCGAGTACGCCGTACGTCGGGAACTCATCGAATCGCTACCCATCCCCTGCGGCTACGGTGTGGAGTTCGCGCTCCTCGTCGATACCTACGCGCGGCACGGACTGGATGCGCTCGCCCAGGTCGATCTCGGTGAACGCCGTCACCGTCATCAAGACGATCAGCGTCTCGGGCTTATGGCCGCGGAGATCTGGCAGGTCGCCCTCGATCGACTCGACCCTCGCGGCTCGATCCCGCGGCCGGGCGAGTCGATGGCGGCGTTCAGTTACGGCGAAGTGGGTGTGACCTTGTCGGACCAGCTCGTGGAGGTGCTGGTGAGGCCCCCCTTGCGCGACATCGCGATGGCGAGGGTCGCTCCTCCGGGCGATTAGCGGGCGTCGAGGTCGATGCCGAGACGACGGGCGGACCTCACCCGTTGGCGCGCTGAGCGCATGCGCCGCAACCGCTTGACCAGCATCGGGTCGAACGCCAGTGCCTCCGGGGTGTCGATGAGGCCGTTGAGGATCTGGTAGTACCGCGTCGAACTCATGTCGAACAGATCACGGATGGCCTGCTCCTTGGCGCCGGCGTACTTCCACCACTGTCGCTCGAATTCGAGGATGCGCCGGTCGCGATCAGAGAGTGCGGCTGCAGCGTGATCCTGGTCGAGGCGTGCAGCGCCCGAGTCCATACCGACGACTCCTTCAGGGGAAGTGGGGTGCGCAGTCGCACCCGGAGTGGTCTGGTCATCGTAGGAGGTGGCAGGGGTCAAGTCATCCACCGCCGCTGCCGCGCGTCGCGGGTGAATCGCCGAGGCGATCAGCAATGCGCTTCACCTGTTCCTCCATCTCGCGCAGATGGACCAGCACGTCCTCGAGGCGCGGTTCGTCCTGTTGGGGCGTCGGTCCCATCGACGGGGAGGGGCGCGGATCGACGGACGATTGTGACTCCTGTGACTCCTGTGATTCCCTGCTGCTCGAGGAGGCCGAGTTGATGAAGCGGCTGGCCACGGCAGCGGTGACAGCGCCAACCGCAGCAGCCCCCGTGAACATGATGATGACCGCCACCACGCGCCCCCCGATGGTCACCGGGGTGTAGTCGCCGTAGCCGACGGTCGTCACGGTGACGAAGCCCCACCACACGGCATCGCCGTACGACGTGATGTTGGCTCCGGAAGCATTGATCTCGAACATCAGGGTGAAGAGCGCACCGAAGATCACCACGGTGATCACCGCGTAGACGGCGTAGAGGCCAACGATCTTGGCCAGGGCATTGCGATCACGTGCCACCCGCATGACCGCGGCGATCACCAGGATGATGCGTAGCGGCGGAAAGGCCAGCGCAACGGCGAAGGGCCAGTTGCGCTTCATGAAGTCCTTCTTCTTCGGGTCCAGGGTGAAGCGGATGGTGAAGTCGAGCGCAAAAATCAGCCACGTGATCACGCTGAGAGTGACACCCTCTCCGCGATATTCGGGGCTGAGTGACGGCGCCCAGGTGAAGAAGGTCGAGACCAGCCAGGTCATGGCGACGACAAACATCGGGATCGACGAGACGGAGTTGTAGAAGCGCTGGGCCGAGGTCATGTCCGACTCGGGGAGGGGCGTGGTGATGCGCTTCCAGAATCCGGGCTTCTTGGGAGCCTTCGGGGCAGGGGAGGTAGTCGAACTCGCCATGGGGGAAGCCTCTCAGATGCGCTCGATCATGCGCGTCGGCGACGCCAGCGGATGATCGACCAGGAGAAGAAGTAGCCCATCCCGTTGGTCGCCCAGTGCAGACCCATGGGGGCGAGCACGCTGCCGGAGACGAGACGCAGCCCGGCGAAGACCACGCCGGCGATAGCGGTGGTGAGCACCGAGAGCGCTACCGCGAGAATATTGCCGCGTCGCCCCTCCCCCACGACAGAACCGAGGGCCGCGCTCTGCTCGTGGGTGCCGATCGAGGGCAGGATGTGCCAGAGCCCGAAGAGGACCGCCGAGATGACGATGGCCCATGTGATGCCGAAGCGGCGCGCCAGCATCGAGAAGAGCACCGCCCGGAAGGCGATCTCCTCGAAGAGGACCGTGCCGAACGGCACCTCGACCAGGGCCTGGAACATCAACCGCGGTCCGCTGAGCTCAGCGACCCGCTCATCGTGCATCGCATTGCGCCCTTTGCGGAAGGACGCGGCGAGGAGGTATCCGACGGTGACCACGGCCACGCAGCCGACGCCCCAGACGAAGCCGGGCACGAGGTAGCCCCAGCCGAGGCCCATGTCGGTCCAGCTGTTGCCGTCGAGCAGACCGATGGCCAGGACGCCGAAGGAGCCGCCGAGGGCCCAGAGCAGGTAGTGCCCCTGGGGTGCCAGCCGATTGTTGATGACGTTGAAGGCGATGAGGGCGACGATCAGCAGGGCCAGGGGCCACCAGGGAAGTCCCGGCACCTGCTCAGGGGCCGTGATCGTCAACACGCGTCGAGCCTACGACTACCGTGATGGCGATGACTCCGTACGCCGCCCTGCTCGCTCGCATGCGAGCCGAGCCGAGCACCCCGCTGGTGACCTATCGACACCTCGGCACCGGTGAGCGCATGGAGTTATCGGCCGCGAGTGTGACCAATGCCATCGCCAAGACCGCAGGCCTGCTGCGCGACGAACTGGATGCAGGTCCGGGATCGATGGTCGGTATCCACCTGCCCTTCCACTGGCAGCGCGTCGTGTGGCTCGGTGCATGTGCGGCGACCGGAGCGGTCTTCGCCCCGGGAGCGTCACCGCGCGACAGCGACGTGTGCGTGGTGGATCGGGAGCACCTCGATCTCGCCGGCCAGGGCGCGGAGGATGTCGTCGTCTCACTGGCGCCGTTCGGCTTGCCGGAGCCAGGTGGGGCACCTAGCGGCATCATCGACGCCGCGGTCGCGATGCGGGCCCACCCGGATGTGTTCGTGCCCGACACCGTGCCGATGGAGTCCGCGGGACTGATCCATCAGGGTGACGCGACCTGGACCAACGCGGCCGTCATGGAACATGCCCTGGCGGAGCTCGCTCGTCGTGGAACGCATACCGGCGAGCGCTTCGCGATCATCGACCCTGATCCTCTGGCCGACGTGCTCGCCTTCGCTGGGCCGCTCGCCCACGGCGGCGGGTCGGTGCTGGTGGCTGCGGCGGATCGCGGCGACCTCGGGGCCGTCCTCCGCGAGGAAGGCGTCGCACGCACGGCAGGATGAGGCCATGAACGCACCTTCCGCTCAAGCAACCAACTCCCGATGGAGCATCGGCTCGACGAACTCGATGCTCTGCATCGGGTCACGCAACTCCGTCCTCAGCATCGGCTCGGTGGGCTCAGCGCTGTCGATTGGGTCAATCGGGTCCTTCGCGAGCGTCCTCAGCATCGGATCCTTCGCCAGCGCAGGATCGATCATGTCGAGCCTGTCGCTGCTCTCGGTCATGTCGCAACGTGCGATCAGGCGGCTGGGCTCCTAGCCCGAACAGAAGACGCTAGAGGACCTTGGCCGTGCGCGTCCGGCTGCTCGCGACCGGCGTACCGCCATCCATCACCACGACCCGCCACGAGTACGTCGTCCCCACCCCCGTCACCGGCACGGCGAAGGCGAACTTGCCGGCAGCATCGGGAACGGCCGTGTTGCGGTCCTGCCAGGCTCCGCCGTTGACCTGCACCTGGCGTTGGACGATCAAGCCGGCGCGCGGGTTCTTGATGACGCCGGACAGGGTGACGAGCGTGCCGTTGGATACGTTCCCCTTGGGATTGGCGACAAGCGAGACGCCGCCCTTGGGCACCGGTCCGGGCCCGGCGACATCCTGATCTGTGATCGCGGTGATGAACGTGGACTTCATCGTCGTGAAGCCGAGCGACTGGCGAAGCTTCTGCGTCGAGATCGTGTTGCTCGTGCCATCGAGCCCACGCGCTTTCACCTGCGTGGCTGCTCCGGTCGCCGGGTCAGTGCGCAGGATGAGTTCCATGACGTCGTCCACGCCGAAGACCTCCGCCGCGCGCCGCTGGCTCAGCACCACCGTCCATGACCGATAGGGATTGCCCGACGCTTCCAGGCTCCACTTGTCCGGCACCCCGCGGGCCCAGGGGGCAGATGCGCCGCCCCAGACGTCCGCCGCTGACAGAGTGTGACCTCCGGTGGCCGCGGTGTAGTACGCATTGACAGGGCTCCCGTTGTACGTCGCGGCCAGGCCCGTGGTGTCACTCGTGCGGGTCGCCTCGACGGCCTCGGCCCACCTGTTGGGGTCGCCGTACTGGCTCTCCGCGAGCCACCCGCGGAAGGTCTGGTCGTATTTCGGGCCGTCGCCGTCGTCCATATGGCAGCCGCAGTCGGAATCCAGGCCGCGCGCGACCTGGGAGAGCGCGTAGGAGCGTGATGCGATGGCTTGCGCTTCCAGAGCTGCGGCCGGCCAGGTCGGATTGACCTCGGCAATGCCCTTGAGGTACTCATCGCCGAGCCGGAGCGTGTTGACGACTGCAAGACGCCGACCGCTCGAGGTCTTCAGGCCAGTGATGTCGACCGTGCCATAGCGGTAGCGGTGTCCCGGACTCGAGAACGACTCATCGGGCCCAGCGACGTTGAGCAAGGACGCTGCCGACCCCGCCGATCCGGGATCGCGCGTGCCGGACCACTTGACGGTGACCGTGCGGCCACGGCCGAGCTTTTGAACCTGACCCGAATCGGTACGGCGCACGGTCACGTAGCGACCGGAAGGCGCGAACGTGATGTGGGCATCCGGACCGAAGACCAGCCTCTTCTGGCCGAAGGCGACCTCCATCTGAGCGCCCGAGCCACTGAGATTCTCAATGCGAGCATGCGCCTGCGTCGCCTGGTAGAGCAGGCCGATTCTCACGTCGCCAGCATCGGGGACCGACTCCACCTTGGCCGACTGCGCTGCCGTCTCTCCCTTGTAGTAGTACTCCACGATGCGCTTGGCAGTCCACCGCTTCGGATCGTCCGTGGCCATGGCATAGGCACCCCACTGCGACAGTCCAACGCCATGGCCGTAGCCGGTGCCGGCGAGGGTGAATTGCTCGGGCGGCGTGCACGGATCGGGGGGAGAGTCCGCGGTGGCCGCGATGCGGGCGGTGCCACTCCACGGGAAGAGCCGCTTGCCATCGCTGGTGGCGGAGATCTCGAAGGTGTACAGGCCGGGGGGGACCGCCTTGCCCTTGTCATCGCGCAGATCCCACGCAAACGGGACGGCGGCAGCCGAGTCGGTGGAGGCCGACATGGTGCGCACCGGATCACCGCAGGCGTTGGACACGACGAGCGTGGCTGCCATCGGGCCGTTGGATCGAGGACTGAGCGTGATGCTCTCACCCGATCCCCACGCCACACGGTCGCCCGCGATGGAAGGCGGATAGAAGTTGCGACCCTGGCGCGCCGACACCGCGAGACGAATGTGATCGAGCGAGGGCCGCAGGAATTCGCCCGGGCACGAGGTGGCGCCAATGTCGCCGTGTCCCGCAATCGTCTTGGAGGTGACCTTCTCCCCGGGCCAGTACATCGACGTCGTCCCCTGGCCGGGGCCGGGGCCCGCGGAGGTGAGGACGGCATTGCCGAGCGGATTGACGTTGTGGATCTCGAACTTCCACGCGATGAGGTCGCTCATCGCGTCGAGGATCTTCTCCTTGGCGGCCGCATTGGGATTGAGCGTGTCGGCGTTGCCTAGGAAGGAGACGGCGAAGGTCTCGGCGTTGAAGCCCGAGGTGTGGGCGCCGATGACGGGGCGGTTGACACCCCCGGCACGGCCTTCGTAGATACGGCCGAAGCGATCGACCATGAAGTTATAGCCGAAGTCGTTGACCTGGATCCCTTCGGTGAACCAGGAGTAGACATTGCGCATCTGCTGCGCTGCTTGCGCGGGCGTGTAGTCATTGGTCGACACCACATGGTGGACGAACGCCACCTTGATCGTGTCGGAGTACGACGTCGTGCCGCGTCGCAATGACTCGTCCGCGCCCCACTGCGCGCGCGTGATAATCGTCGGCTTGGACACGGAGTTGCGTGCAGTACCGACCCTGATGTCCCCCACCAGGTCGGCATCGGATGCGCGCTCGGGATTGTCGATGAGAGTCAGATCGGTGTCCGCCGGAAGCTTGCCCGACGGGGTGTCGATGCGCACCTGGATGCCATCGGCACCGTCGGTCACGACAGGCTCGGTCGCGAAGCGTGCTCGCTGCCCCTCCGCCGTGTCCGGATCGGGAAGGTGGTCGCTGACCGGCACCTCCATCCAGGGCAGCCACTCCCCCGCCTGGCGCACGCGCATCACGATGCGGGTCGCAGGGTCGAATGCCTCCGCGGCCGTGATGCCGACAAGCCCGAATGACTCGGTCGAGGTCGGCGGGATCGCCGCAGCCGCCCGGAGCGCCGCACGCGGTCCGATCCGGGGGTGGGCGTGATCCTCGCCAGCAACGGGCACATCCGTCGAAGCCGACGGCGTGGCTTCGAGTGCTCCGTCTGCCACTTCCTCGAGGTCGATGGTGGTGACCTCAGCCCGCACCGGCCCGGCGACTCCCGGCTCTTCAGCCAAACTGCCGGCGACGGGAAGGGTGAGGGTGGCGGGGATGACGAGGGCAGCCGTCACCGCCGCGAGAACTCTCACCCCCCGAGGGTGCCTGAGCGGTCAGGGTGAGGCAAGGCGACTCACCCAACGCACAGGCCACTCTGATCACATTCCCAGGGGATCTGCCAGCGCGGAGCCTTGACTGCCTCACTATGCCGGCCTCATCCGTGAGGGACATCACCCTGCGCGGGCCGGCCACCGGTCGTCGGTCTCCGGCCACCGTCAGGAACCGTGATCGGTCAGGGCGCGTCCCTAGGGCGCGCCTCTGGGCGTCCTCAGCCCTACGCTGGGCTCGAAGGGGACTAGTGGGAGGAGCGGAACGCATGCGTCAGCACTGGTCCCGCATCCTGCTCAGCGTGGGCGCGGCCATCGTGCTCGGGCTGAGCCTCACCGGCGTCGGCATCCAGGTGGCCTCTAGTCGGCTCGAGGGCAACATCACCGCCGTCGACATCAGTCAGATCACCGGGCGCGAGCACGTGCCGATTCAAGTCGTTGATGACGCGGGCAACTATCAGCCCATCAACATCCTTCTCATGGGCAGCGACAGCCGCGAGGGTCAGACCAGCAAGCAGTACGGCGACCCCGACATCTACACCGGCGAGCGATCGGACACCACGATCCTGCTCCATCTGTCAGCCGACAGGTCATTCGCCACCGCGGTGAGCATCCCGCGCGACACCTGGGTGATGCTTCCCGAGTGCGATGTCGATGGAACGACCGTTGGCGCATTCGAGTCGAAGTTCAATACGGCGTTCGAGATCGGTGGCCCCGGCTGCACGGTGAAGCTCGTCGAGCAGATGACGGGCCTCACAGTCGACAACTTCGCCGTCATCGATTTCGAGGGATTCAAGAACGTCGTCAACGCCCTGGGAGGTGTCGAGGTCTGCCTCACGGAGCCCGCGAGCGATCCGGCCAGCGACCTCGAACTGCCCGCGGGCACGAGCATCGTCAACGGCGAGCAGGCCCTGTCCTTCGTCCGAGCGCGCAAGACCTTGAGCGATGGCAGCGACCTCAGCCGCATCAAGCGCCAGCAGGCCTTCCTGTCGTCCATGATTCGCGAGGCTTCGTCGACGGGGCTGCTGCTCAACCCCATGAAGCTCTACTCGACACTTGACGCCGCCACATCCGGGCTCACGACGGACCCGGGACTCGCCGAGATCGACGTGCTGAGGGATCTCGCCCTGAGCGTGCGCGGCATGGCGCCCGGCGACATCACCTTCTTGACCATGCCCTGGGTCGAACGCGGCGACGGGGAGAACGTCCTCGTCGATGAGGCGGCCGCGGTTCCGCTGTGGCAGTCGATCGCCGCCGACGTCCCGTGGATCAAGCCCAAGAAGTCCGAGGGCGGCGCCTCGTCTTCGAAGAAGTCCGACATCACGGTGCAGCCGGAGCAGATCACCGTCCGCGTGCTCAACGGCAGTGGAGTCGCTGGCCGAGCCGCTGAGGTCGCGGCGGCCCTGGAGGCCCAGGGCTTCACCATCGCGTCAGTCGGGGACGCGGACCGTCCCGACTACGCCACCACCGAGATCCGCCATGATGCTGCGTCTGCCGAAGCGGCGCGCACGTTGCTGGCGGCCCTGCCTGGCGCCACCACGGTGGCGGACGACGCCTCGACGACGATCACGATCGTGGTCGGCGCGGCCTATGCCGGCGTCGAGAGCATCGTCGTCGACGTGAACGCCGCTACGCCCGAAACGTCGAGCGAGCGCGAGGCGGACGCGATCACCGCCCCGACGACAGCGGACAAAGTCCGCTGCGATTAGGCGCTGCGGCGCAGGATCGCGGCACCCTTCTCGAAGTCGAGCCGCTCGACGCTGAATCCGGGGTACGTCGCGAGCCAGTCCTCGAGGATCTCCTGCTCATCGCGTCGAATCATGTCGTCAAGGACGACGGTCGCACCATCGGCAAGTCGGTCGACGAGCACCGGTAGGGCTGCCCAGCGTGCCTGAGCCGTGCCCTGACCGGGTGGCCCGTCGATGCACAGCAGGTCGATGCCACCGACGTCGGCGAGCGCATCCACGTCGTACCAACGGACGTCTCGCCCCTCGGCCGTCTGCTCGCGCAACGGTGCGTGCACCACGGACAGCCACGACTCGACACCCTGCCGGCGCGCGAGGTCGCGGGTGGCCTGCGCGTAGACCTCATCGTGGTCGACACCGATGACCTTGCCGTCGTATCCGGCGGTCCGCATGGCGCCGGCCATCCACACGCTGGACTGTCCGCTCCCGAGGTCGACGACGACCCGGGGTCGGTGCTCGAGGACGTGGCCAGCAAGCCAGAGAAGCAAATCCTCCGATGCCGCCCACGTCCCCGGGCGCGGCATCGGCAGCGGCATTGGGACGAGGCGCATGAGTTGCATGTAGTCCTCGAGCAGGACGACCTGGTCATCGACTCGGTCGACGATGGACAGCCGCATGTCGCGGAGGTCGGCCCGTTGCTGCTTCGCCGCCTCCTGCACGCGAGGCACCGCCGAGGCCGCGCGCTTGGCCTCGCGCTCAGCACTCGCAGCCTTCTCCCGCGCCTCACGGGAGGCCTTGAAGACCATCTCGTGGCGCTTTGCCGCCGTCGCGCGCATCTCCTCGAGTCGCTTGCCGGTGGCGTGCTCGATCCGCGCAAGGCGACCCGCGCTGGTGCGCAACCACATGAGGGCCTGCCCGAGGACACCACCGAGGACAAGTCCGATGACCGCCGCGACGGCCACGGCGGCGACAGGTGCCTGCAGCGCAAGGGCGAGGAGCGCGAACAGACCCGCGAGGACGACACCGAGCGCCACCACGGGCAGCCGAGACTTCATGGCCGAAGGCTACCCTTCCGAGCGTGACCGATTCGGCGACCACGCGACCGGGAGTCTCGGTCGTCATACCGGTGCTCGACGAGCAGGAGCACTTGGACGAGGCGGTCACCGCGATCCTGGCTTCGTCATACGACGGACCGCTTCAGGTGGTACTCGCCCTGGGCCCGTCGCGAGATAGCACCGATGAGATCGCCGCCGCGATTGCTGCTGCAGACGCCCGCGTCGTCACGGTCCCCAATCCGAGCGGCAAGACAGCGAGTGCGCTCAACGCCGCCATCGCCGCTGCCCAACACGACATCATCGTGCGTGTCGATGGCCACGCCGTGATCCCCGCCGACTATGTCGATGTCGCGGTCGCGACCCTCGAGTCCACCGGAGCCGACAACGTCGGCGGGATCATGGGAGCGGAGGGCATCACGGAGTTCGAGCGCGCGGTCGCCGCGGCGATGACCTCGTGGTTCGGGGTGGGCGGCGCGGCGTTCCACATCGGCGGCAGCGCGGGTCCCGCGCTTACCGTCTATCTCGGCTGCTTCCGGCGATCGGCGCTCGAGCGCGTCGGCGGATTCGACGAGTCGATGGTGCGCGCCCAGGACTGGGAACTCAATCACCGCATCCGCGAGACGGGTGGACTCGTGTGGTTCACCCCGGACATGCGGGTGAGTTACCGACCGCGCGGCACTCTGCGCAGGCTGGCTCGCCAGTATCACGAGTACGGCCGCTGGCGGCGCGAAGTGGCGCGCCGCCACCCGGAGACGGTGTCGCTTCGCTACCTCGCACCCCCGCTCGCGCTCATCGCGGTCGCCGGCGGCACGCTGGTCGGCGCCGCAGGGCTCATCTCGGGCTCGCGCCCGCTGCTGCTCGGCTTCGCGCTGCCGGTCGGCTATCTCGCCGCAGATCTCATGGCGAGTGCGCGCGCCTCGCGCGGGCTGACCTGGCGGTCGGCTCGGTGGCTACCGGCTGTCTTCGCGACCATGCACGGGTCATGGGGTGCCGGCTTCCTGCGCGGTGCCCGCGGCTAGTGCTCGAGACCCTGCTCGCGCAGGCGCTTGATGGCCTCGCGACGCTCCAGCCGTGAGGTGCGCCGGATCTCCGCCTCCTGGAAGCGCAGGCGATCGTGCTCGGTCTCCGGCAAGACGGGCGGGACCGGGCGCGGCTTGCCGTCAGCGTCGATCGCAACGAAGACAAGGTGGGCGGTCGCGACGTGGATCTCGGCATCCGCGCCCATGCGCTGCACGCTGACGCGCACGCCGACCTCCATGCTCGTGCGTCCCGTCCAGTTGACCTGCGCCTTCGTCGTGAGCAGGTCACCGAGTTTGACCGGCTCGAGGAAGGCCATCTGGTCCATGAAGGCCGTGACCGCGGGGCCACCCGAGTGACGCACGGCGGCCACCGCCCCGGCCTCGTCGACGGCTCGCATGATCACGCCGCCGTGGACGTCGCCGTAGTTGTTGGCGTCCATGACTCCCATGACGCGCGCGAGAGTCACCTTGGACTGCTCCGTAGGTACCGGCTCTCCAGCATGAAGGGGGAGGATGGGATCCAAGGACATGTCAGCCCCGCAGGAGCGAGCGAGCCATGACCAGACGCTGGATCTCGTTGGTGCCCTCATAGATCTGGGTGATCTTGGCATCGCGCATGTAGCGCTCGACCGGATAGTCGCGGGTGTAGCCGTTGCCGCCGAAGACCTGGACGGCATCGATAGTCACATCCATGGCGACATCGGAGGCGTAAGCCTTGGCAGCCGCGCCGAAGAACGACAGGTCCGGATCATCGCGCTCACTCTTGGCCGCCGCGCGGTAGACCAGCGAGCGCGCGGCCTCGAGCTTCATCGCCATGTCCGCGAGCATGAATTGGATGCCCTGGAAGGAGCCGATCGTCTTGCCGAACTGCTCCCGCTCCTTGGCATAGGCCACCGCGGCGTCTAGCGCGCCCTGAGCGATCCCGAGCGCCTGCGCTCCGATCGTGATCCGGGTGTGGTCCAGCGTCGTCATGGCCGTGCGGAACCCCGTGCCCGGCTCACCGATGATGCGATCACCCGGCAGCTTCACGCCATCGAAGAGCACCTCGCGCGTGGGTGAACCGTGGATACCGAGTTTGCGTTCGGGCGCTCCGAACGACACCCCCTCATCGTCGCGATGGACGACGAAGGCGGAGATGCCCTTGGCCCCAGCATCGGGATCGGTCTTGGCCAGCACGGTGTAGTAGTCGGCTATCCCGGCCCCCGTGATCCAACTCTTCTGCCCATTGAGGATCCAGCCGTCGCCATCGGCGATCGCGCGGGTCTTCATCGCGGCCGAGTCGCTGCCGGACTCTCGCTCGGACAGGCAGTAGGCGAACATCGCCTCACCGCTCGCCACAGGCGGGAGATATCTGCGGAGAAGGGCCTCGTCGCCCGCGATCATGAGCGGCATCGTGCCGAGCTTGCTTCCTGCCGGGATGAGCGAACTCGATGCGCACACCCGGGCGATCTCCTCGATCACGACGCACACAGCTAGAGCATCAGCCCCCTGGCCGCCGTACTCCTCCGGGATGTGCATCGCGTGCAGATCCGACGCGGTGAGCGCGGCATAGACGTCGTGAGGGAACTCTCCGGTCTCATCGATCTCCGCAGCCCGCGGCGCGATCTTGTCCTCGGCGAGCGCACGCACTACCTGACGCAACTCCCGGTGCTCCTCGGGCAGGTCGAAGGCGGTGAAGTCAGCATTGGGCGTGAGCGGCATGGAGGCATCCTTCCCTGTCACAAGCCTATCCGCGGAAGGGGCGCCGGGCAGCACGACGGCTAGGCTCCGGGCGTGCGGATGAGCGTGGTGGGCACGGGATACCTCGGGGCGACGCATGCTGCGTGCATGGCCGAGCTGGGCCACGAGGTGGTCGGCATCGATAGCGATGCGGCGAAGGTCGCGGCTCTGGCGTCCGGGACGGTGCCCTTCTGGGAGCCGGGCCTTGACGAGGTCCTGCAGCGCGGGCTGGAATCCGGACGACTGACCTTTACGACCGATCCTGCCGATGCGGCCGGGGCGCACGTCCACTTCGTGTGCGTAGGCACGCCTCAGAAGGCCGACTCTCCTGCCGCAGACCTCACTCAGGTTCACGGCGCCATCGACGCGCTCACGCCGGTGCTCGGACCAGGGGCACTCGTGGTGGGCAAGTCGACCGTGCCGGTCGGCACCGCGGCGGGCATCGCCGACCGCGTGGCTGAGACCGGTGCACGCGTCGCGTGGAATCCGGAGTTCCTGCGCGAGGGCCATGCGGTCGAGGACACCCTCCGACCAGACCGACTGGTCTTCGGTGTCCGCGACCCGCAGGACGAGGCCGTGCTCCGCGAGGTGTACGCCGCGCTGCTGGACGCGGGCACTCCGCTGCTCGTCACCGATTTCGCGACCGCGGAACTGGTCAAGGTGGCCGCTAATGCCTTCCTGGCGACCAAGATCTCCTTCATCAATGCGATGGCGGAGGTCTGCGAGGCCACGGGAGGGGACATCCTCACCCTGTCGGCCGCTCTCGGCATGGACCCGCGCATCGGCCCGCAGTTCCTGCGCGCTGGCCTGGGCTTCGGTGGCGGCTGCCTGCCCAAGGACATCCGCGCCTTCATGGCCAGAGCCGGGGAACTCGGCGTCGATGAGGCGCTGATGTTCCTCCGCGATATCGATGACATCAATATCCGCCGCCGACAGCACACCGTCGATCTCGCGCTCGAGGCCCTCGGGGGCCAGGCAGTCGGCAAGCGCGTCGGCGTCTGGGGGGCAGCCTTCAAGCCCGATAGCGACGACGTCCGGGACTCGCCCGCCCTGCATGTTGCCGCGGCGTTGCGCGCCGCGGGGGCGACGGTGACGGTGCACGATCCGCGGGCGGTCGACAACGCCCGACGACTCTTCTCCGACCTGGAGTACGCCGACACTCCAGCCGGTGCCGCGAGCGGCGCAGACGTGGTCCTCCTGCTCACCGAGTGGCGCGACTACCGCGATCTTGATCCCGCGCTCATCAGCGATGTTGTGTCGGCCCGCCACATCATCGACGCGCGCAATGCGCTGGACCCGGTGATCTGGCGCGAGGCCGGCTGGACCTATCGCGCCCTCGGCCGGCCCATCGCCTAGCCGCTGCTAGCGACCGCGCCACACGATGGCTGGGCAGTTGTCCATGACGACATCGAGCCCGGCATCCACCGCTCGCTTGGCCGCATTCGCGTCGACCACACCGAGCTGCATCCAGATGGCCTTGGCCCCCACCGCAATGGCTTCGTCCACGAAGGGACCCACGCGGTCGGACCGGACGAACATGTCGACCACGTCGGGAGGACCGACTGCGGCGGCCGCCTCCGCGATCGTCGCGTAGCCCTGCTCACCATGCACGACCTCGGCACGGGGATAGATCGGCACGATGCGCTTGCCGCGAGACTGCAGGAGTCGAGCGATCCCGTAGGCATCCCTATCGGGATTGTTGCCGAGCCCGACAACGAACCACATCGTCGTGGAATCCAACACCCGAGAGACCGTCTCGGGTGAGCCGAAGAGGTCCGGCGAATCCGCGCGGTCGGCCTGCCCGTCAGTCATGGTCGCGGACCTTGGCACCCTTCTCCATCGCCGAGGCCCGCAGCGATGCCTGGAAGTCGACCATCTGCTGACGCAGGGCCGGATCAGACGCGGACAGGATGCGCACCGCGAGGAGGCCGGCGTTGCGCGCATTGCCCACGGCTACCGTCGCGACGGGGACGCCCGCTGGCATCTGGGCGATGGACAGGAGTGAGTCCAGTCCGTCGAGGTGCGTCAGCGGAATCGGCACGCCGATGACCGGCAGTGGTGTGAGGGACGCAACCATCCCGGGCAGGTGCGCGGCGCCACCGGCTCCGGCGATGATCACGCGCAGTCCGCGACCGGCCGCGCTTTCGGCGTACGCAACCATCTCGTGAGGCATGCGATGTGCCGAGACGACGTCCGCCTCGTAGGGGACAGCGAACTCGGCCAGGGCCGTGGCAGCGGCTTGCATCGTGGGCCAGTCCGAGTCGCTGCCCATGATGATCCCGACCGCAGGATTCGACTCACTCATCGATCACTCCCATGAAGTAGTCGGCCGCGTGATGCGCCCGCGCAAGCAGATCATCGAGATCGTCCCCGATCACGGTCACATGCCCGAGTTTGCGTCCCGCACGGATCTCCTTGCCATAAAGCTGCACCTTCACGCCGGGGTCACGGGCCAGCACGTGCCGGTAGGCGTCGTACAGGGGCAGTAGCCCCTCGATGTCGGCGGGCCCGACGATGTTGACCATGACCGCCCACCGAGCGAGGGACCGCGGATCTCCAAGCGGGAGATCCAGCACTGCCCGCAGGTGGTTCTCGAATTGGCTCGTCACAGCCCCGTCGATCGTCCAGTGCCCTGAGTTGTGCGGGCGCATAGCGAGCTCATTGACGACGATGCCCGCGGGCGTGTCGAAGAGCTCGACCGCGAGCATCCCTGTCACGTCGAGGACACGGGCGATCTCCAGGGCGATGCGCTGAGCCTCGAGCGCCATCTCCTCCGGCAGATCAGGGCAGGGGGCGACAACCTCCGAGCACATCCCATCGACCTGCACGGTGCGGACGACCGGATAGGCGACAGCCTGGCCGTGGGGACTGCGCGCGACCTGGGCGGCGAGTTCGCGCGTGAAGGGCACACGCTCCTCAGCGAGCCACCGTGCCCCCGGCACCAGCGGTGTCCGCTCCATCACGTGCCGTGCCTCATCCGCATCCGTGACGATCCACACACCGCGGCCGTCGTATCCGCCGCGCGAGACCTTGAGGACGAAAGGCCATCCCAGTGCGGCCCCCGCCGACTCGACGTCGTCCGGCGTCGCCAGGTGGCGCCAGCCAGGGCATGGCAGCCCCGCACGGTCGAGTGCCTCGCGCATCGTGATCTTGTCCTGCGCATGCACGAGCGCGTCAGGCCCAGGCCTGACGGCGACGCCGCCGTCCACAAGGGCGCGCAGATGATCGACCGGCACGTGCTCGTGGTCGAAGGTGACGACCGTGCAACCGTCGGCCAAACGCCGAAGGGCATCGAGGTCATCGTGTCGCCCGAGGACCACATCGGCGGTCACCTGCGCCGCGGACTCCTGCGGATCAAGGGCCAGCACCCGGAAGCCCACGCCGAGGGCCGTTGCCGGGGCGGCGGTCATTCGGGAGAGCTGACCGCCGCCGACCATGGCCACGCGAGGGGCAGGTGCGGCGGACACACGGTGACCCTACCGAGATGACCACTCTCGGCCCACGTCGCCGGTGACTCGCGGGATAGCATCAGCCCATGTCGCAGGCGGGTCCCGCCCATATTGCGCGCCCGTCGATCGTGGATCGTGTGCGCGGGTCTGTCAGTTTGCTCTTCCGCGAGATCGCGAAGTTCGGCATCGTCGGCTCGTTCGCCTTCATCATCGATGTGGGCCTGTTCAACTTCCTGCTCTACGCCGGCCCGCTGCAGGGCAAGCCCCTGACCGCTAAGGCCGTGAGTGTCATCGCGGCGACGACCTTTGCGTACTTCGGCAATCGCTTCTGGACTTTCCGTCACCGTGGTCGCACCCACATGGGCCGCGAGTACATCCTCTTCTTCGCGCTCAACGGTGTTGCCATGCTCATCGCGCTGTCCTGCCTCTGGATGAGCCACTACGCGCTCGGGCTCGACAGTCCCCTCGCGGATAACATCAGCGCCAACGTCATCGGCCTAGGACTCGGCACCCTTTTCCGCTTCTGGTCCTACCGCAAGTGGGTGTTCCCCGAGATCTCCGCCGACGACGCTGCCGATCGCGAACTCGCTGAGCGCGACGCGGCAACCCCGATCTAGTCGACTGCGGCGCGACGCAACTCAAAGACACGAATCACGCCGAGGCCGCGCACTCGCCGAGGGGCCAGTTGGCGCAGGGCCATCCCCGGGATCTCCGAAAGATGTGCGGCCGTGGCCGCATCAATGACGGTGGTGTCCGGTCTGGCCAGAGCCGTCAGCCGGCTCGCAAGGTTCACCGTCGATCCAAAGACATCCCCCATGCGGCGCAGCAGCGGCCCACTCGCGAGGCCGATGCGCATCTCGGGCACGTCGGGATCCCGCGCGTGCGCGTCGTGCAGACCCAGCGCCGTGAGGGCGGCGACCTCGGGGTCATCCGCGATGAAGAGGATCTCGTCGCCCACCGTCTTGACGAGCGCCGCCCCGGTCGCTGCGACGACGTCCGCGCTCACCGACTCGAAGCGCTCCACGAGCGCGGCCAGGTCCGCATCCTCAAGTTGGCGGCTCAGGCGCGTGAAGCCCACCAGGTCAGCGAAGCCCACCGTGCCGTCGGCGCTCGGCTCACCGATGACCTCGGTGCGCGCAAGCCGCCGATCGAGCACGGCCGCGAGTTGGCGCCGCCACGCATAGTCGAGCAGTCGCTCCATGGGCTCGACCAATTCGGCCGTGCGCACGAGGATCCGCTCCACCACCTCGGGATCCTCGGAGATGTCGCGGCCATCGAGATGCTCCTGCTCGACCAGCAGACGCCCGACCGCCTCCGCCTGCCAATCCGCCAGGCGCGCTGTCGACTGTCCGAGGCTGCGCGCGAGCACGATCGCGGTCTCGTCATCGAGCAGCCCCCGGTGGATCAGGCCGTGCACCGTCCGCAGCGCTTCGAGGTCAGCATCGGTGAAGGCGGCCGCGCCACCGGTGTCCGGGAAGCCCAGAGCGCGCCATAGCGCGCGCGCCAGCTCGTCGGGCACGCCCGACAGGCGGATGAGATCTGCTCGCGTGTACGTCGGGGTCGCCCCGAGGACAACCTCCTCGAGGACCTCACCGGGGTCAGGTGCCATCGCCGGGCGGCACCGGATCGCCGCCCTGCTCACTGCTGCGCTGGCGACGACGGTCATCGTCCTGCTCATGAAGCCGGTACACGTCGCGCTGGATCACTTCCACGTTGGGCACGTCGTCGATGACGAGATTCTCGTCACTGGCCGAGGTGACTTCGAGGCGCCCGTAGTTGAGGATGCGACCGAGCACGCCGATCTCGAAGGACACGTTGTTGACCTTGGCCAGCGGCATGTCCCGGCCTTTCTTGGAGATCACCCCCGCCCGCGTGATGATCCGTCGATTGGTGAAGACGTACTGCGTCGTCAGCCAGTAGAGGAAGGGGCGGATGACCCAGAGGACCAGAATGAAGGCCCCCGCGACGACGATCGCTCCTCGTCCGACCGTCTCAACCACGCCACCGGCGCTCCACGACCAGGAGCCGAGCGAGATGTAGAGCCACACGCCGATGAAGACCGTGAGCAGCAGCCACAGGACCGGCAGGATGAGGGCACGCCAGTGAGGCTTCATCTCGAACTCGATGATCTCGCCCTCGCCGAGGAGTTTCGTGGGGTATCCCATGGGCTCATCGTGACATACGCCGCAGCGTCACATCCCCTGCTGACACCACATGGTCAATTCCGTCCAGATCCTCGATCACGAGTTCGCCACCCGGCCCGAGCCCGGTCGCTCTGCCCTCGATCGAGCGCCCACCCAGATCTGCAATGACGTCCCCCATCAACGTGACGCAGAGGTCGGCGTACTCCTCCGCGATCGCAAGGCCGCCCTGCCACTGCCGATAGGCCTCGGCGACCGATGCGAGGACGTCGACGAGGAGCGCGGTCCGGTCGACGGGCAGGCCGAGTGAGCCCAGCGATGCGCCACCGGCGGGGAGCTCGTGTTCCGCCTGATCGACGTTGATTCCCACACCGACCACGACCGCGCCGTCAGCAAGTCGCTCGGCCAGGATGCCCGCAACCTTGTGCTCCCCGACCAGCACGTCATTGGGCCACTTCAGGCGAGCGTCGGCACCGGCCGACGCTCGAAGGGCGCGAGCGACGCCCACTCCGATGACGAGTGGCAGCCAGCCGAGGCGATCGACGGGCGTCGTGGGGCGAAGGAGCACGCTCCACCACAATCCCGCGCGCGGCGCAGAGTCCCAGCTGCGTCCCCGCCTGCCGCGACCCGCGGTCTGCTCCTCGGCGACCACCACCGTGCCCTCGGGTGCTCCCTGAGTCGCGCGCGCCTCCACGTCGGCCATCGTCGAGGGGGTGGTGTCGACCACATCGGGCAGCGGCCAGGGGGACCATGTGGTGCCCGCGAGCGCGTCGAGGGGACCGAGCGGCTGACGCTCGGGGCTGCCGGGATCGACGCTCACCCGGCTAAGGTACGCGCGTGACCACCTCACCGACCGCCGGCGTCCCGCACACCAGCGCAGAGAAGGCCGAGGAACTGATCCGACGTCGCACCGACGCCGCGGGCCGCCGTCAGGCCGCCGTCGACAAGCAGCACGCCAAGGGCAAGCTCACGGCCATGGAGCGCATCGAGGCGCTCCTGGACGACGGATCTTTCCAGCAGATCGATGGACTGGCCCGACATCGGTCGCACAACTTCGGTCTCGAGAAGGACCGGCCCTACGGGGACGGTGTCATCACCGGTTACGGCACGATCGATGGGCGCCCCGTGTGCGTCTTCGCCCAGGACTTCACGGTCTTCGGCGGCTCGCTCGGCGAGGTGTTCGGCGAGAAGATCGTCAAGGTCATGGACCTCGCCCTCAAGACCGGATGCCCCATCATCGGCATCAACGACAGCGGTGGCGCACGCATTCAGGAGGGCGTGGTCTCGCTGGGGCTCTATGGCGAGATCTTCAACCGCAACGTGCAGGCGAGCGGTGTCATCCCTCAGATCTCGCTCATCATGGGTCCGTGCGCCGGGGGCGCGGTCTACTCCCCCGCGATCACCGACTTCATCGTCATGGTCGACAAGACGTCGCACATGTTCATCACCGGTCCTGACGTCATCAAGACAGTCACCGGCGAAGACGTGGCGTTCGAAGACCTGGGGGGTGCGCTGGCCCACAACACCAAGTCCGGCGTGGCTCACTACATGGCCGCTGACGAGACCGACGCCTTCGACTATGTCCGCGCCCTGCTGTCCTACCTGCCCAGCAACAACCTCGACGAGGCTCCGGTCTATGACATCGAGGGCGACCTCACGGCTGTCACCGGGCACGACCGCGAACTCGACACCCTCATCCCGGACTCCCCCAATCAGCCGTACGACATGCACCGCGTCATCGAGCACGTCCTCGACGACGACGAGTTCCTCGAGGTGCAGCCGCTCTTCGCGCCCAACATCATCTGCGGCTTCGGTCGGGTGGAGGGGCGCCCGGTGGGTGTCGTCGCCAATCAGCCGATGCAGTTCGCCGGCACCCTCGATATCGACGCGTCCGAGAAGGCCGCTCGCTTCGTGCGCACGTGCGATGCCTTCAACGTGCCGGTCCTCACTTTCGTCGACGTACCCGGCTTCCTCCCCGGCACCGATCAGGAGTGGGACGGCATCATCCGGCGCGGGGCCAAACTCATCTATGCCTACTCCGAGGCGACCGTCCCACTGGTGACGGTCATCACGCGCAAGGCCTACGGCGGCGCCTACGTCGTCATGGGGTCCAAGCATCTCGGCGCCGACATCAACCTCGCCTGGCCGACCGCACAGATTGCGGTCATGGGAGCGCAGGGCGCCGTCAACATTCTCTATCGCAAGGAGCTCGCGGCCGCCGCGGACCCGGAGGCGGAGCGCGCCCGCATCATCGAGGATTACGAGGCCACTCTCGCCAACCCCTACATCGCCGCCGAGCGCGGCTACGTCGACCGCGTGATCCTGCCGCATGAGACGCGGCCCATGGTCGTGCGCGCACTGCGCGCCCTGCGGACCAAGCGCGAGAGCAGGCCGCCCAAGAAGCACGGGAACATCCCGCTGTGACCGACGAGCCGATCAGGATCCGCGGCGGCGCCAACCCGGCCGAGGTCGCGGCGGTCGTCGCCGCGATCGCCTCGCTGCGGGCGAGCCTGGAACCACCTCGTCCGCAGGCGCGCAGCCTCTGGGCACGACCCTCCCGCCAGGTGCGACCCCGGCAGTCTCCAGGACCGGGCGCCTGGCGCGCATCCGCGCTGCCTCGCTAGGCCCGCGGCACGAGCCCGGCCAACGCCGGGCTAGCTCCAGCCCATGACCTTGGGCCAGGGGTGCCCAAGATCACCGGCGAGGCGACGGAGCGCTGGGAGCGAGACCCCGATGACGTTGCCGGGATCCCCGCGCACGCCCGCGACGAAGGGCGCGCCGAGGTCATCGAGGGTGAAGCCGCCGGCGACGTGCAGTGGCTCACCCGTCGCGATGTACGCCGCGATCTCATCGTCCGGCGCGTCCACCATGTCGACGATCGTCGACACGGTCTCGCCCGTCGACTCACCCGTCGCCGTGTCGATGAGCCAGTGGCCGGTGTGCAGGGTGCCGGATGCGCCACGCATGCGCTGCCAGCGACGTAGAGCCTCGGCCGCGTCCGGCGGCTTGCCCAACCGCACTCCGTCGACCTCGAAGATCGAGTCGCAACCCAGCACGAGCGCCCCTGCGGGCAAGTCCAGCCCAGCGGCGACCGCCTCGGCCTTGGCACGCGCGAGGGCGAGGGCCACACGCGGCACCGGCTCGGTGCGCATGGCCTCCTCGATCGCATCCTCGTCCACGCCGCTGACGAGGATGAGCGGTGCCAGGCCCGCCTGCTCCAGCAGGCGCCGCCGCGACGGCGATGCCGACGCGAGCACGATGGGGATCGGCCCTCCATCCCGCGGAACGGACATGCGCTCACCCTGCCAGAGCGGGCATCCCTAGACTTCAGCGCGTGCAGAAGGTCCTCATCGCCAATCGAGGCGAGATAGCCGTCCGAGTCGCCCGGGCCTGCCGCGATGCTGGCCTCGCCTCCGTCGCTGTCTACGCCGACCCCGATCGCGACGC
>Ga0075461_10000086_pt1 | contig 21011 bp, 23 predicted proteins | sample DEB08_DNA_6_FD_74788 | JGI IMG/M metagenome (GOLD analysis project Ga0075461, IMG submission 74788) | Aqueous microbial communities from the Delaware River and Bay under freshwater to marine salinity gradient to study organic matter... | ecosystem: Environmental > Aquatic > Marine > Coastal ...
CCTCGATGTCGGCTCGTCGCATCCTGGGGCTGGAGTAGGTCCCAAGGGTTGGGCTGTTCGCCCATTAAAGCGGCACGCGAGCTGGGTTTAGAACGTCGTGAGACAGTTCGGTCCCTATCCTCCGCGCGCGTAGGAGTCTTGAGAAGGGCTGTCCCTAGTACGAGAGGACCGGGACGGACGAACCTCTGGTGTGCCAGTTGTCCTGCCAAGGGCACGGCTGGTTGGCTACGTTCGGAAGAGATAACCGCTGAAAGCATCTAAGCGGGAAGCTCGCTTCAAGATGAGGACTCCCACAGGGTTAACCTGGTAAGGCCCCCAGCGAGAACACTGGGTTGATAGGCCGGAGGTGGAAGCGCAGCAATGCGTGCAGCTGACCGGTACTAATAGGCCGAGGACTTGACTCTTATCACTATCTACTTTGCGTAAATTGCGTCCACTGTGCGGTTCCCGAGTGACGGTCGGGAACCGATCGATAACTCCATAGAGTTTCGGTGGCCATAGCGAGAGGGAAACGCCCGGCTCCATTCCGAACCCGGAAGCTAAGCCTCTCAGCGCCGATGGTACTGCGCGGGTGACTGCGTGGGAGAGTAGGACGCCGCCGGACATCTTTCACAAGGGCCGCACCTTCGGGTGCGGCCCTTGTTGTTTTTCCGGGCAGGCTTTCGCTCGGGCCAAGCGCTATGTGCGCGGGGCGATGTGAGATCACGGGATGCCATGCACAAGACTGGGCGTATGCCCGAATCCGCGCCGTCGCGCAAGCCGTCAACGTCGAGGTCAGCCAAACCCGGCGGACCGCCCCCGCGGGGTAAGGACGATCGCAAGCCGCGGGGCAAGGACGATCGCAAGCCGCGGGGTAAGGACGATCGCAAGCCGCGGGGCAAGGACGATCGCAAGCCGCGGGGCAAGGACGATCGCCGAGACGATGATCGGCCACGCGGGCCGCGCATCCCCGACGAGATCACCGGTGCGGAGATCGACCGGCGAGTCGCGGCTGAGTTGCGCACCCTGCCTGAAACCCTGGCGGAGAAGGTGGCCCGCCTGCTGGTGGCAACCTCCGTGGCCCTCGACGAGGACGAACCGGAGCAGGCTCTGGCATTCGCCAAGGAAGCAAAGCGACTTGCCGGGCGCGTATCGGTGGTCCGCGAAGCCCTCGGCCTGGCGGCGTACGCCGCGGGTGATTACGCCGAAGCGCTCTCGGAGTTGCGTGCGGTGCGCCGCCTCACGGGGAACAACGATCATCTGCCTCTCATGGCTGACTGTGAGCGGGGCTTGGGTCGGCCGCGCAAGGCGCTGGAGTTGTTGACCGAGGTACCCGAGGATCAACTGTCTGACGAGTCCCGGGTGGAGGCACGCATCGTGGCTGCGGGTGCGCGTCGCGACCTCGGGCAGGCCGACGCTGCCCTCTTGCTGCTCCAGGTTCCCGCCCTCAACGCCCGGCGTACCGAGCCGTGGTTGGCTCGGCTTCGCTATGCCTATGCGGACACCCTGCTGGATCTAGGCCGGACGGACGATGCGCGCACCTGGTTCGCTCGGGCAGCAGACTCGGACGCGGATGAGCAGACGGACGCGGCTGAGCGGGTGGCCGAAATTGACGGCGTTGTCTTTGGCGACGATTGGGTGGAAGAGCCCCAAGGTACGGCGGCAGAAGGTTCAGCCGCGGACGGAAGCGGCGTCTCCGGAGGTTGAGCCCGGCCCCTCGGACTTGTCCAACCATCGACTGATGCCAGCGACATTGGCCGCTGTCGATGACAGTTGCTCCCACGCCTCGCGCCGTTCGTCGTACTCGGCCTCCGGTGGGATGCGCAGCGGGGTGCGCTCGCGCACCATGGCCACGGCGTGATCGAGGTCCATCTGGAGAGATCGCGCGTGGCGCACCAGGTCCACCCACTCGCGAAGCACGCCCTCCGACCGCTCGAGCGCTGAGTCGACCTCACTCACCGGCCCGTAGTGGCTGAAGAGAAGTCGCTGTGGCGCGATGTCGCGCATCCGTCCCATGGATGCCAGGGCCAGGTCGAGGTCGAAGTCCGGGGGCGGTGTCGCGGGGCGAAGTTCGTCGGACTCGGGGACGTACACGCCGGCGGCATCGCCGGTGTAGAGGTCGCCGGTGTCCGGGTCGAGCAAACCTAGGTGGTGCGAGGCGTGTCCGGGTGCGTGGAACGCCTCCAAGCGCCGCCCACCACCCAGGTCAATCATTCCGACGTCCCCGAGCGCCACCACCCGCCCGGCCTCGGTCGGCTTGAGGTCACCGAAGAGCTCATCCATCACGGAGCCGAAGACGCGATGAGCGCTGGCGACGAGTTTGGTGGGGTCCACCAGATGTCGGGCACCCCGCTCGTGTACGACGACCTGCGCGTGAGGGAAGGCCTCGGCGATGTCGCCGACCCCACCGGCATGGTCGAGATGGATGTGCGTGACGACCACCGTGGCCAGGTCGGCGGGTCCGACCCCGAGGTGGGCCAGGGAATCCACCACGGTGGGCGCTGACAGGGCGGTCCCCGTCTCCACGAGACAGGGGCGGTCAGACCGGATCAGGTAGCCGGCGGTGATCCCGGCATGGCCGCCCATAAGCGTGTCGATCTCGAAGACCTCGCCACCGAGGTCGGTGATGCTTTCCACAGGGTTCTCGCCTCCAGGTTGTCGACAGGTCCACGTCGATTCATCGCCGCGGTGCCGCTGCTTCGCATCGTAGGGCGGTCGGTGCAAGAGGCACCGGCCGATGGAAGGAGTGATGTGATGTCGAAGACTGATCCCTGCAATAGCGTGACGCTCACGGGGCGATTGGCCGCAGTGACCGAGCGTGATCTGCCGAGTGGAGACACGCTTGTGGCGTTTCGGCTCATCGTGGATCGGCCTCCCGGTCGTCGTGGTCCGTCGGGCCGTATTCGGGTCGATGCCCTGGAGTGTTCGGCCTACCTTGCCGCTCTCCGCCGCCGACTGCTCTGCCTGCCCGAAGGGGCGTCGGTGGAGGTCACGGGGAGCCTTCGGCGTCGATTCTGGCGTTCTGCGAACGGTCCCACCTCGATCATCGAGGTCGAGGCGGTATCGGTGCGGCGTGTGACCGAGGCCGCTGTGCCACGATAGGTGAATGCGTCAGCCTGGAACTCCCGAGGGCAACGCCTACGACTGGTTTCGTCGGGCGAGCGAACTGCTCGAGCGAGGTGACGCGGGTGCCAGCCTCATGTTGATAGAGCGAGTGCTCGCCGAGGAACCACGCTCCCGGTCCGCGCTGGAGATCCGCGCTCGCGCTCTCTTCGACGGAGGCCACTATGCCGACGCCGCCGACGCGTTCGGCGAGTGCTTGGACTCCAGTCCCGACGATGACTACGCCCACTACGGGGCGGGCATGAGCCTGTGGCGACTGCAGCGCTTCCCGGAAGCTCGTGATCACCTCGCCATGGCGTGCGTGATGCGACCGGAGCGCACCGACTACGCCCGCGCGCTCACTCAGGTGCGGGCAACCCTCGCGGCACGAATCGAAGCGGGACTTCCCCTGGTGGGACCGGTGGACCCATCGGGCGGCCGCGATGCGGCCGACGGTCCCCGTCTGCTGTCGGATTTCTGGGATGACTCGGGCGCGGCTTCGTGACCACGCTTGCCGGGGCGTACGACGTCGCCCTTCTCGACCTGGACGGCGTCGTCTACATCGGTGAACACGCCGTTGCGGGAGCGGCGCAGGGACTCGCGGCGGCCCGCGAACAGGGCATGTCACTCACCTTCGTGACGAACAATGCCTCGCGACCACCGGAGGTCGTCGCCGAGCACCTTCGCGATCTGGGGGTGCCCGCGCAGGCACACGAAGTCGTGACCTCGTCCCAGGCGGGTGCAGCGATCCTGATCGAACGGTTCCCGCCGGGCAGCGAAGTCTTGGCGGTTGGGGGACCGGGGGTGGACGAGGCGATCCACGCGGTGGGGCTGGTGCCGGTCCGCGCCGGATCGGTCGTACGGGCACCTGCCGCGGTGCTACAGGGCTTCGGGCGCGACGTGGCCTGGGTTGATCTTGCCGCCGCGACAGTGGCCATTGCGGCCGGCGCCTATTGGGTGGCGACGAATACTGACGTCACGTTGCCCGTCCCCGGAGGACGCGCTCCCGGGAACGGCGCCCTTGTTAGCGCCGTAGCCGCTGCGTTGGGGCGCGGTCCTGATGAAGTGGCGGGCAAGCCGTTTCCGGCGCTCATGCGAGCCTCGATCGATCGGACAGATGCCCGGCGGCCGCTGGTCGTGGGCGACCGCCTCGACACCGACATCGCCGGTGCGCGCACCGTGGGGGTGCCCAGCCTGCTGGTGATGACGGGGGTGACCGACGTCGCCGGACTCCTGCGAGCTGATCCGGCGGAGCGGCCCGATTTCATCGGGGCAGATCTCCTGGCGCTCTCCGCGGAGCCGGCCGCCACGCAGGGGGATTCCGAATCTGCACCGCGCCGGGATGACCGCGGCTGGGCCAGGGGGGATGCCCGAACGGAGCTTCACGATGGCCGCCTCATCGTGACTCCCGGTGAAGGCCCCTGGATTGAGGCGCTTCAGTGTGCCTGTGCGGCCGCCTGGTCCGCCGCCGGTGCGGTGGATGTCGCCGCGGCCGCGGATGCCATCGAGGCACGACGGCGTACGGTTGGACCATGAGCGATTCCGATCAGGACCCGATGGCCAATGACCCCATGGCCACCGTCCGGCCCTACATCCAGTTGGCCTCCGGTCTACTGGGGATGTCCGCGGCCAAGGCGGCAGAGTTCGCCCAGGGCATGTGGACGCAGGGTGGGGACGTCGTCGACGACGGCATGCAGGCGGCCACCGAGGCGGGCGGCCAGATTGCGGCGCTCATGTCGCCGGATCAAATCCGTGCCCTCGTGCGCGAGGAGGTGGATAAGGCGGCCCGGCGACTGGGCTTCGCGCGTGATGATGAAGTCGCCAGTCTGCGCAGAGAGATATCCCGACTAGAGCAGCAGGTTGCCGATCTTGACGCTCACGTGCAGCAGATGATGCGTGAGCAGGATCAGATGCGTGCGGAGCGGGCCGCGAAAAAGGCGCAACAAGACAAGAAGGCGAAGAAGCCCAAGAAGGCCAAGGCGGCAGGCGATGGGGACGCGTCATGACACTCTCGCCGGAGGAAGGTGTGCAACAGGGCCTGCCGATCTCAGTCCCGGTCGAGCCCACCGGAGATGCGCGTGTGGATGCCGCGCTGGAGCGGCTGCTGGAGTTGGACGAGGCGCCGGTCGGTGAACACGTGGAGGTGTTTGCCGACATCCACGCGCGGTTGACGGCCGCGCTCGGTGATCGCAGCAGCGAGGACACCTCCTGACCCGACGGCGCCTCGACGCCGAACTTGTGCGCCGAGGCTTGGCGCGCTCCCGCGACCAGGCGCGATCGCTCGTCGAGGCCGGCCGTGTGCGCGTGGCCGGGAACCTTGCGCGCAAGCCCGCCACGATGGTGGACGATGCGGCCGCCGTGTTGGTCGAGGCCGATGCTGATGATCCCGGCTACGCCTCGCGCGGCGCTTGGAAGCTTGCCGGCGCGCTCGATCGCCTCGGTGGCCCCGTTGTGGCCGGTCGATCCTGTCTCGATGCGGGAGCATCCACCGGGGGGTTCACTGACGTCCTGCTACGTCGGGGTGCTGCGCGGGTGACGTGTGTGGACGTGGGCTATGGCCTGTTGGACTGGCGGCTTCAAACCGATGAGCGGGTGACTATCCTCGATCGCACCAATGTCCGTCTCCTCCAGCCGGCTGACATTCCCTATGCGCCCGAGGTCATCGTGGCGGACCTGTCTTTTATCTCTTTGGAGTTGGTCTTGCCCGCACTTATGGCCTGCGCGGCGCCGGAAGCTGATCTGGTGCCGATGGTGAAGCCGCAGTTCGAAGTGGGGCGCGAGGCGGTGGGTTCGGGCGGAGTCGTGCGTGATCTCGCGCAGCGCGCCGAAGCGGTCCGTAGGATCGCGGCTACGGCGTACGGCATGGGTTGGGGGACTGAAGGTGTTGCGGCGAGCCCATTGCCGGGCCCGAGCGGCAACGTCGAGTTCTTCCTGTGGCTGCGTCGCGGAGCGAAGGAGCCGGATCCAGACAGGATTCGGCAGGTGGTGGAGGCCGGACATGAGGGTCCGGCGGGTCGTGGAGGCCGGACGTGAGGATTGACGAGGCATCGGACGGGCGGGCTGTCCTGCTCGTCGTGCATGCGGTGCGCCCGGAGGTGCGCGACCTCGCTCACGAGGTCATCCGCGAACTCGAGAATGCCGGTATTGAGGTGCGCCTGTGCGCGGATGATCGCGGGTATCTCGGCCGAGATGATGTGATCGCGGATTCCGCCGTGGTTCCTGCAGATGAGGACGCGGCGAATGGTGTCGAGCTCGTAGTGGTCCTCGGCGGCGACGGAACGATCCTGCGGGGTGCCGAGCGAGCCCGGCACGGAGACGTCCCGTTGCTCGGCGTCAACCTCGGCCACGTGGGGTTCCTCGCGGAGGCGGAGCGTGAGGCGGTAGGCGACGTTGTTGCGGCCATTGTTGAACGTCTGTGGCATGTGGAGGAACGGACCGCGCTCGATGTGACCGTGACGCACGGGGGTGACGTCGTCCACCGAACGTGGGCGTTGAACGAGGTGAGCCTGGAGAAGGCTGCCCGCGAACGCATGGTCGATGTGCTCGTGGAAATCGATGGTCGCCCGCTGTCACGGTGGGGGTGCGACGGAGTTGTGTGCGCGACGCCCACTGGGTCCACCGCCTATGCGTTCTCCGCGGGTGGACCGGTCGTGTGGCCGGAGGTAGAGGCGCTGCTGGTTGTTCCCATCAGTGCCCATGCGCTGTTTGCCCGGCCCCTCGTGGTCGCGCCCACGAGCGTCATTGCGCTGGAACTCCCCGAGTCAACGTCTTCAGCCGTTCTGTGGGCTGATGGCCGTCGTTCGATCGATCTGCCCGCTCGCTGTCGGGTGGAGGTACGCCGGGCCACACAGCCGGTGCGACTCGCTCGGCTATCGCGCGCGCCCTTCACCGACCGACTCGTCGCGAAGTTCAACCTTCCAGTCGATGGGTGGCGGGGGCGACGGTGACCGATGATGGCCAGCCGGCCTGCGGACTCGTCGAACTCGGCCTGCGCGCGGTCGGCGTCATCGAATCGGCCGAACTCCAGCTGGGCCGAGGGCTCACGGTGATCACGGGTGAGACGGGTGCGGGCAAGACGATGGTTCTCACGGGACTGTCGCTAGTCCTCGGAGGCCCATCGGATGCGTCGCTCGTCCGGGAGGGTGAACAGCAGGCCGTGGTCGAGGGGCGCTTCGCCGTCGACGATCCCGAGGTGCTCAGCATCGTTGAAGAGGTCGGCGGCACCCTGGACGAGGACGGCACGGTGCTCATGTCGCGGACGCTCTTCGCGGCAGGGCGCTCCCGCGCCCATCTCGGTGGACGTTCAGTCCCGGCGGCCACGCTCGCGGACATCGGCGCTCGCATCGTCGCCGTTCACGGACAGGACGACCAACACCGCATGCTGCGGCCCGCCCAGCAGCGAATGGCCCTCGATCGATTCGGTGGCGACCGGCTCGCCGCCTCGCTGGCGACGTATCGGGACGCGTTCGATCGACTCGTGCGAACGCGCGAGCAGCGAGACGATGTCATCGCACATGAGCGTGAACGTGCTCGCGAAGCAGCAGAACTCCACGACGCCGTTGCAGAGATCGACCGCATCGCCCCGCAGCCCGGTGAGGACTCCGCTCTACGAACCGAGTCAGCGCGACTCGGTCATCTTGAGGAGATCATCCGTGAGGTCGCCGCCGCGCGGGACAGCCTCGATCAGTCCGAGACCGCATCGGTGGCCGCGCATCTGTCGCGGGCCGCCGAGCGCGATCCGGGTCTGGCCGATCTGCGGGACCGCGCCGATCGGACCGCCACCGAGTGGGCCGAACTTGCCGTGGACCTATCCGGCTATCTCGCGGACCTCCCCGTGGACCCGGGACGAGCGGACGAGGTCGAACGCCGACGTGCGGTGCTCGGCGACCTGCGCCGGCGCCTCGAGCGAACGGGGGCCTGGCCGGAGCTTCTCGACGACATGGCGGCATGGGGCGATGTGGCTCGGGCGCGTTTGGCCGAACTCGGCGATGACGCGGCACTCGTGACGGCGCTCAACGATCAGGTCCAGGAACTAACCGGGGAAGTGACTGTCCTCGCGCTGGACCTCTCACGCGAGCGCGCCACGGCAGCGGTCCGGCTGTCGCAGGCGATCACCGACGAACTTGCGGCGCTCGCAATGCCGTCTGCGCGTGTCGACGTCGTGGTCAGTCCGCGGGACCGCGGTTCAGGCGACCTGGACGTTGTGGTGGACGGAGTCAGCACCGGAGCCGATCGGCACGGCACTGACGTGGTCGAGTTCAGCCTTGCGACGCGGGACTCCGCCGTCCTGCGTCCGATCGCCAAGGCGGCGTCGGGTGGTGAACGTTCGCGCATCATGCTCGCCTTGGAGGTCGCCTTGGCCGGACTTGATCCCGTTCCGACGTTCGTTTTCGACGAGGTCGACGCCGGGGTCGGTGGCAAGGCCGCGGTCGAGGTGGGCCATCGCCTGGCCCTCCTGGCTCGCCATGCCCAGGTCGTGGTCGTGACCCATCTAGCCCAGGTGGCGGCCTTCGCGGACCGGCACATCGTGGTGCGCCCGGGGGCGGTGACGGCATCGAGCCTGGAGCAGGTGGAGGGTCCCGCGCGGCTGACTGAACTGGCCCGCATGCTCTCGGGTCTGGAGGACTCTGAGACCGCGGCCGCCCACGCCGCCGAGCTTCTCGCGGTGGCCGCCGAACGCACCGCGGGTCGCAGCCGGACTTCTCGGGCGCGGCGCTGATAGCCTGACCATCCGTGGAGCAGCGACCGCAGACCCGACACCTCTTCGTCACCGGGGGCGTCGCCTCCTCCCTCGGCAAAGGACTCACGGCCTCGAGCCTGGGCAACCTGCTGAAAGCGCGCGGGCTCCGCGTCACCATGCAAAAGCTCGACCCCTACTTGAACGTCGATCCCGGAACGATGAACCCGTTCCAACACGGTGAGGTCTTCGTCACCGACGATGGCGCCGAGACCGACCTCGATGTCGGTCACTACGAGCGGTTCCTTGACGACGACCTGCACGGATCGGCCAACGTCACCACCGGTCAGGTGTACTCAACCGTGATCGCCAAGGAGCGCCGCGGTGAGTATCTCGGCGATACCGTCCAGGTCATTCCGCACATCACCAACGAGATCAAGTCGCGTATCCGCCGCATGGCTGGACCTGACGTGGACGTGGTCATCACCGAGGTCGGCGGCACGGTTGGTGACATCGAGTCGCTGCCGTTCCTTGAAGCGGTACGCCAGATCCGCCACGAGGTGGGCCGTGACAACGTGTTCTTCCTCCATGTCTCCCTGCTCCCGTACATCGGCCCCTCGGGAGAACTCAAGACCAAGCCGACGCAGCACTCGGTCGCGCAACTGCGCAACATCGGCATTCAGCCGGATGCGATCGTCCTGCGTGCCGACCGGCCGGTTCCCGCGGGCATCAAGCGCAAGATCTCGCTCATGTGTGACGTCGATGAGGAAGCGGTCGTCGCGGCTGTGGACGCGCCGAGCATCTATGACATCCCCAAGGTGCTGCACTCGGAAGGTCTGGACGCCTATGTCGTCCGGCGCCTCGGCCTGCCTTTCCGGGACGTGGACTGGACCCGCTGGAGCGACCTCCTCCGGCGCGTGCACCGCCCCGCCCACGAGGTTGACGTTGCCCTAGTCGGCAAGTACGTCGACCTACCCGACGCCTACCTCTCCGTCACCGAGGCGCTGCGCGCCGGTGGCTTCGACCAGGACTGCCGTGTCAACCTGCACTGGGTGACGTCGGATGACTGCGCCACCCCCGAGGGCGCTGCGGCGCAGTTGGGTGGCATGGATGCGATCTGTGTCCCCGGTGGCTTCGGGGTTCGCGGCATCGAGGGCAAGCTCGGCGCTCTGCGCTACGCGCGAGAAAACCTCATCCCGACGCTGGGACTGTGCCTCGGACTTCAGTGCATGGTGATCGAATACGCGCGCAACGTCGCGGGCCTCGACGGAGCGAATAGCCTGGAGTTCGACGAGTCGACACCGCACCCGGTCGTGAGCACCATGGCGGATCAGCGCGATGTGGTGTCGGGTGACCGGGACATGGGGGGCACCATGCGCCTCGGTCTGTACCCCGCCAAGTTGGCGGAGGGCAGCGTGGTGCAGTCCACCTACGGCATGCCCTACATCGATGAGCGGCACCGGCATCGCTATGAGGTCAACAATTCCTACCGCCCGGCCCTTGAGGAGGCGGGGTTGGTGATCTCCGGCACGTCGCCGGATGGGCGCCTCGTGGAATTCGTCGAGTTGCCCGCCGACGTACACCCTTACTACGTCTCCACCCAGGCCCACCCGGAGTTCCGCTCCCGGCCCACGCGCGCTCATCCGCTCTTCGCGGGGTTGGTCCGCTCGGCCATCGCCCGTCGCTCCGAGAAGGCGGAGAGCGCTGCCGCCGTCGCGCCGTGATCATCGGAGCCGCGTGATCGACGAGGTCTGGGACGGCCCTATCGGCGACACTGCAGAGCCGGCTCGCCTCCTTCACAGCGAACTGCGCTACGCCGGCCATGTGTGGTCGGTGCGCAGTGACCGCGTGGAGTTGCCCACCGGGCACGTCGTCGAGCGTGATGTCGTGGACCACACCGGAGCCGTTGGAGTCGTCGCGTTGGATGACGACGAGCGCGTCCTCATGATTCGGCAGTACCGCCAGCCGGTCGGCGGCTACCTCTTCGAAGTCCCGGCAGGGCTGCGTGATGTGGCTGGTGAGCGCCCGTTGCTCACCGCACAGCGTGAGCTACTGGAGGAAGCCGGATACACCGCGGACACGTGGCATGTGCTCGTCGATTTCTACAACTCACCGGGTGGCTCGAACGAGGCCTTCCGGTGCTACCTGGCGCGGGATCTGCACGAGGCACCCAACGGTCGACCGGCGACGGGCGAGGCTGAGGAGGCCCACCTGCCGCGCGTCTGGGTTCCCCTGGATGAGGCGGTCGATCTGGCCCTGCGGGGGGATCTGCATAACCCGACGGTCGTCACGGGGATTCTCGCCGCCGCCGCGGCGCGGGACCGGGATTGGCGCACACTGCGGGATGCAGACGACCCCATGTGGCAGTTGCCTGTCGGCCGGTGAGAGCGATGACCGTCGTCCCTGCCGTGCAGCAAGCAGCCCAGGACTACCTCGATCACCTTGCGGTGGAGCGTGGGTTGTCTCGCAACACCGTCTCGTCGTACCGCCGGGATGTTGGGCGTTTCACCGCCTGGTGTCAACAGCGTGGCATCACCGGGCTCGACGACGTGACGGAGTCAGATCTGGCGGACTTCGTGGTGAGCCTCAGTGCGGGGGAGGGTGAGCACCCGCCCCTCTCCGCCGGATCCACCGCGCGTGCCGTTGTGGCGGTCCGCGGATTGTTTCGCTTCGCGCGGGACGAGGGCCTCACGGCCGATGACGCCTCGCGTGACTGGAAGCCGCCCGCCATCCCACAGCGCCTCCCCAAGGCCATCGGCTATAGCGACGTCGTTGCCCTCCTGGAGTCCGCGGGTATGCCGGACCCGCCCATCGGGCTTCGGGATGCCGCGCTCGTGGAGATCCTCTATGGCGTCGGGGCGCGGATCTCGGAGGCCTGCGGCCTCGACATCGATGACGTGGACCTCGACGGTCGGGCGGTGCTCCTGCGGGGCAAGGGGAGCCGCGAGCGTCGGCTGCCCCTGGGGGAGAAGGCGGCGGAGGCCATCGACGCCTATCTCATTCGCGGGCGGCCGGGCCTGGTGGCGCGAGCGACACCGGCGCTCTTCCTCAACACCCGGGGAAGCCGGCTGAGCCGGCAGAGTGCCTGGGCGGTGCTCCAGGGAGCGGCGGATCGAGCACGCCTCACCGGAGTCTCGCCCCACACCCTGCGCCACAGCTTTGCCACCCATCTCCTCGAGGGTGGGGCCGACGTGCGGGTCGTTCAAGAACTCCTCGGGCACGCGTCTGTCACGACGACCCAGATCTACACGAAGGTCACGGTGGATTCCCTGCGGGAGGTGTACGCGGCGAGTCACCCCCGAGCCCGGGATTAGCGCCACGGCCCGGCCACGTTTGTCACCCAGAACCGTGTTTGGGGCACGGATTTGGAGGCTCCCATGCGGTTCTGGGTGACAAACGCGCGGTTGGGTGACCTTGCCGCCAGATTGAGGGGGAGTCTGAGAGGATGCCGGGGACATAAGCACCGATAGGCGGACAATGGTGGAGATGGACGGTATGAGCGACGACGGCGAGGAGCTGGGCCCCACGGGTCGACCCGTGCCCCAGTTTCCTGACCCGGCGCCCCTCACCGAGCACGGCCCGGCCCGAGTCCTGGCGATGGTCAACCAAAAGGGGGGTGTCGGCAAGACGACGTCCACGGTGAACCTCGGCGCCGCACTTGCCGAATACGGTCGCCGTGTCCTCCTTATTGACTTCGATCCCCAGGGGGCGTTGTCGGTGGCGCTCGGAGTCCCCGCGCACGAGTTGGAGCGCACGGTCTACAACCTGCTCATGGACGACGGGTGCTCCATCGAAGACGTCACGGTGAGCACCTCCGTGCCTGGGCTTGATCTGGTGCCGAGCAATATCGACTTGTCGGCCGCTGAGGTAGCCCTCGTCAACGAGGTGGCTCGCGAGCATGCCCTGGCCCGCTCGCTTGTCCCGGTCCTTGATAGGTACGACTACATCATCATCGACTGTCAGCCGTCCCTCGGACTGCTCACGGTCAACGCGCTCACCGCAGCGAATGGCGTGGTAATTCCGTTGGAGTGTGAGTACTTCGCCCTGCGTGGCGTCAAACTCCTCACCGACACGGTGACGAAGGTCAAGGGCCGCCTGAACCCGAGACTGGAGATCACCGGCGTCGTTGCCACGATGTACGACGCTCGCACGCTGCACACGCGTGAGGTCCTCGACCGGGTCGTTGATGCCTTCGGAGATCTGGTGTTCCATACGGTGATCAGCCGCACGATCAAGTTCCCTGATGCCACCGTCGCGGGGGAGCCCATCACTGTCTTCGCTCCCACCAGCCCCGCCGCGGAGGCCTACCGACAGTTGGCCCGCGAACTGATCAGCCGGTGACCGAGGTCGAGGCGCCCGACGCGCCAGTGGAACAGGCAGACTCAGTGACGGCCTCGGGTGAGAAGGTGGCCGCCACCGCTAGGGTCCCGGCATTCTCGGTCACCCTCGATGGGTTCGAGGGCCCGTTCGATCTGCTGCTCCAGTTGATCTCGAAGCACAAGCTCGAGGTCACCGAGTTGGCGCTCCACGTCGTGACCGATGAGTTCATTGCCTACATCCGTGCCCAGGGCTCGGAGTGGGATCTCGGGGAGGCCACCGAATTCCTCGTCGTCGCGGCCACGCTGCTGGATCTCAAGGCGGCCCGACTCCTCCCCAGCGGTGAGGTGGAGGACGAGGAGGATCTGGCGCTGCTCGAGGCCCGAGACCTGTTGTTTGCGCGACTACTTCAGTACCGCGCGTACAAGGAGGTCTCAGCGCTGTTTGCCGATCGCATGGCGCACGCCGCACGTCAGGTGCCCAGGACAGTTGGACTAGAGCCCCACTTCGCCGAGTTGCTGCCCGAGGTGATCCTCGGCCTCGGACCGGAAGCTTTTGCGGCGCTCGCGGCAAAGGCGCTTACGCCGAAGCTCGAGCCCGAGGTGGGCATCTCGCACCTTCATGTCCCGCTGGTGAGTGTTCGTGAGCAGGCGGCGATCCTGGTGGGTCGACTCCGTCGGATGCGCACGACGACGTTCCGGGCGCTCATCGCGGATTGCAACACCACGATGCTCGTGATCGGGCGCTTCCTCGCTCTGTTGGAGTTGTATCGAGACGCCGCTGTTGTCTTCGAGCAGGTCACTCCGCTGGGCGACCTCACGATTCGCTGGACCGGATCCGACGAGGGTGAGATCGACATCGATGACGAGTACGACGACCAGGACGAGTCGGCCATGGAACTTGGCACAGCCGCCGCGGACGGCCCGGTCGAGCAGAACGACGTGGAGGAGGAACCCGCCGATGAGTGACAAACCGATGGAGGCGGAGGCCGAGGTGCTCGAAGAATCCCTCGAGGCATCAGCCGAGGTGGCTGAGGAGGAGTCCGACGAGTTGGGCGCTCCCTCGCTCGCTGCTGCCCTGGAGGCGCTGCTCATCGTCGCGGTCGAACCCCTCTCGGCGGTGTCACTCGCCGAGGCGACACGGCACCCTGTGGAGGTCGTCGAGGGTGAACTCCGGCGACTGGCGGAGGACTACACGCAGGCCGAGCGGGGTTTCGCCTTGCGCGAGGTGGCCGGTGGGTGGCGCTACTACACGCGGGACACCTGCTCCGGGGTCATTGAGCGGTTTGTGATTGACGGTCAGCAGGCGCGGCTCACGCAGGCGGCCCTCGAAACCTTGGCCGTCGTGGCTTATCGCCAACCGGTGTCGCGGGCACGCATCAGTGCCGTCCGCGGCGTCAACGTAGACGGCGTGCTGCGTACCCTGCAGTCTCGTGGGTTGGTGGAGGAAGCCGGCACCGATCCCTCGTCCCAGGCGATCCTGTATCGGACCACGCCGTACTTCCTCGAGCGTCTCGGTATCGCGAGTCTGGAGGACCTGCCGGATCTGTCGGAGTACCTCCCCGATCTGGCCGAACTCGATGCGGTCCTCGACTCCGTTCACGCGGGGGAGTAGTGGCCGACGAGGGGATCCGACTCCAGAAGGTGCTCGCCCAGGCGGGGCTGGGCAGTCGCCGCGCCTGCGAGGAACTCATCGAGCAGGGCCGGGTGGAAGTCGACGGCAGGGTGGTGCGTGAGCAGGGCATGCGTGTCGATCCGCTGCGCGCCAATATCCGGGTTGATGGGGAGCGCGTGCCGACCGCACCCGACACGGTCGTGCTCGCTTTCAATAAACCACGTGGCGTCGTGACGACCATGTCGGATGATCTCGGTCGGCCGTGTGTCGGTGACTATCTCGGTGATCGCACCGAGCGGCTCTTCCACATCGGCCGGCTCGACTCTGACACCGAGGGCCTGCTCCTGCTGACGAATGACGGCGTGCTGGCACAGCACCTATCGCATCCGTCTCACGGAGTGCCGAAGACCTATGTCGCGCTCGTTCCCGGGCCGATTCCGCGGGATGTCGGTCGGCGGCTCCGCGGGGGCATCGAACTCGACGATGGCCCGGCCAAGGTGGACTCCTTCGGGATCGTGGAGGCCACCCCCAACCAGGCGCTCGTCGAGATCGTCTTGCACGAGGGGCGCAACCACATCGTGCGGCGCCTCATGGAGGCTGTGGGCCACCCGGTCGAGGAACTCGTGCGCACGCAGATTGGCCCAATTCGGCTCGCCCAACTGCGCCCCGGCCGCTACCGGGCCATCAGCGGACCGGAACTCAGAACCCTCTACACGGCGGCCGGTCTTTGAGGGTGATCCGACGTCGGCCCACTAGGGTGACGCCATGGCTATGCGAGGGATCCGGGGTGCCACGCTCCTGACCGCTGACGATGCCACGGAGATGTCCGAGGCGGTTGTGGAGTTGCTCGCCGAGATGATGCAGCGCAACGACCTCACATCGGATGACCTGGTCAGCATTCTCTTCACAGCCACTCCGGATTTGCACTGTGCGTTCCCGGCCGCGGCCGCGCGGCAACTCGGCTTGGCCGACGTTCCCTTGATTTGCGCACAGGAAATCGACGTTGATGGAGCGGTCGAACGCGGTATCCGTGTGCTCGCCCATGTCGAGACCGACCGGTCGAGAGCGCAGATTCAGCACGTCTACCTGCGCGGGGCCGAGGTGCTCCGACAGGACCTCGCGCAATGAGCGCACCGGTCGCCGGGCCCGTCCTCATCGTGGGAAGCGGCCTTCTGGGCACCTCGGTCGGACTGGCATTGCGTCGCGCGGGCGTTGATGTATTCCTCTCCGACACCGATGAACGCGTGCTGACGGAAGCCGTAGCGCGGGGCGCAGGGGAGGAGTGGTCCGAGGGAGTTGTCGTCAGCCTCGTCGTGGTCGCGGTACCCCCCACGAGCGCCGGTGCGGTCATGGCCGCGGCAACGACCCACGAGGACGCCACCATCACCGACGTGACGTCCGTCAAGTCGGCAACCTTAGAAACGGCCCGTTCGCTCGGCGCGGACGCGAACCGCCTGGTCGGTGGACATCCCATGGCGGGAAGGGAGACGTCGGGCCCCGGAGCGGCGCGGCATGACCTGTTCGATGATCGACCCTGGGTGATTACTCCGCTGCCGGAGTCGGACCCTGATCGCGTGCAGCAGGTGGTGGACCTCGCCATGACCTGCGGGGCGGTTCCCTTTCTCATGGATCCACAGGAGCACGACCGGGCTGTTGCGCTCACCTCTCACGCGCCGCAGGTCATCTCCTCCCTGCTGGCGGCCCGGCTGTTGGATGCTGACGACCAATCGGTGTCGGTGTCGGGTCAGGGGTTGCGCGACATGACCAGGATTGCCGAGTCCGACCCTGGGCTGTGGCAGGAGATCTTGGCGGCGAACGCCGACTCTGTCGCCGATGTGCTCGATGCTTTCGCGCTCGATCTGCACGGAGTGGTCGAAGATCTTCGCGGCGGTGAGGGCCGCGTGGTCGAGCAGACGCTGGCCCGTGGCAATGCAGGACGCGACCGAGTCCCCGGCAAGCACGGTGACGCGGCGACGGCGTACGACGTGGTGACGGCGATCGTTAAGGACGAGCCGGGGGAGTTGGCCAGTCTCTTCGTCGCCGCGGGCAAGCTCGGGGTGAACCTCGAGGACGTGCGCATCGATCACGTACTCGGTCGGCCGTCGGGGCTCATCGAATTGTCGGTGCGGCCCGACGTGAGTGAGCGGCTTCGGGTCGGGCTGGCCGAACTCGGATTCGACGTTCGCGCCTAATCCCCCCACCCGATTTCCGACCGTTGTGGTGGGTTTCCGGCGCCCGAAACCAACCACAACGGTCGGAAACCGGATGCCTCTAGGCATTGGCGATGACGGCCAAGCTCCCTGATGGGCCGGGCTCCGCGTTGAGCCTCGCTCCGCGACGGGCCGGGCCGCGAACCAGGATCGGTAGTCTGGCGTCGTGCCGCTGATCATCGCCATCGATGGGCCTTCCGGGTCGGGCAAGTCCAGTACCTCCCGTGGCGTCGCCGAACGTCTGGGGCTTCGCTACGTCGATACCGGAGCGATGTACCGCGCCATGACATGGTGGATGCTGGACCACGAGGTAGACGTCGATGATCCGGAGGCGGTCGCCGACGAGTGCAGTCGGCCGCAGATCCGCCTCGAGATCGATCCACGCGAGCCGCGGATCGTCGTCGATGGGCGTGACGTCTCCCACGCGATTCGACAGGACGACGTTGCCTCCTCGGTGAGCAAGGTGGCGGCGGTGCCCGAGGTCCGTGCACGCCTGGTTCGCGAGCAACGTCAGATCGTGAGTCGATGCCTCGCCGATGACATCGGCGTGGTTATGGAGGGGCGAGACATCGGGACGGTCGTGTTGCCCGATGCCGACCTGAAGATCTACCTCACCGCCGATGCCGAGGCCCGGGCCGAGCGCCGTGCACGTGAGCAGCAGGACGGCGACCCAACGTACGACGTGGCCTCTGCTGCGGCCAATCTGGCCGACCGGGATCGGCGGGACAGCACTCGGACGGTGTCGCCCCTGCAGGCGGCAAGTGACGCTTGGCACGTCGATGGGACCCACCTGTCCTTGGACGAGGTCATCGATGCGGTGATCGGATACTTGCCACCCGGGCAACGGTGACCCCACCGATGACGAATCCCATGCGTGGTGCGAGCACCCGCAACCTGCTCGGCCCGTTGGTGCGAGCCGCCTATCGGGTGCGTGTGACCGGGGGTCATCTCCTGCCGCGCACCGGTGGTGTCGTCGTGGTGAGCAACTACAACGGTCTGCTCGATCCAATGCTTCTCGCGACCAACCTCACCCGACCGGTGGCCGTGCTGGTCCCGCCTGGCAGCAGCCCGACGGCGTGGCGTACGGCGGCGGGGCGCATCATCGTTGCGGAGGCTGAACCCGGGGTGGCACTGCGTGAAGCGGTCGAGTTGCTCGATCGTGGCCATGCGGTGGCGGCGTTCGCCGAGGGATGTGGTGACGAAGCGTCGGAGGTCAATGCGGGCGCGGCGTACCTGCAGGCGAGGACCTCGGTGCCGGTGGTCCCCGTGGTCCTGCTGGGATCAGCGGGAGCACGACCCACTGATCCGCCGCGACCACGATCCACGATCGACCTTGTCGTGGGTGAACCCTTCACGCCGAGATCGGTTCGCGACCCCTGCGTCCGTGGTGACGTCCTCGCGGTTGCGGAGCAGATTCGGCAGCGATTCGCCGATCACGCCAGGCAGGCGCGACGGCGTACGGGTGGGCTGCCCGGGGCTGCCGAGACCACCGACCGGCACAATGGGGCCTTGTGACCGACGACCTCCTCCCCGATGAGCCGGAAACCACGGTCGTCGAGTGGATTGATGACAGCGACACCGACGACGTTGACACCCTGCTGGCTGCTGCGCGTGCGGCCGCAGTGGCGGAGTTCGGTGATCTCGAGGAATTCGATGCTGAGGGGCCGGTCGAGGATCCGCTGCTCCCGACGGTCGCCGTTGTGGGCCGGCCCAACGTGGGCAAGTCCACCCTGGTCAATCGGATCATCGGCCGTCGTGAGGCGGTCGTTGAGGACATTCCCGGGGTGACCCGCGATCGGGTGAGTTACGCCGCGGACTGGAACGGTCGCGACTTCCTTCTCATGGACACCGGGGGGTGGCAGCGCGACGCCCGGGGTATGGCGGCGCAGATCGCCGCCCAGGCTGAGCGCGCCATCAACGAGGCCGACGCGGTCCTGTTCGTCGTGGACGCCACCGTCGGGGCACTCGACGAAGACGAGGCGGTCGTCCGGGTGCTGCGCAAGGCAGGAGTGCCGGTATTGCTCGTCGCCAACAAGGTGGACGACGCACGCGCCGAGGCCGATGCCGCGGCGATGTGGTCGCTGGGGTTGGGCGAGCCCTACCCGGTGTCGGCGCTTCATGGCCGGGGGAGTGGTGACCTGCTCGACGAGCTTGTTGCCCGGTTGCCCGAGGAGGGTCAGGGACGCACCAAGGGGGGCGGTCCGCGACGTGTTGCGCTCCTGGGGAAGCCGAACGTCGGCAAGTCATCCCTGCTGAACAAGTTGGCGGGAGAAGCGCGAGTCGTTGTCGACTCGGTCGCAGGAACCACGGTCGACCCGGTCGACGAACTCATCGTGCTTGGCGATCGCGAGTGGTGGTTCGTGGACACGGCGGGCATCCGCCGACGCGTCCGCGAGGCCAGCGGGCATGAGTACTACGCCAGCCTGCGCACCCGGGCCGCGCTCGAGAAGGCAGAGGTCGCCCTCGTCCTCGTCGATGCCTCGGAGCCCCTGAGCGAACAGGACCTGCGCCTGCTGTCTCTGGTCGTCGAGACCGGACGTGCCCTGGTGATTGCCTACAACAAGTGGGACCTCGTGGACGAGGAGCGCCAGCGTTACCTGGAGCGCGAGATCGACCGCGAGCTCGTCCAGGTGAAGTGGGCTCCACGCGTCAACGTGTCGGCGCTGACCGGTCGGCACATGGCCAAACTCGTGCCCGCGCTCGATGCAGCATTGGAGGGTTGGGAAACGCGCGTGCCGACGTCACGGCTGAACGCGTTTCTGTCTGAACTCGTCGCGGGCCATCCGCACCCGGTGCGTGGCGGCCGTCAGCCCCGGATCCTCTTCGGTACCCAGGCCGCAACCCGACCGCCGACCTTCGTGCTCTTCACGACGGGATTCCTTGAAGCGGGATACCGGCGCTTCGTCGAGCGGCGGCTGCGTGAGGAGTTCGGATTCATCGGAAGTCCGATCCGGCTGAACCTGCGTATCCGCGAGAAGCGCCGCCGCTAGTTCCCCCGCCCGTTCCCATTGAGTGGGCCCACCTCCGTTGAGTGGGTCCACCTCTGTTGAGTGGCGGGTTGTTGACTGTCCATACGGCGTGTCGCCGTCAACAACGCGCCAGTCAACGGTTTGGGGCCGTCCCACCTGGTGTCGATACGGCGTACCGACTCGGATAGGATCGCGCGGTTCCCGCAAGCCAGGTTCGGCCCGCCTTGGGCCGGGGCTGGGACGGTGGGACGGCGGGCTGTAGCGCAGCTTGGTAGCGCACTTGACTGGGGGTCAAGGGGTCGCAGGTTCAAATCCTGTCAGCCCGACAGAAGTCTTCTCACGTCAGAGGCCGGTAACTCGCGAAGACCTACCGGCCTCCGTCGTCCCTCGAGCGTCCGTGGGGACCATTCTGGGGACCATTCCGCTCGAACACTTGCTCTACTCCGGCCTTCGTCTCCCCTCGACCGCGGTGAGTCGGCGAGAGCTCGAGCGCTTCCGAAGAGACTCGAGGCGGCTTCCTTCGCTCGGGAAGGGGTCGACATCCAAGCGCTTCCTCGAGGTCGGGGTCAGTCCCAGGGAGTCGAGCATCCGGGAGACCTCGAGGTCGACGGCTCGGAGCTCCTTGCTCGCGGTGAGGTTCCCGGCCATCGCCTCAGCTCGGAGCCGTGCTCGCTCCTCGAGTGACTCGCGGAGGATGGACAGGAGGATGAGGTCGCACGGTTGCCACCAGCTAGGAGGGTCGGCGACGAGGGAGCGCAGGAGCTCGAGCGAGGGGTCGGCCTCGAGGTCGGGGGTCTCGGCGAGCTTCGTGGGATCGCGGAGGTCGTGCATCGTTTGGGGTGGACAGCGCTGTGTGCGCCTCTTTAGGATCCGCGCATGACGGGGCAGGGTGTGTGGTGGCGTCGGGTGTTGGTGGCCGGTACAGCTGGGCTGGTGTTAGCGGGCGGGCTGATCGCCCCGACAGTGGCGGCCTCGCCAGGAGATCGCATCGGCACCGGCAAGCGCACCTGTGTGCCCGGGCCCGGGGTGAACTGTCGGGATGTGGTCCACAAGTGGACGTTCGAGCATCATGGTGACTTGTCGGGGGCGAAGTTCGCTCGGGCGAAACTGCATGGAGCCGACCTGCGCGGTGCGCGCCTAGAC
>Ga0075461_10000091_pt1 | contig 20879 bp, 19 predicted proteins | sample DEB08_DNA_6_FD_74788 | JGI IMG/M metagenome (GOLD analysis project Ga0075461, IMG submission 74788) | Aqueous microbial communities from the Delaware River and Bay under freshwater to marine salinity gradient to study organic matter... | ecosystem: Environmental > Aquatic > Marine > Coastal ...
CCTGTGGACCCCGATTGTGCGCCGGCTCCGACGCCGCGCCCGGACGACCTGTCCTGGGATGCCGCACCCGCCAACGCACTCGAACCCGGCACGGCCTACACGATGACCCTCGCCACCAACTGTGGCGACATCGTCATCGAGACCCTCCCCGACCTCGCGCCCGACACCGTGAACTCAATGGTCTTCCTCACTGAGGAGGGCTACTTCGACCTCACCGCCTGTCACCGTCTCACCACCGCCGGCATCTACGTCCTGCAGTGCGGTGACCCAGCCGGCAACGGCACGGGCGGCCCGGGCTACGCAATCCCCGACGAGAACCTCCCTATGGAGGGTGCGGACAACTACCCCGCCGGGACCGTGGCAATGGCGAACGCCGGTCCAGGCACCGGTGGCAGCCAGTTCTTCATCGTCTACGAGAACACGACCCTCCCCTCGGGGTACACGATTTGGGGCGAGGTCACCCAGGGACTCGATGTCGTCACAGGCATCGCGGCGGCCGGAGTGGAAGGCGGTGGCTCCGACGGGCCACCGGCTCAACCGGTCGTGATTGAAACGGCGACGATCACGGCGACGCCGGCCAACTAGGGAGTGCAGTCATGACCGATCAGCCTGGAGCAGGTCCCGCGGATAGCGAGCATGTGCCCGAGATCATCGAGGTGACTCCTGAGGCGCCACCGGCCTTTGGAGTCCTGGAGGGACGCGAGCCGCAGCCAGCGATCGAGACTCCTGCCGTGGCGGAGGCCATCGAGGCATCGCACACAACGATCGTCGCGGACGACGGCACCGTCGTGGTCGAGACGGCGTCAGTACGCGTGATCCCGATGCCGGGCCCGGCACCGACCCCCACCCGGCTTCGGCGACCCGCTCCCGCCGCTGCCGTTCCGGCACCGCGTCGCACCAACCCGGCCGACTTCGGCCGCATCGACGACGGCGGGACCGTATGGCTGCGAACACCCGACGGGGAGATCGCGGTCGGCAACTGGGCTGCCGGGACGCCCGAGGAGGGACTGGCTTTTTTCGGCCGCAAGTACGACGACCTGCTCGTGGAGGTGGATCTCGCCGCCCATCGCCTGCGCGAAGGACGCGGGCTCGACACAGCGCGAACCGCCATCGACCACGCTCGGGCAAGGTTGGCTGAACCCGCATTCCTCGGGGACGTCGTCGAGTTGGCTCGCGCCTGCGATGAGGCCGAGGAACTCATCGCGCAGGCGCAGAAGGCCCGCGACAAGGCCCGCCAGCAACAGCGCGCCGAGGCCCTTGCCGCGCGCGAGGCAATCGTCGTCGAGGCGGAGTCGTTGACCGAATCCCGGCAATGGAAGGCCACCGGCGAGCGGTTCGCGGCACTCCTCGACGCGTGGAAGTCCGCGCCGCGGGTCGATCGCAATCGGGAGCAGGCGCTGTGGAAGCGCTTTAGCACGGCGCGGACCAGCTTTGACCGCGCTCGACGTCAGCACTTCGCCTCGCGCGAATCGGAGCGTCGCGAAGCCGTGGCCGCCAAGGAGTCCCTCATCGCTGAGGCGGAGGCGCTCGCGACCTCGACGGAGTGGGGCGACGCCACACGGCAGTACCGCACCCTCATGGATCGATGGAAGGCCGCGGGCCACGCCGGTCGCCAGGTGGAAGACAAACTCTGGGCACGCTTCCGTGCCGCCCAGGACACGTTCTTCGCTGCACGTGACGCGGCCAACGCCGAGCGCGATGTGGAGTTCAAGAGCAATCTCGAAGGCAAGCTTGGGTTGCTCACCGAGGCTGAGGCACTTCTGCCGGTGAAGGACCTTGAGTCCGCGAAGCAGGCGCTGCGGTCCATTCAGGAGCGCTGGGAGGAGATCGGCCACGTCCCGCGCACCGATAAGGCCCGGGTCGAAAAGCGACTACGCGCGGTGGAGGAGTCTGTCCGCTCGGCCGATCAGAAGCGGTGGGTGGCCACCGATCCCGAGCGCCTAGCGCGAGCATCCGATACCGCGGAGAAGTTCCGGGCCTCACTCGACAAGGCCGAGAAGGCCCTGGCGGAAGCCGTGGCGAGTGGCAACGCCCGCGCGGTCGCCAAGGCCGAGGACACGGTGGCGTCAACCCGTGCCCTTCTCGCCGCAGTCGAGGGCACGATGAGCGACTTCGGCAGCTGACGACTCGATTTCAGCTAGACCCGGTAGGCGTCGAAGACGCCGTCGACGTGCCGCACCGTCCTGAGCACCGATCCCAGATGTTTGGGATCGGCCATCTCAAAGGTGAATCGCGAGATGGCGACACGTTCGCGTGTGGTGGTGACGGAAGCGCTCAGAATGTTCACGTGCTGATCGGACAGCGCGCGCGTAACGTCCGAGAGTAGGCGGGCACGGTCGAGGGCCTCGACCTGGATATTGACGAGGAACACGCCGCCGCCCGACGGAGCCCACTCGACATCGACGAACCGCGATCCCGCGGCTTGCTGAGCTTCAAGGCCCGGCACATTGACGCAGGTACGCCGATGCACGGAGACACCGGCACCGCGCGTGACGAATCCCACGATGTCGTCTCCGGGGACGGGGGTGCAGCATCGGGCCAACTTGATCCACACATCGGTCGCGCCCTTGACGATGACACCCGGATCCCCCGAGGCCACCGATCGCCGCCCCGACGGCGTAAAGGCCTCCGCCGCATCATCAGCGGCCCCGTCGACGCCACCCGCCGCGTCGACCAAACGACGCACGATCGTCGACGCCGCAATGCGACCTTCGCCCACCGCCGCGTACAGGGCTGAGACATCCTGCTGGTGCAGATCGGCAGCGATCGTGTTCAACGACTGATTCGTCATCAGTCGTTGAAGCGGCAGCCCTTCTTTGCGCATGGCACGGACGATGGATTCCTTGCCCTGCTCGATGGCCTCATCGCGCCGCTCCTTGGAGAACCACGATTTGATCTTGTTGCGGGCGCGGGGTGACTTGACGAAGGTGAGCCAGTCCCGGCTGGGCCCAGCTCCTTCGGCCTTGGATGTGAAGACCTCAATCACATCCCCGTTGGTGAGTTCGGAATCCAGCGGCACCAACTTGCCGTTGACACGGGCACCCACGCACCGATGCCCCACCTCCGTGTGCACGCTATAGGCGAAGTCCACCGGGGTACTGCCCTGCGGAAGGGCCACGACATCGCCCTTGGGCGTGAAGACAAAGACCTCCGAGGATGACAGGTCGTAGCGCAGCCCATCGAGGAACTCGTCTGGGTCCTCGGTTTCTCGTTGCCACTCCAGCAATTGCCGAAGCCAGCCGAAGTCGTCAGGACCCTGCTTGCCACCGACATCGCGTTGCTTGTAGCGCCAGTGCGCCGCAACACCGAATTCGGCAGCACGATGCATGTCCCAGGTTCGAATCTGGAGTTCTACAGGCTTGCCCTCGGGGCCGATCACCGTCGTATGCAAAGACTGGTACATGTTGAACTTCGGCATCGCGATGAAGTCCTTGAAGCGACCGGGCACCGGGCTCCAGCGCGAGTGGATGATGCCCAGGACCGCATAGCAGTCCCGCACCGACTCCACCAGAATGCGCACACCGACCAAGTCATAAATGTCGGCAAAATCCCGGCCTCGCACGACCATCTTTTGGTACACGCTGTAGAGGTGCTTCGGTCGTCCCGTGACCGAGACTTTGATTCGCGCGGCACGAAGATCGGTTTCGATGTTGGTGATCACCTGGGTGAGGTACTGCTCCCGTGAGGGAGCCCGCTGACTGACGAGGCGCTCAATCTCTTCGAAAATCTTGGGATAGAGATTGGCGAACGCGAGATCTTCAAGTTCCCACTTCATCGTGTTCATGCCGAGCCGATGGGCAAGAGGCGCATAGATTTCGAGGGTTTCGCGCGCCTTCTTCTCCTGCTTCTCGGCAGGCATGAAGCCCAGCGTCCGCATGTTGTGCAAACGATCCGCCAACTTGATGACCAGCACACGAATGTCTCGCGCCATCGCCACGACCATCTTGCGCACGGTCTCGGCCGCTGACGTGTCGCCATACTTGACCTGGTCGAGTTTGGTCACGCCATCGACGAGGGCGGCGATCTCCTCGCCGAAGTCCTCCTTGACTTCCTCCAGCGTGTAGCCGGTGTCCTCGACGGTGTCATGCAGGAGCGCGGCCGCCAGGGTCGGGGCCGTCATGCCCAGCTCCGCAAGGATCGTGGCCACGGCCAAGGGGTGCGTGATGTAGGGGTCGCCAGACCGGCGCTTTTGATCGCGATGCAAGAAAGCGGCCGTCTCGTAGGCGCGCTGTATTTCACGGACATCGGACTTGGGATGGAACTGGCGCAGGGTCCGGATTAGCTCCTCGGTCTCGGGTGGCCCCGTACGCGAACCGGTAAAGCGCGCCAGGCGCGAACGGAATCCGCCCTGGGCGCTCTCAGCCACGGGCAACGCCTCGCGCGAAACATCCTGCGCCACTCACACCTCCCCGCCGGTTTGGCCAGTGTACGAGGTGCGCCGCCGCATGGCGGGTCTTAGCCTCGCCCGCGCTTGGATCGCGGACGTCGCTTCGGTTGCTGCCGCTCCCCCGGTGCTAAGGCGGTCGTCGATGCCACCCCGGCCTTGACCGCGGTGGTCTCGTCGCCTTCAGTGCCACCGCCACGCTTGGCCGCCGAGGAGCGACGCGCGGCCACGCGAGCACTGACGGCCTTGATCTCGGGCTGGTGCTCCTTGAGCTGGGCAAGGAACGGCGTCGCGATGAAGATCGACGAGTAGGTGCCTGCCGCCATACCGATGAAGAGCGCGACAGCCAGGTCCAGCAGGGTTCCGGCGCCGAGGAGTCCGGCACCCACGATGATGATCGCGACGACGGGCAGCAGGGCGACGACCGAGGTGTTGATCGATCGCACCACCGTCTGGTTCACCGCGAGGTTGGCCGCCTCGCTGTAGGTCTGGACGGACTGACCGGTGATGCCCCGGGTGTTTTCCTTGACCTTGTCGAAGACCACGACGGTGTCGTAGAGCGAGTAGCCGAGAATCGTCAGGACACCGATTACCGTCGCCGGCGTGACCTCGAGGCCGGTCAGCGCGTAGATACCGACCGTGATGATCACGTCATGGAAGAGGGCGACCAGGGCCGCCAACGCCATGCGCCACTCGAAGTAGATCGAAAGGAAGACCACGACGAGGATGAGGAAGACGACCAGTGCCTGGAGCGCCTTGCCGGTGATCTCCGCACCCCAGGTGGGGCCCACCGACTGAACGGTCACGTCGGTGGAGTTGATACCGCACGCTTCACCGAGGGCGGACGTGACGGCGAGGTTCTGCTCCTGCGAGAGCGGTTCGGTCTGAATCCGGATGATGTCCTGACCGGTCTGCGTGACGATCGGCTCACCACCGATGACGCTCTGGGTCGCCGTGCGGGCATCTTCCACCGAGCACGAGGACTGCGGAACCGTGAACACAGCGCCGCCGGTGAATTCGACGCCGAGGTTCAGGCCGCGGATACCGACCGCGGCGATCGCAATGAGCAGGATGATCCCGGACATGATGTACCAGGTACGACGGCGACCGACGAAGTCGACGGAGGTCTCCCCCGTGTAGAGGCGAGCACCGAGGCTGAGCTTGGCGGACATCAGGACTCCTCCCCTTCGTCATTACCAGCCGAGGCACCAACGGGCACCGATTTGCCCTTCGGTTCTTCCGGGGGCGGAGCAGCCGCGCCGCCGAGTCGGCGCGGGTCAAGTCCAGTGAGCCAACTTCCCTTCTGCATCCACTTCGTCCGCCCAAAGAGCACGACGGCTGGGTGGGTGAAGAGGAACGCGACGACGACGTCAACAATCGTCGTGAGTCCGAGGGCGAAAGCGAAGCCGCGGACGCTGCCAACGGAGAGGACGTACAGCACGATGGCGCCGAGGAGGGTGACGAAGTCAGCCGCCAGCAGGGTACGTCGCGCCCGGACCCAGCCAGCGTCCGTCGCCTGGCGCAGCGAGGCCCCTTCACGAATCTCATCGCGGATACGCTCGAAATAGATGATGAAGGTGTCGGCCGTGATACCGATGGCGACGATGATGCCCGCGACACCGGCAAGGGTCAGCGTGAAGCCGATCGCGTTGCCGAGGGCGATGATGAGGAAGTAGAGCATGACGCCCGCGACACCGAGGCTGAGTGCCGCCGCGAGTCCCAGGGCTCGGTAGTACAGCAGCAGGTACACGATGACGAGGATGAGTCCGAGCACGCCCGCGATAAGGCCCGCGCGGAGCTGATCGGAGCCCAGCGTCGGCGAGATGGTCGTGACCTCTTCGACGCTCAAGGTGACCGGAAGGGCACCGTAGCTCAGGATGTTGGCGAGGTCTTGTGCCTCCTGGGCGGTGAAGTTGCCTTCGATCTGCGCCTGACCGCCGAGAATCGGCTCGTTGAATCGAGGCGACGAGACGACAACACCGTCGAGCACGATGGCGAACGCATTACAGGGGCTGGCACCGCCCGGTGCGCAATCGGGCAGCGCGTAGAGCTCCTGGGACGCCTGCGAGAGGGCCGCGGCTCCCTCGCTATCGAACGTCAGACTCACGACCCAGCCACCCACTCCGCCCTGGGCGATACCGGCGGAAGCACCGGTCACGTTGGTGCCCCGGATGAAGGCCGGCTGAAGTGAGTACTTGGCGGCGCCGTCCTGAGCACAGGTTCCGAGCCACAGGTCCGGGTCATCCGGGGTGCCGCCGCCCTGGTTGATCGGGTCAAGGCAGTTCAGTGCCGCGAGTTCCGCCTGGTATTCAGGGGTGTTGTCGTCGGCCTGGACAATGCGGGCTGAGGTGGCACCATCATTGGTGTCGGCGGCGGCGGTGTCATCGACCGTGGGCGTCGGCAGGTCGATACTCCACACGGGCCGGAAGTCCAGCAGCGCTGTGCGACCCACGAGTTCGACCAGGCGCTCCTGGCTGACATCCGGTACGGCAACCACAATGGCGGCGCCGTCCCCGGAGCCCTGCACGGTCACTTCGGCCTCAGCGACGCCAATGCCGTCGACGCGGGCTCGAATAATTTCGACCGTCTGCTGCAATTGCTGGTCGGTGATGGCCTGCCCCTCTTGCACGGGCTGCGGCTTGAGGATGACCTGGGTTCCACCGCGCAGATCGAGGCCAAGTCGAGGCGACGTGTTCTGACCGGGGAAGAACGCCCACACTCCAAGCGCGATGACGATCGCGACGAGCGCGATGAGCTGCCGTCCGACGTAGGACCTCACGCCCGTACGACTGCTTTGCTTCGGGGGCACCGCACCTTCCTCATTCTCACTAGGGCGCCCTCGCGGACGCTCGGCACACTTGCAGGGGTCCTCGGCGGACTAGGGCCGGTCGGAGTCGCTCTCGTCGATCGCCGTGGCATCCTCGGACGCCGGCGTTGGCTGTTCAGGCTCGACGACTCGACCAATGGCTGCCTTGACGACGCGGATCACGACTCCGGGCGCGATAGCGATCTCCGCGTCCTCGTCGCCCATTGACACGATGGTGCCGTAGACACCCGCGGTCGTCATGATCTCGGTGCCGGGCGCCAGTTGGGCCATCATCTCGGCCTGCTTCTTTTGCCGGGTACGCGCCGGTCGCATGATGAGCAGGTAGAAAACGACACCGATCAGGAGGATCGGCAGCAGCGTCATGACGTCCACAGAAGCACTCCCTGACCGGGGCCACGGCAGGACCCGTCTGTGTGAACGCGGACTTCGCGCTCAGGACGGCAAGCCTAACCCGTAGTCCCCCTGAGACTCACTCCGACTCGGCCGGAACCTCGTCCAGCGCCAAGTCCAGGGCTCCCTGGGCGCCTCCGGGCGCCAGCCCGAGGTGGGCCCAACCAGCAGGGGTAGCCACGCGACCCCGCGGCGTCCGCACGAGGAAACCACAGCGCACCAGGAAGGGCTCGGCCACCGTCTCGACCGTCTCCGCCTCCTCCCCCACGGCCACGGCGAGGGTCGTCAGCCCGACCGGACCACCGTCGAAGCGCCGAATGATCGCGTCCAGCACCGCACGGTCCAGACGGTCCAGACCGAGGACATCGACCTCGTACAGGTCCAGGGCGGCGCGGGCCGTGCCGAGATCAACGCGCCCGTCCCCGTGAACCTCGGCCCAGTCACGAACGCGGCGCAGCAGGCGGTTGGCAATACGCGGCGTACCGCGGGATCGCCGGGCAATCTCCTCGGCGCCCTCCGTGTCGATGTCCACGGCGAGCAACCCGGCTGAACGGCGCAGGATGGTGAGAAGGTCGGCATCGTCGTAGTAGTCCAAGTGCGCCGTGAAGCCGAAGCGATCACGGAGCGGGCCCGGCAGGAGGCCGGCTCGCGTTGTTGCCCCCACCAGCGTGAAGGGTGCGATGTCGATCGGCAGTGCCGTGGCACCCGGCCCTTTGCCCACCATGATGTCGACGCGGAAGTCCTCCATGGCGAGGTAGAGCATCTCCTCCGCGGCGCGCGCCACGCGGTGGATTTCGTCGATGAACAGCACCTCACCCGGCTGCAACCCCGACAGCACCGCAGCAAGATCCCCCGCGTGCTGCAAGGCGGGGCCGGAGGTGATGCGCAACGGGGCGGCCATCTCGGACGCGATGATCGTCGCCAGGGTCGTCTTGCCAAGCCCGGGCGGGCCGGAAAGCAGGACGTGATCGGCGGGCCGGCCTCGGGCACTGGCGGCCTGGAGGACGACCTCAAGTTGAGCACGAACACGGGGCTGGCCGACGAACTCCTCAAGTCGCTCCGGACGCAGGGCGCCCTCTAGGGCTCGATCGTCGATGTCGGGGTAGGCGTCGACCAGGCGGTCATCGTCGTTCATCGCCGATCCAGACTGCGCAGGGCCGAACGCAGAAGCGCGGCGACGTCTGGGTCATCGCCGGCCTCCGGCGCAACGACGGCGACCGCCGCCTCGGCCTCACGGCGCGACCATCCCAGGGATTCAAGGCCCTCGCGGACCGTCTCTTGCCAGCCAGTTGCACCCACGGTTGACGAGCCATCAGCCGCCACCGGTGGCGCGAGGCGATCACGAAGTTCCAGCGCAAGGCGTTCGGCGCCCTTGCGACCGATGCCGGAAACCTTGGTGAGCGCGGCAATATCCTCGTGAGCGATAGCCCGCCGGATCTGCTCTGGGGTGAGCGTGGCGAGCATCGCCAGGGCGATCCGCGGCCCGATGCCGCTGACGGTCTGCACCGCCTCGAAGATCTCTCGCTGTTCCACATCGTCGAAGCCGTAGAGGGTCAAAGACTCCTCGCGCACCACGAGTGACGTCTGGAGGGTGGCGACCTGTCCGGTGCGCAAACCGAGCGCGGTCTGCGGCGTACACAGGACGATCATGCCGACCCCGCCGACCTCGAGAACCACCTCGGATGGGCCAGCGCGCAGGACGGTGCCCCGCAACGACGCAATCACCGCCCCGCCTCCACGTCTTCCTTGCGGTTCCGGCGGTTTTGTGGGCGATTTGCCAGCGGCACCTGCGAAGAAGACGACGACATGGCTGCGGCGATGCGGGCCTCGGCACCGCCGCGCCAGATCTCGGTGATGGCAAGAGCGAGCGCGTCGGCCGCGTCTGGCGGCTTGACCGGCGCGGACAACCGCAAGAGTCGGGAGATCATCGCCGTGATCTGAGCCTTGTCCGCGCGGCCGCTGCCGGTGATCGCTGCCTTCACCTCGCTCGGCGTTCGCAGCGTGACCGGAATTCCCCGTCGTCCAGCGGCCAGGATCGCTACCGCACCCGCTTGGGCGGTCCCCATCACGGTGCGGACATTGTGTTGGCTGAAGACACGCTCCACCGCGAGGGCTTCGGGTTGGTACTGGTCGACCAGAGCCCCGATCTGCTCGTCGAGTGCGGTGAGCCGCGCGTCGAGGCGATCGGTGGCCGGGGTTCGGACCACGGTGACTCCGATGAGGGTCAGCGGCCGACCTGGGACGCCCTCAACGACCCCCACACCACACCGGGTGAGGCCCGGATCGACGCCCATGACGCGCAATCCCGCCTCCTTGCCTCCGCGGATCAGTTCCCCGTATATCGAGGATACGAACACCTGTGCGAAAGGCTACTGCCCCCGTCAGCCCGCCTCGCGCACCGCGCGCGCCTTCGGCGTGCCGTCCTGGGCTCCCGGCTCGACCAGTGGATCGGCCGCCCCGACCGGCTCGCCGGTCACCGTGGCAAAGCCCGAGCGCAGATCGGCAACGAGAGCGTCGAGGTCCGGGACGGCGCGCTCGTCGGCCGCCAGGCCGACAAACGCCGAACCGTCGTAGGTCACCATCGTGACGTTGGCGGCTGCGCCGATGGTCGCCACGAGCGGATACATCCCGACGATCCGCTCTCCGGCGACGTAGAGCGGGATGGGGGGTCCGGGCACATTGCTCGTCGTGACATCACTGGCCAGGGCCGCCTGCGCCAGAACGGGTACCGGGATGAGCCAACTCACCTCGGCGAGGGGATTGGCCAGGCGCAGCGCCGGCTCATCTCGCCAATGCTCGACCGCCTCATGCGCGGTGGCCATGCGCTCGTCGACGGAGAGGCCAGCAACGGGCAGAGCGAATCGGGCAATGGTGACCGCGTTGGCGGCCTGACCCGACGTGTCGCCCGCATCACCACGAAGGCTGATTGGAACGTTGAAGCGCAACTCGTCAGCCACCATGCCGTGCCGCACGTGGTAGCGCTCGAAGCCGAGACCCACCGCCGCCATGAACGCGTCATTGACACTGCGGCCCCGGCTCTTCGCGGCACCGCGCAGCCCATTGAAGGGAAGGTCAAAGCCGGCAAAGCGGTACGTCGTCCCCCGCTGGGTGAGCAGCGGCGACAGCGGACCGTCCGGCATCGCGGTGAAGCGGCTCACGGACATGAGCGTCTCCGCCGCCGACTGCCAGGTGGATACCGGATCAGTCACGCTTCCCTTGGCGAAGTTGAGCAGGGTCTCGACCGCCTGCTCGGCTGCGCCAATCCCCCGCCTCACGTTGTCAGCGATGTCCGCAAGGCTCACCTCATGTGCCGCGGCAAAGAGCGCGTCCGGAGCATCGGGCCCGGAATCCTCGTCAGGGTTGGGGTCGGCGCTGAGCTCCACGAGGTTCAGGCCGATGAGCACGGTCGCCTGGCCGTCAGCGATTGCGTGGTGCAACTTCAGGACCAGGGCGGAGCGCCCCCCCTCCAGACCTTCGATGAGGACGAGCTCCCACAGCGGGCGATCACGGTCGAAGTCCGTCAGGCTCATCCGACGCGCTTCGTTGAGCAATTCCGCCCACGATCCGTCACCGGCCAAGCGCATTCGACGAAGGTGTAGGTCGAGATCGAAGTCAGGATCTACCGCCATGCGCGGAGACGACACACCAAAGAGTCCGCGCAGCGGTCGTTGCCGCAGGACCGGAACGATGCGGGTAAGACGTTCCACCCGCGCCCGTAGCCGCTCCCATGAGGGGGCGCCATCCAGGAGCACGAGGGCCACCACGGTGGAGCGCAGGTGCGGATCGCTGGCTGCCGTCCGCCAGGTAGCGGCATCCCAGCCGGTCAGTTGCCTCCCGGTGGCGTCGGCCATGGTTCCTCCCAGGTCAATCGTCGAGGAGTGCGAGGACCTCATCGCTGACATCGACGTTGGTGTAGACGTTCTGGACATCATCGCTGTCTTCGAGTGCCTCGACGAGGCGGAAGACCTTGCGGGCGCCGTCAACGTCGACGGGGACTTGCACGCTCGCCACAAAACTTGACTCGGCCGAGTCGTAGTCGATTCCTGCGTCCTGCAGTGCCGTGCGAACCGCCACGACATCGCCGGCCTCGCTGAGGATTTCGAAAGACTCCCCGAGATCGTTCACCTCTTCGGCACCCGCCTCGAGCACCGCGTCGAGAATGGTGTCTTCATCCACTCCATCCGCTGCGGGGACCATGACGACACCCTTGCGACTGAAGAGGTACGACACCGAGCCTGGGTCGGCCATATTGCCGCCGTTGCGAGTCATGGCAACTCGCACTTCGGATGCTGCGCGGTTGCGGTTGTCGGTGAGACATTCGACGAGGACGGCGACACCATTCGGGCCGTAGCCCTCGTACATGATGGTCTGCCAGTCAGCGCCTCCGGACTCCGCTCCCGAGCCGCGCTTGACCGCGCGCTCAATGTTGTCGAGCGGCACCGAGCTCTTGCGCGCCTTTTGGATGGCGTCGTACAGGGTGGGATTGCCGGCTGGATCGCCTCCACCTTGACGGGCGGCGACCTCGATGTTCTTGATGAGCCGAGCGAAGAGCTTGCCGCGGCGCGCGTCGATAACGGCCTTCTTGTGCTTGGTCGTCGCCCACTTGGAGTGGCCGCTCATGACACCTGCCTCACGATCGAAAGGAACATCTCGTGGATCCGGTGATCGCCGGTGAGTTCCGGATGGAACGACGTGGCGAGCAACGCACCCTGTCTCACGGCCACGATGCTATCGACTGCGCCGCGCTCGATCCGGGCCAGCACGTCGACCTGCTCCCCCGCGGACTCGACCCAGGGAGCGCGAATGAACACCGCCGGGAAGTCCGGACCCTCGAGCCCCTGCACGGAAACGGAGGCTTCGAAGGAGTCCACTTGGCGTCCAAAGGCGTTCCGTCGCACCGTGACGGCAAGTCCACCGATGCCTTCATGATCGGGACGGCCGTCCAGCACATCATCAGCCAGCATGATCATGCCGGCGCAGGACCCGTACATGGGCATTCCGTCAGCCCGGGCCGCGCGCAGAGGCGCGAGAAGGCCGTCGCGGACGATCAACTTGGAGATCGTTGTCGACTCGCCACCGGGAATTACCAGCCCCCGTACGGCGGCCAACTCGTCGGGGTCGCCCACGGGAACTGCTACCGCGCCCACATCGCTGAGGGCCCGCAGATGTTCGCGCACGTCTCCCTGGACGGCGAGAACGCCAATAGTGGGGCCCGTGGTCACCAGCCGCGGTCTTCGAGCCGGTGATGGACCGGAATGTCCGCGACGTTGATACCCACCATCGCTTCACCGAGGCCACGCGAGACCTTGGCCACGAGATCGGGGTTGTCGTAGTGGCGCGTGGCCTGAACGATCGCCTCGGCCCGCTTGACCGGGTCTCCGGACTTGAAGATGCCCGAGCCCACGAAGACACCCTCGGCACCGAGTTGCATCATCATCGCCGCATCGGCCGGCGTGGCGATGCCTCCGGCGGTGAAAAGCACCACCGGGAGCTTGCCGGCGCGGGCGACCTCAACCACCAGGTCGTACGGCGCTTGCAGTTCCTTGGCGGCGACGTAGAGCTCATCTTCGGGCATGGAGGACAGCCGACGCACCTCGTCGCGGATGCGCCGCATGTGAGTGACGGCGTTGGAGACATCACCGGTGCCCGCCTCGCCCTTGGACCGGATCATGGCCGCGCCCTCGGTGATCCGGCGCAGCGCTTCGCCGAGATTCGTGGCACCGCAGACGAAGGGCACCGTAAATCGCCACTTGTCGATGTGATTGGAGTAGTCCGCCGGTGTCAGCACCTCGGACTCGTCGATGTAGTCGACCCCCAGAGATTCCAGGACCTGCGCCTCGGCGAAGTGTCCGATGCGCGCCTTGGCCATGACGGGGATTGTGACCGTGTTGACGATTCCATCGATCATGTCGGGATCGGACATGCGCGCGACGCCACCCTGGGCCCGAATGTCGGCCGGAACGCGCTCCAGAGCCATGACGGCCACCGCGCCAGCATCCTCGGCGATCTTCGCCTGCTCGGGAGTGACGACATCCATGATGACGCCGCCCTTGAGCATCTCGGCCATTCCCCGCTTGACGCGAGTGGTACCGGTGGCAGGACTGGTGTGATCGGACACGATGACCTCTCAAGCAAGACGGGCCCGGACGGGATGTTGGCCTCATCGTAGTCGGGGGCCGCCGTCCCGGCGCGCCGCGGGGACAGCCCTAGAGGTGGAGCACCTCAGGAGGCCGCGATCACTTGACGACGGGCTTGCGCGCCTTGTCGAGCATGACGATCCACTCCTGGCCGATCGCAAACGGCATCGGGCTGCCATCCGGCAGCGTGAACGTAGTGCCGCTCGCCAGATCAGGACGCTCCCAGGTCACCGACCACAGCCGCCCATCCCGAAGAACGATGGCCGCTCCGCTGCCCACGGACTCCACGAAGGGTGTTCGGCCGCCGTACCGGTCACCGAATCCCGAATCCGATTGCGCCACCGACTGGATCACCGCGGTGGCGGCCCTCAGCGGACCGCCCTCGGTGGTGCGGGACTCCTCCCCATTGAGGCCCACGATGAAGTTGCCGGCGTCCGGGTCCCAGGTGAACGACACCTCCGAGGAGGGCCAGGTAGCGGTCACCTTGGTGACGGCCTTGCCTCCCGCCGGAGGCTCTTCCGAGAACACCAATCCGATGTCCTGTGCCTTGGCGGTATCCGGAGCTGCGGCGAGCAAGGCGACCGGATCGGCCATGTGGTCGACCGGCGCTGGACGGCCGGGATCGTTGCGGAACGCGTCGTAGATGCGCTCTGCGGACACGTCGTAAAGATTCGCCTGTGCGATGTAGGGCTTGAGTTTGGACTGCATGCCGGAGTTGCTAAAGGCAATGCGACCAAACTGAGCGAGGATGTCAATGTCACTGATGCGCGCCGAACGCACCGGCCCGATCTCCGGCGGAAGTGTGGAGTTGAAGATCGCCATCAAGCGCGTGAGATCCCACTCCACCTCCTCCACGTAGATGAGGTCCGCCGACTGCAGCCCCGCATGGGGCTGGGCCGCTCGCGTGTTGTCGACCTTGATGGCCAACACCGGCTTGCCGGCTCCACCGGGGAGACCGGAGAACGGCGAGGCCCCGGCAGGAATGCCGTACGGCGACGTCGACTGCGTCGGCAGGGGCATCGGGGATGGCGTGGGTGTCGAGGAGGCAGGCGGCGTCGGCGTTGCTGACGCGCTGGTCGCGACGGGGGCCGCATCCCCGCCGGAGCAGGCGGCCGACAGGAGCGCGGCGGACACGAGCGCGGCGGTCAGGAGAACCGGACGAGCAAGGGGGACGCGGCTGGGCATCCATACACGGTACGTCGCCAGGGCCTAGCGATCAGTGAGCGCGCTCGGCGGCGTGTCGTCCATTTCCATCGTGTGCGGCCAAGGCGTGTGCCCGGCGAGCCTGAACCACCGGACCGCCCGGTGTCGGCGCACCTGTCGGCAGGCGCGCACCGCATCGTTGTGGAACCGCCGCGACAGTTGGACCCGGGTGCAGGTGCTGGACAGTTCGTCCAGCATCGCGCAAGCCTCTGGCGAGGCCCGCAATTCCGCCACTTCGGCCTCGTCTGGTAGGACCTCCATCAACACCCGCGTCAGGTCGCTCTCCGCCAGCCCTCGCGCCACCGGATCGGACACATCGACCGCGCGGGCCGCGTGGGCACTGGCCGCCAGAACCACGGTCGTGGCCGGGTCGAACAGTCCCGACGACGCCAGATCCAAGGTCAGTGCGGACCGGCGGAGCAGCTGCACGTCGAGCGCATGGCTCGCCGCATCGATTCGCCGGTGCAGGGCGTCGAGACGACCCGCCGTCATGCTGAGGTAGAGCGCCACGAGCACCACCCCGGACACGATGATCACGACCCACCACCAACTCATCGGCTCACCCTGACCATTACGGCGCCTCCCGACGGCGACCGGCCCAGCGCCCGACGATCTGGCCCCGTAGATCCTCCGTGACCGGCCCTTGACCCGCGGTCACGCTCGCGTAGACATCGAGGATGTCACGAGCCACGCGCGGCCAGTCGTACAGTTCGGCACGCTGCCGACCAATGTCCCGCAGTTGCGCTCGCTCGGCAGGATCGTCAATCAGGTCAATAATCGCGTGGGCGAGGGCTGAGGCGTCACCGACTGGGAACAAGCGACCGGCGCGTCCGTTGTCGAGCACACGGTCAAAGGCCTCGAGATCGCTCGCCACCACAGGCGCCCCGGCCGCCATGGCTTCGAGAAGCACGATGCCGAAGGACTCACCACCGGTATTGGGCGCCACGTACAGGTCGGCGCTGGCCAAGGCCCGCGCCTTCTCGTCTTCGCTGACTCGGCCGAGGCAGACGATTCCCTCGCGAACGGCAGCTGGCACCCCGGCAAGGACCTCATCGGGATCGCCTGGGCCCACCAGGATGAGCGTGACCTTGGGGATGCGCTGACGGACCTCGGCGAATGCCGTGAGCAGGATGGGCAGTCCCTTGCGTGGTTCGTCCATGCGTCCCAGGAACATGACACTGGGACCGGCCCAGCGCCGCAACGGGGCCGCTTCCCGGAAGGTGTCCACCCGAACGCCGTTGGGGATGAGAACCGCGTCGGCGCCGAGGTGATCAACGATGGTGCGGCGAGCATGCTCACTCACCGCGATGATCGCGTTGATTTTCTCCAGTGCCGTTTGTGCGACGTAGTAGCCGGTTGCCAAAGCCCGCGAGCGTTCGATGGATGAGTGCACGGTCGCCACGATGGGACCTCGCGCAGCCCAACACGCGAGAACTCCGAGCGAGGGCGCGAGGGGCTCGTGGACATGAAGCACATCGAAATCACCCTCCCGAATCCACCGACGTACGCGCGCGGTGGCCTTCACTCCCATGGTGAGGCGAGCAACCGATCCGTTGTATGGCACCGCACGGGGGCGGCCGCCATCCACGGCATAGGGAGGAAGATGAGTCGGATCCTCCACCGGCGTTAGCACGCTGACGTCGTGGCCACCAGCGATCAGGGTCTCGGCCTGATCGCGTACGTGGGCTTGGACGCCGCCCGGCGAGTCCCAGGAGTAGGGGCACACGATGCCGATCTTCAACGTCACACTCCGTCAAGATCCGCGTGCCATAGACGCTGCATCATGTGCCAGTCCTCCGGGTGACGGGCAACGTCCACAGCGAAGGCATCCGCCACGGACTGCGTCATCGCCGCTATCCGCTCGCCGCGGTCTTCGATCGGAGGGGCCTCGATGGGCTCGCCAATACGCGCCACCGTCCGGTCACCGTCGAACCACAGCGTCGCCGGGATGAGCGGCGCTCCGGTCAGTTGCGACAGCACCGCCGGTCCCCCCGGCATTGAGGCCCGTTCGCCGAAGAAGTCCACCGGGACTCCCGTGTGGGCGAGATCGCGGTCGGCCAACAGGGGGACGAGTCGTCCCTCGCGCAACCGCCGCGTCAGGACTCGCAGGACATCGCTGTCACCCAGGGCGAGGATCTCCATGCCGAGGGACTCGCGATAGGCGACGAAGCGGTCGTACAGGCTCTCGGGCTTCAGGCGTTCGGCCACGGTGACAAGGCCCCCGTAGCGATGGCAGCCCCATGCACCGGCGAGATCCCAGTTGCCCGAATGGGTGAGGGCAAGCACCGCACCGTTTCCGGCGTTCATCGCCGCATCGAGTCGATCAAGACCTTCGACGACCTCGAAGGTCTCGTCCACGCGCTGCTGGCTCCACTCAGGCAACCGAAACGCTTCGCTCCAGTAGCGCATGTAGCGGCGGACGCCCTCCTGGGCGATGACGTCGAGTTCGGGCAGTCGCTCGGGCGGGACGACACGGGAGAGATTGGCGGTGAGTTGCCGAACGCTGGGTCCCTGTCGACGCCACGTGCGGTCCGCAGCCAGACGAAAGGCGCGTTCGACTACGCGATCGGGTAGCGCCCGCGCCGCCGACCACCCGACACCGAACCCCAGGTCGGTGGCACGATCGGCAAGCGTGAGGTCGCGGGACTTTGTCACGGGCGGTCCTGCGGAGTCTGCGGACGCAACTGGCGGCGAACCACCACGATGCGCTGCACCACAGTGATCACGCTGACGACAGCAAGCAGCACGAGGGCTCCCGGCAGCACATACGGCACACCGAACCCGGCAATGAACGCGGCGAGCAGCACCACGATGAGCCGCTCGGCCCGCTCGGCGATGCCCACGTTGGCCGTGGCGCCCACCGCCTCGGCCCGTGCCTTCGCATACGAGATGACCTGGCCGCCCACGAGACACGTGAGAGCGGCGGCCGTGACCCACGGCTCGGCGTACGCGGCCGACCACAGGACCAGGGCCCCGAAGACGCAGCCATCGGCAACCCGGTCCAACGTGGCATCGAGGAAGTTCCCCCACGGGCCGGCTCGGCCGGACAGTCTCGCCATCGTCCCGTCGAGGAGATCGGCAATGACCGACGCCGCGATGATGAGTACGCCGGGGATGAAGTCGCCACGGGGGAAGAACACCAGCGCCGCCGTGCAGGTGATGAGCGTCCCGACCACGGTGACAGCGTCGGGCGACACGTGAAGTTTGAGCAGTCCGCGGGCAAGGGGCTCCAGGACGAAGGTCGATACCTTGCGAGCCGCCGGGTTGTTGAGCACCGCATCTCCTCGCCTGGACCGGACCCCCGGCCTCGAGGCGCTCCGGCGACCGGGTTGTGCCCACCGATGCTACGGCCTCCATGGGCCAGGTGACGGAGGTCCCTTGCGTCCGGCGAGGCGCACGGGAAAGGTGGAGACCGACAGTTTGTGAGTAGAACGTCTGACGTGGAGGCCCGATGCCCGAGTCCGCCCCTCTTGATCCCTCCCGAATCCGCAACGTCGTCCTCGTGGGCCCGAGTCACAGTGGCAAGACCATGCTGATCGAGAGCCTGGCCCTCGCCACCGGAGCGGTGAATAGGGCCGGCACCATCGAAGCGGGCAGCACCCTGTCCGACACCGACGAGGCCGAGCACCGTCAAGGTCGCTCGGTCTCCTTGAGTCTGGTGCCATTGGAATGGCAGGGCGTTCGCGTCAACCTTCTCGACACTCCCGGCTACGCAGATTTCGTCGGCGAGGTCCGGGCCGGACTTCGGGCTGCCGACGCAGCACTGTTCGTCGTGTCCGCGGTGGACGGCGTCGACGCGGCGACAAGTTTGCTCTGGGATGAATGCGCCGCGGTCGGCATGCCGCGCGCCGTGGTCATCACCAAAACTGACAACGCCCGAGCCGATACCGAAGGCGTTCTCGAGAGGTGTCACGAACTCTTCGGCGAGGGGCAGGGAGTGCTACCGCTCTACCTGCCGCTGCACGCCGATGACGGACAGGTCGCTGGACTGATCGGCCTGCTATCGCAGCGCATTTATGACTACTCCGACGGTCAACGGGTTGAGCGTGACCCGGACCCGCAGCACGTGGACCTCATCGACGATGCCCGCGTCGCGCTCATCGAAGCCATCATCACCGAGTCCGAGGATGAGACGCTCATGGAGCGCTTCCTCGCCGGCGAGGACGTGGCCTTCGACACTCTCGTGAGCGATCTGGAAACCGCGGTCGCTCGCGGACATTTCTTCCCTGCACTCCTCACCGCATCCGCACCCACCGGTTTCGGCATGGAAGAGGTCTTGGAGATTCTGGTACGCGGATTCCCGTCCCCGCTCGAGCATGAGCCGCCCGCGGTAACGGCCCCCGACGGCAGTCCCCGCGAACCACTTCAGTGCGATTCCGCCGGCCCTCTTTGCGCCGAGGTCATCAAGACCTGGTCGGACTCCTACGCCGGGCGGCAGTCACTGGTCCGCGTCTTTTCCGGGACATTGCGTGCCGACAGCACCCTGCACGTCTCCGGACACTTCCTCACCGATCGCGGACATGAGGATCACGATGTCGACGAGAAGGGAGGCTCGATCTCCCTGCCCCTCGGTCGTCAGGTGAACGCCGTGGAGGAACTCCGGGCCGGGGAGATCGGCGTGGTCGCGCGGGTCGCGCACGCGGAGACCGGCGACACCCTGTCGGCACCGGAGAATCCCCTGCTCATCGAACCCTGGGTGATGCCCGATCCTCTCTTGCCCGTTGCCATCACGGCCCACTCGAACGCTGATGAGGACAAGCTCACCGCTGCCCTGGGTCGACTGGTGGCTGAGGATCCAACGATGCGCCTGGAGCAAAATCCCGACACGGGCCAAATCATCCTGTGGTGCATGGGTGAGGCCCACGTCGACGTGCTCCTCGATCGGCTCAAGACACGCTACGGAGTCAGCGTCGACAGTGAGCCGCTACGAGTTTCGCTGCGTGAGACCTTCGCCAAGCCCGCCAAGGGCCACGGCCGATTGGTCAAGCAGTCGGGCGGTCACGGACAGTTCGCGGTGTGTGACATCGAGGTCGAGCCGCTGCCCGCGGGAACGGGATTCGAGTTCGTGGACAAGATCACCGGCGGTGTCATCCCCAAGACGTACGTCGCGTCCGTCGAGAAGGGGGTTCGAGCCCAGATGGCCAAGGGCGTGGCCGCCGGGTACCCCCTTGCCGACATCCGCGTGACGCTTCTCGACGGCAAGACCCACTCGGTGGATTCCTCGGACATGGCCTTTCAGACGGCGGGCGGCATGGCCCTCAAGGACGCCGCGGATGCCAGTGAGATCACCCTGCTGGAACCGGTTGATGAGGTCCTCGTGCTCGTCCCCGATGACTACGTCGGCGCGGTGATGTCGGACCTCTCCGGCCGACGGGGTCGTGTGACCGGCAGCGAGGGGGCCGGGGCGGGCCGCACCAAGAGCCTCGCCGAGGTTCCGGGGCTTGAGCTGACCCGCTACGCCATCGATCTGCGGAGTCTGGCGCATGGGACGGCCTCGTTCACGCGCCGCTACTCGCGCCACGAACCGATTCCGCAGAACATCGCCGCGGGACTCACCACCGAGTAGCTCCCGCCCCGAAGTCCGACCGTTGTGGTGGGTTTCACCACGTGGGCGAACCAGGCAACCCCGACCGGCGTGGCACCTACGCGACCCTTTACGGCGAACCCGACCCCGGACCCGAATGGGTCGAGCCATGAAGAGCGCACACCGTTTCGACCACCTCATCGAAAGGTGCGCCTGCGGGTCCTGGACTTGGAGGCCGGGGGAGTGTGGCACCTGCCTCGCCCTCGCCCGAGCCACCCTCGCCGAACGCTAGCTCCGGTGGTACCAGGGCGCACGTCCGGCAGGGGAGTGTTCACCTCCGAACTTCCCGAATGCCTGCGGATGGGGCGCACGGGGGGGGATAGTTCAGCCTCTAGCTCTTCCCCCATAAAGGAG
>Ga0075461_10000097_pt1 | contig 20547 bp, 17 predicted proteins | sample DEB08_DNA_6_FD_74788 | JGI IMG/M metagenome (GOLD analysis project Ga0075461, IMG submission 74788) | Aqueous microbial communities from the Delaware River and Bay under freshwater to marine salinity gradient to study organic matter... | ecosystem: Environmental > Aquatic > Marine > Coastal ...
CTCTTTTGGCAGCACACAAATAGAGAGACCGGAATCCAACAGCGAGATTTAGATTGCCCAATTCCCTCAAATTCACTATTGATTGCTGATATGACAGCTGCCTTTCATGTCGCGGATAAACCTCGCGACTGGGGCGTTGCGCTTTGGGACTCGCGGAGCTTTGGTGGGCCAGAGGGTTTGGCAATCCTGGCGATTCGCCCCGATTCAATCTGGCAATCACCCATTCCCCCGATTGATCAACGTCGCTTATTTGGCTCCTATTCAAAACCTTTACTTCTGCTTACCGCGATTGCTCTTGATGAACGAGTTAAAGAAGCCGAGCGAGAGTCCCAATATCTGCAGGACTTGCGGCGTGAACTTCGAGAGATGATCTGTCATCGAATTACGGGAGTCAAAATTGTTGGCGACAGCGAGAAACAATATCCAGACAAGCAAGATCCGAGACAACTTGCATTAGTCGCTGATGGAGTAGCTGCCGAAGAGATTTTGCGCCAACTAGAAAAAAGTGGAGTACTAATTGATGCTGGCTCAGCATGTGGCGCGGGCGCCCTCTCGCCGAGCCATGTTTTAGAGGCGATGGGATTTGGAGAGAGCGGTCACCTTCGGATTACTCTCAGAGCAACCCATACAGTTAGAGATCTAGAGCGGCTCGTTGAACTACTAGCGCGAGAGATAGAACTCTTTAGATCAATTGATTGAACTTAAGACTATCTTTGAGGTTTCTAGTTAAACGAATCGCCGCAGGCGCATGAACCTTGGGCATTTGGGTTATCTATGGTGAACCCTTGTTTTTGAATCGTATCTACGAAATCGATTGTGGCTCCCATTAAGTAAGGAGTGCTCATCTTGTCGGTAACAACCTTCACGGCTCCGAACTCAACTACCGAGTCGCCATCTAGCGCTCGATCATCAAAATAGAGCTGATAGCGAAGACCAGAACATCCGCCTGGTTGTACTGCCACACGAAGCCTCAGGTCATCACGACCTTCTTGAGCCAAAAGTGATGCGACCTTCTCGGCAGCTACCGGGGTTAAGACGATTCCTGTTGCCGTTTCTGTGCTCATTTACATTCTCCGTTTTTGCTCGTTGCTTGCGGGAGAACTTTACTCGCAATAGGGAGATAATGTCGCAATGAGCAGCGCAGGCAATGAAGTTGTGAGCGAGCCAGGTATTGGTGAACTCCTACTTCTAGGTAAAGGCTCAGATTTATCAAGTGAGCGAGGCGTCTCCTGTACTGGCGATCTGCCGCCAGCAAGTTCACCGGACTTGGTGGAGCGAGCAGAGAAAGCCCGCAAAGCACTTGGTTCTTCGGCGATTGTTCTGGGTCATCACTATCAAAGAGATGAAGTAATTCAATTCGCAGATATAACTGGCGATTCATTTAAGTTGGCCCAAGCAGCCGCTGATCGACGTGAGGCCGAATACATAATCTTCTGTGGCGTTCATTTCATGGCCGAGAGCGCTGACATCCTGACCGCTGAAAATCAGAAAGTGGTTCTGCCGGACCTGGCAGCAGGTTGTTCTATGGCAGACATGGCTTCCGCCAATCAAGTAGATGAGGCCTGGCGAACCTTGGAAAAAATTGGCGTTTCGTCCAAAACCATTCCAATCACCTACATGAATTCATCAGCTGCAATAAAGGCGTTCACTGGAGCAAATGGTGGAGCAATTTGCACTTCATCGAATGCCGAGCGAGCGATGAGATGGGCCTTCGAGCAGGGCGAAAGGGTACTTTTCCTTCCCGATCAACATCTCGGAAGAAATACGGCTGTTCTCAAACTTGGTTTGAAACTAGAAGATTGCGTTCTTTGGAATCCTTGGAAACCACAGGGCGGGTTAAGTGAGAATGAAATTAGAAACGCGAAGGTAGTTCTCTGGCGCGGACATTGCTCTGTTCATGGCCGTTTCTCACTTAGCAACGTTGAAGAGGTCAGGGCGAAAGTTGCGGGCGTTCAGGTCTTAGTTCATCCAGAGTGCCAACATGATGTAGTCCGCAGCGCTGATGTGGTTGGAAGCACTGAAATGATCATCCGAACAGTTTCTGACTCCCCTCCAGGTTCAATCTGGGCGGTCGGCACTGAACTCAACCTGGTGAAACGGTTGGCGACAACAAATCCGGATAAGAAAGTCCTATTTTTAGATAAAACTATCTGCTACTGCTCAACTATGAACCGAATTGACTTGCCACATCTTGTTTGGGCTATGGAATCACTCGCCTCGGGTCGTCTGGTAAATCAGATTCGAGTTCCAGAAAAAGTGGCGCGCGAAGCCAAAGTTGCACTTGAGCGAATGCTCGCTCTACCTTAAGGCTCATGGCAGAGAAAAAAGGACGCCCGACTCCTAAGCGGAAAGAGGCAGAGGAGCAACGAGTCTTTCGCAGACTTGCCCCAGCCGCGACTAAGGAAGCAAAGAAACAACAGAAACAGCAGAGCCGGCTAGCTCGAGTCGCGCAACGCGAGGCTTATATGCGCGGTGATGAGAGCGCTCTGCCCCTTCGAGATCGTGGTCCAATCCGGAAATTTGTCAGAGATTATGTAGATGCACGGCGATCAATCGGTGAATATTTCCTACCCGTAATCGTCTTGGTCCTTTTCATGACCGTGGTTCCCATTTTGCAGGTTCAACTTGCAGCCATCGTGCTGATGTATTCAGTTCTGATTTTCTCAATTCTTGACGGAATTTATTTGAGCCGGAAAATAAAACGAGAAATTGCAAAACGATTTCCAGGAGAGGCGGTTAAGGGCCTCGGCATGTATGGCTGGCTACGTTCAACTCAAATTAGAAAATTACGCGCACCATCGCCAAAAGTTAAGCGCGGCGCCAAAATCTAGTTTGATTAAGCTCTTGGATTTGGGGAAACTGTCTTGGTCGGATCGGTTTCAGGAAGTCCACCAAGTGCCTTATCTATTGCTTTCATAGTATCGGCGTCGAGCTTTATTCCAGCCGCCCTAACGTTCTCTTTGATTTGTACTGGTTTAGTCGCACCGATAATCGCGCTAGAAACATTTGGATTCTGAAGTACCCACGCGACTGCGAGTTGTGCCATGGTCAACCCATTTGCTTCCGCAATAGGCTTTAGATTTTGCACTGCGGTTAGCACCTCATCACGTATCCAACGCGAAATCATATTAGCGCCACCTTTTTTATCGGTTGCACGTGAGCCTGCAGGTGGTTTCTTGCCTGGCAGATATTTTCCTGTTAGAGCGCCCTGTGCAATTGGTGACCAAACGATTTGCCCGATGCCATTTGCTTCACAGGTAGGGACAACTTGGCTCTCAATCACGCGCCAGAGCATTGAGTACTGCGGTTGGCTCGATACAAATCGAGTGTATCCGCGCGCATCCTGAATCTTTAGCGCGGATTGAATCTGATCGGCGGTCCATTCAGAGAAACCGATGTAGAAAACTTTCCCTTGGCGGATGAGATCATCAAAGGCGCTCAGGCTCTCTTCAAGTGGCGTTTCGAAATCGAAACGGTGCATCTGATAAAGATCAATGTGATCAGTTTTGAGTCGCTTTAGCGAGGCATTGACCGATTCAATGATGTGCTTACGCGATAAACCCCGATCATTCTTTCCGGTCCCAGTCGGCCAATAGACCTTGGTGAGGAGTTCATAAGACTCACGTTTAACCCCTTTAAGGGCCTTACCCAGGACCGATTCCGCACGGGTACCGGCGTAGACGTCGGCGGTATCAAAGGTCGTGATTCCTTGATCGAGGGCAGCTCGCACACATTTAATTGCGGCGTCTTGTTCGACCTGTGAACCGTGAGTAATCCAGTTGCCGTAGGTAATCTCGCTTACATACATTCCAGAACTGCCGAGTCTTCTATATTCCATGTTTCGAAGCGTAGCGCCTGCTTGCCTGCCTGGTCGAATGGTGGTTTATTTCGCCCACAACTGAATAGTCGATGTGCTTGGGGAAGTCGGTGTAAATCCGACGCTGACCCGCAACCGTGAGCGCTCCTAGAGCGTAAGTCGGATTACCAACGCATTGAATTAGATATTTGCCACCCGTCGAGGTTTGCGGGGCGGAGATTTTTTTCGCCATCGTGAGCGCTCTTTCATTTTGAAAGGTTCACATGCTCAAGAAGTATCTTAATTTTTTATTTATAGTTTCACTTTTACTTGCAATCACCTCGCCGGCCTCAGCAAATTCGGGATTTAGATATTGGGGATATTTTCAAGCTCCGGCAGGTTCAACTTTGTGGAATGAAGCAATGACTGGACCTTCGGTTGAGGTAAAAGACGGAGATGTCGAGGGATGGACATTTACCGCGAGCGGTGCCGATATTCCAGCCGTTGCGCCAATGATGGATCCCGATTTTGCGGCTCTCTGTGGAGAAGTATCAGAGGTTGCCGGCAAAGTTCGCGTTGGTCTTGTTGTGGATTTCGGAATCGGCGAAATTGCTCCTGCGGGTGAAACTCCACGCGAGTTCTTCTCTGACTGTGTCGTAGTACCGGAAGGCTCGGTCGGCTTAGATGTTGTCGAATCAGTCCTCGATGTCCGGGTTGCTGATTCGGGACTTATCTGTGGCATCGCCGGTTATCCAGCCGAAGAGTGCGGAGCTGAAATTGATATGAATATCCTGACGGCCCCAGTTGAAACTCAAAGTCAGAGCCCGAGCGCAGAGCCCGAATCTACCTCTGAAAACTCACCCGCTTTGTTGGCACTCGCAGTCATTGCGTTACTTGTTGGTGTAGTTGCTCTTCGCCGCCGCAAGAAGAACTAGAGCGAGAAGAGCGAAATAAGTGCAGATTCATCCAGCCTTTTTCTGGATTTGGGCAACCCTATTCACCACATCCTTAATCAGGCTGGATGAAACTTTGCTATCGCTAACCGCAATATTGGCTGCTTTGCTCTTAATCAAAGTTTCGCAGCGAGAAATGGTTCGACTAAACGTCTTCCTACTTTCGCTCAAACTTGCAATTTTGGCGGTAACTATTCGTATGATTTTTGCAATCATCATCGGCGTTCCGATGCCAGGTCAGACCATCTTTAGTTTGCCTGAGTTTCAGCTTCCGGACTTCTTAGTAGGAATTCGAATTGGTGGTGAAGTAACAACCGATCGTTTATTAGGAGCGCTAAACGAATCCCTACTCTTCGCAGCGCTAATAATTCTCTTCGGCGCAGCTAATTCGTTAACCACTCCAACAAAAATTTTAAAGGTATTCCCCCAGCGGCTCTATGGATTTGGATTAGCGACTGCGATGGCTACGAAAATGACGCCACAATTTGCAGAAAGCGTCTCTCGCATTCGCATGGCTCAGCACTTAAGAGGCCAATCCCAAAAAGGTGCAAAGAGTTGGAGACGAATTGGAACTCCAGTACTTGAAGAGACTCTATCAAAATCGCTTGATTTAGCAGCTTCGCTCGAAGCTCGTGGGTACGGAATCAATCCCAATCCGACTCGATATAAACCCATTAAATGGCAGAGCAGAGAAAGTGTCGCATTGCTACCGGCCCTTTACGCGGCCGTTGTTCTGCCAAGCCTAGATCTAAACCCCATTCTAATTCTCGCAATTCTTTTTCTTTCGATGCTCGCAGTTTGGATTTTGAAATGATTGAATTTAAAAACGTCTCATTGATTTACCCCAACTCAGAGCAGACCATTATTGAAGACCTCAGCTTCAAACTTAACGAAGGTGAATTCGTCTTGATCATTGGCGAAACTGGTATTGGGAAGAGCAGCATTCTTAAGCTGATGAATGGCTTAGTCCCCCATCACACTGGTGGAATTCTCAGCGGAGAGATTGAGGTTGCAGGACGTTCGACTCGCCTACTACGCCCAGGCGAATTAGCAGATTTAGTAGGTGTGGTCCCCCAAAATCCGATAAATGGTTTTGTTTGCGACATTGTCGAAGACGAGATTGCTTTTTCACTTGAAACTCTTGGGGTTCCGTTAGATGTTATGAGAAAGCGCGTTGAAGAAACTCTTGATCTACTTGCCCTCGCGCCGCTTCGAAACCGGGAGATTCAAACACTAAGCGGGGGCGAGCAGCAGCGGGTTGCGATAGCGGCAGCGCTAGTAACCCACCCCAAAGTTCTTCTCCTAGATGAACCAACTAGCGCTCTTGATCCAATTGCGGCTGAAGAGGTTTTATCAATTCTTCATCGATTGGTACAAGATTTAGGACTTACTGTAATCATTGCCGAGCATAAGTTGGAGCGGGTGATTCAGTTTGTCGATCGAATTCTATTAATTAATGGTGGTAAGGATGTCCAACTTGGTGAGACTCGCCAAATCCTCTCGACTTCACCAATCGCACCGCCTTTGGTGGAACTCGCCCGTGTTACTGGGTTCTCTGAATTACCTTTGACCATAAGAGAGTTTCGCCGCTCCGTTTTTGAATTTCCAAAACTTGAGCGATCATCAATCTCAAAAGAGAGTGAAACTTTGATAGAGATTGAATCACTTACCTGCTCATATGAAGCGGGGAAAAACAAATATGCGTTGAAGGATATAAACCTAAAAATGAATTCAGGAGAGATACTCGCATTAATGGGGCGCAATGGTGCCGGCAAATCGACCCTCCTTAAGTCATTAGTCGGCCTCTCTCCTATTGTTTCTGGACAAGTTCGGGTACTTGGACATAATCCGCGAGACTTTAATTCACGCCAGTTAATCAAGTCCATTGGATACGTCCCCCAAGAGCCTGGCGATCTCTTGATTGAAACAAAAGTCATGGACGAATGCCATCGCGCCGACGTTGACAATCATGCGAATCCCGGAACAACTTGGCAGATACTTACTGATTTGATTGGGTCGGTATCACCAAACTCTCATCCTCGGGATCTCAGTGAAGGCCAGAAACTCGCCCTTGTAGTTAGCGTCTTGCTCTCCGCCAATCCGCGCGTGCTTGTTCTGGACGAACCAACTCGAGGATTTGATTATGACTCGAAACGCAAGTTGGTGGACACACTAAAGCAAATTGCATCTGCGGATCGTGCCGTGATTCTGGCAACCCATGATGTGGAATTGGTGGCAGAACTGGCGGACCGAGTGGTTTTTATTGCCGATGGTGAACTTATCTCGGATGCAGACACGATAACGGCGCTCACAGCCTCGCCTGCATTTGCTCCACAGGTTGCAAAGGCCTTACCTGACAAGGGAGTTCTAACTGTCACGGATGTTCGCGCGGCGTTAGGAAAGTGAGGATCGTGTTATCGGTATCCAAAATCGGTTGGATTATCTCGTTCGCCTCTGTGAATCTAGTTGGCGTATTTCTCTTTACTTGGCCGATTTTTCTAGATACGCGATCATTTGGCTTTCGGGAATTGAGTCAAGCAACGTGGTTAGCAGTGGTTCTGGCTCTAATCGCAATTCTAATTATCTCGTTACAGGTAAATGCAAAATTGCTAGATAGCAAAACGGTAGCAATTGTGGCCATCCTTGTTGCATTAATTTCGGCGCTGCGCCTGCTTGGCGCAGGTGCGATCGGGATTGAGCCAATGTGGTTCTTGATTATTCTTGCAGCGCGCGCATTAGGATCAAGTTTAGGTTTTGTAATTGCTCTTCTATCCATCTTGGTCAGTGCTCTGATTACAGGCGGCATTGGCCCATGGTTACCATTTCAGGCCCTAGCTGCAGGATGGATCGCCATCGGTGTCGGCCTTATTCCGAGAAGCTTTAACTTCAAATTAGAGCGGGCGCTCTTGATGGCTTATGGTGCGATTGCGGCTCTATTTTTCGGACTATTAATGGATTTACAACTTTGGCCCTGGCTTTTAGGTAGCGATACTCAACTTTCTTATCAGCCTGGTGCGCCTGTCGCTGAGAACTTGAGTAGATTCTTAACATTTCATTTTGCGACAGCGCTATCTTGGGATATCCCGAGAGCGATTGTCACTTCAACTCTGATCTTCGTGACTGCTCGCCCAGTCCTTGGTGCATTTAGGCGGGCGAAACTTCGCCTTGATTCGGTCGCAGATTGGCGCGTTGCTAACGCACGCGCGACGGAACAAAAGGCAGTTTGACCACTGTAGCTTTAATCTGTTTCCCACGAATATCAATTAGTAATTCTTCACCAAGTTCGATCTCAGGTTCAATTAGGGCAAGCGCAATTCCGCTTTTGAGCGTCGGAGAAAACGTTCCACTTGTCGTGACCCCAACCCCAGATTCGTCTTTGCTGACACGCATCTCAGCTCTAGGTATTCCGCGTTCAGATAATTTGAGGCCTCGGAGCGCTCGTTTTGGCCCAACTTCACGCTCTTGGAGAAGTTTCGCTTTGCCCCAGAACTTATCTTTGCGCCAAGCGACTGCCCAGTTAGCGCTAGCCTGAACCGGAGTTATCTGCAGTGATAACTCATGTCCATGAAGCGGATATCCCATCTCAGTTCTTAGCGTGTCACGCGCACCAAGGCCCGCCACTAATCCATCTATTTTCCTAACAGACGAGAAGAGCGCATTCCAAATGGATAATGCATCTTCCCAATTAGGAATTATTTCAAAACCTAGCTCGCCGGTGTATCCAGTGCGGCAGATTATGACCTTCTTGCCAACAATCTCTGTTTCTGCAAATGACATATATTCAAGTGTCAGATGAACATTCAGATCTTCCAAAACATTTTTAGCAAGCGGTCCTTGGAGAGCAAAGACTGCGTATGAATTATGGAGATTAGTGACAGTAATCCCTTGGGGTGCCACTTGCTCTAGTCGCCTCACAACTTCTTCTGTGTTTGCTGCATTTGGGATTAGAAAAAAATCTTCAGCACTTCTCCGGTAAATAATTAAATCGTCTATCACGCCGCCAGTGGCATCATCACAGAGTAAGTTGTATTGAGCTTGACCATCTCCGATTTTTGCAAGATCGTTGGTGATACAACTATTTAAGAACTCCAGTGCCCCATCGCCTTGAGCGGATGCTTTGCCCAGGTGAGAGACATCAAACAATCCGACCCGTTCGCGGACGGCTGCGTGCTCATTTAGTACTCCCCCACCCGACTCTTGAGGATATTCAATGGGCATCTCCCATCCACCAAAATTCGCCAACTTCGCCCCAGAGCTCTGATGGAACTCGTGTATTGGCGATCGCCTTAATGGCGCAGAATTCATCACTCCAATAACCTAGCGCAATGACCCCAACAATTCGCGCGACAGATGCCCAGCTAACTTCCGATGTACTTGTACTGGGACTCAAGAGAGATCAGAAGAAGCAGTTATCCATTCACACGAGTGGAATTAAGTTTGATACCGAATCAATCCTCGAAGCTCTTGTCGATATGGGTGCAACAGGCGCTGCTGATGAAGTGATAAAGCTGCCAGGAGAGAGCACTAAGTTGATAGTTCTAACAGGTCTCGGCTCTGGCGAAATGAATCATGAAGTGCTCCGCCGCGCCGCTGGAGCTGCTGCGCGATCACTGCTCGGCCAGAAGAGCGCCACCTTTGCCCTTCCTCATAAGAACCAAGAAGAAGTTGCTGCGATTGCTGAAGGAGCGCTACTCGGCTCATATGCATTTGATGAATTTCGTGGCTCCACCAAAGCAGATCGCAAATCTCCGCTAAGCAAAATCGAAGTTCATACCAAATTCACAAATGATAAGAGAGTCCAAGGTGATCTAAAGCGAGCAGAAGTAATCGCAAAATACAGCCATCTAGTTAGAGATTTGGTTAATACTCCGCCAAGCCACTTGAATCCAGTTTCATTCTGCGCAAGATTCCAACCACTCGCTAAGAAGTTATCATTGAAAGTTGAAGTTCTTAATGAACAGCAACTTAAGAAATCTGGATACGGTGGCATCATCGGAGTCGGTCAAGGTTCAGCTAACCCACCGCGTTTGCTTCACATCTCCTATCGCCCCAAGGGCGCCAAGAAGCGCCTCGCTTATGTTGGCAAAGGAATCACCTTTGATACCGGAGGTTTGGCGCTAAAGCCGGCTCAGGGAATGGAAGCAATGAAATCAGATATGAGTGGCGCAGCAGCTGTCTCCGCCGCAATACTCGCAATCGCCGAGTTGAAGATTCCTATCGAGATAGATGCATGGGCACCGTTGGCTGAGAACATGGTCAGCGACACTGCAACCAGGCCGAGCGACATAATCACCATTTATGGCGGAAAAACTGTTGAGGTTTTAAATCCAGATGCTGAAGGTCGATTGATTCTCGCAGATGCCTTAGTTAAGGCCGCCGAAGTCGGAAATAAGGGCGGAAAACTAGATGGGATCGTTGATGTTGCAACTTTAACTGGCGCTCAAGTTGTTGCGCTTGGAACACGAACAAGCGCCGTTATGACAAATGATGAGAAATTCCGCGATCAATTCTTGGAGACGGTAAGTCGCTCTGGTGAGCAATTCTGGCCGATGCCACTACCGGAAGAGTTGCGCGCATCTCTAGATTCGCCCGTGGCTGACATTGCAAATATCGGAGAACGCATGGGAGGCATGCTCGTTGCCGGTTTGTTCCTTAAGGATTTCGTTGCGCCAGAGCTACCCTGGCTCCATTTAGATATAGCAGGACCGGCGTACAACGAATCGAAGCCTCACGGTTACACGACGGTGGGCGGAACAGGTGTCGCACTTCGCACTCTCCTCGCATTCGCGGAGGACCAGGCAGGTCGTTGATACTGGCAAGATAAGTCCTTAGAACTAGTGAATTCGTGAGGTTGTCGTGGCTAATTTTGATCTAGTAATTCTCGGTGGTGGAAGCGGCGGATACGCATGCGCTCTTCGCGCTTCGCAGCTTGGCCTAAATGTGGCCCTTATAGAGAAAGATAAATTGGGCGGAACATGTCTCCATCGAGGATGTATTCCAACAAAAGCGCTTCTACATGCTGGCGAGATCGCAGATAACGCACGTCACGCGGGAGATTTTGGCGTAAAAGCAGATTTTCACGCGATAGATATGGCGGGAGTTAACTCCTACAAAGATGGCGTAATCTCAAAGCTCCATAAGGGCTTACAAGGACTTGTGAAATCTCGAAAGGTAACTTATGTAGAAGGCGCCGGACGGTTAGTCTCAAGAGATACGGTTGAGGTTAATGGTCAGCGCTACACCGGAAAGAATGTAGTTCTAGCGACTGGGTCATATGCAAAATCTTTACCAGGCCTTGAAGTTGATGGCGTGCTAGTAATGACAAGTGATCATGCGATGCACCTAAATCATGTTCCGAAATCCGTAATTGTTCTGGGTGGCGGTGTAATTGGATGCGAATTTGCATCGGTTTGGAAATCCTTTGGCGCAGAAGTAACCATAATCGAGGCCCTTCCGCATCTAATCGCACTCGAAGATGAATCCTCAAGCAAGCAACTAGAGCGTGCCTTTCGCAAGCGTGGAATTAACTTTGAATTAGGAACGAAGTTCAAGAGCGTCACTAAGAACGACTCGGGCGTAGTCGTAACGCTCGAAGATGGAAAGACTTTCAGTGCAGAGTTACTTCTTGTCGCGGTTGGACGAGGACCAGTCTCGGCAAACCTTGGCTATGAAGAGCAAGGTGTGAAAATGGATCGTGGCTATATTCTCGTTGATGAAAAGTGTCGGACTAATGTTCCAGGAATTTGGGCAGTCGGCGATTTAATTCCAACCCTCCAGTTAGCACATGTTGGGTTCGCAGAAGGAATCCTAGTCGCCGAAGAGATTGCTGGATTGAATCCGCGAGCCATTAATTATGATGGAGTTCCCCGAGTTACTTACTCTGAACCAGAAGTTGCTTCAGTCGGTCTCACCACAGCCGCAGCAAAAGCGAAAGGTTACGAAGTTGTTGAATTAAATTACGATCTGGCCGGAAACGGAAAAGCTCAAATCCTAAAAACGGCGGGATCGATAAAACTAGTATCTGCAAAAAATGGTCCAGTCCTCGGAATACATATGGTCGGTTCCCGCGTGGGTGAACTTCTCGCTGAAGCTCAACTAATTTTCAATTGGCAGGCCGATGCCTTCGATGTTGCACCCTTGATACACGCTCACCCAACTCTCTCCGAGGCTATGGGCGAGGCTCATCTAGCGCTGGCTGGAAAACCGTTGCATGCGCATGGATAATCCCGCTAGTGAATTGAGCCATACCCCGCTTACGAGCGAGGGTGGAATTTCTGCAAGATCTTTTGAGCTGGACTTAGAGAGGAAGAGATGACTTTTTCGGTGAAGATGCCGGCCTTAGGTGAGAGCGTCACAGAAGGTACGGTCACTCGTTGGCTCAAAAAAGAGGGCGATCAAGTTGCCTTAGATGAGCCACTACTCGAAGTTTCTACCGACAAAGTTGATACCGAGATTCCATCACCAGCAGCAGGCGTGTTACAGAAAATAGTTGTTGCCGTCGATCAGGTTGCGGCAGTTGGCGCTGAGTTAGCAGTAATTGGAGAAAGCGCTTCATCTCAATCAACTCCAACACCGACTCCGCCAGTCGCTTCGACACCTGCTGCTGTTTCTACTCCGGCACCAACTCCATCTCCGGCAACACCTTCTGCGCCAACATCTGCAGCTCCAGCTGCAGGAGCGGCAATAGTTGTAATGCCAGCCCTCGGAGAATCAGTTTCCGAAGGAACTGTAACTAGATGGCTTAAATCTGTCGGAGATCACGTGGTGGCGGATGAGCCGTTACTTGAAGTTTCTACCGACAAGGTTGATACCGAGATTCCAGCGCCAGCTTCCGGAACTCTCCTCTCAATTGATGTAGCAGTTGACTCCACCGTTCCAGTAGGTGCACGTCTAGCAACAATCGGAGCAAGTTCCGGCGCAACTCCCTCCGCTCCAGCGCCTGCTCCGACACCAATACCGACTCCGGCACCGGCGCCTGTAGCCGCTCCTGTTGTTACCCCGCCACCGGTGGCGCCAAAACCAGTTCCGGCCCCACCACAAACTCCCCCACCTCTAATTCCTGCCACCACAAGTCCTGCTGCTACAACCAGGTCAACAGCGCTCGATGACGCCTACATAACTCCAATCGTTCGCAAACTGGCCGCTGAGAGCGGAGTCGATCTTTCAAGAGTTAATGGAACTGGAGTAGGCGGACGTATTCGTAAAGAAGATGTTCTTGCGGCCATTCCAAAGGCAACACCAATCGCGACTTCGGCTCCCCAATCAACCTCTATACCTTCGGTGCGAACTGCATCTCCCGTATCGCCATCTCCACTTCGCGGTACAAAAGTTACGATGACTCGTTTGCGCAAAGTTATTGCGGCAAGAATGTTGGAGTCTCTACAAATAAGTGCTCAACTAACAACCGTTGTTGAGGTTGATATAACCAAGATTTCGAGATTGCGCGATAAATCGAAGGCGACCTTTGAGGCTCGTGAAGGTGTGAAGTTAAGTTTCCTACCTTTCTTCGCAGTAGCAGTATGCGAAGCGCTTAAGGTGCATCCTGTTCTGAATTCTTCTGTAGAAGGTGATGAAATCACCTATCACGGAGCTGAACACCTTGGAATCGCAGTCGATACCGAACGCGGACTACTTGTTCCAGTTATCAAAGATGCCGGGGATCTCAACATGGGCGGAATCGCTCGCCGTATCGCTGACGTCGCGGCGCGAACAAGAGAGAACAAGATTTCTCCAGATGAATTAGGTGGCGGAACATTTACTATTACAAATACTGGCTCGAGAGGCGCGCTCTTTGACACTCCAATCATTAATCAACCACAAGTTGGAATTCTTGGAGTCGGCTCAGTCGTGAAGCGCCCCATGGTTGTAAAGGGTGAAGATGGTGGCGAAACAATTGCAATCCGCTCCATGGTCTACTTGGCGCTCTCATACGATCACCGAATTGTCGATGGTGCAGATGCTGCACGTTTTCTCACCACGCTTAAAGAGCGACTTGAAGAGGGTCGTTTCGAATCTGACCTCGGACTTTAAGGAGCCAAGATGGCCCTGCCGCAACGCATAGCAATAACAGGCGCTTCCGGAATGATCGGTTCGGCGCTTGTTGGACATCTAAAGTCTGAAGGACATACTGTTCAAAGACTTGTTAGGCGCCCAGTCCTCTCCCCTGATGAGGTTCTATGGGATCCAAGATCTGGCGAAGTCGATCTTGCGCCGCTTGAAGGCGTTGATGCAGTAGTTCATCTTGCCGGCGCCAATGTTGGCGACAAGCGTTGGACGAAGAAATATCGAGCTGAGATCTTGAATTCGAGATTACTTGGAACCAACACAATTGCGACCGCTGTTGCCAAATTAAAACCCCAAGTCTTTATCTCCTCAAGTGCGATTGGTTGGTATGGAGAAACTGGAAATCGATCGGTAACCGAGGATGATCGCCCCGGTGATGATTTTCTGGCTGCAGTCTGTAAAGAATGGGAGGCAGCTGCCGATAGTGCTTCGCAGACTCGTATCATCAAGATTCGAACTGGTTTAGTTCTTGAACCCACAAGTGGCGCGTTAGGAAAGATGTTGCCGCTCTTCAAATTAGGCGTTGGTGGAAAGCTTGGAAATGGTAAGCAATGGTGGTCATGGATTACCTTGCATGATCAAATAAAGGCGATCTGTTATCTGCTTGAAAAAGATATAGAGGGTCCAGTAAATCTCGTCTCCCCCAATCCCGCAACAAATCAAGAATTTACCGCCGCTTTGGCCCGTGCGCTACGTCGTCCGGCCTTAATTCCAGTTCCAGGTTTTGCGCTCAAAATTCTTTTAGGTGGCTTTTCATCAGAAATATTGGGTTCCAAACGAGTGATGCCGAAGAAACTTATTGATTCTGGTTTTGAATTTGATTATCCGCATTTAGCGCCGGCGCTGGCTGCCTTAATCAATGAGAAATAACCGCTAACGCCGCCAAACGACCGCTCAATAGAGCGCCCTGTTGTGATGGAGTCGCACGCCAATCGCCGGCAAGGAATATTCCGGTATTACTAAGAACTCCAGAGGTTAGATCCTGACCTGGTCCATGAAAGGGCAGCGAATTTGGAATCTGGTATTTCTCTATTATCTCCCAATTATCAGTAGGAATTTCCCAGAGATAACTTAAGTGAGATCGGATCTCTGGCTCGGGTGAATGAATTAACGATGTAGCAGCAACCAGAGTCGAATCCTCAGGCGCATAGCTACTTGCAACATTAGAGATCGCAACTGTGCTCACCACAGGACCATTGCCTCCTACTCTAAGGTGATCACTTGAAATCTCACCCTTAGGTACCTTGAAATACCAAGTCTCTGAATAACTCATTCCGGGTACCTTTGATCCAATCATTTCTGACGCGACTACCGGGTCGGTGGCTAGAACAACTGCATCGGCGCTCTCTTTTCCAGAATTCGTTACTACCTCTTGTGACCCGACGGCCTTTACTTCTACGCCGAATTCGATATCTAGTCCGGCAGCTAAAACTTCAGAAAGCTCTCTAACGCCACCATCGGGAATTCCTGGATTGCCTTTTATAAACCAATGGATCAGCTCACGTGCTACCCGGTTAGAAACAAAGTCGCTATCGGTAAGGAAAACGCCATTTAAGAATGGCTTCAATACTTTGCTATAGAACGAGCCAACTTCAACCATTGCAGCTTTAAATTCAATATCTTCGGTTTTCTGTCTCAGATAACGAAGGAACGCCAATTTCTCATTTATATCGCCGGTCCCTCGGTTCAAGTTTCCTTTCAAATAACGGAGGTTCTTTCGAAAGTCTCCGACCCTAAAAGTTTCTAGATTAGTTCGGAGATCAAGTCCTTTGGGCAGTGAATTCATAACGACGCTTTCAATCGCTTTTGTTTCACGAAGCTCGCCATAGTTTGGATTGATAACTTGAAATCCTCTATCTAGGGTGAATCCATCAACAAAATCAGAGGTGACTCGACCACCAACGCGATCGCTCTTCTCAAGAATCTTTACCTGAAATCCTCGCTCATTGAGGATTCGGGCTGCATTTAGACCTGCCCAACCAGCGCCGATTACGAGTACGCGCTTAGTCACCGGTGAATATCAATCTCAAGTGCCTGATCGAGAATTCTGGCTACGTCTAGCGCAAACTCTCTCGAAACTGGCATCTCTGCCAATCCTTTTACGGCATCCATAACTTGATTATAAAAAGCAACATAATTTCCAGGTAAGCCTCGATAATTAAATGATTCACTTCCTCTGTGAATTCTAAATTCACTTGTTGCGCTCTTAGTATCGCTCCAACCAGTCACAATTGGCTTTGATCCAGCCCTGAGCATTCCCTCCTGTGGATCCAATTCTCTTGCAATCAAAGTTCCCTGACTTCCACTTAATCTAACGCGCGGACCCGGAGCGCCCGCAACAGCGCTAACTGAGAGATATGAGTCAACCCCTTGATTATGTTTCAGAACTAGTAGAACATCATCATCCACCCCGCCGCGAACTTTCCGAATAGATGAAAACTCAAGAGTTGCAGGGCCAAAAATATCTAGCGCGATAGAAACTAAATGAGTCTGAAGATCCAATAGCAACCCACCGCCCAAATCTGTGGGCGTTGTCTCGCGCCAAGATTGCAGATTTAACTCAGGTCGAAATCGTTCGAATCTGGATTCATATCTGAAAACTTCTCCAATTTCGCCCTTCTGCAGAAGTTCCTTTATTGTCAAAGTGTCACTATCGAAAAGTCTATTGAAGAAGACAGTCACCGGAACCCCGCGCTCCTGTGCATAATCAAAGAGCGCTAGCGTTTCGTAATAACTGAGCGCCATAGGTTTATCGACAACTACAGGAATGCCTCGATCTAGCGCTAGTTTCGCCTGTGAAGCGTGTACCTCGTTTGTTGATGCAACAACTACAAGATCTAAATCCTCTTCAACTAGCTCATCAGCCGACGACAGGATTGTGGCGAGCGGAAAATCTTTATGCGCCAATCCGCGCTTTTCTATGGAGCGAGAACAAATCGCCGCTACGAAGAAGCCCGAAGCTTGGAGCAAAGGCGCATGAAAGCTGCGCCCGGCAAGCCCATAACCGATGAGCCCTACTCGCATTGCTCGACTATTTTCCCTCGTGCTGCAATTTAGAAGGCCACCAGATTTTCGGTCCAATTACCTTTACTAATGCCGGCACTAATAGTGAACGGACCACAATTGCATCTAGAAGTACTCCGAAGGAGACCGCGAATCCAAGTTGGGCTAGGAATACGAGTGGAAGAATCCCAAGAACTCCAAATGTGGCAGCAAGGACGATTCCCGCGGATGTGATTACCCCTCCGGTAACAGTTAATCCCTTGATGATTCCAGCTCGAGTGCCAATAGTCATTGTTTCTTCCCGCACTCGAGTCATCAAGAAAATGTTGTAATCAATTCCGAGCGCCACTAGAAAGACGAATGCAAATAACGGGAATGATGGGTCTGAACCAGCATGTCCAAATACATTGTCAAATACCAGAGCGCATACACCGAGAGTAGCGAAGAAGGAGAGAACGACGGTTCCCAGAAGTAAGCCAGCCGCAAAGATGCTGCGTAGCAAAAGTCCGAGAATTAGCGCGATGAGCAAGAGAACGATTGGAATAATGACACGATTATCGCGCTTCGAAGATTGATCGATATCGAAGCTAATAGCAGTCTGGCCACCTACCAATACATTTTGATTTACCGCTTTGGCGGCCCCGCGGATTTGCGGTATCAACTCTTTCGCTTCTTTAGAGTCTGCCGGGACCTCAAGTGTTGCAAAAAGCAACGCCTTGCCCTCGACTACCTTCAATTCACCGGTGGGTTGACGCGTTTGTGGATCTTGAATGAAAACTGGAGTTACATTCGCAATTTGGGGAAGACCCTGGATTGCGGAAGAAACAGCAGAGATATCGGCCGAATCAACAACGATTTCTACCGGTGTCCCCTCTCCACTTGGGAAGTGTTCGCCTAATTTATCTAGACCAATTACAGAATCAGTTCTCGAAGTGAAAGCCTCAGTCTGAGCCAGGCCATCGCTCTTAAGGGTGGTTGAGAAACCAGCAAAAATTAGAAGTACTAGTGTGGTTGTAATCCAAATTGCTTTCGGCTTGCGGTCTACAAATGAACCGACTTTCGACCAAAAGCCAGATAACTTCTCGTCAGCGTGATCAAAGCGAGGAACTCGCGGCCAGAACACCCAACGGCCAAATAGAACCACCAAGGCGGGAAGCAGTGTGAGAGAAGCGAGCATTGCCGAGACAATCCCAATTGATCCGACCGGACCGAGTCCTCGGTTACTAGATAGGTCGCTGAGCAATAAAACCATTAAGCCAGCAACAACCGTTGTTCCGGAGGCCAGGATCGGTTCGACAACCCCTCGCCAAGCTCTGCGCATCGCCTCGTATCGAGATTGGTAGCTGTGCAGCTCCTCTCGATATCGCGAAATCAAAAGTAATGCGTAATCAGTCGCTGCACCCAGGACGAGTACATCAAGAATTCCCTGAGTCTGTCCGTTCAAGTCAACGACATCATTCTTCGCCAAGTAATAGACAATCATCGTCGCTAAACCAAGTGCGAGTCCAGCGTTAAGCAGGGGCAGAATCCAAAGTACTGGCGATCGATATACAAGAATCAGAATTATTGCTACAACCGTCAAGGTTGTTCGAAGTAAAGTAGTGTCAATCGAACCAAAGGCGTCGAAGAGGTCGGCAAAGATTCCGCCTGGTCCTGTTACATGCGATTCAACTCCAGGAATTTCACTCTTCATTGACTCTCGGATAAATTCAATTATCAGTGGCAGTGCAGGTTCATCGCCAATATTTTCCCCGGCAATCTTTGAATCGATCTGAACATTGATGAGTACTGCTTCGCCATCTTGAGAGGGAATCGCTTGAATAGGGACCCCGGGGGCAAAATACTTCGATAGCGGTTCGCCAGAATCCGGCAAAACTTTCGCTCCGAGTCCTTCTGCGAATGCGTTGACTTCTGCAAATTTCTCAGGGTTGGTTGTTGGGTTTAAATCACCTACGAGAATTAGTAGCGTAGGGAGAAGATCAAGAGATTGATCCGAAAACTTAACAATTAGCTTTCCGGCTTCGGTCGACTCTGCACTTTCCGGAAGGAAGGCTGCGTTATCGTTCTCTTGCACATTGGAGATCTTGGAAAAAGCTTGGCCGGAGAAACCGCCAACTGCCATCCAGACAATGATTGTTACGACGGCTAACCAGAGCCCTTTTCGTGCCCTACTTCGCATGACCTTCTCGGATGTGATACTCATAACGAGCTATCTTAGGCGAATACGCCGATTGAAGAGTTCGAAAGTAGGCTAGGGCGGTGCCTTCGGATACAGCTTTGAATACTGCGCCAGTCGCACTCAAAAGACTCGGCCTCGTTGATTATGAAGAAGCTTGGCAAATCCAACGCCAATTTCATATGGAAGTTGTTGCAGGGGCGCGGCCAAATACTCTTTTGCTGGTGGAGCACCCGCCTATTTTTACCGCTGGTCGAAGGACTCTAGATAACGAACGTCCGATTGATGGTTCAAAAGTAATTGATGTCGATCGAGGCGGAAAGATTACTTTTCATGGCCCGGGTCAAATCGTTGGATATCCGATCGTGAAACTACGCGATTCTCTTGATGTTGTTGGCTTTGTCCGTGAATTAGAGAATTCTCTAATTGAAGTATGCAAAGAATTTGGACTCTTGGCTGAGCGTTACTGCGAACGTTCTGGAGTCTGGATTCGCGATTCAAAAGGTGATCGAAAGATTGCGGCGATTGGTATCAGGGTTGCTAAGGGTGTAACGATGCATGGCTTTGCACTGAATATCGACCCCGATCTTTCTTTTTACGAAAAAATTGTTCCATGCGGTATCGCCGATGCAGGTGTTACATCATTTGCAAACGAACTAGGACAATCCCCCGCTATCGAAGATGTACTCCCAGTCCTAGAACGTCATATTTATGAAGCTCTCGCAAAGGTTTCGCTCTGATGGTCGCACCCGATGGTCGTAAGTTGCTGCGGATTGAGGCGCGAAATTCTGCGGTCCCGATAGAGAAAAAACCTGACTGGATTAAGACTCGCGCTCATATGGGACCTGAGTACACCGCTCTTCGTTCACTAGTTTCACGCGAAGAACTTCATACGGTCTGCCAAGAGGCGGCTTGCCCCAACATCTTTGAATGTTGGGAGGATCGCGAAGCGACTTTCCTCATCGGCGGCGAACAGTGCACACGCCGATGCGATTTCTGCAATATTGATACCGGTAAACCTGCGCCACTCGATCGGGACGAACCGCGTAGAGTTGCTGAATCGGTTAAAAGTATGGGTTTGAAATACGCCACCGTTACTGGCGTTGCCAGGGATGATCTAGAAGATGAAGGGGCCTGGCTCTACGCAGAAACCATCCGAGCAATACATCAAGCTGTACCTGGCTGCGGGGTTGAAATGCTCGCACCGGATTTCTCGGCAAACCCAAAACTGCTTAATGAAGTATTTGAATCCCGTCCTGAAGTGTTCGCTCACAATCTAGAGACTGTTCCCAGAATATTTAAACGAATTCGACCCGCTTTTAATTATGAACGCTCCTTAAGCGTAATTAACAGCGCCAGAGATTTTGGCTTAATCACAAAATCTAATTTGATCCTTGGAATGGGTGAGACTCGTGAAGAGGTATCTAAAGCACTCGTAGATCTACAACAAGCAGGTTGTGACTTAATCACAATTACTCAATACTTGAGACCATCTCCACGCCATCACCCAGTTGAACGTTGGGTTAAGCCAGAGGAATTTGTGGAACTGGCGCACG
>Ga0075461_10000106_pt1 | contig 20094 bp, 23 predicted proteins | sample DEB08_DNA_6_FD_74788 | JGI IMG/M metagenome (GOLD analysis project Ga0075461, IMG submission 74788) | Aqueous microbial communities from the Delaware River and Bay under freshwater to marine salinity gradient to study organic matter... | ecosystem: Environmental > Aquatic > Marine > Coastal ...
AAGCGCGGGCAGGGTGGACTGCGACGATGACCACCATCCTAGCCCTCTGGCTGATCCTAACGCCCGCCCCATGCGACAGCCCGCTAGCCTGCGCGATCGAGCACGTCGAGAGCCGAGGCAGCACCTGGGCCGTCTCGCCTGTCGGCGCTCGCGGCCTGCGCCAGGTGATGCCGCACGTCACCCACTGGCCGCGCTGGCTGCTGCATGTGCCGGTCGTCGGCCGCGCCGAGGGTGACCGCGTGCTGTCGCGCTGGATGGCGCGCTGCGGGCGCAGGCGCGGAGCTCGGTCGCAGCTGCGCTGCGCGCTGCGTGCGTACGCCTGCGGCAATCGCGCGCTGCGAGACGAGCGAGCCTGTGTGCGGTATGCTGATGCTGTTCTGAGCCGCGTTGGAGGTGAGTGATGCGATCTCGATCTAGCTGGCCCTGGTGGTGGGTCGTCCCGCTGCTACTCGTCACGGCAACGCCAGCGCGCGCCCAGGTCGCGATGGCCGAATGCGCCAGCGTCACGGCCCTCGCCGCCCGCGTCCCGCGCCTGACCGCTGGGCTGCGCGCGTGCATGGCCGATCTGACCGCGTGCGAGGCGCGGACCTGTCCAGAGTGTCCGATGTGCCTGCCAGCGCCGCCGGCGCGCGTGGAGGTCGAGCGCATCGTGTGGTGGCCGGTCGTCGTGGCTGGCGTGGTGGGGCTGGTCGCCGGCGTGTATGCCGGCTGGAGGGTGAGCCAATGAGCTACGCACTGACGATCCTGGCTACGCTGGCCGCCGTCCTGGCCGCTGCGCTCGGAGTCACCGTGCGCCGCAGTCGCGCCGACCGCCGGGCTGCTGACGCCGAGCGCGCCGAGGCTCGCCGCATCCGGCTGCTGCACGAGCAGCAGGTGCAGCGCGACCGCGAGGCCCGCCAGCGCGCGGAGCTCGACCGCCTAGCCGCCGCCCAGCGCCGCGCTGCCGAGGTCCGCGAGGCGTGGCGCGCCGCCGAGGTTGCGCGTCGCGTCGAGGCGGGGGATGCTGCGGCTGTCGAGGACGCTGCAGCCGCAGCCGATGCGGCGCTAGACGCCTGGGAGGGACGGCGATGAGCAAACAACAGGCACTGCGCCAGATGAGCGCCCGCGCCGAGGAGCTGATGCGGCGCGACCTCAAGCGCATGGACGACACGCGAGAGGACATCGTGCGCGCGTGGCAGCAGTCGCGCGGCCTGACGGCCGACGGCTGGCCGGGCAGCGCCACGCTGTCGGCGCTGTGGAGCCAAAACAGGCCAAGCGCCGATGACATCGTCGCCGCCGCCCGCGCCGCCCTGGACTGGCCGCCCGTGACCTACAGCATGAGCCGCAACACCGGCCTGGGTGAGTCGTGGCTTCCTGACCTTGCGCGCGGCCACGAGACTGGTGACTGCTCCGATTTTGCTTGCCACTGCCTCGGCATCCCGAAGGATCAAACGCGGGGTCTCGCGACCGTCGCGTCGGCGTTTACCTGGGTAGGAGCCGACTCCATATCGGCCGGGCATATCGGCCAAGCGCGCCCGTTGGCCGATACGCAACCGGGCGATCTTGTAGTGTTTCCAGGCAAATGGGAACGCGGCGAGCGCGTGGCTATCGGCCACGTCGAGGTCTGCGTCGAGGTGCGTGGCGACCGCATCGTCACGGTTGGTTGCGCGTCGAGCAACGGCAGGCGCAAGAGCCGGTACGACCAGACGGGAAGCGCCATCGCAGCAGCCGACAAGACCGACCGTTGGCGCCGGAAAAGCGCAGTCGCCGTTCGGCCTTGGTGGAACGCATGACCCGCACATCAGCCGAGATCGGCGCGTCGATCCGCGCGCACCGGCGAGGCACACCAGAACACGCCGAGCGCATGGCCCTCGCCGACGAGTCGGACGCGAGCGGTGCGCTGCGCTCGCTGATGCGCCGCCGCGCGCCCCGCGCGCAGACGCTCGCGGCGCTCGCCCGCGTGCGCGCTCTGATCGACCGGCTAGAGCTCGACGCGCGGACCCGATGATCACACGACGGGAAGCCCTGCTCGGAGCCCTCGACGCCGCGCCCGGTTGTGCCGGCTGGCTGAGCGTCCGCGCGCTGTCACCGCTCGGATTGCCGACCGCGTTGCTCGGCGCTGTCGTGGTCATCCCGCTGGTGTCGGTGGCGCTGTTGCCGGTGGCGGCGCTGGTGCGCCGGTAATGCACTGGCCCGAGCTGCTGGCCGCAGCCGGCTGGCTACTGTGGCTCGCTGGACTGATCGACCGGCACGAGCTCAGGTGCCGATGCGTGCAGCTGTCCGCGCGCGTCGGACGCGACCCGCCGCCTCGCGGCCTCGACCGTGAGCCGACGCACGCTAGGCCAGAGCTGCGGCCCGACGATGCCGCCGCAGCCGCCCCACACAGCGCCGATCCATCCGGTGAGCGCGTCGGCCTCGCGACCGAGGACGTAGCCCGCCACGGTCGCCGCCGCAATGCCTGCCAGCCAAGATCCCGCCAGCGCCAGCCGGTCAGCCCATAGCGGCATGTCGCCCGTCTCGCGCTCCAGCCGCCGATGCAGCGCCACCAGCGACGGCGTCAGCTGCGACGCCAGCACGCCGGCCAGGGTGATCCCGCCGTAGATGATCAGGTCGCCGGTCTGCATGTCACTTCCCCACGGCCTGCACGGCCTGCACGGCCTGCACCGTCTCTAGGCGCACCACGCGCTCGCGCAGCGCGTCTTGCGCGACGTACAACTTGCCGCGCGCCTCGCGGCCAATGTCGATCTCTCGCGCGTGACCGTCCACGGCGGTCTGTAGCGCGTCGAATCGGGCGGTCATCCGCATGTCGAGGCGCTCGACGCGCTGCGCCACGTCCGCGACCGACTGCCCGACCTCAGCCAGGGCCGCCGTCGTCCGCTCGCGCTCCTCGCGCCGCGTCTCGGCCTCGGCCCGCGCCGTCTCGGCCGCCTCGGTCCAGTAGCGCTTGATCCGCCACGCCAGCACGCCGCCCACAGCGCTCGCCGCCGCCGCCAGGATGCTGCTCAGATCGATGCTCAGATCCACGCTCGACATCCATCGCCACGACGAGCGCCCGCAGCGCCGCGAGCTCCGCGCGCATCGAGCTGATCTCGATCTGGTCCGACTCGCGCAGCGACAGCATCGACCGCCGCCAGCTGACAGTAGAGCGCTCGCGCAGTACATGCACGATCAGCAGATACACTGAGATCGACAGGGTCAGCAGGTCCACAGCGCCAGTGTACCGTGATCGCAGGCGCGCGCGTACTGTGCGCCACATGCATCACAGCACCTCAGAGCCCCACGAGGGGGCGAGCTTGTAGCCCTGGGCCAGAGCCCACGCGACAGCGGCGTCAATGTCCGCGACAACGACGGGGCCGGCGGCGACCGCATAGTCTGGGGCGTCAACACCCATCGCGAGCCATCGGCGCGGGACCGTCTGCCGCGAGCCGTCCTCGACCAGCGGGATCGGAGTGTCGGCCTGCTGATCGACGACCATCCACGCGCGCCACATCACAGCACCCCGCAAGCGGCTAGCAGCAGGCGCGACAGGCGGCGCACAGACTGCGCGGACGCGGCAGACGACAGCACGCCGATGGCGCGCAGGCTCATCGTGGCCGCCACTGTACCATTGCTGTACGCGCCGATCGTAAACGCCTGCGCCGCCTGGAACGCGCCGGTCGTGTCGTTAGCGACGCTGGCGGTCGGCGTCGATAGCAATCCGTCGTCGTAGACCGCCAACTCCGATGCCGCCGCCTGTGTCCGGTCGTGCGTCGTTGCAACCGCGCGCATCCCAGCGCCGATCGGGGCGAAGATGTTGTTGCGGTTCGCAAGCGCGGTTTCGCCGTTGCCGGCGATTATAGACAGAGCAGTCCCGCTCAGGCCGGCATACATGCGCCTGTCGGCGTAGTACGGATTCCCGTAAGCCGCGAGCGTGCCGCTAGTCCCGGTCATCTCGCAGACGGCGACGATAGTAGCCCCGGTAGCGCCGCCCAAAATCCCGGTCTCACCGGTCATCAGCTGCGCCCCGCCAAACACGATCGCGTTACCGAGCGTGGCAGGGCGCAGCGCGCCGGCAGCGGTCGGGCTGGCGCCGCGACGAGCGTTGAGTGTGCTGACAGCAGCGCCAGCGTTGGCCGCTGTGTCTGCGGCGAACGCAAGGACGCTCCAATCCGCAGCGCCCGACAGCAGCGCAAGCGCAGCCTCAGATCGCCGCGCAAGACGGCGAGCCGATGCCGGCTGTCCAATCCGGTCGGTGGCGCGCAGTGGGCGCATCAGACCACCTCTGCCCAGGCGATGAACATCTCGGCGCTGTCGAGGTCGGTGCCGGTGCTGGTCTTGCCGACGAGCTCGACCGCCACACGATCGCCGTAGACCGCGACGCTGACAACGTCATCGGTGCGCAGTGCGGTGGAGGATCCGCCGTCGCTGATCAGCCGCACGCCGACGGACGGGTCGACGTACCAGCCGATCGCGTTGCTGTGGACCCAAAGACGCCAGTAGGCGGTCGCTGCGCTGCCGCTCGCGTTGATCAGCGCCGCGCGGATGTTGACCGTCGCCGCGCCACCGTCGCGGGTCACAGGCAGCGACGAAAGCGCGTAGCCAGCGCCCGCCCCGGTCACGGGTCGCCCAGCCATTGCCGTCGACGTCGCGCCGGTCACTGCCTCGTCAACCACGCCGCCGGCGGCCGTGACCGACTGCGTCGCGTCGTTGCTATACGGGATCGCCATCACGGGCCGCCCGCTGTCGCTGGTGATAGTGACCGTCGCGTCGCTGCGGCTGATGGTGTAGCCGCTCAGAGTCGAGCCTGCGTCAGACTCCCACGCCGCCGCGGTCGTGGCTGCGGTGTCGCTACCGGACGGCTCGATCTCAATCGGAACGCCGTCCAGATCGACGCCGACGACGCTGGAGCCGGTCGCAGCGCCGGCAAATACGATGGTCGCGGCGTTGGTTGTGCCGCGATGTAGGCTGGTGGGCATGGCATCCTCCGCGCCAGCACGGCGCTCTGGGCAGGCTACCGCTAGATCGACTGGTAGTCCATAGGCGCGCGTATCTGGTAGATATGCAGCGCGAATCCGGCGGCAAGTTCGATCTCGACCGCTTCGAGTGATGACGCAAGCGCCTCGGGTAGCGGTAGCGTGCGGTTTGTCGTCGAGGCTGGCGTGTCGTCGGTATAGTCGCCGCTGCTCCAGACGTAGGCCGGTGCGGTGACTGCGCCGTCGCCGAGGCCGTGGTAGGTCTCGGTCCCGCGCGTCGGCGTCTGCACGGTCACGGCGTAGGCTGCTGGCGATGCCGGGATGCCTGACGCGGTCGTCGTCTCGATGACGGTGGCGGACTGAATCGTGCCCTGCGCTTGATCGACGCGGACGACGCATGCGCGCCCACGCTGCACAGCCGGCGGGATCGGCAGCCACACGCGCCGTGTCGTCAGCCCGCCGCCCGAGAGCCCGTCGAACGCGAGCGCGGGCATTGCCCACGGGCGCAGCGCCAGCGCCTCGACCCCGCGCGTCGCCGCCCACAGCGTCGCCACGGTCGCGGGCGCGTCCGGCGTCGCCACGATGACGGGCGAGCCGGGCAGCGACGGCAGAAGCGACACGGTGACGGCGTGCACGGTCGTCTCCTCGCCGCCTGCGGTGTCTGGACCTCGCAGCGCCCACACCTCGATCGGCAGCTTGCCGGACAGCGACGAGCCGCCGGGCACGTCGACCGAGAGCGGCGACGGGGTCTGCACAGTCCCGTCAGCGTCCAGCGCGATCCATTGGTCGCCAACGTGGACACGCACGCGGTCGGCTGTCGAGGCCGGCGAACCGGTGACGCTCGCGAGCGCCTGTACCTGCACCTGCTGCGCGCCGACCACCATCGGCACCTGCGCTTGGCCGCAGGCGATCAGCACCCATTGGCCGTCGGCAGCCTGTGTGGCGTCGCCGAGATCGTAGAGCGCGCTGCTGGTCTCCTGCGCGAACGAGAACAGGCATTGCGCTCGGTCCTGCATCGTCGCGTAGACATTACGCATTGCTCGGTTGACCAGCTCGGTGTTGATTGGCGCGCCAGACGCGCCAAGAAGCCCGTCGTCGTACGGCCAGAAGCCCGAGGTCCGGCGCGTCGTCGGAGAGCCCGCGGCCGGGATGACGGCCACGCTGTCGGCGCTGATGTCCTGGCCTGCGCCGGCTGGCGTGTAGGTGACGCGGATCTCGTCTACGCCTGCGGTGATGGTCGCGGCGGTGTCAACGGTGTTCTTTGCGCTGGCCGTCAGAGATCCGGTCGTCGTCGGTCCGTAGATCGTGGACCACCCGCCGCCGCCGGTCTGTTGCTCGACCTCTATCGTGATGCTGGTGACGCCCGCGCCAAGCTCGACCACGTGGCGCAGCGTGTAGCCGAGGCTGTCGCTGGACGGCATCAGCGGCAGGCGGAACTCCTGCGCACGCTGTACCGCGCTCTCGGCGGTGTAGACCACCACCAGCGGGCATGGGCGGTGCTGCTGGTAGTGTGCGTTGGCGAGCGCAAGCGTCGTGGACAGCGGCGAAGCGTCAGCCGCCGGCATCATCAGGTCTGCGTCAGATACCACCGCGTAGGTGCTGGCGTACGATACCGTCATGCCCACCGGCTCCCGTCTGCGTCGTGCATCCACGTCGCCTGGAACGAGTCGTCGTTCGCCGACTCCGGCCACGTCAGATAGCTAGTGCTGCCAAGCGTAGGCGACCCGACCACGCTATCGACCGTCAGCCGGCACACGCTGCCGGTGTCGGCGACGGCGCTGATCTCGAATGCCTCGGTCGTGCCCTCCGCGCCCTGGCCGGGCTGGTAGTGCAGCAGACGCAGCGTGTCGCTCTGCTCGTCTGCGTAGGCCATCGCTGCGACCATGATCGGCAGGTAGTCGCGGCTGATGTCGATCTGAGTCGGTGCGGTGGCGTGGTCGTAGGCCGACACGGCGGGCGCTGGGCAGATGCCCTTGCGGATCTCGGTGCCGTCGACCAGCACGAGCAGCCGCTGCACGCCGGTGTCGAGCGAGACGTGCCGCCCGACCACGCGGCCGACTGTCGAGATCCCAGGTGTTCCCGTGTCGATATCCCACAGCGCGGGGTGCGTCAGGTCGAGCTCGACCGTCCCGCCGACGCGCGCATCGAGCCACGGCACGACGTCGATCTCGACAAGCGACGCATGCTGATCGCCGATGACGCGCTGCGCCGCCCACGCGAGCGCGCCGGGAAGCGCCTGCTGTCGGTCGCCGACGGGCAGGTGATACTCGGCGACGCGCGCACCCTCGGCGGCAGTCCGCCCGAGGTCTCGCACGGTCACAGCGTCGCCGTCGTCCGCGAGCGTCATGCGGACGACGCTCGGGGCTTCGATCGTCTGCGCCACCGCATGCGCGCCGCCACGGGTGATCATATGCTCATCGCCGATCTCGACGTCGGGCGCGGTGGCCGTCGCCGACGTGTAGACCACCGACAGCACCGCATCCTCTGCGTAGGTGTCGGTCACACAAAGCGCCATGCCCGACAGCCCGAGCGCGCGGCCTGCTGCGTCACTCACGCTGCCGTCCTCGGTCAATACGTCCGCCTCCAACAGCGACCACCAGCCTTGCCCGAGCATCTGTCCGATCGCGTCGTCGTCCACCAGATCGGTCGGCAGGCCGAGCCCTGCAAAGCCCGGGAGCGTGTCGTAGGTGCCGCGCAACGACGCCTCGCCCGACGAGTGCAGCAGCCGGCGCACACAGTCCGCAAGCGTGCCGCTGTTGCCGGCGATGACCGTGGCGGTCGTGCCGATGGCTGGCAGCGCAGGCGCGCCCGGTGTCACCGGTTGCAGGTTGCGTAGCACCATCAGCCCGGTGGCCGTGGTCGGCGTCGCAGTGGCGTAGCGGTACTCGTCCGCGCCGACGCGGACCCGCCCGCCGTTCGGCAGGGTCGGCAGTGCCGCGTCGTCGAAGCGGACGGCGATGGTTGGAATCAGCGTTGCGGACGGCAGCGACTCGCCGCTGTCGGCGTCACCCACGGCGTAGACCGACCCCCGAAGCGTCACGCCGAGCTGAGCGGTCTTGGTCGCGCCGCTGGTGTAGGTCGTGGACCCGCCAGGCTTGCCGAGCAGCTTGCTTGCTGTCGTGCCGAACCACGTCGTCACAATGGCGTAGGTGTAGACCGGTGAGCCGGTGTGCTTCAGCTCGACGTACGGCACGACGTCGCCGGCGGCAACTGCTGGGAATGTGTAGTACGGCGGCGTCTTGTCCACCGTGCCGAATACCATCGTGCCGAACTCTGCCCCGAGCGATTGCGCGCTAACCCACGTGTCCCACGCGTCTTTGATCGCCGCGAGAGCCTCGGTCATGCTGATCAAGTCGCCGTAGGAATAGCCCGCATCGGCGAATGGCGTCAGTTGCGCGACGTACTGCGCGCCGTCGCCCGGAGCGCCACCGCCGCCGCTGCTGGTCTGCGTCCGGGTGATAGCGATCGTGATCCAGTCCGACGACACGAGGAAGCGCCCGTCGCCGTCCTGCACGGTGCCAGTGACAGCAGCGGCGAGCGGACGCGACAGCAGCCGGTCGAGCGGCAGCGCCTCGATCGTCCACCCCGTGCCGTCGGTCGCGCGCACCGGCTCCGCGTCGATGTAGCCGCGCCAGATTGCGGTGCTGGTCGAGGTCCACGCCACGCCCGGCGCGTAGCCCGTGGCGTCGCATGGCTGCGCGTAGAGCGTGACCAGACGGCCACGCCACACCCTCGGGCGGTCGGTGACGATGGCTCCGGCGCTGCGTGCCGAGATCGGATGCGCCCACCCAGCGACGCCTCGCGCGGTGACGTTCAACACGTCGGGCGGTCCGCTGGTGACACTGCCGACCGTGATCGCCTCGCGCCCAATCCACACCGTGGCAGGCGTGGACAGGCCCGAGCCGTCGTCCACCTCGATCGTGGTGTCCGAGGACGCGGAGTTCGCCACGACTCGCGCCTGCCATGCCGGGCGGGTCATGTACCCGGACATCGTGTCATCGTCGAGTAGGTGCAGCGTTAGCGGGTAGCCAGCGGCGATGCCGGCGTCGCGGTCAACCTGCGCGCCGATGGCGGCGGACTGCGACACGACCAAAGTCGGCGACGTGGATGTGTAGCCGCTCGGGCGCGTCTTGCCGAGGTCGCGACCGCACCAGACGACGGGCAGCCCCTCGATCGTCGCCCAATAGACGTGGCCCCAGCCGTAGCGCAGCGGTGCCCACACGTCCACCGATGCCATCAGCGCCCCCTACCAATGACAACGCGTGCGGTGCTCAGGCCGCGCGCTGGCGAGTGCTCGACGTCGCCGAGGAATACCACCATGCCGTCGACGTAGCCGCCCGGCACGCTGGCACTGTACGCGGACGCCTGCGCCTCGTCCATGTAGACGCGTGCCTGGCCGGCGGCGCAGTAGGACCGCACGAGCGCGTCCATGCGTGCCCGTGTCGTCCGCACCTCGCCTTCGATCACGTCCACCTGCGACCATGCGATCGCCCGGTAGCGGCCCTGCTCGTACTGGTGCACCTCGACGTCCTCGGACGGCACCACGCCGAGCGATGACAGGTGCAGCGCGTCGAAGCGAGCGAGCGCCTGCTGGTCACCGGTGTAGGTGAGCGCGCCAGTGTGACCGGACGACGCCGAGAAGCCGAGCGCCGCTGCGATGTTGCCGCCAAATGACACCGAGAACGACGCGACGCCCGACGCGCTGATCGTAACCGCCTGCGCGTCGGCGTCCCACGTCAGCGAGTAGGTCCCGGTCAGGTTGGCCGTCATGTCGGCAGCCCACGCCGTGAGCGCATCGGACAGCCGCGCCGGCGCAAGCAGACGCGAAATGTAGACCGTCGGTCCAGGCTCGGTGATCGTGATGCCGACAGCGTCCGCCATCGCGGCCTCTGGCGTGCCGTACAGCCATGCTTCCATGCGCGCGGTCACGACCACACCTCAAAGTCCGCCCGCACGCGAGCGCGGGCCCCGTGCGACGTCGTGACGCGGCCCAGCGCGACCTCGACCCAGGTGCTGTCATACGCTCGCAGGATTGCGGCCGTCCTCGGATTGCGCGCCGCCGCGAGCGCCTGACGCAGATATGCCGCGCGCTCTGGCGATAGCGACAGTGCCGCCGTCGATCTGCTGGCAGCCTCGCCGATCGGGTTGGTCGCAATGCTGCCGACCGATGCGACCGCGTATGGCTGGCTGCTCACGAGCGACGGCACAGTGAGCGGCGTGCCCGTTTCGCCCAACGTCAGGACGGACACGGTGCCGGATGGTGCCGACCATTCCAGTTCTTCGGATGACGACGGCGACGCGCCGAGCAGCGACGCGGCAGCCGACGACGGCACCCAGTCGTACGCCGACTGAGCCGTGAACGTCATCTTCGCGGCGTCCCCGCTCGCGTCGTAGACGACCGTCGTCACGTCGCCGAAGGTCGAAAGCATCCACGCGATCAGGTCGAGCGATGCGGCATAGGCATCGCGGACCGTAGCGGCCGGCGTCCACGTCTGCGCGCCCATGCCGTCGTCCACATCGATCGTGGCCGTCGTCCAATCGTCGCGGGTGCGGATGCAGATCATGCGCCACCGTACGCAGCAGCGCCGCCCATGCCGGTGCCGGCGACCGCGCGCATTGCCTTCCGGATTGCCGCGCCAACCTCGGCAGGCGTGCCGAGGCCGCCGGTGATGTTGACGACCAGCGGGCCGCCGCCCGTGCTCGCTGCCTGCGCCGGCTGCTGCAACGGCGCGCGTTGCGGCCCTGCCGTTGCGGCCGCTGCCGGTGTCGGTGCCGAGGTCAACGCGACCTTGGCGAAGGCCGCGGCGGCTGCGGCGTGACCGATGCCGCCTGCGATGTCGTAGGAAGCGAACGCGGCAATGCTGCGCGCGGTCTCGATCGCTGCGTCAATGCCGGCCGAGACGCGCTTGGCTGTGTCGGCCTCGAACAGAACGCCCGCGAGCGTCTTGGCCGCGCTGCCGTAGGCATCGACGGTTTGCAGCCGCGCGGCGCGCTGCTCCTCTTCGAGTCGGATCGCCTCTTCCGCCGACCGGCGTTGAGCGTCGGCTAGGTCCGCCTGCGCCCGCATGATCTGGTGCTGCGCCTCGGCCTGGATCGCGGCAGAAAGCTGCGCCTTCTCGGCGGTGCGTAGGTACTCGTCGCCCTTGACGCGCTCCAGCTCGGCGACCATGCGCGCTTGGATCTGCGCCTGTGCGGCTGCGGCGCGTGCTTCCGGCGTCGCGGCGGTGTCGAAGGCGACGCCGAGCACGCGGTCTTGCAGCGCCTGGACGGCTGCGGCTCGGGCTTCGATGTTGCGGTCGAGCGCCTCGCCGCCGCGTGTGAGCAGCGCGTCAATGCCGGCCTCAAAGTCGGCGAAGGCGCGCTTGGCCTCTGCTGCTGCGTGCTTGGCTGCGGCTGCTGCGGCCTGCCGGCGTCGCGCGGTCGCCGCCTCCTCGGCCTTTGCAAAGCCGATCTGCGCGTCCGTCGCCTTCTGCACGTTCTGCGCGTACAGGTCGAGGGCGTACGCGACGCCGCCGACGCTGGCGGACTGCGTCTGCATCGCCTTGGTTGCGGCTTCGGTCGCTGTTGCGGTGTCCGACGTGGCGTCGGTCAAAGCCTCGTACGACACGATCGCAGCGCCAACCCCAGGGATGCCGAGCGCTAGCGACTTGGCCGCGTGCTCTGCCGCGTTGCCGACTTCGGTCTGCGCCGCCGCGAGCGCGCCCATGATCTGCCGTGGGTCGCGCATCTTGATCGCGGCGAACACCTTGTCCGCGCCGGCAGCGAGCGAGGCGACGGCCTTGAGCGCCTCGTTGACCGATCGCAGCACCGCAGTAATCGGGCTCGCCATCACGCGCAAGGCGGTCTTGACGCTGACCGCCGCGTTGTCCATTGACGCGCCGATCTTATTCATGGACTCGACGATCTCGACGGCAGGCCCAGCCACGACCTCGGACAGCTCAAGCGCGAGCCGCTTGGTAGAGTTTCCAAGCGTGGACAGCGCCGAATCCTGGCGCGCGTAGGCGTCGGTCCCGGCTTGCGCAAGGCTCGGCAGCTTCTCCATCACAGCGTTGAGCACGGCTTGCGAACGCTGGTTGGCGCTCAGTCGCTCGGAAGACACGCCGATCGCCTCGGCGTACTTCTTGATCGCGACCTCGCCGTTGACCAGCACGCCGACTTGCTTGAGCGCGTCTGCGCTGCCGGAGCGGATCGCGTCGGCGAACGCGTTGAGCGCGTCGTCACCCGTCTTGCCCATCGCGGTCGCCGCGTTGGTGATCTTCTGCAGTTGCTCGGCGGTCAGGCTGGCGTTGACGTCGGCTGCCTTGAGCGTGCTCTTGAGCTTCACGACGCTTTCGACAGCCACGCCGCCGATGGCGTCGGCCAGCGCGAACGCCTCTTTCTCGCCGCCATCGAACGCGAACCGCATCTGCGCCCGCAACCGCTCGATCTCGATAGACCATTCGGTCATCTTGAGCGCAGCGACCCCTACCGCAGCGGCGACGCCTGCGATACCTGCAGCCGCCATCGTGGCAGCGCCGGCCATGCCGGTTCCGGGGCCGAGCAGCTTTGCCACGCCACCGAGGCCGCCGCGCACGTCGCCCGACGCGATCGACCGCAGCGAGCCGGTCAACTGGTTTCCGCGCTCGGATGCTTTGTTCAGCGATTGCTGTAGCTTCTCGGCACTGACGGCGACCTTGCCGATCTCGCGGCTGGCGTCGTCTTTGCCGGCGATCGTCACTGTGAGCCGAGCGTCACCCTGTCCCATGCCGACCCCGCTACATGCCCGCGCGCTGTCGTGCGCGCTTCAGCGCCCGCGCCTCGGCACGCTGACGCGCCGACCGCAGCGCCAGCATACCCCAGACCGCGCCCGCCGAATAGGTATCAGGCCACCCGCCGATCGGCGACACCATTGCGCTTGCGTCGGTCGCTGTCAGCATTTGCCACCAGCCCGAGGCGAGCAGGCCATACGGGCAGCGGTCCCATTCGTGGTCGCCGACTGCGGCCTCTGGCCTAGCTGTGCAGAGCGCGCCGTCTGGCGTGCGCCCGGTCTCCTCGCAGGCGTCGCACGGGCATTGCTGGCGCTGTCTCGGCAGGTCGATCGCGACGTCGGCGAGCGCCTCTAGCACGTCGTGGTGCGTCGCTGGCTCGCCGTCGAGCTCTACGCCGGAAAAGGGCCGACCGAGCCCTCCGACAGGCGTAGGACGATGGCGACAAGCGCCATCACGAGCGCGCCGGCAACGTCGTCGTGCGCGACTTCCTCGCCGTCGATCGACACCACGCCGCGCCATGCTGCGGCGGTGCGCGCGTCCGGCGCTGTCTCGGTCGCCCATTCGATGTATTCCGCCGACGACAGCGGGCGCAGTCGGAACCGCGTCACGTCCGCGCCGGCTGGAGCCGGGACGAAGCCGAGCGTGTCGCCCGCGCGCTGCTCATCGGTCAGTGCCGGGTCAGACGCTAGGCACCAGTCGTGCCCGGTCGTGGTGCGCCATGCAATTGCCATTACGCCCACCCGAGGCGCAGCAGCGTGTCTGCCGGGGCCGTGCTGCCATTGTCCGCGCTGTAGCCGCTCGGGCGCATCGTGATCTCGTACGCGTCCGCGCCGTCGATCTCGGCATTCGCGATCGAGACGATGTGCACCGCAGGGAGCATCCAGGCGAAGATCTCGCCCGCCGTCTCGCCGACGTAGCCGCCGATCTCGAAGTCGATTCCGTTGTCGAGGGCGTTGCGCCACTGGTCGCGCTGCCCGGTGATCGTGTCGCTCGACTCCAAGCGTACCGTCATCTTGATCGTGACCGGCGACTCCGCCGCGAGTTGCCGCGTGTATTCGCTCACGCCCTCGACCGCGTTGTGGCACTTGATCGGCGTCAGCTCCCACTTGACCGCGATCTGCAGGTCTTCGTACCCGCACACCTGCGCGCCATCGACGTAGAGCCGGCCGCCCCGGTTGCCGAGGTACGGCCGCGCGCGCTGGAACGACGACGGCGCGATCAGCCCGCCGCCGGTGCCGTACCGCTCATAGTCGAGAAACCGGCCCTTCGCCTCCCACGTCGGCACCTTGCCGGCGCTTAGGTCGAGCATCAGCTCCTCGACGGTGCAGCCGATGTAGCTCCACTTGAACGCCGAGTTGTCGCCGAGACGACGGATCGTCAGCGGCGTCGGCGCATTGCTCGACAGGTACGCCGTGGCGGTCGGGCAGCGGTCGTCACCAGATGCCGGCGCGCCGATGGCCGGGAACGCGAGGTTGACCGTGTCCGGCGACGCCTCGGTCGTATCGACGACGAAGCCGCAAGCAACCTGAGAACTTGCGTCGGTCGTCCACGCGGCAAGCTGGCCGACGGTGTAGACAGAGCGGTCAGCGACAGCGACCGCCGTCGTCGTGCTGCCACTCTGCACGTCGCCGTTGATGTAGGTGCTGCGGCTGGTGCTGTATGCCTGCAGGTATTCGGCATCACTGCTGACCGCAGCCGCGCCGCCAGAGCCAACGGCGTCGGCCAGCAGCGCGATCAGCGGGGATGGCACGCCCGAGCCGTCGATGGCGTCGGAGGTGTAGTCGTAGCCGCTCTTGCAGACCGCGATCCGGTCCGACAGCGTGAACGTGCCCGACTTGCCTCCCATGCTCGGCGGCTCAGAAGCGCCGAACTGCCCGGCTGCCGATTGCAGGTCGTCGCTCTCCTGGTCCTCCACGAACTCGAAAGAGGCTGGAATCGCGGCGAAACTCGCGTCGCTTGTGTTCTCGGTCGTGGTCGCCGACTGTCGCGCAATCGCGATTGTGTTGGCATTTGCTCGCCTGCTGCTGTAGGCCATCAGAGCCTCCCATCGCCGCCTGTGCGTAGGCGTCGCTCAATTTCGCGTGCCAGCCGAGAGCCGCCAGCGCGTGTGTGTGCGCCTCGCGTGCCGGTCACGAGGTCATAGTATGCCGCCACCAATCCAGAGCGCAACGCCACGGTCACGTCGCGCGCCTCTTTCGGTGTGTGCTCCGTCACGTTGACGCCTTGCGCGCGCAAGATCGCGTTTGCCTTGATCTGATTGCGGACCCGGCGCGGCTTGCCGTGCATCCCGCGTCCCTGGCTGGAGCCCTGAAAGTCGATGATCGCGCCGCGACCAGACCCGCGCACCTGCATGCCAGCCCACATCTCGCCGGTGACGTAATAGCCGCGATGCTGCGGAAGCGCATCGTGCATGTCGATCGAGCTGCGCCAGTAGCGTTGGCCTAGCTGTGCCGCCGTCGCGTACGTCTGCGACAGCAGCACGGGTCGGCTGCCGTAGCGCGGGATCGGCCCGTCGGCGGTGCGTCTGCGGTCGCGCACTCGGGCTCGAATCTCTCGCGCGAGCGGCACGGCCAGCGCCACGGCGCGCGCGGGTCGCCATGCCTTCTGCACGTCCTTGGATTGCGCCTTGGTCAGACGCGCCAGGATGCCGTTGGTCTCGACGTAGACGATCCCGCGCTTTGTCAGGCGCTCGCCGAGCGTCATCTTCTTGCGCGCCATCGCTATGCCTCGTACTGCACGCCGTCGGTCTGGAGCTCAACGGCAAGGATGCACAGCGCGGTCGGAATGTCCGCCTCGGATGCGCCCACGCGGTACTCCGCGCGGCTGGCGATGCGCGCATGGTCGATCGCCCAACCGGTCGCGGGGCCGAGCAGTACGCCGCGCACGACCTCGACCAGCGAAGTCAAGCGAGCGTCGGCGTCGTCCTCGGTCGGCGGCGTCGACGTCGAGCGCACCTCGCACGATGCCACCAGCGTCGTGCTACGGGTCAGCACGGGCGCGCACCCGCCGTTGTACTGCTCGCGGATCTCGTCGTCCTCGCTGCCGATGTCCAGCACCACGATCGAGTCCTCGGACGTCTGCGACGGCTCGCGCCGGGCGATGTAGGCGACCGACCCAATCGCGGCAAGCGGCGTCACAAGCGCGGCCTGCGCCGTCGTCAGTAGTTGCCGGCGGGTTTGCGCCATCAGCCCGCGTCCCGGATCGTCAGCACGTAGGCCGACTGGCCGTCGCGCTGCACGTCAGCGACTCGCCAATCCGACCCGCCAATAGTAATCGCGTCGCCGCGTGCTGGCGCTGCGTCAAGGCTGGCCGCGTCGACGGTGACCTCGGCGCGCCGCGTCCGCATCGGTGCGCCAGACTCGCTGATCGCCTCCATCGCGTCGAGACGCAGCACAGCGCGGATCGACGTCGCGCCGCCACCGCTCGGGGTGTACGTCGCAGGCTGGCCGAGCGGGCCTGCCACAGCCAGCGACACCATGCGGTTTTCGAGGTCCGTCGCGCTGATCATCCTGCCTCAAACGGAACCGCCCGACCCCGGCTGACCGAGGCCGGGCGGCCCTATGCTGTGTCCTAGACGTCGCCCGACTTACGCCACCGCGATGTCAAGGATCTCGAACCACACCTTGGCGGTAGCCGACCCGGTAAGGGTCACCGTAAGCGTGCCAGCCGCGATCGCAGCCGAGCGGACCGACTCGTTGGCGTCGCTCGTCAGCATGTAGGTGCGGACGACGAGTCCGTTGTAGCCTGCGCCGACCGACACGGTGCCGCTGGTGGCGGCGGTGACCGCGACCTGACCAGAGGTCAGGACCGCGACATCGTTGCTGTCGCTCTGGCCAAGCATGACCGAACCGGTCGTGTCAGCCGAACCGGCAGCGGCCCACGCGCGACCAATGAAGCGGTCCGCCGACCCACCAACGAAAGCGTTGCTGACGGTCTCGGCGCTGGAGTCGTACCAGAGCCGATCGCCCATCACCCAGGCTTGGCCGGTTTTCTTCGGGCAGATGTGCACGCCGGTCAGGGCGATCGAGCCGTCTGCGCCGTTGGCGATGTCGGTCTGCGCGACGCCGATGAATCCGTCCTGCTCGACCACGTCGCCGGAGCTGTAGGCAGCCGACGCGGTAATCGTGAGGGAGCGGCCCTCGGTGAGTTGCTTGGTGCTCATGTGTGTATCTCCTCCGGTTGCAGCCGCTTAGCTGCCGGCGTTGTAGGTCGAGTTGCGCCAGGTGACCGCCTTGGCGGCGCACCAGTAGCGGACCTTCAAACCGATCTGGTCGGCCTCGGGGTGCTCGATGCGCGAGATCGTCGGGGCTTCCTCACCCTGCAGCTTGGCGATCTCCACGAAGGGGTCGCTGATCAGGTAGTAGCCCGCCGCGTTGACCGCGTCGATGCGCGGCTCGGCGATGACCTGCAGACCGCTGATCCACATCGACGCGCCGTTGGCGGCGGTCGTCGGGACGTAGCGCGCCTGCTGCAGGATCTCGGCGGTGTCAAGCAGCGCGGCCGGCACGAGCAGGATCTTCGGCATCAGACCGCCGATGATGTTGCCGTTGCGGTCGGTCTGCGACAGCAGCAGCTGACGCATCTCGGCGAGGGTCGACGCGCTGAGCGCGCCGCCGGTGCCAAGGTTGCTGTGCGTCGCCGCGTGCAGCGCCGCTGCCGCAATGCTGCCCTCGGCGGCCATCGTCTCGCCAGCGCCACTGTTGCTGCCGAGCACGCCGCTGGTGCCGTAGACGAGGCCCTTCTCGGTGCGCGCCGCCGCGCGGCCCATCTCGGTCGCGAGCCGACCGAACGCGCCGAGGTCGTCGTTCAGCAGCATCTCGACGGTGAAGGGCAAGATCTGCCCGAACTTCGCGAGATTGTAGACCTCACGACCCTCGCCGATGGTCGCGTAGGTGTATTCTGCACCCTCGACCACCTTCGGCAGCGCGTCCACGCTGCCCAGCGACACGACGCTGATCTGCTTGGTGTCGCGGACCGGGCGGGTGTACGAGAACGCGGTGTGCGTCATCGGCTCTTCGGCGAAGGCGCTGCGGAGGAACTTGTTCGCCACGTTCGCGAGGATGAACGGGAAGTCGCTGGTCGAGTGCGCGCCAGCGAACGACCGCTGAAGCACCGTCTCGGCGACCTGCCGCTCGGTCATATCCTCGGGACGACCGCCGTTCTGGCGGATGCACCGCTCGGCAAGGCGAAGCAGCGAGGTCTGCATCTGCGCGCGACCGGCCGGGCTCAGCTCGACGTCGCGAGCGCCGCCGCGAACCATCAGGGCCTCGACCGTGCCGCGCATCACCTGCTCGTCGTGGTCGGTCTTGACCGTGACGCCGCTGTGATTCGCGTTGACCTCGGTCGGCTTCTGGCGCTCGGTCAGGTGCCGGATGATCTCGGCCTGGGCCTCGGCGCGCGGCTTGGCGGCCAGCGCCTGCGCCTGCTCGGCAGTCATGCCGCTGCGAACGGCGGTCGCCGCGATCTCGGCGGCCTGGGCCGCTGCCTCGGCACGGACGGCGGCAATATCCACCACCTCGGCCGGCTTGGTCTGCTCGGTCATCACTGGCTCCTGCGCGGGGGCTTCCCGCTCTTGTGCGCGCACCTGCGCGCCTGCATCTGCTGGGATTGGCACGGCCGACAGCTCCATCGGCTCCCACCGCACCGCCGTGCGCGTCTCTGCGCCGGTCTGCTCGTCTTTGTCGATCGACCACTCGCGCACCGCGTAGCCGACGCTAATATTGCGCAGCACGCCCTCGGTGATCTTCAACACGGTGTCGGCGACGTCTGCCGCCGCACTGAGCTGCACGCGAGCCACGCCGACGCCGTCCTCGACACGGGCAGAGCCCGGCACGACGACGCCGACCACGTTGCGAGCCGAGAAGCTCGCGTGCGCATCGAGCAGCGGCGCGCCTGCGTTCAGCCGCCCAAGGTCCGCGCCCTCGACGTCGAGCCGCTCGGTGTATTGCTTGCCCGTCGCCCAGTCGCTGCGCTGCACGTCTGCGCCAGTGGTCCACACCACGTCGACAGTACGCGCATCGGCGTCGTAGCTCTCAGGCTGCAGCGCCGCGCGGCGGTACGTCGTCAGGTCGTCGCGTGTCTGGAGTCCGTCAGGCATCAGTCACCCCGCGCGCCGATAGTGGCGTGCCGACTGTAGGCTGCGCAAGTCCTGCGCGGTTGTCAACGCCTACTGTGCGGCGTCTGTGCGGCTAGGCCGCGTCGTCGGTCTGGTCGTCGGTCTGGTCAGTCTCGTCGTCCACTTCCGGCGCACTGACCGCGCTCGGCGGCATCGTGACCGCCTGCGACGGCGACGCGCTGCCAAAGCCCGACAACGACAGCCCAAGCTCCTCGGCCTTCTCGCGCTCGCTCGCCATCTGCTCAAGCTGCGCCATCCAGTCGTGGCCGCGCTCAGCTGCGGTCTCGGCAAGGGTGCGGATGCCGGCCTGCATCTCCAGGATGTCAGCTTTGATCTCGGCCTCGCGGTCGATCGGCACCCACTTCGGCGGGTGCCAGTGCGGACGCATCGCTAGCGCGCGCTCCTGCTGGGTCATGCGCGGCAGCAGCCCGCCGACCTCGGCAGCCTCGACAAACCAGCGCCACATCGGCGAGCAGACGTGCGGGATCACGACGTTGCGGGTCAGCACGCGCAAAAGCGATCGGTACTCCAGCATGCCGGCGCGAATGCTGGAGTAGTTCACCCCCGTCAGGTCGCCGGTCAGGATCTCGTACGGAATCTGCGCACCAGTCGCGATCACGCGCTGCGCGTGCATCACCGCGTCACGGAAGCCGCCGTACTGCGCCGGGGCTAGTAGCGTCACGTCCTCGCCGGGCGGCAGCTTGGCGATCATGCCAGGACTCAGCGTCTCCAGCCAGCGGCCATCCGTCGCCTGCTCGACCTGATCGCTGATCCCAAGCGGGTCGAGCGACGGCGTCCGGCGGAATGCCATCAGCGAAGCCTGCATCTTCTGCCGCACGATCTCGGCGTGCTCGAAGTCGTCAAGGTCGCGGATGTCCAGCATCACCGGCGTCAGCCACGGCACGCCGCGCATCTGGCCGGGCCGCGTCACCTGGTAGACGTGCGACACCTCCGACGCCGGTACCATGACGGTCTCCAGCGTCGAGGCCGAGAGCCAATCCGTCTCGCCGGGGTGCTGGCGGTACAGCTCGTACGCTGTGCGCCTGCCGATCGCGTCGGTTTCGATGCCGTAGCGCACGCCGCTGCGCCGACCCGTAGACCACACGTCGTCGTCCGCGAGCATGTCCGCTTCCAGCACCTGCACCTGCATCGGGATCGTGGTCGGGTCGTCGGTGCGACGCCATCGACGACGTAGCAGCGATTCGCCGGACTCGACCCAGCCGCGTACCGCCAGCGCCTGCAGTCCGTACACGTCGCAGCGGCCGGCGGCGTCGATCTCGCCCGACGCCATGTCCCAAAG
>Ga0075461_10000146_pt1 | contig 17487 bp, 20 predicted proteins | sample DEB08_DNA_6_FD_74788 | JGI IMG/M metagenome (GOLD analysis project Ga0075461, IMG submission 74788) | Aqueous microbial communities from the Delaware River and Bay under freshwater to marine salinity gradient to study organic matter... | ecosystem: Environmental > Aquatic > Marine > Coastal ...
GGTACGGCTTCGACCAACTACCGGCAGAACATGGTGTTCAACAAGAACGCCTTCGCGCTGGTGTCGGTTCCGTTGGTTTCGCCTCCGGGCGCTACTGACGTGGGCCGCGAGACCTACAAGGGAACCTCGGTTCGCGTGATCCCCGTCTATGACGGCATCAACGACCATTCCATGTGGCGTCTCGACATGCTGTACGGCGTGAAGGCCATTGATCCGCGTCAGGCCGTGCGCCTTAGCGGCACTGCGTAACCATGAGCGGGGCTTCGGCCCCGTTCCTTTTGAAGGAGAAAGCACATGGCTGTTAAACAGCTTTCCGATGGCGGTCCCGACGGCGTTTCGGTGGGTCAGGATACGTCCGACCTCATTTCGTTCTACGGCGTCACGGCCATTGCCCAGCAGACCGTTACTGCGGTCGCAACGGGCGCAACCATTGCAACGGTGGTCAGCAACCTCCAGTCGCTTTCGGCGGCTTTGGAGTCGCTCGGGTTGATTGCTGACTCGTAATGGGGTTGAGGTTTGAGGCGGTAAGTTCGGTATCTGCCGAAACAATCGCCCGCCACAAATCTTACAGTCGGAGCCTCGGCCTTCCGGTTATCAAGCCGGGCAAGGTCGGGGCTGCGGCTCCCAGCCTCGCCGTGGTCGGCGGTGCGCCAAGTATTAACGACCATCTGGACGAGTTGCGAGGGTGGGACGGTGAAATATGGGCCGTCAACTATACGTGGGTATGGTGTCGGGATAATGGAATTGACGCAACCCTCTACACGATAGACCCGGTTTTCCCGGGCGTGGATGGAGTGGCGCGGGCCGTCCTTGGTGATTTCGTGAGTCCGGCGCTACTCAGCCGCTTGATAGCGGAAGGGACGAAAATTGAAATAGTCCCTCTCGGCACAGGTAAAGATGAACACCAGCACGTCACAACGTCGGCGGGGACTGTTCCGTTCTTCGCACATTGGCGTGGGCATAGACACATCACGTTTTTCGGATGTGACAGCAGCAAGACGGCTGGCCAGGGCCACGCATACAAACACCCTAAAGGCATGGGCCGGGAAATCATCGTTGAATGTGGCGGGGGGGAGTACCTGACATCGCCACAAATGCTTATGCAGGCGGAGGAGATGGCGAAGATTGTTCGCCGGTTCCCATCCTACATCACTGTTCGTTGTAACGGGTTGCTTCCGGCTCTCGTAAAGCACGGGGAGCATGATGTGGTGAAGGTCTGCAAGGAAATCTATGACACTTTGGAGGTCGCGTGACGCTTCTTAGCATCGTTCAGGACGCAGCGGATGAGGTTCGCGCAACGCAACCGGCGACGGTTGCCGCCAACACCGATCCCGATGTGCAGGTGTTCCTGCGGCTGTTGAACAAGTCCGGCAAGGCGTTGATGAAAAGCGCCGCGTGGCAAGTGCTGCGGAAAGAGCAGACGCTAACCACGGTATCCGGGCTTGAGCAGACCGGGGCGATTCCGTCCGATTTCGACCGCTTCGTGCCTGAGACGTTCTGGGACCGCACTAACCTCCGTCAGATCGCCGGGCCGATTACCGCCGTCGAGTGGCAGGGATTGGTTGCGAGTTCCTATACGGGGACGCAACGCAAGTTCATCTATCGCGGGGATTCCGTGTTCATCATCCCTGCGTACTCAGCGGGGTCTACCCTCGCGTTTGAGTATGTCAGCCAGAATTGGTGCCAGTCCTCCGGCGGCACGGGGCAGACGGCGTTCGCGGCGGATACCGACACCGGCATCCTCGACGAGGAATTGCTGACGCTCTCGCTGATTTACGCCTACCTCGATTCCGAGGGTCAGCCGACCGCCGCCAAGGCGGAGCGCGACCTCAACAACTACCTTAAAACGCTATTGAAGAACGACCAGCCCAACGGCGGCATCCTAACGGTTGCCGATATCTTCCGGGGCGGTCGCCACTTCGACGGCGTTCCCACCATCACCTCAGTAGACGCGGTGTTCTCATGATCGCCCCTCCTCTCATGCGTGGCCGCAACCGCAATCGCAGCCTTGCCGGGTCTCTCGGGGGTCCTATCGGCAATATGTCGCAGTCCCTCAGTCTGGCGAACGCGCTTAATTCGCCGGTCGCTCTTGGGCTGGCAATGGCGGCTCCGGTGCCGGGCATGACGCTTGGCCTGTTGGGTGCGCGGTCGTTCGCCAATCAGAACATGGACAGGGCATTCGGTGCGTATACCGACGCCATGCACGAGAAGGAGAACTTCGGCAAGGAGCGCGGATTCAATAGCCGCACGGGGTCCACGACGGATAGCCGCAGGGCAGCCCGCACCAGCAACCTCGGCAATCGGGCTGGTGGACGCGGTGGGGCTTCGGGTGATGGCCGCAGCGGTACGGGGTCGGGTGCGCCGGGCGCTCGGAGCAAGGACCGCTTCTAGTGCAATCGGCATCGAAGTCCAAATCCCTCCCGCCGCCGGTTGGGGGGTGGAACACCCGTGACGCCTTGGCGGATATGCCGGTCGAGGACGCTATCGTTCTCGATAACTGGTTTCCGACCACGGACAAGATAACGGTTCGGAGGGGCATCACCAGCCACGCTACGGGGATGTCCGGTCTCGTGGAGACGCTGGTTGAGTACACGCCGCTGACCGGCACAAGCAAGCTGTTCGCGGTCAATGACGGCAACATTTACGACGTGTCGAGTTCCGGGGCCGTGGGGGCCGCTGTCGTCACGGGACTGTCGAATGACAGGTTCCAGCAGGTCCAGATCGGAACGAGTGGCGGGCAGTTCGTCTTTATCTGTAACGGGGCTGATACGCCGCGTACCTACAACGGTTCCAGTTGGGCGAACTCGACCATTTCCGGCCCGACGATTGCCAATCTGGTGTGGTGCAATCTCCACCAAAGGCGGTTGTGGGTAGGCGAGGTCAACAGCCTGACAGCCTACTACGGCGGGACCAATGCCATCGGCGGCACGTTCTCGTCCTTCTCTCTCGCCGGGATCGCCAAGCTGGGCGGTTACATCATGGCGATGGGAACGTGGACCCGTGACGCGGGCGACGGTCAAGACGATGTGGCCGTGTTCATCACGTCCGAAGGCGAGGCGATTGTCTACAACGGAACAAACCCGTCTTCGGCGTCTATGTGGTCTCTCGTCGGCGTGTTCCGCATCGGTCGGCCTATCGGGCGTCGGTGCATGATCAAGGCGGGCGGTGATTTGATCATCGTCACCCAGGACGGCTTCATTCCGATGTCGGCGGCGCTTGTGCGGGACCGTTCGCAGACGGAAATCATCGCGCTGTCGCAGAAGATCAACAAGGCGGTCAACGATCAGGTCCGGGACAACGGCGACCGCTTCGGCTGGCAGCCGTTCCTGTATCCGAAGGGGACGCAGTTGATCTTCAACATCCCGCAGGGGAATGACGAGTTTAACCAGTTCGTGTTCAACACGATTACCGGGTCCGCCTGTCGCTTCACGGGCATCAATGCCGCGTGTTGGGCGATGAAGGGGAATGAGGCGTACATCGGCGGCAATGGCGTTGTCTACAAGTACGATGACGGCAACAGCGATGCCGGGACCAACATCGAATGGGATGGCTTGCAGGCGTTCTCGTATTTCGACACGCCGCAGACGGTGAAGGGCTTCAAGCGGGTTGAACCGATCTTTCAGTCCGACGGCAATCCGTCCGCTGCGGTTGAATTGAACCTGGATTTCCAGATCAAGACCTTCGAGGGCGTGACGGTCGAAAGCCCGACCACGGCGGCGCTCTGGGGCATTGCCAAGTGGGGCATCGGTCTATGGGGGTCTGCCGATCAGGTCTACCGGGGCTGGCGTGGTGTCCGTGGATACGGACGCGCTGCGGCCATTCGGATCAGGGGTGCGACGACGAGTGCGCGGCCTAGCTGGATTTCGACCAACTTTACGTACACGCCGGGCGGGCAACTATGAGCGATTTGGCGAAGATGCTTGACCCTCGTTACGGGCAGGGTGCGGGACTGTTGGCGGGGATGCTTGATCCGAGTGTGGTCAAGCGCGGTTCGTTCTGGCCGGTTGGCCGCACGGCGGACGGCGGGTGGACGCTGGCCCTTCCTCAAGGCGCTATCGACGCGGTAAACAACTTTCAGAGCGGAATGGACGCGCCCGTTTACTACGATGAGGCGGGGCAAATGCAGATGAACCCGGCGGTCACGGAAACGGCGCTGAATGTCGCGGGAACGGGCTACACGGGCGCGTCTATGCAGGCGATCCGCCACGGCCTGCCCAAGAACACTTTGGCGGCGCATGTGTGGCAGGGTTCACCGCACAAATACGGGCCGGAGGGTGCACGGGAAAGCCTCAAGCACATTGGCAAGGGCGAAGGCGCACAGGCTTACGGCTGGGGGCGGTATGATGCCCAGAGCAAGGCGGTTGCCCAAGATTATGCAGATAACGTAAAGAATATGGGGCCAATTCGCGAGATTAACGACGAATTAAAGCGCCTGTCCCGTGTAATGGATGAAGACAGCGCTCACGGTTATCGCAACTTCAAAACTGATAAGGGGCGGCAAGCGGCGGCTGAATACGACGCACTCATGGATAAACGGGCTGAAATCACCGCATCCCAAGGCAATATGTATATGCACGACCTCCCCGACGAGGACATAGCCCGTTATCTGGATTGGGATGCGCCGTTGAGTGAGCAGCCGGAGAGCGTGAGGGCTGCGCTTGGCGCAAATCTTGACAACCCACTTGACCAATATGAACCGGGTAAAATCGGGTATGGCGACAACGCTTGGGGGTTGTTCACGAAGGCGGACGGTTTATACGACACAGAAGCCCCACACTTCCCGACCGAAGAAGCGGCGCGGGCGTTCCTATCTAACCCAACGGGTTCAGAATATTACCGTCAACTGAAAGGAGTTTACGGTTCCGACAAAGCCGCCTCCGAAGCCCTAGCCCGCGCAGGCATCCCCGGCCTGAAATACTATGACGGCATGAGCCGTGGCGCTGGTGACCTGCCTTCTAAGGGTGGACTATTATCTGCTGTTCAGGCGGGAGGAAAAATCTATACAGGGCAAACACACCTTGATGCCTTATCTAAGGTTCCATCCCAATTAAGGGCAAGGGCGCAATTTGATGGGGATAATAGGGGTTTTGTTGACTACAGAGGTAAATATTTAGATCGTTATGAGGCGCAACGATACGCGATAAAGAACAAACTAATAAAACAAAATGCCCCTGAATGGGCATACTCATCACCTGAACTAATTTCGGAGAATATGATTATTAAAGACCCTCGCACCCGCAACTTCGTCACATGGGACCAAGACGTTCTAAACCGCATGAAGCTGTTGGAACGGAATGGGGTGTCTCTGGCGGAAATGCTGGCTGCTGAATAATGCCATCCCTTCTCTATGGCCACAGCGCCGAGGTCGTTCAATGGGTCGCGGATCAGGTTCCGCACATGGACGCGCCGGAGAAGGGCGCGGGCATCGGGATTGTCGCTAACGGCCACCTGATCGCGGGAGTGGTGTTTCACGAGTACCGGCCCGACTACGGAACAATTGAGATGAGCATGGCGGCGACCAGTCCGATATGGGCGCGGCGCGAGATCATCGGGGGGTTCCTTTCGTACCCCTTCCACCAACTTGGCGTGTTCAAGGTCTTCACCCACACGCCGATTGATAACGAGCGTGCGTTGAAGGTCAACAAGCACGCGGGCTTCAAGCAGGAAGCGGTTCTTGCACACCAATTCGGGCGGGGGCGGCACGGCGTAGTTTGCCGGATGCTCCAACCGGACTACCAGAGGATATACGAGCATGGGTAAGAGCAGTCCAGCACCGGCACCCGATCCGAAGGCGACGGCAGCGGCGCAGGCGGCGGCGAACAAGGAAACCGCCATCGCGCAATCTGAGTTGAACATGATCAACCAGAACACGCCTTGGGGGTCGCTTGCCTACGAGCAGACCGGGAAGTCGGACAAGGGGACGCCGCAGTACACGGCAACGCAGACACTTGCGCCGGAACAGCAGCAGATTCTCGACCTGACGAACGATGCGTCGATCAAGTACGGCCAGACGGCGAACAATCAGCTTGACGCGATTTCCGGTCAGTTGTCGCAGCCGCTTGACTACTCGTCCCTTGGTGCCGCGCCGACGTTGAACGAGGGGACCCGTGACGAAGTGGCCGACGCGCTCTATGCCCGGATGAATCCGCAGTTCGCATTGCAGGAACAGCGCATGATTGACCGGCTGGCGGCGCAGGGCATCACCGACCCCGCGTCTCAGGCCTACCAGGCTGAATATGACAACTACGCCCGGTCGATGAATGACGCCCGCTTGGCCGTTGAGGCGAACGCGCTCAGTCAGGCCGCGCAGTTGTACGGCCTTGAGGGCAACCAGCGGGACCGCGCCATCAACGAAATGATCCAGCAGCGTTCGCAGCCGCTCAATGAGTTGGCGGCGATGCTCTCCGGGACTCAGGTGCAGGGGCCGCAGTTCGTGAATACCCCGCAGACGGGCGTGCAGCCGACGAACGCGATGGACTCCATCTACTCGTCCTACGCGCTGTCGCAGCAGGCGGACCAAGCGGCCAACCAGGGGCTGTTCGATCTCCTCGGCGCAGGCGCTGGCATCGGTGCGGCGACCTATGGCGGCGCGGGCTGGACGTTCTCCGACCGTCGATTGAAGACGGACATTGAACGTGTCGGCACGGCGGCGAACGGTCTGCCGGTCTACCACTATCGCTATGTCGGCGGGGGCGGCACGTATCGCGGCTACATGGCCGATGAGGTCGAAGCGATCTTCCCGCACGCCGTAACCGAGATCGGCGGCTACAAGGCCGTGAACTACGCGGAGGTGCCGAATGCTTAACAACGCAGGCTATCTCACGCCGCGCACGAACCCTTACGTCCGCGCCCTGTTGCAGAACGCCCGGAGCGCGAACAACGGCACCACGGCTGGCGGGCTGGCGTCCGTCCTCGGGAACCTTGGCGCGGGCATGATGCAGTCTCAGGACCGCATGGCGGCAGAGAAGGACAAGGCGGATCAGCTAGCGGCGCAGAAGGCATTCATGCAGGGCATGACGCCGACTGGCAATCCGAACATGGGACCGGGGCAGGTGCCGGGTAGTCTGTCGCGTGTCGCGCAGCTTCTTTCCGGCATGGGCGACAACCCGCACGCCGGACAGATGATGCAGCAGGTCGCCATGATGCAGGCCCAGCAGCAGATGGAAGAACAGCGGGCGGAACAGGCGCGACTGCAAAAGCTGGCGGATGCGAAAGACCTGTATCGGTTTGAGCAAGAAAACAAGGCCGATCAGCCCGGCCCCGACTCCGCGCCGATCAAGAACTACGCAAAGCGTGTCGAATTGGTGAACCAATACGGGGAAGGATCGCCTCAGGTTCGGACATTCGATAACTACGTCCGTTCGTTGCCGTATCTCAACACTGGTGCGGCGTTTGTTCAGCCGGGTATCGCCGGTTCTCCGACGCCATCTAATCAGGTTGGCGTGGGACTGGCCCCGGAACGCACCATCAATGACGGCCAGATCGTCACCATGCCCCCCGTGCCGGGTGGTGCGATTGCGGACGGCTACAATATCGGCGACACCGGACTCGGTGGTATAGGCGAGCAGATGCCGGACGGCGTATCGACGACACCGCTACCGCAATCGCCCGAATCTCTCAAGAAAGAGGAGGGGCGGCAGGAGCAGGTTGCTCGTGCGGGCGGCACGGTTATTCAGGACTTGCAGCGTGCGCTTGACATCATCGAAAACGATTGGTCGAGTGTTTCCGCCGCGACCGCGCCAGTCATGAAGCATATTCCATTGACGGACGCGCAAGCGGCATCCGGCATGATCGAATCCGCGTTGTCGAATGTCGGCCTGGATACGTTGCAACAGATGCGTGAGAATTCCCCCACGGGCGGCGCACTCGGCCAGGTTCCCATTCAGCAGCAGAAACGATTGGAGCAAGTGTTGGGTTCGCTCGATCTCTCGCAGCGCCCCGAAATCGTCAAGGATAACATCAAGCGGGTTATCAACATCTACAAGGACATCGTTTACGGGTCGCCAGACGAGATTCGCGGGTTGGCGGATGCCGGGAGGATTTCCCCGGAAATCGCCGCACAGGCTGCGGAGCGATACCCGCTATCGTTCAATGAAATGGGAAAGTCATCTGATGCTGCCCCGGAGGGTATTGACCCTGAGGACTGGAAATACATGACCCCGGAAGAAAGGGCGTTGTTTAAATGACCCCTGAACAGCAAAAAGCCATTGCCCTGGCGAAGGCGCGGAAGCGCCGGGAGAGCGCCACCGGAACCCCGTGGGAAGGTGCGATTGGCTATCTGAATAAGGGCGCTCAGACAGTAGCTTCCGGCATTACGGGTGGATTTGCCGACGAAATCGCTGCGGGTCTCGATGCGCCATTCGTCGCCGGGTATCGGTCGCTTGTCGAGGGTCAGCCGTTCGACATGGGCAAGGCTTACGATGATCGCGTGTCGGCGTATCGCGGCGACCTTGAATCATTCCGCGAGGAAAATCCCGGATCGGCACTGACGGCGGAGATCGGCGGCGCTGTTGCGTCCCCGATCAACAAGTTCTTGCTGCCTTGGGCAACGGCGGCAAAGGGCGCGAGTCTTCTGGAAAAGGGAGCGCGTGTCGCCGGTACGGGGGCGGCCTACGGTGGCTTGTGGGGCGCGGGCAACGCCGAAGGCAACCCAATGGAGCGCCTGCCAGAGGCCGCTATGGGCGCGGCTGTGGGTGCTGGTGCGGGTGTTGTGATGACCCCGGCGATCAATGGTGTCATGTCGATTGGCAGGAAAGGTCTTGACCGCATTCTGAGTGGCGTCGGTGGGCTGAGTGCTGCCGAGCGCAAGGTTGCCGCGTTGATCAAGAATATCGGCGATGGTGACCTGCGGGCCGGGACCAGGATTGTCTTGCAGGAAATGAAACGCCAAGGACCGGATGCCGCGCTTGTTGATGCAACCGGCATCGGTGGCCAGAAGCTTGGGCGAGCGGCGGCAAACGTGCCGGGGCAGGGCGCACAGATTGCTGACGATTTCGTGGCGCAGCGCACGGCTGGCCGAGGCGAGCGTTTCCGTTCTGCTGGCAACAAACTAGCCCCATCCAAGGAACCGATGCAGTTTGCCGACGACATCGACGCTGCCGCGAAGATGGCATCGGATGATCTCTACAAGTCGGCTTACAAGGCCAACCAGATGGTTGAAAGCCCCGAGATCAACCGCATTCTGGACACCCCCGCCGGGCGCACAGCATTGAAGCAGGCGGCAAACACCATGCAAAACGACATGGTAAATATGTCGCGTGTCGATCCCGAGTTAACTGCGGCGCTCAAGGAAGCCGTCGAGTTGGGCAAGGCGGATGCGGTCACCGGCCTTGGCGTTGGGCGCGGCCTGAAACTACGCACTCTCGATTACGTCAAGCGGGCGCTGTGGGATATGGAGCAGGCGGCCAAGGTTTCTGACGACTTCGGCAAGAAGGTTGCATCAAGTGAGTCGGGAGCCATTGGGGGCCTGCGCCGGAAACTGATAAGCGCACTCGATAAGGCGGACGAGTCCGGCAACTACAGTATGGCGCGATCCGAATACGGTGCGGTGGCTGGTGAAAAGTCCGCACTGGCCGCTGGCCAGAAGTTCCAGAGAAAGACTGCCGAACAAATCCGCCGCGAACTAGCCAACCTTCCAGAATCGCAGAAGGACGCCTATCGCATCGGTGCACGTAATGCCATTGATGACATGATCAGCAGGGACACGCAGTCAGCGGCCACGAAGCTAGCAGACAAGAAAGAGGCGATGTGGGGCCAGATCAGGGCGTTGTTCCCCGATGATGCCTCGTTCAATGCGTACCGTGAGAAGGTGCAGAACGAAATCGCCAAGCTGCGAACCGAAAGGTTTGTCGGTCCTCGTGCCGGGTCTCAAACAGCCGGGTTACAAGAGGATGTCGCGGCGCTTGGTGCCCCGGCTGGCGGTGTAGCCGCCGATATGGCTGCCAATATCGCGTTGAAGAATTACATCGGGGCGATTGGCGCTCCGGTTCGGTCGTTGGCCAGCAAGCTAACCGCCCCCAATCCGCAAACCGCCGAGGGCCTTACGCGCATTTTGATGAACACCGATTCGGGCGCAAATAAGGCACTTCTTAGGGCGTTGATGCAGCCGAACCGGGTTGATCTGCCGGACGCGGTAAAATCCAGACTCGCGAGGGCGTTGATGGCTCCCATTGCGGCGGAGGGTGGCGCGATTGCCGCCCGCTAGACCCAATACCCCATTTTCCAGCGGGCGTAGAGTGCCCACGAGAAAAACCCGACAACACACCCTAGCGCAAAGCCGGGGCCTGACCACTTCATAAACAGAACAACAGCAACACCTAATCCAATGATGATTAGGTTGAGAAAAATCAGTGCGATTTTCATATTGCACTTATCGCACGAACCAACGTATCCGTCATGGAAAAATGACGGGGTTTTTCATGTCCCGCCGTGAGGCGGCACGTCCCATAGAAGGAGTTAACCGTTAGCCGCCCGTTGTTTTTTCATGCGGGCGTAGTGACATGTACGACATCGGCGGTGTCTGCCATTATTCTCAAGTATTGTGTTTTCGGGCGTGAACTCGTGACCGTGCTTGCAGTGGGTCAACGCTCGTTTGATCTTGGCTGTCGCTTGACCGCCGAGGCTAGGGTCCGGCATTCGCCAAAGGTTGTCGGATGAGATCACGTCGGAATAGCCGTAGCCTCGCTTTACGCGCTCAAGAACAGTATCGCGCCCCCTGCCGGATATTTTGACAAGATCGAGCAGTTTATATCGGGTGCCGTCGATTTCGACATAGGTTGTATTTGTTCGTCGCTCCATGTTGACCTTTCGAGTCGACCATTGGCAGTTGTCTGGCGAGTACGGGCCATCGTTGTCTGTCCGGTCTAATTGGTGATCGCGCGTCGGCCTCGGCGGCATATCCTCAACAAAGCGTTGGAAGTCTTTCTTCCATTCATCGCAGACGTAAATGCCTCGCCCGCCATACGTGTGATATTGCGGGTTATTTTCGTTGAAACATCGACTCTTCATGTTGAGCCATACGTTGTAGAGTGGGTGTTTTGTGTTTTTCAATACATTACTCCTAGTTGAGTGATGAGAGTATACCATAGGCTAGGTTAGGAAGTCAAATGGCAAGAAACGGATCGGGAACATATTCCCTCCCCGAAGCCTCCTTCGTCTACAACACGGTCATCAGCGAAACCGCGATGAACAGCAACCTGTCCGACATCGCGTCGGCACTCACCGCGTCGATTGCGAAGGACGGGCAGACGACGCCGACCGCTGATCTTCCGATGGGGGGCTATAACCATACCGGGGTCGGCAATGCATCGGCTCGGGATGACTATGCGGCGGCGGGTCAGGTTCAGGACGGTTCGTTCATCTGGTGCGGCACTGCCGGAGGTACGGCGGACGCCATCACCCTTACGCCGTCCCCGGCGATTACGGCCTACGCCACAGGCATGGAGTTCCGATGGAAGGCGTCGGCCAATGCCAACACGGGCGCGGCCACGGTGGCAATCTCCGGGCTGACCACGAAGGCGCTTGAGATCAACGACTCCGCACTCTCTGCCGGTGATCACGCGGCGAACAAGTATTATCGCGGCATTTACGACGGCACCGCGTTCCAGATCGAACAGATCAGCGCGGGAGCGGGGGGCGATGTGTCCGGCCCCGCATCCTCGACGGATAACGTATGGGCGCGGTTTGACGGGACCGGCGGCAAGACCCTGCAAAACGGCACATGGGCGGAGGACGATTCCGGTGATGTGACGGCGGGCGGAACCGTCACCTTCGGCGCGGGCGATGGCGTTATCCTGACGGAAGGAACGGCGGTATCAACGCCCGCCAACACCGGCGCACTTTATACGAAGGACACCGGCGGTCAGCCGGAATTGTTCTATCGCGAGGAAAGTGACGGCGACGAGGTACAGCTTACGTCCGGCGGTGCGGTGAACGTGAACGCGGGGATCACCCTCGCAACGGCGCAGACGACGACATCGGGAACCGCCTTTGATTTCACCGGCATTCCCGCAGGCGTCAACGACATCATCGTCATGTTCGATCAGGTTAGCCTGTCGGGGACCGACAACTTCCTTGTCCAGATCGGCGATTCAGGCGGCATCGAAACGTCTTCGTATCTTTCGCGGTCGGGACAGGTTGCCGGGACAACCCAGGTAGGGTCGGGAAGCGGCTTCATTATTCGCCGGGCGGCGGCGACGGACACCACGACCGGCTGGATGCGCCTTACGCGCATGACAGGCAACAAGTGGGTGTCCGGTCACACCACGACGCAGGACACGGGAACGAACGACTGTCACAACGGCGGCGGCGTCAAGGAGCTATCCGCAGAACTGACACAGGTCCGTATCACCCGAACCGGCACCGACACCTTCGACGCCGGGTCGGTCGCCATCGCTTACTTATCTTAGGAGTGAACCGTGAAAAAGCATGTTGCCATTGTGTCAACCACGCCGGGTCGGAGGGTCGCCAAGTATCATGATTTTGATGCTTATGCCGACGCCGAGGCGCACGTTCGGGAGTTCGGCGGATTTGTGGTGAGCGCCGCGCCGAGCGATCAGCCGCTAGACTGGCTGGTTTCCGGCGAGACGGTGATCGTCAGTCCAGTCGAGCCAACGCCCCGCGAAAAGATCGTTACCCTCGAAGCCGAAATCACGCCGCGCCGCCTGCGCGAGGCTGTGCTGACGGATGCGGGCCGCAAGTGGCTTGATCGTAAGGAAGCGGAAATCGACGCCGAACGGGGGAAGATCGCATGATTCTGTCGGGGACGCCATTTGGCGACTTAACGAGCCTGGGGGGTCTTGCAGCCGCCTTCAATGGAGATTTGACACAGAACAACCCGGACTTTGGGGCCTACAAGTCAAGCCCGTCGGGGTATGTCGGGTTAGCTCTCGGGACACCGGCAGCAATCACGAGCGCCAAGGTGTATGGGTGGGATGATCGCGGTCTGATCGACGACGGCACTAGTGGCACGGTCTACATTTACGGCAAGAACGGCGCACCCGCGAGCGCAACGGACGGCACGCTACTGGCGCAGCAGGCGTTCACGGAGCCGTCGCCCATCGCTCACGGCGGGTCGGTCGATCTGACCGTCACCGATCCGACTGAATACAGTCACGTATGGGCCTACATCACGGGAAACGGCGGCGGCATTTCCATTGCCGAGGTCGTATTTGAAGCCGCAGCGGGCGGAGGAACCACACCGCCTCCGAGCGGGGACCGGCCCCTCGCCATTTTCCTGGGGTCCGGCCAGTCCAATATGTACGGCAATGCCGATGTCCCGGCGCAGACGGTTTACGGCAACCGAGACCGGCTCAAGATGTTCGCGCTGGATGGCACGATCAAGCCTGCTGCCGATCCGCTAATGGACGCAACGGGGTCTTTGTGGCCCACGTTCAACGTCGGCGTGCCGCAGCTCGGCCCGCTGATGCCGTTCGGCAACCACATCGTATCGTCCTTCAAAAACTTCGATGTGTTGTTGGTCAATTCCTCCAAGGGTTCAACGGCCATTGAGGAATGGGACAAGCCGGGCGCACTCTATGACGCCATGATTGACCGCGCCTCGACCGCTCTGTCAGCGGCCCCCTACGGCAGCTTCATTGCCGGGTTTGTGTGGCAGCAAGCGGAAAGCAATTGTTACTCGGAGACCACCGCCTTGGCGTGGCCCTCGCAATTCTCGGCGCTGATCTCCAATGTTCGCGGCGATCTGTCGTTGCCGAACCTGCCCGTCGTCATGATCGGACTTGGCCCCGCTCCGGGCGGATCGTTGGTTGCGTGGCCGATGCTTCGCGCTGTGCAGCGGTTCATGTCGCTGCCGGGGACGTGCGTTTACGTCTACACGGCGGACTTGCCGAACGCTCCAACGGATGCGGATTGGCACACGACCGCCTCTGTTCTGACAATCGGGGAACGGGCGGCAGACGCGATGCGACCGATGCTGCCGCAGATAGCATAACGCAGCGAGGAAAGCATGGAATACGAAGGTCCCAACAGGCGGCATGAACCGTCGAACGCAGACATCTACCACGTTCTAGGCCAGCTTCAAGAGGGCGTGAAGCAGATGCACAAGAAACAGGACACAACCAACGGGCGTGTGTTAGCATCCGAGCAGCGACTTAACGCCGTTGAGAGACGGCAATCATGGTTCATGGGCGGCATTGCCGCCATCGGTGCCGGGGTTGGATTCATTACAGCATTCTTGAAACTGGATTGATTGGACGCATCATGTTCCGCGCAGTGCTTATCGCCGCCTTATGGGCGGTTTTTTCATGGCCCGCACTTGCCGGACCAAATGGTTTCGAAGTCGGAGAGGAAGCGGGGTTCGGTTACGCCTGCACCTACAACGCGGCGGAGACGATTGCAGACGCAGCGGCCCAGCACAGCACGACGCTTGCGAAACAGCGCCACACCTTGGCGGCGGAGCATGGGCTATGCCAGTCGATCCCCGGCGCTATGGGGAAGATTGTCGGCGTCGAGAACATGACCGACGTTGACGGCGTGGAAATCCAGCTATTGAAGATCACCTTTGCGGGACTAGAGGGCCGCGAATACGGCCTAGTCGTTACCCGCAAGGCCGCTATCGAGTTCTGGGAACGCAGCCAGGGCGAGGCGACGTAATGTTAAGCCTCATCGGGTCGTTGCTGGGTTTCGGTACGTCTTTCCTTCCCAAGATTCTTGGGTACTTCGAGGAAAAGCGCGATCAGGCCCACGAGCTTGCCATGATGGACAAGCAGCTTGAGCAGCAAATCCAAATTGGTCGTCAGAAAATCGAGATGATCAACGTGGACGCCGACATTCGGGAAACCGAAGCACTTCACAAAGAGCATGCTTCGATCACCCGCAAGTCATCGCAGTGGGTTGTGAACCTGTCGGCCACCGTTCGCCCAGTCATGACCTATCTGCTGTTCGTCGAGTTCATGGTGCTGACCTACTTGCTGGCATGGGGCTACATCGATAATGGCATGTACTCGCTGATCTGGTCGAATGAGATTCAGGCGGTCTGGTCCGCAGTCGTAAGTTTTTGGTTCGGCCAGAGAACATTCAATCGCCGATGAAAACAAACGACGATGGCTTGGACATCATCAAGTCATTCGAGGGATTTTCCGCCGAACCATACATCTGCCCGGCAGGCGTCCCGACCATTGGCTATGGCTCTACTTGGGCCGCTGATGGCGATCCTGTCACAATGGATCACCCCGCCATCACAGAGGCCGAGGCCGAGCGGCTACTCCGCCAAGAGGTGCGCCGCACTGAGAGAGCAGTTGACCGCCTTATCGCGGCGGAACTGACAGAAAACATGTTCTCCGCGCTGGTCTCATTTACGTACAACGTCGGCAGCGGGAACCTTCAGCGATCGACCATGCGAATGAAGCTTAACCGTGGCGACTACGAAGCCGCTGCGGATGAGTTCCCGAAATGGCGTCGTGCAGGCGGGCGCATCCTCAAGGGGCTTGTGCGCCGCCGTGCCGAAGAACGCGCCCTGTTCCTCGCTTAACTGACCTGGGAGTCAGCACATGGCCTTCATTCTCGATCCTGAGTTCGAGAAGTACGCCACGCCCAAGCAATGGGAGAAACTCAAGGCTTGGGAGCAACACGGCAGCACACGGCCAGCGGCAGACGCTGTAGGGTGTCACCACGCCGCGATCAACCAGGCATGGGCGGCGGTCAAGAAGAAAGCAGCCATGTACGGCTTCGCCCCGGAGCACGGCTGGCAGCACGAAACCCCGCCCGGCTACGTCGTCAAGGGTGTGTCCACTCTCCGCGATATGCAGACCGGCGAGGCCCGGCTGCAATGGGAGAAGACGGAGCGGGAGCGTGAGGGCCTCAAGGAGTCTGTGCAGGCTCTTGTGGGCGAGTTCTGCGATGATCTCCCGACCGTCAAACCCCGGAAGTCATGCCCGAAGTCCGACAACGACGAATTGATGTCTGTCATTCCTATGGGGGACCCCCATTTCGGGATGTATTCATGGGCGGAGGAGGCTGGGGAAGATTTCGACTTGGCCATTGCCAGGCGGGATATGTGCTCCGCCGTCAACTACCTCGTCAACCAATCCCCCACATCGAAGCGGTGCGTCATTATCAATCTTGGCGACTTCTTCCACGTCGATAATTTGAAGAACATGACGGCGCAGTCGGGCAATGTTCTGGATGTAGACTCCCGCCTCCCCCTTATGATCCGAGTTGGGCTGTCCGCGCTACGGCAAGCCATAGAGACGGCACTTGATCGCCACGAGATCGTGGAAATCATCAATGTGATTGGCAACCATGACGGTGTTTTAGCGATGGCGCTGTCTATCATGCTCGCCAACATTTACGAGCGCGAACCCCGGATTGTCGTTCACGACCAGCCAACCCCAAGACATTACATCGAGCACGGCAAGGTTTTGATCGGGACGACCCATGGAGACCGCACCAAGGACCGTGATCTCCCCGGCATTATGGCGACGGAGAGAGCGGAGGAATGGGGCCGAACGAAATTCCGGTACTTCTACCGAGGTCACCACCATCACGATACCATGGAAATGTTTAACGGCTGCGTCGTGGAGCAGTTTTCCACCCTCGCGCCTAATGACGCATGGCATAACGCCGGGGGGTATCTTACGGGGCGTAACATGAAGCTCATCGTTCATCACCGCCAGTATGGAGAGGTCGCCAGGTCGGTCTGTTCCATTGATATGGCAAGAGACGATGTGGTATAAATACACATGAATTCAAAGCCCTGCACCAAATGCGGCGTTATTAAGTCGCTAGAAGAATATTCCCCGGACAAAAGGGCAAAAGATGGGAAGCAGGGGCGTTGTCGAGAGTGTTCAAGGATCGCCAATAATCAGCGCTATCATGCGGATGTCGAGATGTCACGTGGTCAGCGCCGCGCCTATTACAGTGAAAACAAGAGAAATGTGCTGGCGAACAACGCCAAGAGCAGAAAAAAGAATAGATGCAAGGTGTTGGCTGGCAAAAAGGAATATTACGAGCGCGTTAAATCCGATCCAGAGTGGCAAAAAACAGAGAAAGACAGGCGGGAAAAAAACAAGGCAAAGAAACGTGAATATGATCGCGCCTACGCCGCCGAAAACTCAGCCCGGAAGGTTGAGGCCGCGAAGAATTGGCGGGACCGGAACCCAGAAAGGCGAGCGGTTATTGTGCAAAAGTACGATGCCCGCCGCAGGAACTGGAAGGCGGACTGTGATCAAGTCGCTGATATAGCGAAATGGCGGGAAGATGCGGACAAAGCATGTCACTGGTGTGGCGTTGATTGTTCTGCTGATTTTCATGTGGACCACGTAATCCCGTTGTCCAAAGGAGGAAGCCACACTCTAGACAATCTGGTTATATCGTGCCCGACGTGCAATCTGAGGAAGGGGGCCAAAGACCCCGAACAGTTTAAGGCTGAGATGGTGCAGTGAAACCCACCCACCGCTACAAGGTCGTTGATGACGAACTCCGCATATACGAGGGCAGCCGGGCCGTGTTCAAGGGGACCATTACCGA
>Ga0075461_10000167_pt1 | contig 16956 bp, 20 predicted proteins | sample DEB08_DNA_6_FD_74788 | JGI IMG/M metagenome (GOLD analysis project Ga0075461, IMG submission 74788) | Aqueous microbial communities from the Delaware River and Bay under freshwater to marine salinity gradient to study organic matter... | ecosystem: Environmental > Aquatic > Marine > Coastal ...
CCAGGACATACAATTACACTAATTGTTTCAGGATCAGGCACGGTGTCAGGTTCAACATCATCCGCTGGTAATGCCTACGTATTTGCGGGTGGCAACACCACGCTGACAACCAGTTCAATTATTTCAATACTGTTTGATGGTGTAAAATATTACGCATCAGTGGCAACAGATTTCCAATAGGAGGATAGACTATGCCATTAGGCGCGGCAAGATTAACACTATTAGCAAGGTCCTCAGTGGCAGTGGTGGCTGAAGTCATTCGCAAGAAGGTGGGCGTAAGTGCAAACGGTAACGCACAGGTAGACACCGCACAATACCAGTTTGGTGGTGCAAGTGCATACTTTGATGGCACTGGTGATTATCTATTAACAGGCAGTGCAATTTCTCTGAATGGCACTGGAGATTTTACGGTAGAATGTTGGTTTAGGACTGACGATGCATCAACATCAGCAAGTATAATTGATTTTAGGGCATCAGGTTCAACCAATCCAGCACCAATCATTTATTTTTCAAGTGCCAATGTCCGTTGGTTTGCCGCAGGTTCAGATAGAATAGTAAGTGGAACAGGTGGCACGGCACAAACTACAATTTCAACAAATACCTGGTATCATCTGGCGGTGGTAAGAAGTTCAGGTTCTACCAAGATGTATATTGATGGAACCAATGTTGGTGTAACCTATACTGACTCTAACAATTATCCAAGCAATATCGCAACCATTGGTGAAAACTATGTCTTAAGTGCTCCTTATGGCGGACACATTGAAGAATTTAGAGTTTCAAACACCGCAAGATACACTTCAGGATTCACACCCAGCACCACACCCTTTGTTAATGATGACAATACAAAATTATTACTACATTGCGATGGCACTGATGGTAGCACATACTTTGATGACGACAATGGAGTTGGTAGAAGTGCGGTTGGCGTTGTTGGTAATGGTAGTATAGCAATTGATACTGCACAAAGTTATTTTGGTGGCAGTTCCGTTTTATCAACAGGCAGTGCTGACAGCCTACTTTTTGATGGCAGCCTAATTCCACTATCAGGTGATTTCACAATTGAAAGTTGGGTAAGATTCACGGGCACGGCATCAAGAAAGATGCTCTACAGCCAATACACCACTGGCACAGGTAGAACTACAATGGAAATTGATGGTGATGAAAAAGCACAATTCTTTTGTGCAAGCCAGGGTTCATTTAGTGAAGCAGACAGAATTACTTCAGATAGTGCCCTTAGTGTTGATACCTGGTATCACATAGCAGTGGTTAGGGATGGCAGCAATTTTACTATGTATATTGATGGTGTTGCACAGGCAGACACAATTACACATTCAGTAAATGTCCAGGATCAGGATTTTGAAATATTTGGTGATGACCTTGGCACACACACGGATGATGTTTGGCAGGATGAATTTAGAATTTCAGACACTGCAAGATACACTTCAGGTTTTACACCTAGCACAACACCTTTCGTAAATGATAGCAACACACTCCTATTATTGCATATGAATGGAACGGATGGTTCAACCCTGTTCCTTGATGACAATGGCGCAACTAGAAGCAGAGTTGGTGTAACAGCAGTCAATCAAGCACAGATAGATACCGCACAATACCAGTTTGGTGGTGCAAGTGCCCTATTTGATGGTGCCAGTGATTATCTAGTAACGGGTGCGCCAGTGATACCTTCAACGGGTGATTTTACCATTGAATTTTGGGTTAGGATGACTGACTTGGATACTGCCTACTTTGGCGGACAATTTACGGGTGGCAGTGCGGGCAGATTCAATATGGCATACAATAATTCAACTGACAAATTCCAAGTATTTTGGAATACTGGAGGCGATGTTACAACAACGACATCAACTGGCTACAGCACAAACACCTGGTATCACTTTGCAATTTCACGAGATGGCGACAATCTACGCCTATTCATAGATGGTGCCCTTGAAGCAACAACCACAGGCATCAGTGGTGCAACTATGCACCAGGATGAATTTTGGATTGGCGGATTGAACGGACAGGCTTTTTGGACCAGTGGTAACATAGATGAATTCCGCATAAGCAATAACGCAAGATATACTGCGGCATTCACACCAGAGACAACACCATTCCAGAACGATGCGAATACACTATTGTTACTGCATATGGATGGCACTGACGGTGACACGGATTTTGTTGATGACAACGGCAAGGAGAGTGCATAATGGCTTGGCCCTCAGGAACAAAAGCATCCACTAATAATGTGGATCAAGGATCAGATAAAATTAGTCTTGCACGAGCGGACATAAAACAGAACATTGACAATGTAAATTCTATCATAGACGAATTTAATATCGCATCACCTTCAGATGGGGATGTTTTACAGTATAGTTCAAGTTCAGGCAAATGGGAACAGACTGCTTCTACAAGTGTAGGAACCGCAGAAGCAATTTGGGCTATTGCTGATACATATAGTGCCAGTGTGACCCAGGAAAAATACACTGGCGATATTGATATACATTACAACAGAGGTTTAAGTTTTACTAAAACAGTTGATGGCACAAACACAACCTACATAACTGTTCCAGCAGGCACTTATGTATTTGAGGTTATTACAAATAGAAGTAGAGCCAGCGGTGCTAATCCAACGTTCTTTCTTAAGAATACGGATAGTTCATCACCATCTACATATGATGAAACTAATCTTATCTTTGGAGCAGAGGGAACTTATTTTCAAACCAATCTTGTAACACTTGCTTCAACAACCAATCTCTATATCTATTATACTATAGGCAGCACAAATGCTTTGACAAATGTAAGCAATTGGTTGTATAGAATACAGAAAATAGCATAACACAATTCCCAAGGCACACACAATAAATACACTTGTTATAACAAACGCAAAAAAACCTTATAAGGAGAAATAATATTATGTCAGCGGCATCAAATTATACTGAAGACAGAACATTGGACTTTTGGTTAAAAGCCAATTCACAGTCTTCAACTGCTCCCGCAACAGTTTATGTGGGACTATTTACATCAGACGATTCAACTGGTGGAACATCAGACAACCTAGAAGCAGGAACATTAACAAACGAAGTATCAACTTCAGGAACTGCATACGTAAGACAAGCAGTAACATTTGGAACTATTTCAAATGGATCTGTATCTAATTCAGGAAACATCACATTCCCAACAGCAACGTCTAACTGGGGCACAATCACACACGTGGCTGTAATGGACACTGATTCAACTTCAGATTCAGCAGGTGCAGGCAATGTGCTGTTCTATGGTGCATTGGATACGGCGAGAGAAATCCTAACAGACGATACTTTCCAAATCACAACAGGTAACCTAACAGTTACATTGGCGTAAGTCACTGTAGGGGAGAACCCAAGTGGCTGGCAGTGAATTTGTAAGTGGAATTTATGTTGCCAGTGATTATGTAGATGATACATACACCGCTGGCACATACGTAGATCCTGGTTATGTAACAGGCATAGTTTCAGGCACAGCCACCCTTACCTCACAATTCTCAGTTACAGCAATAGGTGAAGAATTACCTGAAGAGGGTATTTCAACACAGCCCGTTACCGCAACCCTATCAGCGGATGGTGTTAGAACCAGGGACGGTTCATCCACCATTGACAGTGCCCTACAATTCACGATTAGTGCAAACGCAACCAAACGTCCTATTGCGGACATAACCGCAAACTTTACACAGACATCACAGGCTGAAAGAACTAGAAATTCCAGTGCGGACTTATACACCAATCCAGATGCTTGGGAAAATATGGGCACCTGGGATCGTCCAAACCAAGAGCATTGGCAAACGCTATGGGCTGAAGGTGATTTGGTTGTTGCGGGCCAGGCAACACTTTCAAGCCAATCAACATTTAGTGTTATTGGTGACAGAAGAAAACAGATATTTGATTTTGTTATGCCTTCAGTCTCAACGCAGACTGTGGATGCCATTAGAACAAGAAACATCATCAAGACTGTTTCTGCAAGTGCAACACTATCAGCGGATGGTGTAAGGCGCAAGATTGGTTCAGTCACAATGGCAAATGCTCTCAACTTTGTTGTTGAAGCATTTAGAACGAGAAGCACTGCCAAACTGATTGCCTCATTGGGAACAATGACTGTTAGTGGTGAAAGAACAAGACAGGGCACAACACTAGAAGCAAGTTTAGGCACAATGACTGTGGCAGGTAGAAAAGATTCTACACCACAGAATATAGAATTTACAAGCCAAGCAACACTGTCAGCGGATGCTGATAGAACTAGAAATGGTGCAACGCTAACGGCATCATTTGGCACGCTATCTGCGGATGGTGTAAGGGTAATTGAATTCCGTGAAGTCATAATGAATGTTACGGCAACGGTAAGTGTTGCTGGTAGAAAGGATTCAGAAGGCACGGTTCTTAATGCTTCAAGTGGCACCATGTCAATAGATGCATTTAGAACAAGAAACAGAACTATAACGCTAACACCAACATTTACGGTAAGGGCAAATTCAACGCTGGTAACAGGTAATGCAGAATTACCAGCAATATCTACAGTAAGTGCAAGTGCAAATCTAAATCGTGCAGGAAGCATAACCGCATCAAGCCTATTTGCAATAACCAAGGCAACTGGTGTTATACTAACCAATGGTAAGGCATCATTAAGTGCATTTAACACGGTATTATCAGCACTTACGATATACAAGATTGATCCTTACAGAGTCTATACTGTTAAAACAGAAGACAGAACTCTCATAATTGAAGCAGAATCCCGCAAAAAATTAGTAAAATCAGAAAATCGTGTAAATACTATTCAAGAAGAGACGAGAATCTCTTCTGTTAAGAGTGAAACGAGACAATTAGAAATCCAGAACCTGACACTGACTGACGTGGCAGGGACACCACTGGACACAAGGAAATAAATATGCCAAATTTAACAGGATTCCAGGAAGACAGAGTAGGTGCTTACATTGAAAAAGACCCTTATGCTGTCTTGGACTATTCATTGGATTGGACCAACTGGATGCCCAGTGGTGATACAATTACTTCCATATCCGTTACGGCGGACTCAGGCATAACAATAGACTCATCAACAAACACGGATTACATAGCAACGGCATACATCTCAGGCGGCACGGCAGGCACTATCTATAACATAGAATTTAAGATTGTAACAACCAATGGATTACAGGATTCTAGAAATTTTAGAATCAAGGTAATAGAGAGACAAGCCTAATGAGTGAAGAACAGAACACACAAAAGAAAAAATACAGAACTATAGACAGAGACCTAGTCTATAAGTTAGCCTGTATTCAATGCACACCAGAAGAAATAGCAGAAGTGGTAGGCTGTTCTCCTGCGGCACTTAAGAAAAGATTCAAAGCACTGCTTGAAAAAGGAAAAGAAACTGGCAAGCAAAGCCTAAGGCGTGCTATGTGGGAAAAGGCAATCAATGGTGATACCCGTGTGCAAATCTTTTTATCCAAACAGTATTTGGGTATGAAGGATTCACCAGAGGATTCACAGAATACACAGCCTCTTCCTTGGGAGGACTAATATGCAATTAGATAATCAACAGAAATCATTTGTAATGCCATATGGTATAGCACTTAGAAAAAATCTATATGATAATCTATCAGGCATAGACAAATTTGGTTATCTACCAACAGCAACCACAGCCTACAAGACAGTATGGGATGGAGATAATATCTATTCATATCCTTCAAGTGCTCTTAATATGCAAGTGGTAAGTGATGAAAGTGCAGACAATGGTATAACAATTTTCATACAGGGACTTGATGCTGATTATAATGAGATTACGGAAACAGTAACCTTGGATGATACTGATAGTGCAGGTGCAGTCCAAACAACACAACAATTCCTAAGAGTTTTTAGAGCATACAATTCATCAAACACTGATTTGATAGGTGATGTTACAATTTCAAATGGTGGCACAACCTATGCAAAGATATTCGCAACCAGCCAACAGACACTGATGGCAGTTTATACCATACCTGCTGGCAAGCGTGGTTATCTTATGTCAGGCAACATAAGTGTTGAAAAGAATCAACCCGTTGTTGCACAACTAATGATTAGACCGTTTGGTGGTGTGTTAAGAAGTGCTGGTGTTGTATCAACATTTGGTGTTCCATTCCAACGCAAGTGGGAATTTCCACCACAACTGGATGAAAAAACAGATATTGAAATTCGTGCCAAGGCAGGAGCAACAACTTCAATTGCCGCAGGATTTGAAATCATTATGGAGGACAGATAGTGCCATTATCAGATCCACAGAAAACAATTTGTGAAAGTGATAGCCGTTTCCGTGTTGCGGTAACAGGACGTCGCTTTGGCAAGACACACGTGGCTATGAGAGAATTGGCAAGATTTGCAAGTGTTCCAAACAGCCAGGTATGGTATGTGGCACCAAGTTACAGAATGGCAAAGGGCATAGTTTGGGATCAACTAAAGGGCAAACTAAAGGACCTGCGTTGGATAGAAGCATCCAATGAAGCAGAACTAAAATTAAGATTAAAGAATGGAAGCGTAATACACCTTAAGGGTGCGGATAATCCAGACAGCCTTAGAGGCGTTGGATTGAATTTTATAGTTATGGATGAATTTCAGGACATAGATCCTAGGGTTTGGACGGAGGTATGTCGTCCCACACTATCTGACAAAGGGGGACACGCTCTATTCACAGGAACGCCACGCGGAGTAGGATCTTTTAGCCACGAGATGTATTCCATGGCTCTAACGACTGAAGGGTGGGAAGCGTGGAGTTACACAACACTGGATGGTGGCAATGTTCCACAGAATGAGATTGAGGATGCAAGGCGTGATATGGATGAAAAAACATTTCAACAGGAATACCTTGCAACATTCAACACATACAGTGGTATGGTTTATTACAATTTTGATAGAGAACAACATCTTAAATCATATCCTAATCCAGACGTTAATGAAATATACATAGGACAGGATTTTAATGTGGGCGCCTTAGCCAGTGCCATAGCAATCATTGAGAATGGCAGTGTCTATTTCATTGATGAACTGTTATTGGATAGTTCAAGCACTGAGGATACCTGTGATGAACTAAAACGCAGATATCCAAATTCAAAAATTAACATCTATCCAGATCCAGCAGGACGCCAAAGGCGTTCAAGTGCAGGAGGCAAGACGGACATTTCAATCCTACAGAATGCAGGATTCAATGTGCAGGCTAGAAACAGCCACACTCCAGTTCGTGATAGGGTAAATGCAGTAAATAGTAAATTAAAGAACGCAAGGGGAGATATACAACTGTATATTGATCCCAAGTGTAAGAACATTATTAACAGTTTGGAAAAAATGGTTTATAAACCAGGAACAAACGTCATAGACAAGGACGGAAAACTGGATCATATGGCTGACGCAGTAGGTTATCTCATTGATTTCTTATATCCAGTTCGCACTGAATATGCACCACAGGAACCACAAAGATGGGCATTCTCAGGTAACAATCAAACAGCAAGGAGATGGAACTAGATGCCCGTTATTAGAGACAGAGTATTAAAGGGTGATTCCAAGTTAGCCGTTGATTTCATAGTGGAGGCACATCCGTCTTACAAACACTATCTTAATCGTTGGATTTTCTTGGGAGACTCTTACAACGGTGGTTACGAATATTTCTTAGGAAAATATTTGGAGCCATATTATTATGAATCAAGAGATGATTATGAAAAACGCCTAAGAATGCTTGGGTTAGATAATCACGTAAAATCAATCATTGGTATATACAATTCATTCTTGTTCCGCAGAGATCCAAAGAGACTATTTGGATCAATTGAAAACGATCCTGGGTTAGAGCCTTTCCTTGCAGACGCTGACTTGGATGGTAGAAGTTTTCATCAGTTTGTAAGAGAAATGAGTGCCATGGCAATGGTGTATGGTAATGTTTGGGTAATTGTGGATAAACCAAACGCACAGACACTAACCAGAGCGGATGAATTACAGCAGGGCATTCGTCCTTATGTTAGTATGTTCTCACCAGACAATGTGTTGGATTGGGAATACTCAAGACAGCCAAATGGATTATACACTCTTTCATACCTAAAGGTTAAGGAAGAAGTGGTAAATGACAAGCAGTATGTTAGAGAATACACACCAGAAGAAATCAATGTTTATGTAATTGATGGTAGCAATCAAACAGGCGAGTTGGCAATGACTATGCCAAACGAACTTGGCAGAATACCAGCGGTATGTGTGTATGCACAGAGAAGCCAAACAAGAGGCATTGGTATTTCACCAGCAGGCGATTGGGCAGACATACAGAAAGAACTGTATGAGATGTCCTCAGAAATTGAACAGATTATTAGGCTAACAAATCATCCTTCATTGGTTAAGACAGTTGATACAGAAGCAACGGCAGGCGCGGGAAGCATAGTTCAATTACCACAGGGATTGGATCCAGGCTTGAAACCTTACCTATTGCAACCAGATGGTGCTTCAATTGAGGCAGTGTTAAGTGCAATTGAAAAGAAAGTTGAATCCATTGATAGAATGGCTTCACTTGGAGGCATACGCTCCGTTGAGAGTCGTAGATTGTCAGGAGTGGGATTACAGACAGAATTCCAAATGCTAAATGCAAGGCTGGCAGATTTTGCAATGAATCTAGAACACGCAGAAGAACAAATTTGGAGACTATGGGCACAGTATCAAGGCGCAGTATGGGATGGTGAAGTTACATATCCACGCTCATTCTCAATACAGGACAAGGTTAATGATGTGCAGATGCTTAAGATGGCTAAGGAAACTGCACCAGAAGACAAGATGATTACTGACAAGATTGACAAGATGTTGTTGGAAACAATCACTGAAATGCCATACGAGGATGTCAAGGAATGGTATGCTGAATGGAAGGCAGAGAACAAGCCTGACAAGAATCTACTAACACACGCACCTATCACCAATGTTAATGATATGGTGATGCATATGCGTGAAATGTTGGAAGCAGGTTACACTGATGAAGAGATACTTGCAACACATCCAGAATTAGCACAACTTTTTAACTCTGGGAGCGGAACGGAGCAGTAGATGGGTCAGTTTATACCTGACAGAGACTTTGTAAATGAAGAAGAAACTGAGAAACAGATCAGAGAAATCTTTGAAAGTTACAAGGAGAACATTTGGCGTTTTGAAGTCAAGGACTCCAAGGCAGCAGGTGTTAGGGCAAGAAACAATCTACTAGAACTTGCCAAACTATGCAAGGTGCGTAGAAAAGAAATCCTAGAACGAAAAAAGGAAATAGTTCCTTTTCGCTGGGAAGACTAAAAGGAGAGCGATATGCCAGGTATGAGAGGCGGAAGAAAAAAGAAGAAGGACAAGAAAAAGACTTCTTCACGCGGTGGAAGACGCCGTAAATAAATGAATTTGTGCCCAAAGGCATAAATAATAGAACATACTGCCATTAGAGGGCAGGTGGTAGAACTCAACCAATTATAAAGAGGACAGATAATGGACGCAGAAAACACAGCGGTTAATGATACAGAGACAACTGCATCTCAACCAGAGGTTAAAGAGCAGGTAGCAACACAGGATGCTAGGGATACAAATACACTTACACAGGACGATGTGAATCGCATTGTTGCTGAAAGAGTGGCAAGGGAAAAAGCAAAGTTTGAGAAGAAATACTCAAATGTTGATTTGGACCATTACAACACGTTGGTAGAAGCAGAAGACAAACGCAAACAACAAGAGTTGGAAAAGCGTGGAGAGTATGAGAAACTTTTGAAGGAACAGGCAGAAAAGTTCAATTCAAAAATTCAAACATACGAACAAGAACTTCACTCTATCAAGGTAGATGGCACACTGCTTAATGAAGCAAGTAGCCAAAGAGCAGTAAATCCACAACAGGTGGTTTCACTGTTAAAGGGCAACTTGAAACTGAATGAAGCGGGTGGTGTTGATGTTGTAGATACGAACGGACAGGTAAGATATGATGATAATGGAGAACCATTAAAAGTATCAAACTTGGTAAATGAATTCCTTAGTGCTAATCCGCATTTTGTTTCAGCAGGACCAAATGGTTCTGGAACTGGATCAGGTGTAGGCAAGCAGACTCCTGTGGTAGATAACGATGTTACTAAACTTAATATGGATAACCCAGAACATCGTAAGCAGTATAGAAATATAATGCGAAGCAAAGGGGTTATTCTTTAATTTGCTATCTAAAGGAGAACGATTATGGCAGACGAACTAAAAACAGGCTCAGCGGCTTCAGGTGAAGCCCTTTACGCCAACATTGTTCAATCAGCACTCTTTACACTGAACGAACAATCTATTATCCGTCCTCTCGTAAGAACTTACGATATGACAGGAACACCAGGCTTAACTGCACAGGTTCCAATTTATCCAGCAGTGGCTGCGGCTTCTGTTGCAGATGGAATTGACCTAAGCAACACGGCTTTCGCAACAACTAAGAAAGAAATCACTGCATCAGAAGTTGGTGTAATGGTTGAACTTACTGACCTATTAAACGAGTCAGCAAGTGAAGACGTTGCGGCAGCAGTTGGACGTCAGTTAGGTGCGGCTATGGCTGAGAAACTAGACACTGACCTAGCAGGTTTATTCAGTGGTTTCTCAAGCGTTGTTAATAAGACTTCAGCGGCTGTTACAGTCCAAGACTTATTCAAGGCTGCGGCAACACTTAAGGCAAAGAAAGCGGACCAAAACGGTGCCTTTGCTTGTGTGTTACACCCATATCAAGCATACGACCTAAAGAACCAATTAACTAACGCTGGTTCAACTATGTCACACTCACTAAGTGATGTAGGTAACACAGCATTGTTAAACGGCTTCATTGGAAGAATTGCAGGTATTGACGTGTTTGAATCAACTGTTGTAACAGGCGGTGACTCAGCAGGTGCATACTATGGTGCAGTAATGACACGTGATGCTCTTGGTTTAATGATCAAGCGTTCAATGAGAATTGAAACAGAGCGTAATGCTTCAAAACGTTCATTAGAAATCGTAGGTTCAATGGCTTACGGTGTAAGTGAATTGTTTGATGATTACGGTGTTGCAATCGTATCAGACGCAACAGCAGTTATCTAATTTAGGTTAGATATACACTATTAGAATAGGGCCTTTTGGGCCCTATTCTTTTGAAAAGTCTATGGTTTCCAACCAAACTGCTAAATACAAATACTAAACAAATTAGCGGCTTGGGAAGGACCCAACGGCGTATTATAAAGGACAGTATCCTATGGCGATAACACTAGCAACAATTTCTGATATTCAGGATTACGAGCCAGACATCACTGATTTTGGTATCCCTGACTTCAACGAAGAAATTACAAAAGCACAAGCAGACGTATTTAGAGACCTAAGAATTCGTTGGTGGCCCACTTATGCAATTGGTGCCTATGACATTTCTAGATTAAACGCTGGACGCAATGAGCCAGATGAAGACTTATACACTGCAAGCCAACTGACTAGAGCCTGTTGCTATCAAGCACTGGGTTTCCACATTTATCCTAAACTCGCTAAGTTTGACGTAGAACAAGATTTATTTGAACGCAAGATGGAATTCTATCGCAAGGAATATGATAGAGAACTTGATTTAATTTTGCGTGATGGTGTTGAATACGACGCGGATAGCAGTGGAACAGTTGATGATGCAGAACGAGAACCCACACACTACCTCCGCCTCAAAAGGTAGGAAGGTATGTCAAACAGAGAATCCGCAGTAAAAAACATTATTGAAGTTTTGGAGGATATGAGTCCGCCAAGACCCGTATTTGTGTCAAGAGAGCCATTTGATTTAGACAAGTTGGCAATGACACAATTTCCTGCTCTATTGGTAACAGCAGGCAACGAGACACGCGAAGATAACGCTATGGGTGGTTCCAGAAGAGGAATCATTGAAGTGAATATCAGAGGATTTGTTCGCTCTGATGGTAGAAAAGGTTTCGTTCAAAGCGTGGATGAAAAGCGAAACAACCTAATAGAAAGAATAGAAGAAGCACTTAACACGGATCGCACAAGAGAACTATCGCATCCAACGGCAACAACAACACACGTGACTTCAATTGAAATAGTTGATAGAACACCGCCATTGGGTGAGTTCTTAATGATTGCTGAAGTGCATTATTCATTTACTAAAGGAGCAACATAATGCAATTTACAAAAATTAGCAAGGATGGCGCAATAAGAACTATTGAAAGCCACAAACTAGAAAGATTTCTTGATGCTGGTTGGATACAAGTGCCAGCAGAAGAAAAGAAAGTTACTAAAAGCAAAAGCAGTAAGAATAAAATTACGGCAGATGCCCAAGTGACTTCAAAAGAACCATCTGAAGAAGAAGTGGTAGAAATTGAAGAGGATGAGGATCCAGACTCAATTGACACTCTTACTTTTTCCTATGATGATTTTGAAACTGCCAAAAAGGAGGACTAGACTATGGCAAATTATACAGGCGAAGGTGGAGCAGTAACTATCATTGATACAACTGATAGTGCTGGCGAAACTAACATTGCTGAAGTTCGTTCCTGGACAGTAGAACACACTAAAGACGTGATTGAAGACACTGTTATGGGCGATGCGGCAAGAACATACAAACACGGGTTACACCAATTTACAGGATCAATGGAAGTGGTTTATGAGGATTCTCATAATTCTGCTAAAGCATTCAACCCTGCAAGTGATACGGATTTAAACGTAACATTTTATGCGGCTGAGGCAACTAGCGGATCACCTAAATTCTCAGGTTCAATCCTTGTAACTTCTGTTTCAAGAACAGCATCTTATGATGACTTAGTAACTGCAACAGTATCATTCCAAGGAACTGGCGCACTGACAATTGGAACCGTGTAAGGCTGATGCTGACTTTTAAAGTCACAGGCACGAGACAGGCTATGAGGCATCTTGAAAGAGAAAAAGATGCCCTTCATACCAGAATTGCTCAAGATATATTGGAGGTTGCAAAATCCAAGACTCCAATAGACAAGGGTCAAGCGAGGCGCGGTTGGCGATTAGAAAAGTCATTTAGACAACACAATATCGTCAATCGCGTTCCTCACATTGATGCACTTGAACGAGGGCATTCAAAACAAGCACCTAATGGGATACTTGGACCTACCGTTAGGGAGATAACACGTAGGAGTTATAAATGAGTATATTAGAAAATGTGAAATCACATTACAAAAGCAAACTTTCTGGAGAACTTGAAAAGATTAGTGTTCCAGAATGGAAGACTGACATCTATTACAAAACGGCACATCCGTTTGCAGTAGAGTCAAAAATTATTGAATTGCAACAGGCTGGTAAAACAGTTGAAGCATTGGTAGAAAGCATAATTCTAAAGGCTTTGGATCCATCAGGCAAACCCTTGTTTGGTAAATTTGACAAGGCAACGCTAATGAATGAGGCAGATCCTGCAGTATTGATGCGTATCGCTTCAATCGTAAATGCCACAACTAGTGAATACGAGACTGTTGAAAAAAACTAAGAGAGGACACTGAACTCCAGTTAATTGTAAGGATTGCTAAGGAGTTAGGGAAAAGCATAGAAGAGGTTATGCAATTCAGTGTCCTAGAAATAAACATTTGGGCCGCTTGGTTCAAATTGGAAGCGGAGGCAATAAAACGTGGCAGCGACACAAACAGTCCAAATCGTCGCCGTAGATAAGACGGCAAGAGTATTAGGAAATATCAATAACCGCCTTAAGGGTGTTGGTAAGAGCGTATCTAATCTTGAAAGAGGATTTGGCGGCTTACAATCAAAGATTATAGGCATTGGTGCCGCAATTGGAACGGCGTTTGGGGTTAAGGCAATCCTAAATACTGCCTCTCAGGTTGAACAACTTGGTATTCGCTTCCAATTCCTCTTTGGTTCAGTTGAAGAAGGTAACAAGGCATTCCAAGAAATGCTTGACTTTGCTTCAAAGGTTCCATTTACTCTTGAACAGATACAACAGGGTGCAGGAAGTCTTGCAGTTATTTCAGACAATGCTGAAGAACTTGCCAAGAATTTGCAGATTGTGGGTAATGTGGCTGCCGTTTCAGGACTTGACTTTAGGACTGCTTCAGAACAGATCCAGAGGGCATTTTCAGGTGGTGCGGCAGCGGCAGAAATATTCCGTGAAAGAGGTATCCTTGCACTGTTAGGTTTCCAAGCAGGTGCAAAAGTAACTGCTGATGAAACTGCCAAGCGATTTGAAGAAGTATTTGGTCCAGGTGGTAGATTTGAAAATGCAACACTGGCATTGGCAAATACCTATGAGGGTGTTTTATCAATGGTTCAGGATAAGATATTCAAATTTACACTAGCACTTGGTAACCAGGGTGGATTGTTAGATTTTGCCAAGGGTATATTGGGCACACTTGATGAAATATTAGAAGAACAATTTGGTTCAATAGAAAAATTTGCAGAACAGGCTGGACAGAAAATTATCCAGGTTGTAAAACAATTTGCTCTTGGTGTTGCAAGATTTGGAGATTTGCTAACACCAGTATTCAATCTTGTTGCAACTGGCATGAACAATTTAATTGATTTTGTTCAAGCATTACCACCAATGATTAGAGATTTTGGTATCATTGGTTTCTTCCTACTTGGTCCTAAGTTTAAGGTTATTACAGTTTTATTCGCCGCACTGTTTGATGAAATATTGTGGGGTATTGGTTGGCTTGCAGGCAAGGTGCAGGATCTTGGTAACACACTTGTTAGTTGGTGGAGCGGTATCAAGGAATTCTTTGGTGGTGATCCTGTTGATTTCAAATTTACATTTGCTGGTAGCAGTCCTGAAGAATTTTCAAAAAACGTAAAATCTAAATTTGGTGAAATAACTGGTGCAATGGAAGGCTCAACTGAAGAGATGGGCAAACTTGAAATGCTAACCAGCAATTTCTTTGAATCAGTAGATAAGACAATTGAAAAACAAGCCGCAGTTAAGAAAGAAATTGAAGAAGTCATTGCGGCATCAAAAGTAGAAGTATCAGAACAAGAAAAAGTTAAAAACGCAACCGCAGATATAGTAAAAAATATACAGAAACAAAATGATGCCCTTGTTGGACTTACAACTGAGCAGAAGGTATCGCTTGAATATGAAAAATTAAAAGTGGATGAGGCACTGGCAGGACTTAAGGTTGCACAAGAAATTAAAGATGCTGAAAAAGAAAGAATACAGGGTTTAATTCGCCAAAACATTCTACTTAAAGAACAACAAGAACTTGAAAAGGCAATGGGTTCAATTGCCACGCAAACAGGTGGCATATTTGCTGGTGGAGAATTTGATCCAAGAAAGAAACATTTGGAGGATCAACTTGAAACTCTTGAAAAATACAGACAATCAGAAAATGCTGTTGAAGAAAAATATGCAAGGGCAAGAGCAAAAATACTTGCTGATTATGAAAGACAGATTGCAGAAGACAGAAAGCGTGAAGTTGAAGATACTGTTAAACTAATCAAGGATGGAACGGTTCAGGTTGCTGACATTGAGGCACTAAGTGGTAAGCAAAGAGTTCAACTATTAGGTGCGATTGGTAAGGATCTATTAGGAACACTTGGACAGACAAACGAAAAGGCATTTAAACTTGCCAAGGCTGTTGCGATTGCTGAAGCCATCGTTAATGTGGCAAGAGGTATAAGTGCGGCATTGGCTTTACCATTCCCATTCAACCTAGGAGCGGCGGCATTGGTTGCGGCACAGGGTTATGCACAGATTGCCGCAATTAAGAGTTCGCAATACACGGGTCCAAGAGAGAAGGGTGGTCCAGTTGGTGGCGGACAGGCATATTTGGTAGGTGAAAAAGGACCTGAGATGTTCGTTCCAAATGCTGGAGGCACAATAGTTCCAAACAACGAAATGGGACAGGGTCCAGTCACAGTTAATTTTAACATCAATACCGTTGATGCACAGGGTTTTGATGAACTGCTTATTAGACGCAGAGCAACAATTACGGGTATCATCAACAATGCCTTAACCAAACAGGGCAAACAAGGAGTATTATCGTAATGGCATACATAGGAACATTTCCAAGTTCGCCAGGTTTCAACACCGCTAACTTTAGGCAGAACACCATAACAAAAACAGCACAGACACAGAGCGGTAGAACTGTTAGGGCAAGTAATGCCACAACACTATGGACAGGCACCTTGGTATTTCCAACAATGACTGCGGCAGAGTTTCGCCCAGTGCAAGGATTCATTGCACTAACACAGGGCAGACTAAATGAATTTGATATTGTGATTCCAGTGGTAAGCCAAAGCATCAGTGTCAATAGAAGTTTAGTAAGTGGCAGTGTAACGGTGGATGAAGACAGTGCAACGGATCACCAAGTAGGTGATACAAATATTAAGGTGCAAACTCCTCTTAACACTGCAAATGTTTTAAAGGCAGGTGATGTAATTAGATTTGCTAACCATACAAAGGTTTATGTTGTTACAACAGATTGCAATTCAGAAGCAGATGGACAGGCTGTGATTAACATTCAACCAGGACTTGTTGAAGCAGTTACAGATGGTGAAGCAGTCACAACAAACGATGTTCCTTTTAGAATGATACTGGATAATGACATACAGGAATTCAGTTACACCACTGAACAATATACGAATTATGAAATAGACATTAGAGAGGTCCTATGAGCAGATTAAGTAATGTTCAAAATACCTATCTAGCAGGTAATGCCTTACTGCCATTAACCATAATTGAAATTGGTGTGAATGGTGGTAGCACCCTGCGTTATACTGATGGTCCCTTTGACATTACCTATGATGGTAACACCTATGAAGCACAGGGCAACTTTTTAGGCATTTCTGAAACCAACGAAGTTTCAGAATTACAGATTACAAACATATCAATCACGCTGAATGGGTTGGATCTAACCAGTGTTCAAACATTGTGCGTTTCAACACAGATTAACCAACCAGTAACAATTAGAAAAGTATTTCTTGATCCTAATGATTACAGCCTAATTGGAGACAGCACGGGTGA
>Ga0075461_10000173_pt1 | contig 16832 bp, 19 predicted proteins | sample DEB08_DNA_6_FD_74788 | JGI IMG/M metagenome (GOLD analysis project Ga0075461, IMG submission 74788) | Aqueous microbial communities from the Delaware River and Bay under freshwater to marine salinity gradient to study organic matter... | ecosystem: Environmental > Aquatic > Marine > Coastal ...
GGTATTGCGGGTGTCCATTCTGCTGCAGGCAGGCTGTTACCTATCCAGTCATTGGCAAGTTGAACGACCGACCATTGCAAACCGTAGCCAATTAGGATGCCGCTTAATGTAGCGAATAATGTGATGCCTAATAGTTTGCGTAGGTAGCGCCATAGGACTTGTTGCGATGACATGCCCAGCGCTCGAAATATCGCAGCGGCATAAAGCGATTCACTGAGGATGAGTTGTAGTGCCAAAATAATGGCAACACCGCCAACAATGCTTGCGGAAAGTGCGGACAGATTTATGAATTTCTCGCCGCGTTGAATCGCTGTTTGTAATTCTGGGCGACCATCGGTGGGCTCAAGCCAACTGTCATTTTTTTCTAACGCAGGCTTGAGTGTGTTGCGATAGGTATTAAGTTGTTGCGAATTGCCGGCCAGAAGTAGTCGGTATTTCACGCGACTGGCGGGGCCAATCAGTCCGCTATTAACCACATCTTGATGATGCGCAATGACTTTTGGCGCGAGTCGGAAGAAATTCATGCCGACATCCGGTTCGTCAACAATGTAGCCGCTGGGTTTTAGGGTTAATTCACCGAGAGAGATGTCTTGTTGTTGTACTAATGACTCTAACTCTGGCGCGAGAATAACTTGGCCTACGCTGGGTGGCTGTTTGTAAAGCGCATCACCACGCCATTGCAGTTGGCCGTGGAGCGGGTAGTTATCACTGACCCCTTTAACCTGGACAAGTTGGGTATCGTCACCAATAAAAATGACGCTTGGGAACTCTGTTATGAGCGCAGTGCGAAGTCCTTGCTGTTCTGCAAGTTCACGCCATTCGTTAGGGATAGCTTCTGTTCGCTCAAGTACTAGATCAGCGGCAAGCGCGGATGACTTTTCTAACGTCAGACTCTGAGCAACACGGTTGGTGAGGAAACCAACGGTGCTTAGTGCTGTTACCGCAACCAAAAGGGCGGCGAAATACAGTCGCCAATATCGACTCATACGAAACGGCCGTTGACGAGCGTAAGTGTACGATCACATCGTTCAGCTAAAGTCGCATCGTGTGTGATTAATAGCAGCGTTGTGTCATGTTGCTGGCGTAAATCAAACAGCAAATCTTCGATTAAAGCACCGGTTTTATTGTCGAGATTGCCGGTGGGTTCATCTGCGAACAGTACTTTGGGTTGTGTGGCGAAAGCCCGTGCGATGGCAACACGTTGTTGCTCCCCACCTGAGAGTTGATTCGGCTTGTTATCTAGTTTATCGGCAAGACCCACTGAGGCTAATGCTATCTTGGCGGTTTGATCGGGGTTGGCTGCTTTGGCGATCTCTAGAGGTAGGCGCACATTTTCTAGTGCGCTCATGCCAGGGACGAGATGAAATTGCTGAAAGACAAAACCAATGTCTTTTCGACGAAGTGCAGCAAGGTCTTCTTCGTCTAAGCCGTCAAGTGAGTTACCTAATAAGCCAATCGATCCTGCGCTTGGCTGATCAAGCCCAGCAAGTAAACTCAAAAGTGTGGTTTTTCCAGAGCCTGATTCACCCACAATAGCCACAGCTTCACCGTGTTTGACCTGTAAATCGACTCCCTGCAGGATGTCGAGTGTGTCACCGCTGGGTGTGATGAAGTGTTTATCAAGCGATTGAGCAGTTATGGCGAAGTTAGTGCTATTCATTATGTTATTTATGTTCCAAGTGGGCGCAGTGAAAGCCTCTACCTGGTTAGTCGTTGGTGACAGCTTAAGTTCCGCCTATGGTATCGCTGAAGAAGCGGGCTGGGTGGCTTTGCTTAGAAAGCACATGGCTTCTATCGATCCTGACGTCCAAGTCGTTAATGCCAGTATTTCGGGTGACACCACCTTTGGTGGCGTTGAACGCTTGCCGACCTTGATCGATCAGTATGCGCCCTCATTGGTGATTATTGAGCTTGGAGGTAACGATGGCTTGCGCGGTTTTAATTTGAAAAAAACCGAAGAGAATTTGCGCCAGATGGTTCGCTTAGTTTCGCAAAGTGGCGCCAAGGTAGTGTTAGTGGGTATGCAGATTCCGCCGAACTATGGTCCATTTTATAGCCGTCGTTTTGCAGGCCTTTACAAGGAAGTCGCTGATTCTGAAAATGCGGCATTAGTGCCTTTTTTGCTTGAAGGCGTCGCTGAGGATCAATCGTTATTTCTTGAGGATGGCATTCATCCCAATGAAAAAGCACAACCGATCATTCTGCAGAATGTGCTGAATGCACTGAAATAAAAAAGGGCAGTGTTCACTGCCCTTGAGAGATTATTTTTTAGTGGCTTGAAGCAGCACTAAGGTGCCTGCAATACCCGCAATCACGGAGGCGCCAATGATCCCAAGTTTGGCTTGCGTGATCAGTTCTGGGTGACCTAGGTACGCAAGGTCTGCAATAAAGATCGACATGGTGAAGCCAATACCGCCAAGTAATGATGCGCCAGCAATATGTTTCATATTTACACCGGTAGGTAACTTCGCTAATCCCATCTTTACCGCGATGATGGCAGCTCCAGTGATGCCAACGAACTTACCAAACAACAAACCTGCAGCGATACCAACGGTGACAGGGTGGGCTAGGCTGCTCAGAAAATTGTCGAACTGAATGACAACACCCGCATTAAATAGCGCAAAGATTGGCAGGATAATCAAAGCCACCCAAACGTGCATTGAATGCTCTAAGCGCTGTAGCGGCGTTTGTACGCCATGAATGCCAGTCTCAAAGGTTTGTACCACAGCGACCATATTTTCGTTCTTAAGAATACTGTCGCCCTCTTTGTAGGTCTCATCAAAACGATAGAGCAGTTCACGCATTCGGCGTGAAAAGGCGCCTGGCTCAAAACGAGGTTTTGTCGGAATCGTAAAGGCGGTAATGACTCCGGCTAAAGTGGCGTGAACGCCAGATTGAAGCAAAGCTAACCACAACAAAATACCAACAAATAAATAAGGCTGAGGGCGGCGAATGCCGAAGAAGTTCATTGCAACCAATAAGCCAACGATTGCAGCGCCAACAACCAAGTACTGCATTTGCAGATCAGCAGTGTAGAAAATGGCTATAACCAAAACGGCGCCAAGGTCATCCACGATCGCAAGGGCGACTAAGAAGGTGATAAGTGCTTTAGGAACACGGCCAGCAAGTAGTGCAATAACGCCTAGGGCAAAGGCAATGTCTGTTGCCATTGGGATGCCCCAACCGCGAAGGTTGGTTGGATCGTCAACTAAGAAAGCAAAGGTCAATGCGGGGATAGCCATGCCGCCAATCGCTGCAACGATCGGTAATGCTGCTGCTTGTGGATCAGCAAGCTCGCCAACTAAGAATTCGCGTTTAAGTTCTAGGCCAACGACTAAGAAGAAGAGAGTCATCAAGCCATCATTGATCCAATGATGCAGAGTTTTGGTCATGCCGAACTCGCCAATCGCAAAACCACCTTCTATATGCAGCATGTGCTCGTAGTAGGGGCCGAGGGCGGTATTTGCCATGATCAGCGCCACGAGTGCAGCAGCCATCAGAACAAAGCCTGAGGTGGTTTCTTGCTTTACGAATTGCTCAAAAGGCGTGGCGATTTGGTCGAATTGTTCTTCCCAGCGTGCCTTGATGGTGCCTTTTTTATCGTCGTCAAACTTTAGATCAGAGTCGCTCATAGGATTTCTTCATTGTTATTAGTCTATGCGGCAAGTGTGACACACAAAAAAAGCACTTTAGTTATTTGATTGCTCTATCACTTGCATAGACCTTTAGTTATCACAAGGCGCTTTAACAGAGATAAATAATGCTTAAGTTATTGATTTTAGGTATTTGTTTAAATTTCTTTCGATACATAGAGAGCCGTCTATGAAGTTGCTAGAGAGGATTTATTGGTATCGCACCTAGGGCTCTTCCTATTCTTCATGCCAATGGCGAGTTACGAAATTTATTCATCGTCACCACATAGCACAGGAGTTGAAGATGGCCTCAAAAGCATATGATGCAGGCGTAAAAGAATATCGCGACATGTATTGGACCCCGGATTACGTTCCGTTGGATACCGACTTACTTGCGTGTTTTAAGTGTACTGGTCAGCCAGGCGTACCAAAAGAAGAAGTTGCAGCGGCTGTTGCGGCAGAATCATCTACTGGTACATGGTCTACCGTATGGTCAGAACTGTTGACCGATATGGAATTCTATAAGGGTCGTTGTTACCGCATCGAAGATGTGCCAGGTGACAACAACGCTTTCTACGCATTCATCGCATACCCACTAGATCTTTTCGAAGAAGGTTCTGTTGTTAACGTATTGACCTCTTTGGTTGGTAACGTTTTCGGTTTCAAGGCATTGCGTCATTTGCGTCTTGAAGACATTCGCTTCCCAATTGCATTCATTAAGACTTGTGGTGGTCCACCAGCAGGTATTCAGGTTGAGCGTGATCGCTTGAATAAATACGGTCGTCCTTTGCTGGGTTGTACCATCAAGCCTAAGTTGGGCTTGTCAGCTAAAAACTATGGTCGTGCGGTATACGAATGTTTGCGCGGCGGTTTGGACTTGACCAAAGACGACGAAAACATCAACTCGCAGCCATTTATGCGCTGGCGTGATCGTTGGGACTTCGTTGCAGAAGCCATTCATAAAGCAGAAGCTGAAACTGGCGAGCGTAAAGGTCACTACCTGAACGTAACTGCAGCTACACCTGAAGAAATGTATGAGCGTGCTGAGTACGCGAAAGAGTTGGGTATGCCAATCATCATGCACGACTTCTTAACAGGTGGTTTCACTGCTAACACAGGTTTGGCTAACTGGTGTCGTAAGAATGGCATGTTGTTGCACATTCACCGTGCGATGCACGCTGTAATCGACCGTCACCCAGCTCACGGTATTCACTTCCGCGTACTAGCTAAGTGTCTACGTCTATCAGGTGGTGACCAACTTCACACCGGTACCGTTGTAGGTAAGTTGGAAGGTGACCGTCAATCAACACTCGGTTTCGTAGATCAGTTGCGTGAGTCATTCGTTCCTGAAGATCGTTCACGTGGTGTGTTCTTCGATCAAGACTGGGGCTCTATGCCAGGCGTATTCGCAGTAGCGTCTGGTGGTATCCACATTTGGCACATGCCAGCTCTCGTAACCATCTTTGGTGACGATGCATGTTTGCAGTTCGGTGGTGGTACTCAGGGTCACCCATGGGGCAACGCAGCAGGTGCAGCCGCTAACCGTGTTGCATTGGAAGCTTGTGTTAAAGCACGTAACGAAGGTCGTGAGCTTGAGCGTGAAGGTAAGGACATCCTTACTGATGCAGCTAAACACAGTCCAGAACTTGCTATCGCAATGGAAACTTGGAAAGAGATCAAGTTCGAATTCGATACCGTTGATAAGTTGGACGTTAAGTGATCGTTTGTCGATTGTTTAAACGTTAATAGTTAAATAAAGAGGAAAAGATTATGTCTAACGGCCACGAAATTGGTGATTACCAGACAGCTAATACTCTCGAGACTTTCGGCTTTTTGCCAAAGCTTACTCAAGATGAAGTTTACGACCAGATTGAGTACTTGATTGCTCAAGGTTGGACTCCTGCGATTGAGCACGAGCATCCATCTCAGGCGTCAAACCACTACTGGACTATGTGGAAACTGCCTTTCTTCGGTGAGAAGGATCTAAATGCAGTTTCAGCTGAAATCGAAGCTTGCCGTCGTGCTTACCCAGACCACCATGTGCGTCTGATCGGCTACGACAACTACACCCAGAGTCAGGGCGTGTGCTTTGTCGTACACGAAGGTCGTTAATCAACGATTGATTCTGTGTAGTGGCGACCCGTCTGTGAGGTGGGTCAACGAATAATGCATATCGAAAGCAGGTAAGAAAATGGCACAAGGTGCGAATTCAAATTTAAGTGGACGCGAACTTGCATTGGCAAGACGTAAAGCGATGTCGTCTAGCGGTAAAGCCGCTGTAGCTACGGCCTCTGCTCAACGACCTTCGTCAGCTCCTCGAGCTGCAGCTACCCCGCACGCTGCGGCAAGTGGTTCTGCGTCTGCTTCTTCTGCTTCCGGTAGCGTTCGTCAAGCCTCGCTGGCGCGTCGTAAAGCGCTGTCACAAGGTGGTAAATCAGCAATGTCTGGTGAAGGCCGCTCTCGTGCAGCAGCTGATGTTCATAAATCAAAAGCAGCAACGCCTGTTGCCACTTCTGAGCATGCTCATAGTGAAGAGGGTTGCGGTTGTGGCTGTGGTGGTAAGAAGGAAGAGTGCAAAGCACAGATGACTTCAAAGACAGCACGTTCACGCAAGCGTTCTACTCGTCGATCTGCTCAAGCTAATCCTGGTAAAGCGGCATCGTTGGCACGTCGTAAGGCGTTATCGACTCGCGGTAAGGCAGGCATTAGCCAAACAGGCATGAGTGAAGCTCAGACTGCACGTGCGGCAAACCCACAACTATCGGGTCGTGAGTTAGCACAAGCATTGCGTGAGTCACGTAGTAAGCGTGGTTCAGCAGGTCAAAAGAAGTCTGCTCCAACAGGTCGTCGTCGTAAGGCGAATGAAATGACTGATGCAGGCGCTCAAGATGCGACTTGGAAGGTTGGCGCGAGTGAGACCACACATGGTCAAACGGTAACCGGCACGATGGTAGGTCGCGATAAAGATGTAACTGGTGATGAGGCAAGCACTTGCCGCGCAATCACGGGTACCGAATATATGGGTGCTGATGTATTCCGCGAGTTCTGTCAAACAGATCCAGCAAAAGGTGTACGTCGCACGGGTAAGACCACCACAAGTGGTGGCAATAGCGTAACTGGCAATAAGGTTGGTCGCGCAACAAAAGTTACTGGTGATGAGCCAGGCACATGTCAGCGTGTAACTGGTGCTCAGTATGCGAGTGCTGGTCAGATGAAAATGCACTGTGGCACTGATCTCGAAAAATCAGGTCGTCGTACCTTGATGGATGAAACTCGCAAGGGTAAGTCAGTATCGGGTAGCAATCCTGGTCGTTCAGAGCGCGTAACCGGTAATGAATCAGGTTCTAACCGTGCTTTAACAGGTACGCAATACACCAACATAGAAGACGGATCATTAGCGCCATCGAAAGTTGGTAAGAGTAATACCTTACGTGGCGGTAGCGTTACCGGCACGATGGTTGGTCGCCGAGAACGTATGACCGGTGATGAGGCTGGTAGCTGTAAAAATGTTACAGGTGATGACTACATCGGTGAGGAACAGTACTCAGGCTTTTGTTCAGCTAAGCCTGAGCGCACCGATCGTAAAGTTGGCGTAAGCAACACGATGGGTGGTCGCCCAGTGAGTGGCACGATGACCGGTCGTTCAATGCGTGTTACCGGTGATGAGCCAGGTACATGTACCTCGGTGACTGGAACGCCTTACGCATCACGTGAGCAATACGCAACTTATTGTGAAGAGCCTTCTTCGAAAGCAGCTAAAGCGCGTATGGCGCCAAGTGAGCGTCGTATGGGTTCAGTAATGACCGGTATTCAACCAGGTATTGGTGGTGTGATGACAGGTGCTGCTAAGGGTGCATGCGAAACAATCAGCGGCACACCCTATGTAGGTGATGATCAAGCTGCGGCAGCGTGTGGAACACCAGCACCAGCAGCGACTGAAGGTAACTTCAGTATTGAATCTTCACCTGTTCACGCTTCGATTATTCAAGCTGATTCAGATCATGTAACGGGTTCTCGTTACGAGCGCGGCAATATTACCGGTCCATTCGGTATGGCTGATGGCAAGGTGACAGGCACTGAAGACGCCCGATTTGGTGTGAAAACAGCTCGACCAGCTGAGCCAGTTATGGGTGATGAGCCTGTAATGATTCAAGGTCGTGAGAAAGGTCGAATTACTGGCGAAGGTCAGAATGCAGGCTTAAAGATTACAGGTAATGACTGGGGTCGTAATGATCGTGTAACCGGTACTGAAGGTAAGTCATCAACTGTTCGCAATCAAACCATACGTGGACCTGTGCCTATGGGTGCAATGGGTGCGCGTGCAAAAGAGCCTGCTGAGACACCTCAGCCAGTGAGCAAGGTAACCGGTAGTAGCGGTAATACTGAGCAAGGTTCATTAATTACGTATTCAGGTGGTGCACGCGGGTAATTCCGCTTGCAAGAGTTAACGATGTTACGTTCGATTCCATCAAGACAGAACACAGTCAATAGGGCGCCAAGTCGTCGCCCGAGTGCGACTGCATCTGTGTCTCTTCGTCGCGGTAGCGGAGCAGGGGCTATGCATGCCTTAGTTCGTGATCGTGACAACGCGCGCTTGGCGGATTACGAGCAGCAGGTTAAGTCATCATTTGATGAGATTGTTCCTACCCTAAAGCGTATCTCTGCTTTGCAACATGAGTCTGATTTCGTTGCACAAGCACAACGCATTGCACGTGCTGAGCTTGGTTTTGAATTGCCAGCTGACGCGCTCGAAGATGCTTGGGTAGATCAGCTGGATATGCGTCGTTTGTTTGCCTGGGCTGTGTTTGAGACCTATCGCCGTTATTGCGATGACTTCTATTCGCAGAATCCATTGGCTTCAAGTGATGATGATGACTTTGATGCTTTCTTGCAGAGCTGTGGTTTCCACACCTTGGATGTAACACCTTGTGCAGATGGCCGCTTGGCGCATGTGATTCGTTATGTTTTACGTTTGCCACAGTCTGCTGTGCGCCGTAAGTCATATGCAGGTGCGACTTTTGATGTTGAAGACAGCATTCAAAAATGGACCAAAGTTGAAATGCTGCGTCATCGTGAAGCGAAGCCAAATTCAGCTGACGAGCCAACACATTACCTAAAGGTGGTTGCGTATCACTTTAGTTCTGTTGATCCATTGCATCAGGGTTGTGCTGCGCATGGTTCAGATACCGATGTTGCGGCAAAAGCGGGCTTACAGCGTTTGGAAAGTTTCCGCGAAGCTATTGAGTCAAGTTTCTGTTGTGGTGCATCCATCGATTTGTTGTTAATGGGCGTGGATACCGACACGGATGCATTGCGCATTCATGTTCCAGATCAGAACGGCAATATCGATTTAGATCGTTCGATTGACACCTTGTCACTCTACGAAGAAACGGCCGGTGCAAATGCAAGTCAGGCGATTGATGCCATTAACGCGGTGATCACTGAGTGCAATGAAACAGTTCAGTCAGGTATGCAGCAATTTGTAGCACGCCTTATTGAAAACAACTTTTCACAAATTGCTTACGTGAAGCAACAGCACGGTGGTCACTATCCAGATATTGGTCATGCAGAGCGCTTTATCGGTGCTGGTGTTGGTTTCGAGGAAGTTCAGCTTCGCAACCTGATGTACTTCTCGTATCTCGATACGGTTGAAGAGGCTACGGCAGATCTTGATGTCGGCGTAAAGATTTTTAGCGGATTGAATGTGGCACATGGGCTGCCAATTCCATTCGTCATTCGATTCGATTACCACGGCCAAGTGCCAGGTGCTCGAGATCGTGCGCAGCAGCATTGTGCGCGAGTGACTGGTGCGCTAAAGCAACGTTACAAAGATTTAGTAGATCGCGGATTACTGCATGTGATGCAAGTTGCTCGTGATCTTCACAAAGGTGGTGCACTCGATGTGTTTGGTTGTACCGCAGACGCTCAATTGGTAGGGGGTCACTAATGAAAATCTGTCAGGTAATAAGACCATTGGTTTCAACCAATCGTATTGCTGAGATGGAGCACAAGCACCTTCAGGTGGTTAAAGACGGTAGCTCACTTGCAGTAGCTGTTGATGCGGTTGGCGCAAAACCTGAAGACTGGGTGATTTGTGTTGGTAGTTCAGCTGCACGTGAGGCAGCCGGAAGTAAGGGCTACCCAAGTGATCTGACCATTGTCGGCATCATCGACAAATGGCCACCGGAAGGCGAGGCCTGATCCGATGGTTGTTTTGCAGGTTGAAGGATCGTTGACCTGTACCTCACGTGTTGAGGGACTGAAGCATTCGACATTTCGCATTGTGCGAGATGAGGCAGGAAAGCGACAAGTTGCTAGCGACCCAGTAGGGGCAAAGCCAGGTGACTACGTTTTCTTAGCAACCGGAACAGCTGCTCGATTTGGAGTGGGTGATCCAGAGGTTCTAACCGACCTCGCAATTTTAGGAATTATCGACCAGTGGACACCGCTGGAAGAGACAGGGGCGTAAGTCGCTGTTTAGTAATGGTGTCTTTAGACGGAAGTATCACAGGAGATAACGATGGCAAATGATAACTACGGTATTGCACTAGGCATGATCGAGACACGCGGCTTGGTTCCAGCCATCGAGGCTGCCGACGCGATGACTAAGGCTGCAGAGGTGCGCTTGGTTGGACGTGAATTCGTCGGTGGCGGTTATGTGACCGTCCTGGTGAGAGGTGAAACTGGTGCAGTTAATGCAGCAGTACGAGCGGGTGCTGACGCGTGTGAGCGCGTTGGTGATGGATTGGTAGCAGCGCACATCATTGCGCGTCCACACCGGGAAGTTGAACCGGTAATAGCTGCACGTTAATTGGTTAATCGAGAATTCTCGAAGCGACTATTTTTTTGACTAAATTGGAGAATGACAATGTCAAATGATTACGGTATTGCACTGGGTATGATCGAGACCCGTGGTTTGGTTCCAGCAATTGAAGCAGCTGATGCGATGACAAAAGCAGCAGAAGTTCGATTGATTGGTCGTGAGTTTGTAGGCGGCGGTTACGTTACTGTTTTAGTACGTGGCGAAACCGGTGCAGTTAACGCTGCAGTTCGCGCAGGCGCTGATGCATGTGAGCGTGTAGGTGACGGTCTTGTTGCTGCACACATCATCGCACGTCCTCATAAAGAGGTTGAGCCAGTATTGCCAGCAGGTTCTGCTGAGTAATTCTTGCTCTTGAGGATTAATGCGTAAGCACTAATTACTGGGAGCTTCGCACGCAGTATCGCGAAGCTCCCAGTGACCTCAATCAATGTGCCATAACACGACACATAACCGAAGTAACAACGGAGATGGAAGATGGTATCTGATGAATGGAAACTGCGCGGAAAGCCCGAGCGTTTAGAAAGAAAGTATCTTTTTGATAACTACGATCAATTACGCGACTTTCTGGATGATGCTGCGAAGCTGTCTGAAAAAGCAGAGTTTTACCCTGACATGGGTTTTGGTAAAGATTATGTGAATGTCACTATCCACTCGAACGAGGGTGAAGAGACGTTGGCAGAGAATCTCAAAACCTTTGCAGATGATCTCGATAATCTACTCGCTAAAGCGAACTAAACCATGCGTTTGGGTGTAGGTAGCAGTAAAGGTGGTGTTGGAAAAACAACGCTATCCATAAATCTTGCTGCCGCATTATCGAAAAAGGGTCGTGTTGTCATCATTGATGCGGACCCACAGCGCTCCTCGACTCACTGGAAAGAGATCGCTGGTGACTCAACGCCTGTCGAGGTGTGGAGTTTTAATGAGGATGAGGACATTAGTCTCATTCAATCTCAATATGATCACTGTGTGATCGATTGCCCGCCATCAATGGAGGCTGTCGAGACACAACAAGCGATGGAATCTTCGGATTGTTTTGTCATTCCGGTGTTACCGTCTCCATTAGATCTTTGGGCCACGGTTTCAGCAAAGCATTATGTTGATCAAGCAAAAGTGGTGAACCCAAAGCTCAAAACCATTTTGTTGGTTAATCAACTTGAGCCACGTACGCGACTATCGGCACAAGTTCTCGATGCCCTAGAACATTTATCACTAGATTGCTTAGATGTCTCTATTAGGCGCCGTATGGCTTTTCGTCAGATGGTTCTACAAGGGAAAAGTGTCTTTGAAGGCGGAAAGGTCAATAAACCTGCTGCCGATGAAATACAAGCCGTGCTAAGAGCACTAACGGAGAAGTTAAATGGCTAATAAGAAAGAACAAGACAATGCATTATTGGCATCATTGAACACCATCAAAGAGTCGCCAACACAGCCGGCCAGTAAGAAGTCGCCTACAAAAAAAGTTACTAAGAAGGTTGCTAAAAAGGCACCAACAGCAGTAAAGGCCAGTTTGCCCCAGGCAAAACAAGTAACTCGAGACGTTATTCACTCTTTACCTCGTGGAAAAAGAGTTTGGCCTGATTGAAAGATAATTTATAAATGTCTCACGACGCTGATTTAAAGGTTTTACGATGCACACGAGCAACTCCTATACGCCACCGGCGGCGATACCTGAATTTATTATTCGCCATGCCACTTTGCGTCAATTTCAGATTTTTGAGGCCATTGTTCGCTTAGGCAGTTATACCCGAGCAGCAGAAGAGCTTTTCTTAACTCAGCCAACTGTATCCATGCAGACTAAGAAGCTGTCCGATGCGATTGGTATGCCCTTATTCGAACAGGTGGGTCGAAAGGTTAAGCCAACTGAAGCTGGCGAAGTCTTGTATGCCTCGGTGAGAACAATTTTCGATACGCTATCGAATGTCGAGATGGCAGTCTCCGATCTTAAGGGCATTAAACGAGGTCGTATTCGTTTGGGTGTCATAACTACTGCTAAGTATTTTGCCCCTGAGCTTCTTGGGTTGTTCAGTGATCAATACCCTGGTGTTGAGGTTGCACTGAAGGTATCCAATCGTGATCGTATTCTAGAGCGTATCTCTCAAAACGAAGATGATCTTTATATTATTGGCCAGGCTCCGGCGGATGCAACAGACCTTGTGGTGCATCCTTTCTCACCGAACCCATTGGTAGTGATGGCTCCAAAGAATCATCCATTGGTTGGACGAAAAAACATCACGCTTGAAGAGTTGGCTGAACAGCCATTGATTATGCGTGAGCCTGGCTCAGGTATTCGTGACGCGACGTTACGTATGTTTGAAGAGCGAGGATTGCGACCAAATGTACGAATGGAGTTGGGTAGTAACGAGGCAATTAAACACGCCGTCTATGGTGGATTGGGTTTAGCGATATTGTCGTTGCATACTTTGCGACTAGAGGGTCGTGCGGGTCCGATTGAGCTGCTAGATGTTGAGAACTTCCCAATCATGCGCCAGTGGTTCATCGTCTATCCAAAAGGTAAAGAATTATCTTTAGTGGCAAAAGAGTTTTTGGACTTCTCGATTTCACACGAAATTAATATTCGTGAAGAGTTGATGCGAGACTTCCCGGAAGTCTTTGATGATCGCGAAAAAATGGCGAAGCTAAAAGCTGTTAAATAAGCGCTTATCGAATCTTATCGAGCATTCGACGCATCGATAGGTTGTTGTTAAACGCCTTTACTTCATCTAACGCAACCCAGCCAACTTGGTGTGATTCGTCATTGCCAGGTGGTTCAATTTGATCATTCGCTTCAAATAAGTAGCGAATATCATAATGCGCATGTTCCGGCTCATTGGGTCGAGCAGGGATGCGGTGAATATCAATATCAAAGATATCTAAGCTGACTGCTTTGATATCGTTCTCTGAAAGGCCGGTCTCTTCTAGCGCTTCTCGATACGCCACTTCTAATAAATTGTGCTCACCGTCAGCATGACCACCGGGTTGAAACCACCGGTTGAGTTTTTTGTGGTGCATTAACATCACGTGCGTGCGCGCAGGATTGATTACCCAGGCGGAACCCGTCATATGACCATGTAGATTGCCGCGTTCGAAACAGTTGGGGTTTGTTTCGATAAAGCGAATCATTTGCTCGCGATAAGCTGACTCGTACATATTGTGTGCACGGTAGCTATTGAGGTCACGTAGAAGCTGCTGTCGGTTCATATCAACTTTTAGGTTACTGATGGGCGCTGGATGGCTGCGATAGCTGCAGCAGCTGCTTCATCAACGTCTGCTTCGTTACCTGCAATTGTTAAACGACCAAAGGCGCCGACAGCGCGCACATCAACCAGTGTGATGTTGGCCGCTTTTTCAGCTTGGTTTGCAGCGTAGATGATGTAACCAGCCGGCTCGGTTTCCAATATAAACATGCTTTGACCTGGCAGAATCATTGAGCCACGACGGTCTTGACGGTTTATCAGTACAGTGTGGTCTGGAGACATGCCGCGAATGGTTTCTTGCCATGCGATGGTTGGCATCACGCGGTCATTCACGGAGCTATTCATCTTTCGTAGTACCGCATGCCCGGCTTCACGCACATCGCTTTGATCTCGTTGGTGAATTACCATTGAGCCGTAAGCACGTTCAACGACCTGTTGTGCTAGGTGAACGCGCGTCGCTTTTAGCGCTGTGTCGGTGAGGCGGTGTACTGCCATGCCGGGCGAAACCTCAACCCAGAGGCAGGCATCTCCTGGTACAGGCAAAAAACCCTGCGACACAGTAGCCATGTAGGCTGCAAGCTGCGGCTGCAGCGCATCCATGAACACATAGGTACGTAATTTGATATTGGGGTTCATAAACGAGAACCCCGTCGCTGTATCTTGACTTTAAGAAGAGTGGGCGAACTGTTGTGGGGTGTGAATCGGAAAAACGATTCTGCTGCCACAGCTAATATCTTCAACAGTAAGGCGAATGTGTTGGTCAGCATGGTGAGTCACACATTCACGAAGTTGGTGGATAACGCGCGCAGTGTTGCCGTCATGCATAAAGGCATCACAACATGCGTGCCACGTGGTGCGTTGGGCCACATGATCTGTATGTTCAATTCGGATGATGCAATTTTTTCTAACACAGTGATTTATCCATTCGAGCGCTTGAGCTGATAGCAAGCGGTCGTTGTTTTGTTTTAAATCGACAACATTTTGCATTGTTATTCCGAGGTGTTATTTAAGATGTGCTTACCCTAAAAGACCTGAAAAGGAATAAAAAATAGAATGTGTCACGAAAATTCTTAGTGAGTTTTCTATAATCTCTACATTGTAAAGAACCTATAGGTTTAACTCGATACTTAACTCCTTAAGCAACCTGGGTTGCGCGCTCTTCGAGCGATTGACCTATTTTCTCTAATGCGCTGTCTGGGTCATCGAAAATACAAGTTTCTCCAACCTTATCCAGAATGCCCATATGTTTCATGCGTTGTTTCACTTCTTCGCCCATGCCGGTGATGCACACAGGCAAGCCTTTGCCCAAATCCTCTTGGATCAGTTTTTCAATCGCTAATGAAGAGGAAACACCTATCGTAGGGACATCGGTGAAGTCGACGATCAGTGCGCTGTGTTGTTGCAAAACGGCATGTTGACGACTAATGGCTTTCGCTACACCAAAAAACAGTGGGCCACCAAGTGACATAACGAGTACTTGGCCATACATGCGCTGAGAATCTGTTTTGGGGTGGCGTGGTGAGTCCTTCATGATGGCTTTTACAGAATCCTGTTGCATCTTTGAAAAGCGTTCAACAGTCAACATGTTGGCGATGAATACGCCAATCAAGACGGCTGCGATCAGGTCAACAAAAACAGTCAAGAAGATGACCGCGTACATAATGATGGCGGCTTTTTTCGACACGTGGAATGCTCGCTTGATAAAGCTCCAGTCGATAATGTCAAAACCTACTTTGAGTGCTATACCCGCAAGTATGGCTAACGGAATCTCTGCGGTTAATTCAGCTAACCAAAGCACAACGATCAGTAATACGATCGCACGCGTAATACCGGATAAGGCAGAACTTGCGCCGGTTTGAATATTGACCACTGTACCCATGGTTGCGCCGGCGCCTGGAATACCACCAAACAGACCTGATGCAATGTTGCCTAGGCCTTGTCCAAATAGCTCTTTATCAGGGTCAGATTCTTTCTTGGTTAGGTTTTCAGCAATTACCGAGGTGAGTAGGGCATCAATTGTGCCGAGTACTGCAAGCACGATTGCATCAGAGACCATAATGCCAATTTGATCAATGCTGAATATGGGTATGCGAATATCAGGTAAGCCTGTTGGTATCTCGCCAATTTTACGGACTGCATCAGTATCAAGGAACATGATGGTTAATAAGGTGCCCAAAATCAGTGCTAATAACTGTGGTGGCATGAAGCGACGAAGATTCTTGGGGAAGAAAATCAGTAACGCAAACGTACCTACAGCGAGCGAGGTTTCAAGAATATTTATGTTGTTGAATAAATTCGGCAGTTTGCTGAGCGTGCCAAGTACACCACCGGATGGAGTTGCCTGGCCAAGGAAGGGGGCAAGCTGCAGAATGATCAGGATGATACCGATGCCGCTCATAAAGCCAGACACAACGGTGTAAGGCATCATGGTTACGTACTTGCCAGCCTTTGCCCAACCAAACAAGATTTGGAATACACCTGCCAGTACAACAACTGTAAAGGCCATTGCCATGCCATTCTCAGGATTACTTGCAATGAGGTTGGCAATAACCGCCGTCATGACTACCGTCATGGGGCCAGTTGGTTCTGAGATTAAGGTAGGCGTTGATCCGAATAGGGCTGCAAATAGACCAATTAAAACGGCGCCGTAAAGACCAGCCTCCGCACCAGCGCCAGAAGCTACACCAAAGGCTAGCGCCATTGGTAATGCGATGACAGCAGCGGTTACACCACCAAATAGGTCACCCTTTACGTTTTTGAAGTTTATGTCGTTCAGCAAAGCCAAAGCGAAGCCCTCGTTTTTATTACGATGCTTTTATAACGTGGCTGATAGGGTTATGAAAAAGAGATATTTCTGATCGAATCCATCGACAATAGTCGATTTGAAATCGGATTATTGATAATCGTTTATAACTACTATGAGTTACATCGATAAGACCGGTTTTTGAGCCTGTTTATGCGTTGTTACTTGCTGTATTAACCGTTTATTCCAATGAAAACGCGCGATGAAATTTCAACATAGAGGATAGTCACTTTCTTGTATAGAAAATCCCGATGCTCATTGCCTTGCGTCGCTGTAGATACAGCTCTAGAGTTCAACCTGTCGATAGGTATCTAGCTATCGGCCTTAAAACCTTGAAAAGTGCAAACTTTTAACCCCGGCGTCGTGAACCGGGGTTTTTT
>Ga0075461_10000189_pt1 | contig 16288 bp, 17 predicted proteins | sample DEB08_DNA_6_FD_74788 | JGI IMG/M metagenome (GOLD analysis project Ga0075461, IMG submission 74788) | Aqueous microbial communities from the Delaware River and Bay under freshwater to marine salinity gradient to study organic matter... | ecosystem: Environmental > Aquatic > Marine > Coastal ...
GTCTTCATTTCACGGACGTCATTGTTCAGAGATGGCATGACGTTCTTGTATTGATCCATCCATCGCTTACCGTAGAGCTTCACGATATCTTTACGGATGGAATTTTCGTCGAGGCCCCGCTTTTTAAGAACAGTCATGTTAGGCTTTTTTGGGGAGACAGTCTTCGGCTTCGGCTTCGGCTTTGGTACCGCCTTGGCGTTGGCTAGTATTTTTTGTGCAGCTTCTATTTTCTTACAGATCGCATCCTTCGTTTCGTTGGTCGTGATGTTGATCTTCATGATTGCCGCAGTCTTGAGGAGTTCATCCTTTTTCATCTGTCTACAAATCTTCTTGCCTACACGAAACGTCGTGTTTGTTTTGTTACCAACCTTGTTGAGCAATTTCCTACAAATTTCATCCTTCTTGGCAGCCCTGAAACCGTTTTCGCCCTGAACACGGAAATTGACAACACCCATCTGACGTGCAAGGTTCATGAGTTCGGGCTTCTTCATACGTGAGCAAGTCTTGGCATTGATCACACGTTTCGTATATTTTCTCTTGGGTTGTGGTGTCACCTTGGCTCTGGCCTTGGGTTTGGCCTTGGTACGAGCCTTTACACCTTCATCGAACTGGCCAGACACACTAATCTGGCCATCATCGTTCAATGTTTCCATCAAGGATTTGCCAATTTCGTACGCCTTCAGCATGTCAGCGGGGTTTTTGGCACCGGATATCTGAACGTTCCCCGACTTTGTAATGATAAATTTCGCATCATCCATGTATAGATAAAGAAAGGGCGAAAGTTCGGGCTCGTAGGAAGCATCCTTGATCCCATACATCCTCGCACGCTGAGCTAACACGGATAGACTGTTAAATACACCATTTATCCTGAACTGTCCACTAAGATTGTTGTAAGTAAAGGGATTGTAGAAGAATGGTTGACGTTCCGTGTATGTGTTAACGACATAGCGTCTGATAAGCTCTGGTTGGTTGGCGATGTTTGTGCCCACGAAACCGCCCGAAAAGCGAATCTTTCCATTCTTGTAGATGTTTACAGTGACACCCTTCGACTCACCAAAGTCATTGGAAAGTATCATCTTAAACTGGGCCGTAAAAAACGCAATGCCGATGTTGCCCTTGGGTCCGGCTTCACGGGTATGCGAAAACCCTTCACGCATCGATCCGTACCACCCCTTTATTTCGGTTGTGTCCAGATAAAGACCCTCACCGATGGGTGTTTTAGGTGAAGGTGTTTTCATGAGTATCTTTTTAAGATCCACGACGGCATCCTTCTGTCCAAAACCAGAATCGACTGTCGCGTTGAACATACCTGGGTTAAGTTTAGTCATCTCAAGAGGTGTCAACAACTGTCTAATATTATTGTTGGTCAGACCACCGAATTCATTCTCCTCGAATTCTTTGAAAGCTCCCTCATACGTTTTGTTGTTGACCATATTCCTCTGTAAAACTTGGGGAACTTGTACACGTCGTGGAGGTGTTCGGAAACCCGCAGCACGTTCACGCTGCTTTCGAAGCATATTTTCTTCGAGTTCTCGGGCAAAATTGTCGTTGTCAGAATTCGAGTTCGGACTCTGAATCTCGACACCAGACTGACGGACAAATTCCTTTATCCTCTGGCTCATATTACTAGATGTCGATATTTTTTTTAGTATCCACTGGTTAGGATTTCTTCATTGTCGTCAATAACGTCGACACCATAGAAGACGGGTTGCTTTCTGTAGGATCGCCCCTTGTAGGTCACCGCTTCTTCACGCACCTCAATGCCATAGGAACTGAAGGGACCGGCGTATGCATCCGGGTTGAAGCGGGGTTTACTGAGGTTGAGTGTCTGAGTACAGTGGAGCGTATAGGCTGGAGTAAACACCGACTGGGGCACGAAGAGTTTCGGATCTCTATCGACGGCACTACTTTCAAGGAAGTTTGTCAGAGAGCTTGTCACCATCGCGACTTGCTTTTGGATCTTCTTGAAGTACGCAGGAACAACAGCCCATGCATCCCTGTCAGCATACCTTTGTCCGTATTCGACATAGGCACGGACACATTTCAGAAGAATGGCTGGAATTTCATTCGCCAGCTTATTGTTGAGGTGTGGATCGGCATCGTTATCCTTCACCTGCTTCGGGAAATCAAAAACCAATAGACGACGTAGAATGGATCCAGACGCATCTCTATAGTCAGGAAGTTCGTTGCCAGCCATGCACCCCGGTGTCGTCCACTTCATAGACTTGGCCTTTTCGTGCTTGATTGCGATACTAACATCTTCACCACTGATGATCGACTGAAGTTCAGCTTGGTTTAGGCTCATGTTCGTTTTACACTCGGGGGCGATGAACATGAAACCATCGTAGATTGCTGAAAGACCAAACTGTTTCTCGGAGTTGGAGCTCAGCGTCTTGACATCCTCGGCTTCGTAGAATTTCTGAAACACGTTCGTCAGTAGGGTTGATTTTCCCGTTCGGGCGACACCCTTACAGTACATCGCAATCTGCCAACCATCCAGGTCGTTCACATCGAAACAAAGTCGACCACCCATCACATACATCCATCGAGCAACATCCTTGTCAAACCCTTGGTAGTCCAGAATACTCTGAAAGTAGGGTGTCGGGATGTCCCACCAGTCATCCAAATGTTCATAGCTTTCAAACATCTGGTCGAAATACTTACAACTCACGACCGTGGCGTCAAGGCACTTATACTCTTTACTTTCGTACCTGTAAAAGTTTGACCTAAACTTACCCAAACTTGGAACCCATTCTTTGCCGACGAAGATTCCATTCTTGAAGCTCCATACATGACGATTCTTGGTAATCTCGGGAAACTGTATATCGTAACACTTCGTCACGTGTTGAACGACATCCCTGATCGTTGCACCACGAGATGTAAGATTCTCCCAGTTCAATCGGTTCGTCTCCTTTTGGGAAAACATGTACAGCTCCGCCTCGATCGTCCTATTGGGCTTCCATGCACGAGTAGCATACCCTTCTGGGGTGACAATCTGTGTACAACAATACCCTTTGTAGCGACGGATGTTATTCGAGTATGTATGATTCAAAAATGCCAGAATAGACTGTTGATAGGGTGAGAGTGTATCCGTTTGGATCGTGTTACATCTGAACAAGATGGGATCGGAATCGGGATTCACGGGAATGCATGTCGGGTTATTGATTCGTTCATACATTCTCGCGTGACGAAAGACAATCTGAAAAGCATCATCTATCTGTTCGATGACGCGATTGATACGAACTGAAACCTTCAGACCATCATCGTTTGGTTCATATTCCGAAATTTCGAGGGCTGCCGCTCGGTGATACATGTGTCCCATCAGGGTAATCACACGCCGATGTGACGCCGAAATGTAATCCATGTCGATACGGAATGGTTTGCCCGTCGCTGGGTTAATCTCTTCGGGTCTAAAAAAACGCTTGTATCCCAGCTCGGTCGGAACAGACGTGTTGTTCTTGTTGTCCATCTCCCACTCCTTTTCATGTCTTTCCAGAACTTCCAACAGCTCATCAGAATCTAAATCCTGGACTGAATTTTTAAGCATCTCCATATGCGATTGAAGTTGGTCTGCATCTTCGGATATGTAGTGGGTGTCTTTCATCCCTCGATTTACTAATACTCGCTTCTATTTTTTAAGCTAGCTTGCCAAGAATCTTTATCAGGATTTTATTTTGTGTCTGTACTTGCTGTACCAGGGATACCAGGGCACTGCATACAGTATCACCTTCGGGGGTTGTGAGAACGTCGACAAGATCGATGCCAACATCCTCTTCGTCCATGAACATCTCTTCATCTTCCTCCTCCCCTGGAAGAATCTCTCCTTCTTCGGGAATCTCGTCGGGGTAAGTGGTCATTTGTGGTATACATAGAAAAGACCAATGTCTATTTTTCGCGACGTGCGGTATCAGGCCAAATTAAAATCTTGCTATATAGTACAAAACTCTCACAATGGCCGGTGGTCTCATGCAACTCGTAGCTTACGGTGCCCAGGATGTCTACCTGACTGGCAACCCCAAGGTAACCTTCTTCCAGGCTGTGTACAAGCGTCACACCAACTTCGCGATGGAGAACATCGAGCAGACGACGAACGGTAACCCCTCCAACAACGGTCGCATCTCCGTGACTGTTGCCCGCAACGGTGATCTCATCGGCGACATGTACGTCGAGCTCACCTCCAAGTCCACCCTCGGGACCGTCACTAGTGCCACCGCGGATGACTGCAACTGGGTCGCTGAGCGTGCGATCAAGACTGCTGAGCTTTCCATCGGTGGTCAGCGTATCGACAAGCACTACCAGCGTTGGTGGCGCATGTACTCCGAGCTCTACCTCGACGAGTCCAAGAAGGCTAACTGGGGTAAGATGACCTCGGGTAAGGGCCAGGTGTTCCTCCCCCTGATCTTCTTCTTCAACCGCAACCCCGGTCTCTACCTTCCCCTCATCGCTCTCCAGTACCACGAGGTCCGCATCGATTTCGATCTGACCAGTGAGTTCGAGGATTACTTCAACACCAACACCTTCAAGGTCTGGGGTAACTACGTGTACCTCGACACCGAGGAGCGTCGCCGCTTCGCCCAGAAGGGTCACGAGTACCTGATCGAGCAGGTCCAGCACACCGGTGTTGACTCCGTTACCGCGGGTGAGACCAAGCAGGTCCGCCTCTCGTACAACCACCCCATCAAGGAGCTCGTGTGGGCCGCCGCCCCCGCCTCCTCGGCCCGTGCCAAGCTTTGGAACTTCACCTCCAACGTTGCGGACGCCGATGTTGTCCTCAACTCCGATCCCACGGATCCCACCAACTCCAACTGCTTCGTGCCCCTCACCCAGGCGACCGGTGTTCCCCTCTTCGCCTCCGAGGGTTCCCTCCGCCTCATCGAGGAGGGTGCCTCCGCGGATGCCGCCGTCGGCCCCGTCGAGACCTTCAAGCTCGTTCTCAACGGCCAGGACCGCTTCAAGGAGCAGTCCGGTAAGTACTTCAACCAGGTCCAGGCGTACAACCACCACTCCGGTTGCCCCATGCCCGGCATCTACTCTTACTCCTTCGCTCTCAAGCCCGAGGAGCACCAGCCTACCGGCACGTGCAACTTCTCCCGCATCGACAACGCCCAGGTTGCCATCAAGATCAAGGCAGACATGGGTACCGGTGCCGCGACCTCGCTCAACATGTTCGCGACCAACTACAACGTCCTCCGCATCCAGTCGGGTATGGGTGGTCTCGCGTTCTCCAACTAAGCATTCAGTCTTAGTTTTCTGAAAAATATAAAAACTCAATTTTAAAATGCATGGTACCAGTGCTATTTAAAATTGATTAGACGTTGACTATGATGTTACGCACCGTAGAAAATAACCTTGATATGGCACTGTGGTGTGACACCTAAGAAGGCTTCAGAGTATAAGGATAAGCCGTGATAAATATTCATGTACGAAATCTACACAGACGGAAGTTGCCTCGGAAACCCTGGACGCGGTGGATGGGGTGTAGTAAGTGACGACTTTAAACTCAGCGGAAAGGAAACAAACACAACCAACAATGTGATGGAGATGACTGCCATTCTGAAGGCTCTCGAAGAGTGTCACAAGAGAAACATCCAAGAGGTTTGTATTTTCACTGACAGTCAATATGTCAAGAATGGTATCAGTTCATGGATCATAAACTGGAAAAAGAACGACTGGTTAACTTCGACGGGTACGGTTGTAAAAAACAAGGAGTTGTGGATCGCCATCGATGAAGTACGACGTTCGTTATCAAAGGTTGAATGGAAATGGGTCAAGGCCCATAACGGTGACCCCAAAAATGAAGAGGTTGATAAATTGGCCTATGAGGCTGCCGGTGGGAGTACGAAGGCGAAGTTTTACAGTGTCTTCAAAGGATTCAACCCAGGTGTGTACACGACATGGGACGAAGCGAAGGAGCAGGTGAATGGGTACCCGGGTGCGGTATATAAGTCCTTCAAAACTGAAGAAGAAGCGAAGAAATGGATGACTCGTGTGTACTTGGAAGTTCCGTATGAAGAAAAGGATGATGCGAAATCTCATGGTGCAAAATGGGATGCGGAAAAAAAGAAGTGGTGGGTACAAGAAATGAAACCAGAACTTGAAAAATATATCAGGGTACTGTAGACTATGAGTACCGACGACTGTGAGTGGTGCGACAAGCAGGAGAAGTTACTTATAAAATGGGCCGAGAAGGCAGCGGGGTATCGCTGGCTTCATAACCATGCACGTCTATTCTATAAGAAGCAAAATGACTGGTTAGCATATCCTAGTATAGTCATCGCGAGTATAACCGGTGTAGGTGGTTTTGCTGTTTTAAATCCCAGTGGCAACGAAGACGTATCCGAGGATACAAAGAACAATATCATGATCATCCAATACTTCTTCGCCTTTCTTAACGTACTCGGTGGTATTCTTACATCAATAAGCAAATTTAGTCAGAGTTTACCACTCTCGGAGGCTCACTCTGCGATGTGTGTTCAGTGGTCGAAATTCTATAGGAGTATCGATATGGAAATTTCCCTTGATGTCAAACATAGAACGAATGTCGTCGAGTTTATTATGAAATCAAGAGAGGAATACGATAAGCTGTTGAGTGACTCACCAGATATACCAGCGATATCCATCCAGGCATTTCTTTTACAGTTTCCAGATAAAGAAAACAAGCCCGACGTGTGTAACGGTCTAAGTGTGCTCGTAGAAGATGATAACATGTCTATGCGTTCATCTCAACGTGCCGTTTCTCGTTGGCTTGGTGCGTTTTCAACCATCAATGGGAGACGTAAGAGTCAAGATAGGAGAGATGAGTTAGAACAGGTTTAGAACTCATCGTCAAACTCAATCTCGTCCGAGTCGTCATCCATCTTACCATAGTCACCCACACGCTTTTCAAAGAAGTTCGTCTTGCCGTCCAGGGAAATGTTCTCCATGAAATCGAACGGATTCTTGGAGTTCCAAATCGCTGGGAGACCAACCTGTTTCAAAAGTCGATCCGACACGTATTCAATGTACTCGGACATCTTTTCAGAATTCATACCGATCAGACTACACGGGAGTGCATCGAGGATGAACCCCTTTTCAATCTCAACTGCTTCCTTGATGATCGAGTGAATGGTTTCTGTGGATGGTTTGTGACGGAGCATGTTATAAAGCTCCACCGCAAAATCCTGATGAAGACCTTCATCGCGACTGATCAATTCGTTACTGAAACAAAGACCTGGCAGAAGGCCACGCTTCTTGAGCCAGAAGATGGCACAGAACGACCCGGAGAAGAAGATACCTTCTACACAAGCAAAGGCGAAAAGGCGTTCCGCGAAGGGTCGCGACTTATCGAACCATTTCATGGCCCACGAAGCCTTACGCTCGATGCACGGGATCGTTTGTATAGCCTGGAAGAGTTGTTTCTTTTCGGACGAATCCTTGATGTATTTGTCGATGAGTTTGGAATAGGTTTCACCGTGGACCATTTCGTTATGAGCTTGGTACGCATAAAATGACCGAGCTTCAGATGACTGTATCTCATCAGCAAAGTTGTTATTGATGTTTTCGAATACAATTCCATCAGATCCAGCGAAGAATGCTAAAATATACTTGATGAACTTTTGTTCGTTGTCCGTCAGGTTTTTCCAATCTTCCATATCCTTGGAGAAATCAATCTCTTCGGCTGTCCAGTTAGACATCTGGGCCTTCTTGTAGAGGTCCCAAAGGTTTTGATGTTTGAGGGGAAAAACAGTGAATCGGTCCAACGTCGGTTCCAACAACGGTTCATACTCTTCTTCGATGAATTCTTGGAATTCAAAATAGTTACCGATATGACGATCGTTCACAAATATCTGAGGATAGGAATCCAACTTACCTCCACATAACTCTCGTAATTGTTCTCGTTCCATGACTACCTTTTCATAGTCTATGTCATCCGACACACATAGGTCTACTGCCTTATTACACATTCCACACCCATCCTTAGAATAAATACGAACTTTCATCTGTGTTATTTGCCCTGATTATTTTTTGTCCGAAAACTCTAAGTATGATTTCGCGCGAAAGCATATTCCAGGACGACATTGTCAAGTTACTCGTAAACGAAGATGGTATAGAAGACCATATGTATGCCGTTGTTGGTATGAACACTGGCAACACATTGGGGGTTAAGTATCTGTCCCCGACGAATAAATTATACAAGTCGGCGTGTGTCTATCAGTTGGAAACAGGTGATTTGAATCCTGCACCATTCGAGAGTGTGAGTGAACACTACCCAAGTGGGACCAAGTTTACAGATATTGGTATGAAGATGGTCGGTGACAACATGTACACTATCTATGACGAGATTGATGTCGAGGATGAGGACAGTGACATCTACGAGGATCATGACGAGTCTGAGACTGATTCGGAGATGGCCGACTTTGTTGTTCCCGATGATGATGTACCAGTCGAAGCACCTCCCGGACATGAACTTATCGACAAGGCATGGGAAGAATGGAAACCTTCTACTCCAGGTGCCAAGAGCTTCAAGAAAACTGTAGATATGATAGAAACTTATGCACGAAGTTTATGAACCTAAGTGCGTTCTTATCAGTGAAATTAATAATTCGCACCCAGTAGAATGGAATTAGCTGCTATATGGAACCAGGTCGATCACGCCCTTGGTAAACAAGACGAAATAAAGCTAGTCGTTAACAAAAATTTTTGTGGTGAGTGCAACGGAGTAAAAGTTTATACACCAGAGGGATTACCGGTGTGTTCATCATGCGGTCTCGTCGAAGATCGTTTTATTGATGAGTCTCCCGAATGGACGAGTGGTGTGAGTGAAGATGGGAAGGTGAACGACCCGTCACGATGTGGAAATCCAAACTCGAACCCCGAACTCTTTTCACAGGCGTGGGGTAAAGGAACTGTGGTCGCGACGACGATGTCATCCAAATACGAACTCAAACGCATGGCGAAGATTAATTTTCACATGTCGATGAATCACAAGGATCGATCACTGTTCCATGCCTACAAGGATATAGATGAAGCGTGTCATACACTTCCAGAGTCTATACTCAAGGACGCCAAGATGATGTACAAGAAATTCGACGACAGCAAACTCACCAGGGGTGCGGTTCGTACAGGTATCAAGGGGAACTGTGTTTTGTACGCGTGTAGATTGTCGAAGGTGCCTCGAACGACCAAAGAGATTGCCGACATGTTTGGAATTCAGAGTAAGGATATGAGTCGCACAACACAAATGTTCAAGGAAACCATCATGGGAAAGACTGAAAAGAATTACATGACGAAACCTTGTGATGTCGTACACAGGTTACTGGGAAACTTCAACGCTGGACAGGTGTACCGACCAGTCTGTACTAAGATGTGTAGCGAGATTGAAGACTGTGTCGAACTCATGAGTAAAACACCTAACAGTATCGCATCTGCTGTGATATTGATAGCACTCAAAGGTGTTCACACGAAGAGTGAGATTTGTTCGACGTGTGGTGTTTCGGTACCCACGGTAAACAAGATTGAAACTATTATTAAAAAGCACTTAGAGGCGAAAGGCGTGAAATACTAAAATGGTGAAGGTATTTCTATCGACGCCATGCTATGGAGGGTTGTGTTTAGATAAATATATGATTAGTGTAATTAAGCTACAGCTTCTCCTCATAAATAAGGGTGTTCAACTCATGATCGATACGACAGAGAATGAGTCACTTGTACACCGAGCTCGTAATGTTGCTGTCGGGCGGTTCATGCAAAAGACTGACGCCGACTATTTCATGTTTATAGATGCGGATATCGACTTTGATCCTGAATCCGTTGTCAAACTTCTAGAATCTGATCATGATATCGCCGTCGGATGTTATCCCAAGAAGGTTGTCATGTGGGATCAGGCAGCCGATGCTGTAAAGAGTGGTGATGATAGAGACATGGCTATGCTTTCATCGAGTCTTGTCGTCAACATTGGATCTGCGAGACGTTCTGTTGAAAATGGTTTCGTTGAGATCCTAGATGGCCCGACTGGTTTCATGTTGATTAAGCGGTCTGTCTTTGAGAAGATGCATGAAGCGTATCCGGAACTATGGTGCAAGAATGATCATCAGAACCGAGATTTCGACGACTATTGTGCCGTATTCGACTGTATGATCGATCCCGATACGAGACGTTACCTGTCAGAAGATTACGCATTCTGTCGTCGCTGGCAAAAGATGGGTGGAAAGATTCATGCACACATTCACACGACACTGGGTCATATCGGAAATCTACCCTTCAGTGGGTGCCTTAGTGATAGGCTTAAGGTTTAGACGTGAACGTTTATAAATGAAGTTTGCCACTCTCATTGTCACTAGGTCCAAGTCGTGTCACGTGAAGACACTTCATACGATTCTTCGTATGAATATCGCGTGTATACAAAATGGTCACAAGAATGAAATATCTTTCGTAAACGATGACCCATTCGCGAAGGCTAAAGCTATCGAGAAGCTGATGACGATGAGTGATCGGATCCTTTTTGTTGATTTTGGAATCGGTATCGACGAGGTGAGCATCCAAGAAATGTTTAAGATGAGTGAAGATGTCGGATGTTTGGTCTACCCCGGTGTTAAGGAGGGTATCGATTGGGCAATGTTCAAAGACAAAGTGCGATCCGATGTTGATGAACCGAGACATCAGATGGGTCTTTCTTTTGATACGGATGTTGATGAGAAGATTTCAGATGACATCTATACGGTGAAGAATACGTCGGCTCGTGCTTGGGTCATGGACTGTAAATCGGTATCCGATACACTGAAGTCCTATGACGGTGATAAAAAGTTTGGAGCCACCCTGATCCCCCCTAGAACAGATATGATGTTTTTTAAATTTAGAGAAGTTGGTGTTAAAATTATTGCATTTACAGCGGCTAAGTTAACCATGACCTATGGTCACGAATGTATCAGCAGTCTGATTAATTCTGCAGGGGTTAAATCTACATAAAGTTAACGGACGTATACTTACCATGAATGACTACGTCAAGGAATTTATTCTGAAGACATGGGGCACGAAGGATAGGTTTCCCGGTCCTCAACCTATATCCATCGAATTCAAGCATTTTCCCATACTACGAAACAATGACTATGTCGTATGCGAAAAGACTGATGGTGTTCGCCACATGATGGTGGCTCTCATGTATGAAGGGAAGAAACAATGTGTTTTCGTAAACCGGAATTTTCAGATGTTTTCTGTTCCTCTCCATTTCAAGAAGTCAATCTTTGATGGGACGATCTTAGACGGTGAACTATGTGGTGAGACGTTCTTAGTCTATGATACCGTCATGGTTGAAGGTAAGATTGTGGGTCACCAAAACTTCTTGGACCGTTTGGATCATATGGAACGAGTGACCAAGGGACTCATCGGTCTCAAATCTGATCGTGTCAAGGTGAAGATTAAAAAGTTTCATGTCATGAAGGAATTCAAGTATTTCATGAACGACTATCTTCCAACGGTCAAGGAGCCAATCGATGGTCTTGTGTTTACACCCGTCAACGAACAGGTTTTGATGGGTACTCACGAGACGATGTTTAAATGGAAACCCAAAGAGAAGAACACTATCGATTTCTTGGCAAAGGTGGATGAACGAGGTGTGTGGCGTTTGTATGTACAGGATAAGGGGAAGTTGTACATGGAAGGTGAAATCCCAGCAGACAAGGTGGCTGTCACACCACTCTTGGAAGATGGGGCGATCTTGGAATGTATGTACATGGAAAATGATGCACCCATGTGGTGGAAGCCATTGTTGAAACGCGAAGATAAGAATTATCCCAACAATCGGAGAACGTTTTATAGGACACTCGTCAACATCAAAGAGGATATCAAGATGAATGAGTTTTTAAAGTGTACATGAGTAGATAGTGTGGAGCCATGATGGGTAGTTTTTCAGATCTAACTACATCATCATCTTTGTAATACCAGTGGTTGTCCGTTTTAGTAAATGCCAAATAGTGTCCACCCCTCTGAACACCCATATGTATGGCAGATGCTACGAGTTCGTATTCATGATCATCGATGGAAATGTTCTCGACCACTTCGAAATACCCCCTCTTGTCAAAGGATATCATCAATACAGATGGATACTCTGAGAAGAGACACCTCGTCGTCGCCACATGATGTACTTTCCCGTCATCATCCTGGTAATCATTCAGTACGTTCCATTTCAGACTATTCTTCATCATCTCTCCCAGACTCGTTGACGTTGAAGTTAATATGTGAATACTGAACATCTCTTCGTGTGATTTCTTTCCGCCGGGCCATATAGTCTCCTGAATTTTCTTACCGTAGAAATGCTTCTTCAACACTGGCAACGAATTTTCGAGTATGTCGATAATACAGAGTATGGCTTCTTGTGCATCATGTTGTCTCCCAATGACAAACCTTGGAAACTTGTTGACAAATTCTTCCAAGAGGCTATTCACGTTGAATGTAATTTTGAGTGTGTCATCCCAATACTTCCTGGTGAATTCTGAAAAGCCCTTCGTGAAAGAACATGGTCCGTTGTACCCTCGCTCAACAAATATAGATTTTATGATGGGTGCGTGTACCAGACATTGAAGAGATGTATTGAAGTAGCATGTGTTTCCAACATTGAGTATTCCCTTCATTACATTTTTTGTATAAAAAACACTTAAGACTAAGACGCATCTTGAGAATTGTAAGAAATAAAGATGAACATTGAAACGGTCCACAAAAAGATTCACAAGGTGTTCGGCGATCACCAGAATGATCCGAACATCGAAGTTGAAATGCGTCTCGGGAAGTTTAATGGAAAACTTTTCGACACGAACGTTGGGAAGGAGACCTTTGACAAGATCTACCGAGCCTTGGTAAAGTATCAGGGTTGGGAAAAGATTTACACCACCCAGGAAGAAGTCTTTTACCGGGATCGAGACAATATTCGTATGTCGATCGATGAAACCTCTGGTGATCAGAAGGTTGTTCAAAAGACTTCGGTCCACAAAGAGGACATCAAACGGATTAAGGGTGTTCCCTATGATGTTCGAATTGCCTTCAGTAAGGAGGTACCGACTGAGATTGATGATTTCAGTGACATGGACCGGAAGCGTACCAAGCACCGCCAATCCTTTATCCGTAAGAACCTTTCCATCGATCTAACGATGTCAACTGGGGATGCAGTAGATTTGGATGCTGAAGACATGACCGATTACCAAATTGAATTTGAAATCATCAAACCCGAAGACGTGAAGAGTAAGAATGAGTTATTGAACATCATTCAAAAAGTAAATGATCTGTTCAAGGTATTTTAAAGTCCCGCGGGGCTATCATAGGAGCCGGTCACATCGAGACCCTCCAACTGCATACCCGAATCAACAAGCTCGATCTTCTCCTCCTTCATACCGGGGAGGGGGAGGGGAGCGTTCTTCATGGGAACAGGAACAACCATCACAGACTCTTCCTCCTCCTCAACAACCTTGGCGGGGGGAGCTTCCTTCTTGAGAAGCATGATACCCCATACGATCAGCATGAAGACAACAGTGTGTAAGACGAGGCCACCGAACTTGGGGCAGCCGTTAGGACCGGCGACCCATTGTCCGAGGAGACGACGCATTAGAATAAACGTTTGAGGGTTGGCGATGACGAAGAAAATCAACGCAGACATCAGAGAGATGAGAAATTTCTCTTGACCTTTCTTGCCATTGCACCCACATCCACAATCTTTAAAGAGACCCATTTTATTTTACCTGGAGAAAAAAATATACTTAAAGTTTCGAATCCTATAGAATATATAACCAACCAACAATGTCGCTTGCCATCCAAAAGTTTTCCGATTTCAATGCCAACAACATTTCCTTCTCCAAGCTTCGTAAGAACAAGAACGGAGGAAAGGCTGTCTACCTCAACAGTAGCGACAACAAGAAGATCTTCGTCCAACTCCCCTTCATGCGTTCCCCCTACGGTCTCAGTGTCTACACTGATGAGGGTACTGGGCGAACGAGCTACTCGCTAGACCTCTCCTTTGATCCCGACAATGCCGACTCTGTCAAGTTTCATGAGGCTATGTCCCAACTCGATGAGCTTGTTGTCAACATGGTCGCTGATAACTCCAAGGAGTGGCTCGGTAAGAAGTTCAATGTCGCTGTCCTGAAGGAAGCTCTCTACAAGCCCATCGTTCGTGTTGGCAAGGAGCAGTACCCGTCGACCATGAAGCTCAAGATTCTCACCAAGAGTGATGGATCCTTCGTCCCAGAAGCGTACAACATGCAGCGTGAGCGTGTTTCGCTCGACACGATCGAGAAGGGTCAGAAGGTGCTGGCCATCATTGACCTTAACCAGATCTGGTTCATCGATAACAAGTTCGGTGTGACGATCCGCCTGCAGCAGGTACTTCTTGAGCAGTCTGAGAAGCTTCCTTCGTTCGCCTTCCAGGGTCTCGACCTTCCCGAGACTAACGGTGTCGAAGTTGATGTGGAAATTGATGAGGAGCCCGAAATTGACGAGTAAAAAAATATACACACACAATAGATGAAAAACATTATCACCATCGCACTCTTATTCGGGATCATCTATGGTTCGTTAGAACCTGAACATTTCGAGTTTGAGAGTATCCTCGATCCGTTTTACTTTTCGTTCACGACGATGAGTAGTGTTGGCTATGGGGACTATACACCGAAGACGAACCTCGCCAAGGTGTTGGTCATGTGTCAACAGGGTATGATCCTGAACGAACTCGTGTTTTAGATACACATTGATAAGAAGGTACCAACCTTCTCTTGAATGTCTAAAAATATGTCGCGTACTAGTAATATGAACGCCCAGGTGAAGACGCTTCTCAGGGGCAAAAAGGCGTGTGATCCCGCGTCACATCTTTGGTTGAAAAAGAAGAATGGGACCATGACCAAGGGTTCCGTAAAGATTGGCGAAGGAGAATATGGTAAGGTGTATCGTGGGTGCGTTGATGATGACTGTAAAAAGTACATCGTCTACAAGGAAATCAGGACTCCTTCGTTGAGTGAAAAGACGAACAGTCAACCCCTTGCGAAGTTTAGGGCGGCACTCGATGAAATCAGTCCGAAGATGGAATTTACCATCGCGAAAAAGTTGGAGGGCTTCGGAGTTCCCAAGATGTACCTCTACAAGACATGTGACAAGAGAGACATTCTTTATTCTGAGTACGTGAATGGTAAAGAATTCAGGGAATGGATAATGACGCAACCTACTCTCCCAGCTATAAAATCTGTTATGGCTCAGATAATCTACAACCTCTATCGTATCCAGAAGAAGTATCCCGGCTTCCGTCATCATGATCTCCATGGTGGGAATATTCTTGTTCGACCAGTTCCCGTGAAGGATATGAAAATCATAGGGTCTACGATTTCGAATGCAGGGTTTGAAGCTGTCATAATTGATTTTGGATTTTCAGTCTTCCCGAGAATTAAGAATCCTCTCATCAATACCAACAACTACAAGAACATCGGCATCTCGAGAAAGTCTGACAAACATTACGACTTACACTTTTTCTTGAACTCGATCAATCATCTACTCCGTCAGCCACGGACAACGACCGAACGCACCGTGAAGACCTTCATTGAAAACCTCTTACCCAAAGACTATCTCATGAATAGGTCGAATGTTGTCCAGAACTATCGATTGAGGGGTAACAAAAAGGTGAATCTGAGCTTTGAGGAGGTTCTGTCTAAACCTTTCTTCACTGGTGAAACGAAGATCCCTTTGATCAAACCGAGACGTAAGCCCCTTATTAAAATCAAAACTCTTAAACCAATAACACCAGTGAACAAGGAAGCGGCTAAAGCGAGGGCAGTCGCAATTCTCAAGGCGGGTAAAGCGAAACCCAAAAAACGCCCCGGTATCGTTAGAGTACGACCTTGAAGATTCGTTTCGTACCTTCATCGATCATAGACAGTACCTTAAACTTTGGAGTCTTGATGAGTTTCTCACCACTTTTAGTCATGAACGATTTCATCCGTTCAACTTCACCACGGGGCATTTTCCTGGTGTACTTGAGCGTGACATTCTTGTTTCCGATGGATAGTACAGTTGAAGACATTTTTAATATCTACCTATACTAAAATATGATCGCGTTCGCCGTTCTCATTCTCGTCAATGCCTACATTCTAATGAAGACTGGTACTACCCAGGCTGTAGCTCCCGGGGAAAAGGGATGGACTATTTTCGGGACCATGGGGTGTGGTTGGACTCGGAAACAGCTTGAACATATGAAGAAGGTCAAAAAGCCTTTCACATTTGTTGACTGTGACAAGGGTAACTGCGAAGATGTCGACGCGTTCCCTACGATTGTTGCTCCCAA
>Ga0075461_10000198_pt1 | contig 16076 bp, 22 predicted proteins | sample DEB08_DNA_6_FD_74788 | JGI IMG/M metagenome (GOLD analysis project Ga0075461, IMG submission 74788) | Aqueous microbial communities from the Delaware River and Bay under freshwater to marine salinity gradient to study organic matter... | ecosystem: Environmental > Aquatic > Marine > Coastal ...
TCTGTCGGCCTTCCTAGACTGGTGTTTAATTCTTCCAGCTTGCCCTCGATCATACTCAACAGGATTTGTTTTTTTGTTGCGCGTGCCATCAGTCTGCCCTCACTTGCATAAGTTCGAAGTGTTCGTCCTCGCACAACATGGCCATGTCTAGACGGTCTGTTACCGAAAACATTTGATACCACTTGCCGTTGCCGCAAAAATCTTTGTGGTATTTCTTGGCGGCGTTGCTGGCGAAGTATGCCCAAAGCTTCACCGCTTTGTCGCGGTCATAGGTGCCAGCATCAAAACGCTTTTGCAGGTTCTTTTCTATGCTTTCGCGTTGCTGGCGGTACAGGTCGGCATCGTTCAATGCGTACAGGTATAATTCGCGGGTTTCGTGTGAGTGTTCCATGATCTCTGATCCTTTGTTGTTTTCTGACGGGCCTCGTCAGTGCCGGCGATACCGGCAGACATAGCGCGACGGTGCCGCGCCATGTTTCGGCCTATTCAATATGGGGCTGCAAATATTCCGGAATGCGAAACTCAAAAACTGTAGTTTTCTCGACCCATTCCATGCGCGTGCAATGCGCTTGTGCGTCGGCTTGTGTCGAGTATTGCGTTTCCAGTGTGTAGCGTTCGCCGGTCATTTGATCGTAACCCGATATTTTCCAGTGTGTGGTTTCCATGTCTGATCCTTTCTAAATTTTTCGGCCTAGTCTTCGCTGATCCGAACCAGCGTCCATTCTGTTTCGCGGATGGCGTCAAGTTCGTCCTCGTCAATCGTGTGCGGGGAATGGGACACGATCCAATCAACCCGACTTTCCATTTCTTCGCTGATCCAGTCTTGCGCCTCGTCCATTGTGTCGAATGTCTCAACGGCTGGCTTTGGGTCTAGATTGTCGATTGCATATGTAACGGTGATCATTTTACGCCCCCTGATATTCAACAAGATTAATGACAAGGCCAACAAGTGACCAAAAGAACGACACAAAGCCGACTGCCGCCAGCCCCATGCCAAGATAAAAGCCGATCTGATCATGCGGTATTGTTTGCATGATCAATGCGCCAGCAAGGCCAACACCAATGCTGGCAATGACAAGAATGGCAAAGACAATGGCCTGTAGCTTGGCAATGGTCTTAGGGTGTCTATGAAAAACTGCGCGTTGCATAATGTTTGATCCTTTGTGATTGATGGGCGACGCATTGCGCCGCCCGTTGTGATTATTTGCGGAAACCTTCTGCCAACAAGTTTGCAGTAGGTGTCGAGACAACAGCATAAACAGCGCGATGAAATGCCGTTGTGCCGTGCCGATAGTCTTTAGAAAAGCGAAAGCCTGTCATGCGCAGAACAGGTGCAATCATGTGCGCTGTTGCAATCTTGACGTTGTATTGAATGTTTTCCATGGGTTGATCCTTTGTGATTGCTAGTGATAATCCCTACATAACCATTGGCTAGTATACTGTCAACAAGAAAAATGATATTTATTGAAATATTCCAAGCAAAGCACAGCAAGGCATAGGCAACGCTACATATATATATACAGGCAAGGCACCCCGCTTTGATCTGGAATGTGACCGGCTTTGTGGGCTGTTGAGTATGCCAGCACACACACAACACAGACAGAGACGCGCAGCATTGCCGGTGCAGCATTGCCAGCGCCGCACAGCTGGCAGGGCAGGGGGGCATAAACAAAGGCATCGCCCCCGACGCGTGGGGCCGCGGTGTATGTGTGTTAATTCCCCCTATCCCACACACAGCCAGGAGGAAACATGGCTAGGCTAACGACAAGCAGGGCAGAAGCAGTAGCAAAGCTAGTGATGGACGGGCATAGTCTTGTCAGTGCATGCAGGGCGGCCAAGGTTAGTAGGTCTGTTCTGTATCAGCGGATGGGAGAGGATGCTGAGTTAAGTAATCTGATTAAGACGGCACAGCAGCAGAGTGCTGAGAAGGCATTGGAGGATGTCGAGGTTATGTATCAGGATCAGCTAGAGGGTAAGAAGAAGTATGATCCTAATGTATTAAGGGATTATGCTTTGCATGTTAGGTGGAAGGTCGGCAAGGTAATGCCGGATCAGTATGGTGATGCGAAGAACCGTGCTGGTGTAGAGGTGTCGGATGGCACGGTGCGTATCGTTTGGGAGAGCGATGGTGCAAGTTAAGATCCCTTACAAGCCAAGAGACTTACAGGCAGAGATGCACACCAGCGTTAGGCGTTGGAATGTGCTGGTTATGCACCGTAGGTTTGGCAAGACGGTATGGGCTGTTAATCATCTTATAAAGCATGCGCTGACTTGTGAGTTACCAAGGCCAAGGGTTGCGTTTGTTGCGCCTACGTTTACGCAAGCCAAGCGTATTGCATGGGATTATGTGAAGTATTATGCGTCTGTGATCCCTGGCGTTAGTTTCAATGAGACAGAACTGCGTGTAGACTTTCCTAATGGCGGCAGACTTATGCTGTTGTCTGCTGAGAATCCAGATAGTCTGCGTGGTATCTACCTTGATCTATGCGTATTCGATGAATTTGGCATGCAAAATCCCAGGGTATGGGGGGAGGTTGTACGTCCTGCACTGTCTGATAGGGAGGGTGCGGCTGTATTTCTAGGCACCCCAGCCGGACATAATCATTTTTTTGATCTATTAGAACAAGCCAAGTCAGAGACGGCCAATGGCTCTGATCAATGGTACTATAAGGTTGTTAAGGCGTCTGAGAGCCAGCTTGTTAAGCCAGAAGAACTGGCAGCAGCACAGGCGCAGATGACAGCAGAGCAATATGAGCAGGAGTATGAATGTTCGTTCACTGCTGCTATTATTGGTGCTTATTATGGAAAACTGTTGGCTGATGCAGATGACGCTGGAAGGATTACAAGAGTACCTTACGATCCAGCTTATCCTGTGCATACAGCCTGGGATCTGGGTATAAATGACTCAACAGCTATTTGGTTTGCTCAAATCTTCCGTGGCGGCTCTATTAACATCATTGATTACTATGAAAACGGTGGTGTTGGGCTGGATCACTACGCTGAAGTATTACGTCAAAAGGATTATCACTACGGTGATCACCTTGCTCCGCACGATATCGAAGTAAGAGAGTTGGGTAGCGGCAAGTCTAGGCTTGAGACTGCGTTTAGTCTTGGTGTGCGCTTTCGTGTTATTCCCAAAATGAAGATTGCAGACGGTATCAATGCAGCACGCATGATGATGCCTAAATGCTTTTTTGACAGAGATAAGTGTAATGATGGCGTAGAGATGCTACGGCAGTATAGGCAGGAATGGGATGAACGGAAAAAAGTTTTCAGAGATCACCCGCGCCATGACTACACGAGCCATGCTGCGGATGCGTTTAGGTATTTGGCTGTTGGGTTGGAGAATAAACAAAATCTGGTTCGTCCACCGCAACAACAGGCGATGAATGAGTACAACCCGTTTACGTTATGATTGTAGATCTAAACCATTTTAAGACTGCTACGGCCATGATGACGGTCAGTCACTACCATGAGGACTATACAGACCAGGATATTAGGAATTTTATTGAGCCGCCGCTAAGTTTGGGTAACTACCTAATTATTCAAGACGAAGATGACTTTCCATTCGTGTTTGCCACATGGGCGTTTCCTGAGATGCACCACATAGATGAGTATGTGCGCACCAATAGATTCCCACCGGCAGGGTTCCGTGGCTGCGGTGATAGCCCTTGGATTATTGATTTTATTGCTTTCGGTGGATTTCAGAGTATTAAAGCTGGTTTTAGATATTTGAAAGACACATTTATCGAAATGGGCTATAGTGATTGCTATTGGTTGCGTACTGAAACAGGAAAAATTGGCTTTCACGCCTTGAAGGAGAACTGATATGGGATCAGGTGGTGGCCCAGATGAGGGTGGCTCACGCGCACAGGATTTTCGCTTGCAAGAGCAGCGCCGTGCTACGGCACAAGGCATGCAAACTAATCAGGCGCAACGTAATTTTGCTAGAAATATTCAAGCTGCGCAACAGTTAGAGGAACGCGCTGCTGGCATTGACTATAACTTGCCGCCTGGTGCTTCTCGTGTATTAGAGGGTGTCGCTAGAGCCAGCCTAACCAGACAAGCAAATATTCTGCGTGGGCAGTCTACTACAGCAGAGCCTGTGCGTGATGATGCTGGTGATGTTGTTGGTGTTGTGTCTAGCGGTCTTTTTGGAGGCAGAGTTTATTCTGGTCGTCCAGGCTCTAGCCCGATTGGCACGCAGCAAACAATGGGTGAGCCACGGGCAGATGTTACACCAGAAGTAACCCCGCTTGTTACGCCTGAGATTGTACCGGATGAAGCGGGGGAAGGTGTAATTGGGACGCGCGGACGTGGTGGAGGCGGTGCGCCTAGACGCCGTAGGGCTGTGCGACTTGGGCAAGCCACTCCTGATGAATTAACATTGCTTTCATAGGGGAATCAAATGTCTTTTTTAACTCCTAAAGTAACTGTACCACCACCACCGCCGCCGCCAGAGCCGCCAGCAAAGGTTGACTATGCGCGTGCAGAGGCAATGGCCGCAGAAGCAACAGCAGCCGCTACAGGGCGTCGTAAGGGGCGTGGCGGCACTATTGTTGCCGGAGCGTTGGGCGATACAAAAGAAACAGGGCAAACCCCAACATTGTTAGGTGGCTGATATGGAACCCGTTAAAGAATTAGTTTCCCGTTTTGAGTTCCTAGAGCAACGTCGCGCTAACTGGGATACTCACTATCAAGAATTGGCAGACTATATGCTGCCACGCAAAGCCGATATTGTGCGAAAGCGCAGTCGCGGTGAAAAGCGCATGGAACTAATCTTTGATGGTACTGCGCTGCAAGCTGTAGATCTTTTGTCTGCATCACTGCATGGCATGCTTACTAGCGGTGCTACGCCTTGGTTCCATCTTTCGATGAAAGATCCTGACATTGGGCGTGATGACAATGTGCAGCGTTGGCTAGAAGATAGCAGCAAGCGCATGATTAGGGCGTTTAACCAGTCAAACTTTGAGACAGAGATACATGAATTGTATGTGGATCTTGTTGTCTTTGGCACTGGCTGTATGTTTGCTGAGATGGATGGCGAGAACTTGCGTTTCAGCACACGCCATATCTCTGAGTTTTATGTTGCAGAAGATCAGTTCGGCATGGTCGATACTGTATTCCGTAAGTATAAGATCCCTGCACGGCAAGCTGTGCAACGCTTTGGCCTAGAAAACGTAGGCAAGTTTATTCAACGTACATTTGAGAAGAAGCCGGATGAAGAGGTAACTCTTTTGCATGCTGTGTTGCCACGAGATGATCGTGACCCAACAAAGCAAGACAACAAGAACATGCCGTTTGCATCCGTCTATGTTTGTATGGAAACAAAGATGCCCGTCGCTATCAGTGGGTTTCAAGAGTTTCCATACATTGTCCCGCGTTTTCTCAAGGCAACAGGGGAAGTGATGGGGCGGTCACCTGCGATGGTGGCGTTGCCTGACGTTAAGATGATCAACTTGATGTCAAAAACCATCATCCAAGCTGCGCAGAAACAAATAGATCCTCCACTGCTTGTTCCTGACGACGGATTTCTTCTCCCTGTCCGTACACAGCCAGGTGGCCTTAATTTTTATAGGTCCGGCACGCGCGATACAATCACACCTCTAAACACTGGCGCGAACATTCCTATTGGCTTGCAGATGGAAGAGCAGCGGCGTGGTGCCATTCGTTCTGCTTTCTATGTAGATCAGCTTCTGTCAGCAGCAACACCCAACATGACAGCAACAGAGGTTGTGCAACGTCAAGAAGAGCGTATGCGCGTTATAGGGCCGGTTCTGGGACGTCTGATGAATGAGATGCTGCGGCCACTTATTGACCGCACATTCTCACTGATGTTGCGTAAAGAGATGCTTGCACAGCCGCCAGAGATCCTGCAAGGCCGTGATGTGGACATTGAGTATGTATCACCGCTGGCACGCGCACAGAAGTCTAGCAGCCTTAACAGCACAATGAAGGCTCTGGAGATACTGCTGCCGCTTTCACAGTCTTTGCCGGTTGGCGATCATCTCAACCCAGATGGCCTGGTCAACCATGTTGTTGATACGCTTGGTGTTCCAAAAGAAGTCCTGTTCCCGCAAGCGCAGATTGATCAGCAGCGCCAGCAACGTGCTGCGGCAGAGCAAGAGCAGATGCAGCGTCAGCAAGAATCAGAAGATGTTTACACGGCTGCACAAGCAGCACAGGCAGTGAGGATGGTAGGTGATGGTAGCGGAGGTTAATAAGCTACGCCAAATGTACAAAGATGTATTTGGTGAGCATGCCGGCAAACAAGTTTTGGGAGATCTTGAGGCACGCTGTAACTGGCGTGTTTCAAGCTATGTGGCGGGAGATGCAAATGCCACAGCGTTTGAGGAAGGAAAGCGTGCAGTAATCCTTCATATTTACAACATGATGAGTGAGGAATAAATGTCAGAACAAGTAGCTGAACAGGTAGCCACGTCAGACGCTACGCTGATGGAAACACCAGCAGAGGTAGCGCAAGGCGGGTCTGGTAACGACTTCTTGACCATGATACCAGAAGATATCCGCGAGCATCCCAGCTTTGGCCCTATTAAGGACGTAGAAAATCTAGCGCGTTCTTATGTAAACGCACAGCGCTTAATCGGGTCAGAGAAGGTTCCGCTGCCAACAAACCCAACAGATGAAGACTTGGATAATATTTATGGTCGTTTGGGTCGCCCAGAAGCACCCGATGGCTATCAAATCCAAGCAGATGGCAACGTCATTACTGAAGACATTGCCACGCAATATGCTGATATTGCACACAAATTAAGGCTCACACCACAGCAAGCAGAGGGTGTGCTTGAGTATTATCGTTCAACAGTATCTAACTCTGCGGAACAAATGCAGCAGATAGCAGCAGAGCAAGCTGAAAGCACTGAAGCTGAGTTGCGTCGTGAGTGGGGCAAGACCTACGATCAAAAGATAAACGCAGCATCTGGTGCAGCTAAAGAGTTTGCTGGTGATGAAATACTCAACATGCAGTTATCTGATGGCACACTGGTTGGTAATCACCCTGCATTCATCAAAGCCTTTGCAGCTATGGCAGATTTCAAAACCACAGTGACAAGCGAAGATACGATTGGTGAGGCTGCCGGCAACTTCTCGCTCACACCAAAGCAAGCACAGGCTGAGATTGATTCTATCCTGGGTGATAAAAGCCACGCCTATTGGGACAGTAAGAACGTCACAGCAAGGCAATCAGCGGTGCAGCGTGTTCAAGAGTTGATGGGTATGATCCATGACTAATGAAGAACAAATTGAACTGAGATTAGAGTGCCTTAGAATTGCGATTGAGTTTGGCACACAACGTGATATCATGAACCCATCCCATTTGGCAGAAAGTTACTACCAATGGGTGACGCAGGGTAGCGGTGAAAGCCGTCCTGATGACAGCCGGAAAGACGGAGGCCCGACGCCGGCCAAAAAGGCCAGGAGTGTCCGTAAGGGTAGCACACCGCAACTTGTGTAAATGTAAACTGTAGTTAGGAGGTAGACCAATGTCTACTCAAGTCACTACGGCATTTGTACAACAGTATTCTGCTAACGTGCAGATGCTTTCACAGCAGATGGGTTCCCGTCTGCGTGATGCGGTACGCACTGAGAATATCGTTGGCAAAAATGCCTTTATCGACCAAATCGGTTCAGCAACTGCTGCCCTGCGCACCAGCCGCCACTCCGATACACCACAGATGGACACGCCGCATGACCGCCGTCGTCTGTCTCTTGCTGATTATGAGTATGCAGACCTGATTGATGATCAGGACAAGGTACGCATGCTTATTGATCCAACATCTTCTTACGCACGCGCCGCAGCAGCAGCTATGGGTCGGGCAATGGATGATGTGATCATCACAGCAGCAACAGGCGCAGCAAGCACCGGAGAGACCGGTTCTGGCAGTGCATCGCTTGACGCAACAGCAAACTCTGTCGGATCTGCATCGTCTAACGATGGCCTGACACTTGCCAAGCTGCGTGAAGCAAAGCGTAAGATGGACCTCAACGACGTTGACCCGTCTATCCCGCGCTACATTGCAGTAGGCCCAAAGCAGATTGAAGACCTTCTTGGCGACACAACTGTCACCAGCAGCGACTTCAACACTGTGAAGGCTCTCGTGCAGGGTGAACTGGATACCTTTATGGGCTTCCGCTTCATCATGTCCAACCGTCTGTCCGTGGACGCTAACGACATTCGTAAGTGTTTCGCTTGGGCAGAAGACGGTCTGACTCTTGGTATTGGCAAGGACATCAGCGCACGCATTGATGAACGCGCCGACAAGGGTTACGCAACTCAGGTCTACTACTGCATGAGCATCGGATCGGTGCGCATGGAAGAAGACAAAGTTGTTCAGATCTTCTGTGACGAAACCCCAGACTAAGAGGAGAGATAAATCATGACTACTAAAAACTCGACTCTTGTAGCTAACTTTGAAGCTTCACCACAGGTCTTCAGTGACTCTCACGAGTTGCATGGCGTTCTGCGTGTTGCACAGGGTTCAATCGCACTGGCAGCGGGTGACAGCACCGACAATGACATTGTTATGCTGGCACCTATTCCGTCCAACGCATCCATCACCGCGCTGCAAGTTGCAGCAGATGGTCTTGGCGGTAGCTGCACATTCAACGTAGGTCTGTATCAGGCTGACGGAACGGTTGTAGATGAAGATCTATACGCCACTTCTGTTGCTGATGGCACGACAGCCGTTGCTGACGTTCGTACTGAAGCTGCCGATATTAACACTATCGGTCAGCAGCTTTGGCAGGATGCCGGTGCAAGTGCAGACGCTGGCGGTTACTACTATGTGGCAGCCACGTTCAATGCAACTGGTGGAACGGCTGGCGATATGTCGTTCATCATTCACTACGTTGTGAACTAACATTGAGGGGGCGGTACGCCGCCCCTTCTTTTCATTAAGAGGTGTGTGATGCCATCAGTCGTTGATATTTGTAACGAAGCTATGGATTTGCTTGGTGCAGCAACCATTACATCGCTCACTGAAAACTCTAAAGAAGCGCGGTTGTGTAACAGACGCTACGAGACTGTAAGAGATCACGTCCTGCGTGCGCATCCTTGGAACTGTGCAATTACACGCAAAACGCTGGCAAAAGATACTGACGCGCCGGCCTTTGGTTTTAACAGCCAGTTTACGCTTCCCACAGATCCATATTGTCTGCGGGTTTTGTCATTTTGGAACAGTAATGTTGACAATGAGTTGGCTGCATACGATAGCAACGTGATGTTCAAGGTTGAGGGCCGGAAGGTTCTGACTAACGAAAGCACATGCAAGATTACATACATTGCACGCCTAACTGACTCTGAGCAGTTCGATACGCTGCTTTCAAGCGCCATAGCGCACCGCCTTGCCGGAGAGACTGCATATGCCATTACTGGCAGCAACAACCTCTCACAAGGCATCCTAGCGCTATATGAGTCACGTTTGAAGGAAGCGCGTACTATGGATGCTATGGAAGGCTACCCAGACCAAATACAGGCAGATGATTTCTTAAACGTCAGGTACTAATATGGCGCGTGTTTCCACTATTATAACGAACTTCCGCGCCGGAGAGTTTTCGCCCCGCCTTGAAGGTCGCATAGATCTACAGAAGTACAATGAGGCGGCAAAAGAACTAACCAACATGGTGAGTTTCCCGCAGGGTGGCATTACACGCCGCCCTGGTTCGTATTATGCCGGAACATCGAAGGATGGCGGCAAAGTACGTTTGATGAACTTTGAGTTTAGTGATGAGCAAGCGTATGTGCTTGAGTTTGGCGCTAACTACATTCGTGTGTTCAAAGATGGCGGCATAGTTACAGAAGCCACCAAGACGATTACAGCCGTAACAAAGGCAAACCCTGCTGTTGTTACAGCATCATCGCATGGCTTTAGCAACGGAGATCGAGTTTATATCACAGGCGTCGTCGGCATGACGCAGCTAAACAACCGTGAGTTTACGGTAGCAAACCAAACAACAAACACCTTTGAGTTGTCTGGTATCAACAGCACAGGCTTTGACACTTATAGCAGCGCTGGTGCTGCGGGTAAGATTGTAGAAATTACTACTACATATAGTGTTACAGAGATTTTTGAGATCAATCACGCGCAGTCAGCAGACGTTTTGTTCCTTGCTCACAAAAGCCATGAGCCAGCAAAACTAACACGCACAAGCCATACGTCTTGGACGCTTACTGATATAGACTTTATTGATGGCCCATATTTAGATGAGAACAAGACCGCGACAACTCTCTATGCAAGCGCTGATACAGGCAGCGTAACAATCACAGCTTCTGCTGACTTGTTTACAAGCGCCGATATTGGACGGTTAGTCAGGTTTCGTGAAGTCCTAGAAATTGAGTATGATGAGTGGCAAGCCAGCACAAGCTACGCTAACAATGTGTTTGTGCGTTTTAATGGGCATGTCTACAAGCATGTAACTGGCTCTACTCAAACATCTGGCAACACCCCGCCTGTTCATACATCAGGGCAAGAAACCTATGGTTCGCTTGTTTGGGAATACAGGCACGACGACACTGGACACGCAGAGATAACAGCATTCACAGATGCTAGGAACGTCACGGCCACAGTTAAAGAAGACGATGGCGGTATATCCGTTTTGCCGCACAACACTGTAGGATCTAGCAACGCTACAACCAAGTGGTCTTTGGGTGCATTTGGCGGCGATCAAGGTTTCCCGCGTGCCATAGCGTTTTATGAAGAACGTCTATACTTTGCCGGCACAAGTGCGCGGCCACAAAGTATCTTTGGCTCTGTTAGTGCAGATTTTGAAAACCACACACCTGGCACAAACGATGATGATGCAATCAATATTACGATTGCGTCAGACAAAGTTAATGTTATCAATCATTTACTGCCAGCTAGATTTCTACAAATCTTGACCACAAGTTCAGAGTTTACCTTGTCAGGCGGCACAGGTTCAGAGCCTGTAACGCCAACCAACGTAAATGTGTTGCGGGAAACTACTTTCGGCTCATCTAGTATCCGTCCTGTGCGTGCTGGAAACAGCACTATCCTGATCCAGAAGGGCGGGGAGCGTGTCAAAGAAATCACTTTTGACCTTGATACTGACGGTCTGTTGGGCGTGGATTTAACCATTTTGGCAGAGCATGTGGCCAGTGGTGGCCTCACAGATATGGTTTGGCAGCAGGAGCCGGAACTCATTCTGTGGTTTGTGCATGCGAATGGCACCTTGATAGGGCTTACATATGACCGTGCTAATGGCGCAGTGGGCTGGCATCAGCACCCACTGGGTGATAGCGGGGTAGTAGAAAGCATTACCGCCATTCCTAGTGGCACAGAAGATCAGGTATATGTATCTGTAAAGCGCACTATCAATAGCGCGACTGTGCGTCATATCTGCTATTTGAAGCCTATCGACTTTGGCTCTGATATTGAGGATGCGTTCTTTGTTGATAGCGGCTTAACATACGCAGGATCTGATACCACATCTATAACCAGCCTTAATCACCTTGAAGGTGAGACTGTACAGATCCTTGCTGATGGGTCTGCGCACGCTGACAAAACAGTAACAAATGGCAAAGTCACGCTAGATCGCAGCGCTGGTAAAGTGCATATCGGGTACAGCTACAACTCTCTAGTGGAAACCTTGCGACTAGAAGGTGGCGCGGATGATGGTATTTCGCAGGGCAAAATCAAGCGCATCCACGGTGTTACTGCACGTTTCCTCAACAGCGTCGGCGCAGAGGTTGGCCCTGACACCGGCAATCTTGACCGAATACCGTTTCGTGATAGCAGCATGTCTATGGACACGGCGGTGCCTATGTTCACAGGCGACAAAGAGATTTCATTCCCATCAGGCTATGATAATGATGCACGGGTAGTTGTGCAGCAGTCACAGCCACTGCCAATGACAATACTGGCGATTATGAGAAGGTCTAATACGTTTGATGCTTAAGTTTCGTCCATTCTCAAGAGATCACATTAGACATATCAAGCTGATGTTTGAGTTGTCAGATGATGGGCGGCAAGCGCTTGTTGAACACAAAGATATCAACGGTTACACATTGTTTGAGGAAGATGTTGTGCTTGGCATAGGCGGTGTACACAACATATGGGAAAACGTAGGAGAGGCGTGGTTGATTCTTGGGCGTGAGGCGTTTGACAAGCCTAAGACAGTTGCGCGTCATACGGTGCATATGTTCGATCACATGCAAGAAGAGCATAAGTATCAGCGTATCCAGGCCAGTATCTCAGTTAAGGATACAAAGGCTAAACGGTTCGCAGAATGGCTTGGTTTTGAAAATGAGGGTATAATGAGGAAATACGGGCCTGATGGCTCAGATTACTATCGTTATGCAAGGGTGATGTAATGGATCCGATGACAATCGCAGCAGGGGCTTCAGCAGCCAGCGCATTTCTTGGGTTCAAGGGGAATCAGGCATCAGCGCGTGCGGCACAGGAAACAGCAGAGTACAACGCGAAGGTTAAGGAAAACGAACTTGTATTGTTGCAGCGTGCGCGAGTTGAGCAAGAAAGCAACTTACGTCGGTCTAATGATCGCTTGACTGCGCAGCAGACTGTGGCAACGGCTAAGTCTGGCATTGAAATGTCGGGCAGTCCGTATCTTGCGTTGGCTGATAGTTATTTTGCAATGGAGCGTGATGCGCTGAAGATCCAGTATGCCGGTGATATAGATCAAGCAAACGCTATGGCAACAGCAGCTATGTTGCGTGCCTCTGGGAATGCGCGTGCTTCTGGATTTAGAACGGCCTCATATGTCAGCCTTCTTAATGGCGCTAGTTCTTATGCTGGCATGCGTCAGCAGCAGGACTTCTTTGCGTTGCAAGATCAATACAGACAGAAAACATTAACGAGTTAGCGATGCCAAAAATACCATTGTACGCAGAAGGCCGTGGAAGCGCTGTAGATCTCGCTACAGGGCGTCTTGGCCCCCAAGCCCCTACAGGTGCCTTTGAAGCGCCTGGACAGGCCACAGTGCGTGCTGCGGAGGCTCTTGGCAGGGTTGGCACAGAATACGCTAAGAACGCTATGCAGTTTGAAAATGCGCGGCAAAAGTTGGAATTTGATTTCCAAATGCAGCGTAAGAACGAGCAAACCAAGACACTTAGCAATCAGTACACCACACGCGCTTATGAGCAATCAGACACATACACGCTAAACAGTCAGGAGCCTGATCAAGATAAAGCTGTATCTGGTCTAATATCTAGCGTGCAAGCGCCGATCCTGACAGAAATTGACACATTAGACATTACTGACTCGCAGAAAACCGCTATCAAAGACAGCGTTCTCAAGCAAATGAACTTCAAGGTAGCTGACGCGAAGAAGTCGGCTTTTCGTATATCAACTATACAAGGTGCAGAGGCTAAGTCTGGCAAGCTGTCTACTATTCAATCTCAGATTTCGTCTGCGTCTACATATGAAGAATACGCTGCCTTGGCGGCTGAAGCGATGGCAATTTTCGATGATGCCGCCCTATCTGGACAAAACCTTGGCGTAAGTAAGAATGCTTTTAAGCAAGAAAGTTTGCGGCTGTTCTACGGAAATGGGATCGCAAATGCAGATAGCTTTGCCTCTCTTGAAAGGCAGCGCACAAACGTATCCGGCGATAACACTTTGAGTTCAGCAACCAAAAAAACCCTGATTGCAAGTATTGATAGCAGAGACACACAATTAGAATCAGAAAAACAAGATGAAATTATTGGCACACTCCTGACTGCAAACTTGTCCAAAGAGGAAACTGAAAGTGCTTTAGCGCAGTTGACCAGTGAAGGCAGTCAGATGATCTACATCAAGCGCGACGATCCAGAGGATGACGTGCTGATTGAGTATGATGGTGCTGGCAATAAGTTTCTTGCAAGAGTCGCCAGTAGGTTTGAACAAGATGTCAAATCACTGGCCGCACAAAACAACAACGATCTTGTAAACCAAATCTTTCCAACCATCGCTGGCATGGATCGTGATGAACTGAACCAGCTTATTGATGAGGCTGATACACTCACGGGACGCTTTGATGGTGCTGACAGGAGCATAGCGGCCCTACTTACAGGCGATGCTAATCGTCGTCTGGATACTATGGACGCTGAGTTGTCAGCGGAAATAAAAGCAGATATGTCTGCTATAGAAATCAGGACTATTAGTCTAGGGGGCATTTTCGACGAAACCACGCAGACAATGATTGCAAGCGTTGATGGTCGTATTAGTCAACTTACTGACAATGAAGTGCAGCGCACTTTGTTTAATGAGACAATGGATGGTATGCGCCAAGCTGGCGTTCTTTATTCTTCAATTAAGTATGGCGGCCCTTCAGACTTGACAGCGGTTAGAAGGTCTATTCGAGACGAAATAAATGATCCTACTAATACGCCGGAAGATATCCGAATTGCAGAAGCAAGACGCAAGCATTTTGAGGCGCTGGTTGACGCAAGGCAAACAGCGATTGCAAATGATCCTGTTAAGTTTATTCAAGATGATCGCGCAGATCAAAACTTAGAAGCAGCCACCACGTCACAGCTAATTGATTTTCAACGCAAAATGGGTATTCCTGATGTGGACATTCGTGTCGCATCTGACGCTCAAATTGATGCTTTCCAAGGACAGTTCAAAGATCCTAGCCTGTCTTACAGTGACAAGTCTAAACTTGGCATATCGTTCATTACGTCGTTTGGCGTAGAAAACGAAGGCCGCGTAATGCGCAATTTAATGAATCAGGGTGTGCTGACGTTGGCTGACACATGGATCATAGCCAACCCTAACAACGCTGGTGGGTTTGACATCGAAGCCGCTAATAAACCAGGTGTAGTAAAAGAGCTGAAATCAGCCATAGGCACATCTTCTTACAACGAAATCATGCAAGAGGTCATGGTTCAGAACGCAGAGTATTCTGGCAGCATAGTTGGCGGTGCGGCTGATAGCATAGTGTCACGCGGCGCTACTGGCTCACGAATGCTGCATGTGACCGCCATGAATACGATGATCCAAAACACAGCGGCATATTACATGAACGCCGGAGAAACAGATCTAACCAAGGCTGTAGAACGTGCGGTGGACACAGTAGTAAACAGCCAATTTGCCTTTGATGAAGTGAATGGCAAGCCGTTCCGCATGCTAAAGGGGCTAGAAGGCTCTTCATCTCAGATTGGCGACATACTGCAATTTTATGTTAATGACGATGAAACAAGAGGTGTGATTGCGGGTTTTGCTGACATACCTCCGGCGAATGACTTAACGCCAGATCAGGCGCGTGAAAAGTATCAGGGTGATTTAGCACAAGCGTATTGGGTTACATCATCAGATCACAAAACTGTCTACTTGGTTGATCAAACAGGCAATATGGTCAAGCGTAGGGTTGACCCTGGGCCTACTGCAATTTCACCACAGGATGCTTTTGTTACTATCAAAATGTCAGATCTTTTGCCCGTCATTAAGGAAATGGATGAACTGTACCCAAGGCCTGTAGACAAGCTGAATGAGATTATGCGGAAGGCGTTTAAGTAGTGGTAGACTTTTACGTTCCAGAACAGCAGTACGATCAAAATGCTTTTGATAGTTACTTTGATATATCGAAGGCTGGCACCCTTGATGTGCTTGGTTCTACGCTAGATGAAACGTTGTATTATAACCCTCTAAGCGCACTCAACCGTACATTTGATCAGTATCTTGGGCCAGGTGCTAACGGACGCACGCTGTCTGTTGATGAATATCGTGACAGTCAATATTACCGTGAAGGCATTGAGGTTGGCGAAGACGGTATAACAGAAGGGTTGGCAAACCTGTTTGCAGAAAGACATGACAGGCGTGCCGGTTTCAACTTCACCCTAAACAGGTCGCGCGGCGGGTTTGGGCTAGGCGCAGCACAGTTTGGCACAATGCTGGCTGGCTCTGTGCTTGACCCTCTCAACGTGGCATCAGCGTTTATCCCAGCCGTAGGCCAGGCGCGTATGGCTACAATGGCCGCTAGGTTTGGCAAAAGTGGCAGTAGACTAATGGCTGGTGCGATTGACGGCGCGGTTGGCGCTGTTGTTGTAGAGCCACTTGTTATAGGCCAAGCATATCTTGAGCAAGATGCTGATTATGGCC
>Ga0075461_10000208_pt1 | contig 15829 bp, 29 predicted proteins | sample DEB08_DNA_6_FD_74788 | JGI IMG/M metagenome (GOLD analysis project Ga0075461, IMG submission 74788) | Aqueous microbial communities from the Delaware River and Bay under freshwater to marine salinity gradient to study organic matter... | ecosystem: Environmental > Aquatic > Marine > Coastal ...
TGATGGTTCGGCTGCTACATCTTATGGCACTACTAATAGCCAAGTAGCAGATGTTCCTGCCGCAACTATGACAGCCAACACTTTTGGCAATATGGAAATCTATATTCCAAATTATGCTGGCTCAAATAATAAATCTTTTTCAGTTGATTCAGTAGATGAAGGTAATCAAACGACAGTTTATTCTTACTTGACGGCTGGTTTATGGTCGCAAACTGCCGCAATTACTGGCATCAAAATTGCACCTGCCGGTGCTAATAACTTTGTCCAATACTCAACCGCCACACTTTACGGAATCAAGAACAGTTAGGAAAGGAAACAATGCCAACGAAACTAATAGTGGATTGCTCCACCGGAGTCACCACAGAGGTTGAACTAACAGCCGAAGAAATCGCACAGCGAGAGGCTGATGCAGCCGCGTTCGCTGAGGCTAAGGCCATTGAGGAAGCCGAAGCACAGGCTAAATTAGCAGAGAAGGAAGCAATCGCAGCCAAATTGGGTCTGACTCCCGAAGAATTGCTAAAGCTACTTTCCTGATCTACGAAGCTGAAGATGTCATCCGCACAATCGATGACCACATTGATCTATTTGAAAACCTGGGGTTCTTGAAGAAAAGAGAGCTAGATGAGAACGGCGCAAATAACAGTAACAGGTGATCCAACCTTACTTTTCGATAAAAGCACCGTTTGGCGCGATTGTCATATTCATAACGAAACCGGTGCCATTTATGTAGGTGATGAAAATGTCACTACAACAACTGGTGCAAAAATAGATAATAATTTCCACGATACTTTTCAGTTACCTCCGACTACTGCTTTATATGCTGTTAGTAATTCCGGAACTGTTACCGTCTATGTATGGGAGATTCACGGATGAGCGCATTGGATTGGGCGAGTTTTATCGTAGCTCTCACGACGATTATTGGCGCCGTTGCCATAGGCGTAAAATGGCTAGTTAAGCACTATCTAACTGAATTAAAACCCAATGGTGGTTTGTCGATCAAGGATAAAGTCAACGCCCTAGAGGAGAAAGTTGATTTCCTAACTGATTTAGTGAAAGAGGCTTTGAAGAGATAATGTGTGACTCCCGCAATAAATTTTTAGAGATTGCGGCCGGGGAAATTGGATTTATCGAAGGCCCTGCCAACAATCAAACCAAGTATCAGAAGGCAAATCTGCCCTGGTGTGGCGCATTTGTAAATTGGGTAGCTAAGAAGGCAAAAGTAAAGATTCCAGATTGCACATACACCCCGGCAGGGGCGAGAGCGTTCGTCAAGGCAAAGGCTTGGCAGGACATTGACAACGCCACGCCGGAGCCGGGTGATTTAGCATTTTTTGACTTCCCAAACGATGACCTAGAGCGAATATCGCATGTAGGTATTGTTGAGGAGGTCAAGAAGAACGGCACCGTCATTACCATTGAGGGCAACACGACCCCTGATGAAAAGCGAGATCAACGCAATGGTGGCGAAGTATGCCGTAAGGTTCGCGCCTATAAGAAGAAAAATCGTGGCAAAGTAAAGCCATCTCTGCCGGTCTTCATCGTAGGATTCGGCAGACCTACATTCAAGGAGTGCAAATGTTTGACAAAACAAAAGCAGTCGCAATCGCAAGCACCTACGCAAGAGCTGGAGCAGCAGCAGTCGCAGCTTTATACCTTGCCGACCCGGCGAGACCAGTCAAGGATTATGTAGCTTGCTTTCTAGCAGCCGTTCTTGGCCCAATACTCAAAGCCTTCGATCCTCGCGCTAAAGAATTTGGCAGAGGTAGCGAATAAGAAAGATGGATAAGGGGGAAATCTTAGATGAGGCCAAGCGCCTCACGGATTCGGAACGCCAAGAAATCTATGGCGAGCCATTTACAAATCACAAACGCATAGCCGACCTGTGGAGTGTGTATCTTGAAACCGAGATAACACCTTCGCAGGTCGCTTTGTGTTTATGTCTAGTCAAGATAGCTCGATTGATACAAACGCCTGACCATCTTGATTCCGTAATTGACCTAGTTGCTTATGCGGCTATTTATGGGGAAATCAATGAACTTGAATAAGAACCTGCTCCTAGTGCCTACTCGATCTAGACCGGATAACGCCAAAGAAGTCTTGAAGGCGCATAAAGAGTTCTCTTGCAGAACCGATTTGATGTTTATAGTTGATGATGATGATCCTGCTTTGCTCTCTTATAGGGCAAGTCTTGGAATTGATTACATCTTTGAGGTGACAAATACGAGCCGAGGTATGGCAGCTCCGCTCAATGCTATTGCTAAAAAGTATGCCAACAGTAACTATGAATTCTTCAGCTTTATTGGAGATGACCATAGGTTTCGCACTCCCGATTGGGATGTAAAACTGATGACAGCGATAGGCAATAAGCCCGGAATAGGTTATGGCAATGATTTATTGCAGGGCAAACGCCTACCGACTGCGGTAGTTATGTCTGCTTCCATAGTCAGAGCTCTAGAGGGGATGGTGCCACCTAATATGCGCCATCTTTATCTTGACAATTTTTGGAAGCAAATAGGGGAAGATTTGAAGAATCTTGTCTATTTAGACGATGTAATCATTGAGCATCTTCACCCGGTTGCCAATAAAGCCGAATGGGATGAGGGCTATCGCGAGGTCAATGCTCAAGAAATCTATTCCTATGATGCGCTTATGTATAACAATTTCATCAAAAGTGAGCGTTATGCTCTTATCCTAAAGGAGCTACGCAGTTGAAGATTCTTATTACAGGCGATGAAGGCTTTGTCGGAAAGAATTTCAAGAAACATCTAGATTCTAAACACAACTCAATCACCGGGATCGATCTAAAGAACGGCATTGATGTCAGAGATTTCTGTCGTAAAGATGACACTAAATATGATGTTGTAATCCATCTTGCGGCCATTGTCGGTGGGAGGGCAACCATTGATGGTTCTCCACTCAGCGTTGCCTCCAACTTAGGCATTGATTCAGACTTCTTTCAATGGGCTAATCGCACAAAGCCTGGTCACATTGTTTATTTTTCCTCTTCGGCAGCTTACCCAATCTACCTTCAGCGCGAGGAATATCGTCAATCACTCAAAGAGTTTGACATAAACCTTGACCATATAAGAACGCCTGATGCGGTCTATGGTTGGGCCAAACTCTCAGGCGAGATTCTTGCTAGACACGCTAGAGAGGAAGGCTTGAAAGTTACCGTCTTGCGCCCATTTTCCGGCTACGGAACGGATCAAAGTATTGATTATCCATTTCCATCATTTATCAAGCGCGGTTTAGAGAAGGCAGACCCATTTGATATTTGGGGAACCGGCAGACAAGTTAGAGACTTTATTCATATCGAAGATGTTGTGCGAGCTACATTCGAGGCAATCACTAACAATGTGAAGACTGCCAATCTATGCACCGGCAGACCGACAAGTTTCATAGAACTAGCCGAAATGGTGATGCTTCAGGCAGGTTATTTAGGCAAAATGAAAACCAACCCGACCGCTCCAATGGGTGTGGGCTATCGGGTTGGAAATCCTGCCAATATGCTCTCGTTCTATGAGCCCAAGATTAGCCTTGAAGAAGGAATCTCTAGGGCTTTGCAGGGTCTATAAACTCCTTTTCAAATAAGGCAATGTGCTTGTTTATGTATCTCTTGCCATAAAGAGATGTCAGAAAATGAGGAATCGGAGGCATCTTAGGTGGTCTTTTCTTGACTAAAAATAACAAGATAAAGGCAAACCAGCCGGTCAGATAGACATAAAGAGCCCATCTAATTATTGAACGACCGAATGCCCAAGCAAAAGGAATGCTTGTAGCTACAAGTGCCAATCGCATTAGACCCATCCCATAATTGGCGCAGGTTCTATATCTTTGACGACTTCATAGAATTTTCCGTTCTCATGGATCGAACCTGCGGTGACGACATAGCCGTTGAACTTGATGTCAACGCCCGGTCGCAATTTGCCTTTGAAGGTGGCAGAAGGTGGCACTTTGTAATAAAGATGGATTCCATCGCCGGTTGAAACCGTGTAGGTGTCAAGATTGAGTCCATCGGTGCTTCCGCCATTTCGATAGTCAACATCTAGAACGACTAGACCGCTTGGCGCACAAGCAATGCCGATGTTGAGCAATGGCGACTTCTCAAACCATTTCGCCACCGTCTTTGGCTTGTTCGAGGCAGACTTATAGCCATTCTTTGCTATTGGGAAGAATGGTGTTTTTTGTTGCGGATAGCAAGGTAGAACAAACCAACCGCGCTCGGCGTAGGCGGTGGCAATCTCGGCGGTTGTCATTGCTTATCCACCTGACGGCGTAATTCACGCAAAGCGCCAAATAGCTTTTCAAGTTGCTTGGCATCTATCTCATCATCGGGTTCTAACATTATTTCAAGAAAATCAACCAAAACTCTAGCCTTCATTTGACGAACTCCTTTAGGAAATCAACGATAACTTCTGAAATTGTCTTGCCTTCTGACCGCGCCTTCGCCTTGGCCCGCGCCCACAGTTGGTCGCTGACTCTAACTGAACGAATCTTCTTCACTTTTGCCTCCTAAACCAATGAATCGCAATACCTAGAAACAAAATTGTCCAAAACCAAAACTGAACCACCGCTTGCCAACCGGCAAGGTGGGTGCCGAAAAGTAAATCCCACATCACGCACCTACCTTTGCAAGATATTTGATGCGAGCTACTTCAAGAGTTGGAGCGTGATCAACTGCTGAAAAATAAATACCGTCTGTGTTTTTCTCTGAAATAATCCACTCGCTAGTTCCGCCGCGATGACTGACATATTCGATGCGGTGAGTATCATCTACGCTGACAAACTTGCCTCTGTTTACCTGAACCAATTTCTTGCCGTTCATTTTTACCTTTCGCTTGAGGTATTTCCTCAATGACTAAACTCTAAGGCTTGTGCCTACGCTTGTCAATACACAAGGAACTAGACGCCTTCGGCGTGTCGGGCTTAGGGTGTCACCCCTTTCCCTCATACTTATCCACAACGAAAGGGGAACCTATGGGAATTGTCATACTGTTAGGCGTAATCGGGGCTCTAATAGCCTTCTATGCCCTTCTAAGCCTATCTGATGACCCGCTTGAGGCGGAGATTGAAGAGGCTTTGGCTTGGGATAGGAAGCAGAAGGCTCTAGCGAGGATTTATCATCGTGCGTGACCCTCTATTCTCGGCTCATGTCGGCCTCGATGGAGGCATTCATCTCTATCTAGAAGAACGCGACGCCAATTTAGACCTAGCCGAAACGGTTGCCACCGAAGTCGGCGAACATCATCTAAAGGCTCTGAAGGCGACCGCAAGTCTTGATAGTTTGAAAACTATGGATAAGGCGAGAGAGGCAGACTTTATGCGCTCTCGTGTTCCTGATTTTGTAACTCGCCTTGCCGTGATGACCGAACCTGAAGCTCTTGATCTCGTTGAGATGCTTCTACTAACTGTTCGTCACGCTAGAGCTTTGAATAACAAACAAACAAAGATTTCATTGCGAGTTGTGAAATAAATGGCGAATCCGAATAGTCGTAAGGGTTCGGCGTTCGAGCTCTCGGTTCTCAAGTGGTTGCGTTCTAAGGGCGCAAATGCTGAACGCTTACGGCTATCCGGTATGAAAGATGAAGGCGACATCGTTGCAATCATTGGCGGTGAGACTTACATCTTAGAATTGAAGAATCGCAAGAAATTAAATCTTCCTGAATTTTGGCAAGAAGCAATAGATGAGGCTTACAACTATGCAAAGGCAAGATTATTGCCTGCCACTCCGCCGGCTTATGTTATTGTCAAAAGGCGTAACGCCTCAGTTGATAAGGCTTGGGTCATTCAAGACCTTGCCAGTTGGTTAGAGGATCGATCCTAGGTGAAACAATTTGCAGACTTCTTTCCTGAACTTCCACTCTTACCAAAAGCTAGTTGTAAAGGTATTTTCAATCCAAACATATTTTTTCCCAATAGTAGAGAAGATGAGGCAAAGTGCCTCCCAATCGTGCGAGCTATATGCGCCGGTTGTCCTGAACGAAAGGAGTGCTTGGAATACGCGCTCAAGGAGGAAATCCCACACGGAATTTGGGCAGGCACAACGCCGGCTCAAAGAGGTTTCGGAGAGGGATTTCGTAGTCGCAAGACGAACCGCATCAATTATTCACACGCGATTCGCTCACTTAATGACCTTGGACGCACACCGAAAGAAATCGCAATGACCTTGAGAATTGAACTTTCCTATGTAAATCAAATCCTTAAGCGAGCTGCGAAATTAGAAGGAGGAATCCAATTACTCAAAGAGGAAAACAAATCCGGGGAATCCTCATCATCGTCGGAGTCAGCATGATGACTTCTACGATTGTGAGCGGTGCCTTGGCACCTATACCTGCGAACCCGATTTCGCCGGTTTTTGTCTATAAGGATCGACCTTTACTTGACCAGGTTGATTCCAAAGAGATAGCAAGAGAATTGCTAGATAAGAAAAGTTTTCGTTGCCTAGCCAAATTGTTAGGCAAGGAAAGCGCCTGGAAAGCAGGGGCAAAGAACCCCACTTCCAGCGCAAAAGGCATCGGTCAATTACTAGATGCCACCTATCGCAACCTTGGAATGAAACATTCTGAGGCTTCGGTGCCACAACTCGTGGCAACGCTCGCCTATATTTCCAGGCGATATGGCTCCGGTGGCACCTGCGCTGCCTGGGCAAAATTCCAACACTCTAAGTGGTATTAGTTCGGGGGAACTATGAGCATCGAAGTAGAAAAGGGAGTGATTGATTTCGACGATTCTGTCGCGATGTGGCTCGAACAATATCGAAGCGCATTGGCGAAAATAAAAGAATGGGAAGAAATCGCCGATGTAGCTCGCTCTCATATTGAAAACGCATTAGGCGATGGCGAACTTGGCTATTATCAAGGCCAACAAGTAGTTCGCTACACAACGATTACATCAACGCGATTTGATGTGAAACGCGCAAAAGAGATTCTGCCACCTCAGGTTCTTGATCTATTGCAAGTGCAAAGTGTTTCAAGACGCTTCTCGCTAGTAAATAATGAAGAGCTATGAGCATTCCAGTTATACAACCAACCGAGCCCATTATCCCCATCATTCCTGACTATGATGATGATTGGGAAGAAGAGGATGACGAATGACATTCGTTTCACCTGTTAAACCTGCAACTGCACTATCTCAAAACCTTGCCGAGATAATCACGCAAGCAGGGATATGGACTCCAAGGAGCAAGCAAGTCGTCATAGGGCCTTCTGAAATGGGTCACGAATGCTCTAGGCGACTTGCCTATAAATTGCTTGATTGGCCTAAAGCTAACGAATTGGGTTCTTCTAATTGGAGCGCACAAGTCGGTTCGGCAATCCATCAATATCTTGCAGACATTTTTCGCAAGATTGAAGGCTACGAAGTTGAGCAAAGAGTGACAATCAGAGGCAATCTGACCGGCACAGTTGATTTATTTGATATTAACCGAGGCATCGTCATTGATTGGAAGACGACAAGTCCGGCTCAAATGGATCGAAAGCGTCGTGAAGGTGCCTCAGCGCAATATCAAACCCAAATTCAACTCTATGGATATGGGAAAGCGCAGACAGGAGTTACAGTCAATCAAGTAGCTCTTGCTTATCTGCCAACAAGCGGAAGCATTGATGAGATGCACATTGAGCTTTTTGACTATGACGAATCAGTAGCCTTGAAGGCTTTGAGCCGTATGGATGACATAATCTCATTGTTGTCGCAAATCAATGTGGAAGATAATCCGAAGATGTGGGAAATGATACCGAAGGTCGCCAATCGCCTCTGTAACTATTGCCCATATTTTCAACCATTTAGCAATAATCTAGAGAAAGCGTGTAACGGTGAAACCGAAGCTCGTGATTAAGCCAATGGCAAGATGGCAAGCATTCATCTTGAAAATTATTGGATTTTTCATTGGACTTCGAGGGCGCCCATACTTTTGCTTTGTCGAAGATGACGCCGAAACTGAAATTACTATTAATGATGTTAGGCGTATGCAAGAAGAAGATGAAATGAACACTAAAGTAGATAAGGAGACGGGGGAATGACCTTCGCAGCACCATCCAGTAATAACTCCGAGTCGGTGAAAGTGGCAGATTTAGCCAATCATCTACTCATCGTCACGCCGGTCGAATATAAGACAGGCATTCAGACCATTCACGGTCTCGCAGAAGCAGTTGAAGTTGATGTGGTCGATCTAGAGACCAACACGGAACACAAGTCGCTTCTTTGGTTTAATGTCGGTCTTCGCAATGCGCTGAAGACGAAAATCAATCAGAAAGTGTTAGCTCGAATCGGACAAGGCCCTGCCAAGCCTGGTAAGAGCGCACCTTGGATTCTCATTGACGCAACTTCCGACGCCTCGGCACTAGCCAAGGCAAATGCTTATCTTGGCGCCGCAAAGCAAACGCCTGCGCCTTCGCCGGTGGCAAATGCCGGTGGCACCATCACACCCGAAGTAGCCGCGCTTCTAGCTCAATTAGGAGCAAAGCCAGCATAGTTTATGTGCGAGGCGATTCTCCTTCCGTCGTCGTCTCGCCGTCATAGCCGTCATCGTCCACCTTTCCGATGATGGCAAGAGGTCGCAAGGTGCGGGGCATTCGGGGGCCTGATGAGTGCAAATCTCATCACCTCACTCGGTTATCAGTTAGGGGGCAAAGTGCAAGAGCAGTTCATCATTCATCACGGCGACTGTCGTGAGGTTTTAGCATTATTAGAAGATAACTCAATCGATGCAATAGTAACTGATCCACCATACGGAATAAATTTTATGGGCAAAGCGTGGGATAACGCTGACATTTTAGCTAAAGCTGTGAACGGTGTTGACCATAAAAAAACAAGAGAACGATCGGCAAGTATGCACGCCGGAGAATATGACCTGAGCTTAAAAGGTAATAGAGCTTTCCAAGATTGGACTGAAAGTTGGGCAAGTGCCGTTTTCCGTGTATTGAAGCCAGGTGGTCATCTTCTTAGTTTTTCAAGTGCAAGAACTTATCATCGAATGGTTGTGGGGATTGAGGATGCTGGCTTTGAAATCCGCGACCAGATTATGTGGATTTATGGCAGTGGGTTTCCGAAGTCGTTGGATATTTCAAAAGCCTTAGATAAACAAGAAGGAATTTGGCGTGGTCGTGCTGGAAAAGTTGTATCTGACAACGGTGCAATGTCGGGTGGTAATTATGAAAGAACTCCAAAAGGGCCGCCATACACCGCCGAGGCGAAGCAATGGCAGGGCTGGGGCACCGCACTAAAGCCCGCGCACGAACCCATCGTTGTCGCCCGCAAACCGTTAATCGGCACCGTCGCCGCCAATGTGCTGACCTATGGCACCGGCGGGTTGAACATTGATGGTGCGAGGGTTGGGACTGAAGGCGGAACCTCACGCGGCGAAAAGCCATCGACTCACCTTTCACCATCTGGCGCGTTCACCACTGGTCACGACATCGCCGAACTTGATGCAGGCCGTTGGCCCGCCAATGTCATTCACGACGGGTCGGATGAGGTTGTTGAGTTGTTTCCTGCGAATGCAGGTGGTGGCCATTGGGCCAAAACAAAAGTCACAGGTTATGGCGAATTTGGTGGGGGAAAATCTGAATACTTTGGACAAGGCGAAAAGGATGGAAAAGGCTCCGCCGCTCGCTTCTTTTACTGCGCCAAAGCAAGCAAGCGCGACCGCAATGAGGGGCTTGATGGGTTTGAGGCAATAAGGATTCACGATGGCAGGGAAGAAGGCGGTGTCGGCGGCTCAAATCCGAGGAATCGCATTAACAATTACAGGCAGAATCATCATCCAACCGTCAAGCCCACAGACCTTATGCGGTATCTCTGCCGACTTGTCACGCCGGCAGGTGGCATCGTTCTCGATCCATTTATGGGTTCGGGTTCAACTGGTAAAGCTGCGATTTATGAAGGTTTTAAGTTCATCGGAATTGAGATGACCGATGAATACATCCCCATTGCCAAAGCAAGAATTGAGTTCGCAATAAATAACAAACAAGAGGACTTATTCAATGCCTGAATACACTTACACCTGCGAAGCCTGTGGTCATACTGAGAAGCAATGGCGTCATATTTATACTGATGCCAATTTTGATTGCCCGAAGTGTCCTAAGTGTGAGATTCCAATGATTCGTCAATGGATAAATGGTGGAGTGGGTTTTTGAATTGTCGTCATATTTACGAATATGTCGGAGGAGAAATCTGTCCTGATTGCGGGCGCGATACCCACGAGACGGACTTTGCAGAGCAGGCAAGGCTTCACCGGCAATGGATTGCAGACGGAAAGGCGGATTGGAATATCTGCCCACAGGGAGGAACGATTCGGGGATGGTGGTCAATATGAGAACGGCAGTATCACTCTTTGCTGGCGTTGGCGGTTTTGATTTAGCTCTTGAGCGAGCAGGTGTCAAAGTTGTTGCATCGATTGAATGGGATAAACACGCACAGAATGTTTTGAGAAGGCGATTTCCGAACGCCACAATTTTCGGCGACATCCAGGGGGTAACAGGTGAGCAACTTATACAAACAGGATTCGATCCTTCCAATGGAATCATTACAGGAGGATTCCCCTGTCAAGACTTATCGGTTGCCGGTAGAAGAGCAGGATTGGCAGGAAAACGGAGTGGACTTTTTTGGGAAATCTGCCGACTCCTTGACGAAACAAGAGCGCAGTCGTTTATCCTCGAAAATGTGCCTGGTCTTCTTTCCTCGAATAACGGAAGAGATATGGCCGTCGTCATTGAAGCGTTGGTCAAACGCGGGTATCGCGTGGGATGGCGGGTGCTTGATGCTCAATACTTCGGAGTTCCCCAACGCCGTCGTCGAGTCTTCATTGTCGGATGTCTTGGAAATTCAGGGGCAGCACCTGAAGAAATACTCGCTATCGCAGAAGGCCGCGCAGGGTATCTTGCGCAGGGCGGGAAGACGAGGAAAGCAACTGCCGGAGCCATTGCAAAGGGCGCTTGAAAATGTGGTTTACAAAAGCCAGGAGAGCGAAAACATCTGAAGATTTTGAAACTTGGGTTGCGGGGGGGGGTTGTGCCAACATTAAATGGTTTTGATTGCGGTGATACGAGAGCGACTGTCATTATTCTTGATGGCACTCGCGTTGGTGATGTCAGAGTTTATGAAGATTCCGTGATGCAAACAGTAATTCAAAGATGGGGAACTGGGGGAGGGAATGTGCCTGCGATTTTTCCGATAGATTTGCGAAATGCTTTGAGAGATGCCGATAAATTAGATGCGCAGAATCGTCAAGGTTTAGGTGTTGGCAACGAAGGTGATCCTTCTCCAACTGTGACAAATGTGTTCACCCCAGGTGTTGCAACGCCACAAGTTGTCCGTCGCCTGACACCGACAGAATGCGAGAGATTGCAAGGCTTTCCTGATGGGTGGACAGAGGGCCAAGCCGATTCGCACCGCTATAAACAAATGGGCAATGCGGTGGCTGTGCCTGTTGTCCAATGGATTATTGAGCGGATGACAAATGACAACTGACATCCTATTAACTGCACTTGAACTTGCCAACGAAGGAATCTCGGTCGTTCCAGTTGCCACCGATGGATCAAAGAGGCCAGGAGTTTTGACTTGGAAGGAATATCAAGAGAGACGAGCTACAAGTGATGAATTGATGGCTTGGTTCCAAGGCGCCGAAGGTGTAGGTGTCATCTGTGGAAAGGTATCGGGCAACTTAGAGATGCTAGAGCTCGAAGGTAGAGCAGTTGCAGACAAGATTCATCTAGACATAAAAGAGATGGCAAAACAGGCAGGTCTTGGCACAGTTTGGGAACGATTGAATAATGGTTATGTAGAAATGACGCCATCGGGAGGCTTGCATTGGCTTTATCGAATCAAAGGTGAAGTTCCAGGTAATACCAAACTTGCTAGAAGACCCGGTGAGAACGGTAGCATTGATGTCTTAGCCGAGACTCGCGGTGAGGGAGGCTTTGTCGTTGTCGCTCCGACAAATGGCACTTGCCATCCATCAGGCGGAGCATGGAAGATGCTTTCAGGTAGCCCTAAGTCAATCCCGACCTTGACGGTGCCTGAGCGCGACCAACTACATTCTTTATTTGCCACCTTTGATGCCATTCCAAAGCAAGAGAACATCCAAGAAGAGCTAAAACCTAAAGGCGAAGGGCTTACTCCGGGAGATGATTACAACGCAAAGGTCACTTGGGAGCAGATATTAGAACCGCTCGGCTGGAAGAAGGTCTATGTCAATCGCCAAGGAGTGACCGCTTGGAGAAGACCGGGCAAAACCGAAGGCATCAGCGCGACAACAAATCACGCCGGCACCGATAAATTCTATGTTTTCACATCATCGACAATCTTCGATCCTGAGCGCAGTTATACCAAGTTTGCCGTATTTGCCATTGTTGAACACAATTCAGACTTCACAAAGGCCGCAAGAGCCCTGCGTGAGCAAGGCTACGGCGACCAACGCAGCGAACTGAAGACCCTAGAGGTTCATTCACCTTCGCTCGTTCAGCTTCATAACGAAGATGGCGAAATCATCGAATCGTCCTGGATACCTAAACAAATCCAAGAGCTCGAACTTGAACAAGAGCCTGCTCCTAGCCTTCTGCGCCGAGAGGACGGCAATCATCTGCTTTATGCGGGCAAGATAAATGCCATCTTCGGTGAGAGCGAATCAGGCAAGACTTGGATTGCTTTAGAGGCGGTAAGACAAGAGATTGAAAAGGGCAACATCGTCTTTTATATTGATTTTGAAGATAGCGCCAAAGGAATCCTCAATCGCCTCAAGACCTTGCGAGTGCCATCAGATAGGTTCAAACTCTTCCGTTATGCCAACCCTGATGAGCCTTTAGGCGAAGGAATCGGGGAGATTATGCGAACCGAGATAATGGCCTATCAGCCGAGCCTAATTGTTGTCGATGGCGTAAATGCCGCAATGAATCTACTTGGGCTTGATCTAGAGAAAAATAAAGATGCTACGACCTTCTCGCAGAAGATTCTAAAACCCCTGCGTGTCGGTGGAGCTGCGATATTGACGATTGACCATGTGACTAAATCTAAAGACAACCGAGGCAATTACGCTATCGGAGCCCAATCTAAGAGAGCCGATATTGACGGTGCGGCCTTTGCCGTCTCTGTGTCATTGCCATTCGGCAGGGGCATTGACGGCGCCCTAGATATAACTTGCACAAAGGATCGACCAGGCTTCGTCCGAGCCATCTGCCCTGACGCCAAGACCGTCGGCGTCGCCAATGTCCGGTCGGTTGGCGAGAATCAGCTATCGGTCTCAATCTCAGGGGGAACGGTAAAAATCTCAACCAAGGAACAGAAGATGGAGGCGATTTCAGGCTTGCTCAATCGAATCGGTTATGAGCTAGGCAGGAATGAATTAGTAGAGCATTTGCGCTCTGAAAGGATTTCCATAGGCAATGATGAGATTAAGGGCATTCTAGATGCTCTAGTTTCAGGTGGGTTTATCAGTTACCGCAAGGATGGTCAGAAGTATCTCTACGGTCATCAGAGCGAATTTTTCGCCAATGATGTTAAGGCTTGGAGCCCTAATGTCTAACTGTTCCGCCGTTCCGGAACTGTTCCGGTCAAATTCCCGGAGCGGTGCGACACGACCGACCAAACCGTTCCGGTGTTCCCCCTCTTTAGAGGGGAACACGGAACGGTGGAACGGTCAGGTTTTTGGAACGGTTAATCACTATGAATGAACATTTCAAACCTATAAATTGTCAGCGCTGCGGAACGGTTGTATGGGAGGGAATCTCCTGGGCCGGCTTTGCCAAGAAGCTAGACAAAAAGAAACTGACTATCGAAGAAGAAATCGTCAAGAGATTATCGGGGCTTATGACCTATGAGATATACCGAACCTCGGTCTCCTTTGAGGCGGTAGAGCGAAGCCTTATCAGGATCGAGGGAAGTCAGCGCGAGAAGATAGTCCTCGCCGACCACACCTGCTCGAATTTCACTCTTTTTGATACAGAAGTGCCTGAGTATTTCAAAAAGCCAGTTATGGTCAAACAAACCTTTGAGGAGGCTCCATTTTGAGTGAGTGCTTAGTCTGTCGCCGGCAGGTTGAGGGTCAATGTCGAAGTTGCTTCGGTCGTTTGAGGGCGATACTGCAAGAGCTACCGACCTTACAGTTTGAAGCCGGTTTCTACCTAGAACCATCTCGGACTGGATCAGGAATGGCGACAACAGAACGAAGCATTGGGATAAATGTCAACGCGCTGGACTTTCATCTTGCCATTGATTTACTTGGAGTGCTTCACGCCTGGGAGTCAATAATTCGCAAGGATAGGAATCTGACCCCTCCTGCATTAGTCCGGGCAGAGAACAATCGCGATTTAGAGGTTCAGGCGACCTGCGACTTCCATCTAGCTCACTTGTCATGGACATTGACTCAAGAGTGGGCGTTAGACTTTGCAGGGGAACTTTATGGCTTACATGCTAGGGGGCGAGCGGCCACAAAGAAATTCAAGGAACAGGCAAGACGAATCCCTTGTCCGACCGATGATTGCGAAAAGTTCGTTGTCATTGATGTCGAACAACTGAATCAAGATGTCACCTGCTTTGGATGCAAACAAAGCTGGTCGGTCTTGAGATTGGTGGCACTGGCTATGAGTAATCCGAATCGACGATTCTTTCTTGATGTCGAGGCTCTATCTGCATGGCTACAAATAACGCCAAAAGAAATCTATCGGCTCATTAAGAAGTTTGATATTGAAAAGCGTGGATCGACTTATGACTTGCAAGCTATTATGAAAGCAAGGCAAGCGGTATGACGAGTAGAATGTTGTCAATCATTTATGATAGGATACATCCATCAGAGTTCCCTATCTCGGAACAATCCCTAGACGAAATAGATGAAGCCCTTAGCCATGCCGCTAAGTCGCGCAACCTTCCTCACTACAACGAGCGCCAATGTGCCATAGTCGATGAGTTTATAGATGACCTTCTAGACTTGCGATTGGAGCTACATAAATGTTGAACATAAGCGTCAGCATCGGTGATGTAGAGACCGAGTTAGTGACTGACAACAATCTTTCGTTTGATGCGATTGAGTCACTACTCAACCGGGCAGTAGCCGCAACTCTCCAGTCCTATCTCTCTCTGCCTATCGAGGATCGTCTCGCCAGCTTCGGAACGGATGAAGACGATGAAGAGGAGTTTGGAGAGTAAGGAGTGTCGCAAATGTTTGCGCGTCTTACCTATTACAGATTTCCGATTCATTAATAAAGCAAAGAACAAACGCAATCCAATCTGCCGAGAATGCAGACAGATTCATAGAAAGTTTTTGCGAGATGCAAAGAATGATTATGATCAACTATTTGTTAGACAGAATGGTTCTTGCGCTATATGTGGTGTGACTTCTGAAGAGACATCAAGAGGATTAATCATTGATCACAACCACGAAACGATGAGTGTGCGTGGATTACTTTGCTTCCCCTGTAATTCAGGTCTAGCATTCTTCAAAGAATCATCCACCACCCTTGCGATGGCTATCGAATATTTAGTGAAGCACGATGGCATTACTTCCTAGACCCTGTTCGCGATGTGGAATTATTGTTCGCAACAGTTATTTATGCAATAGATGTAAGCGAACAAAAGAACGACTGCGCCCATCTAGAATCGATCGAGGCTATGATTACAAGTGGCAGGCGTTATCTAAGTTAGCTAGACAACTGCAACCATTTTGCTCCCGGTGCCGGTCGGTATATGACCTGACTGCGGATCACATAATTCCCCTAGCCGATGGTGGCAGGTCAGAGTTATCAAACATTCAAGTTCTCTGCCGAAAATGTAATTCACAAAAAGGTGCAAGGTAAGAGGCGTAGCAATACCCCACCCGGCTTTATCCGGTATGGGCAAAAAG
>Ga0075461_10000213_pt1 | contig 15619 bp, 7 predicted proteins | sample DEB08_DNA_6_FD_74788 | JGI IMG/M metagenome (GOLD analysis project Ga0075461, IMG submission 74788) | Aqueous microbial communities from the Delaware River and Bay under freshwater to marine salinity gradient to study organic matter... | ecosystem: Environmental > Aquatic > Marine > Coastal ...
CAAATGTACCTCGAAAGCGAAGAGGGTTCTCACTTTTTCGCTTCTGACGGGTCTATGTTCGGTAGGTCCCACTTCGTAAATAAGTTTGCCGCCGAAAACAACAGAGCACACTCCATAACGTACAGTGACAAGTACAGCTCAGACTCACCTTTCATAAATCTATCTAACTTCAACCTAAGCAAGGCGAACTTTATTGATCTCGACTCGTCTTACGGCACTGTAGATAGGCTCATCTCTGAGGGCAACTACATAACGTGCTTGCAATCAGCTAAGGCATCTAGAATACCAGTTGGCGAGATGGCTATAAGCTTGTCGCAAACTACAGATGTTCTCACCAGGGCAGACAACATACTCGGCAAGCCGTCTATGTATGCTGGTGATTACGGAACTAGAGGTCTCTCTCAGGCTTGTGTAAAGCATGACGGGAGAACGTACTTCGTGGATTACGTAGCAAGAAAGGTCCTTCAGTTAGCTGCCGATGGCTTGACTGACATCTCCGCTAACGGAATGGATAGCTACTTCGAGGAGAATCTAGGCGACTGGTCTAAACTTACGACTAAGAGTCGGTTGCATATGGGATATGACCCAGACTACGACGAAGTTCTTGTGTTTGCTAATTCAGACTCCGCTGAATCCTTTGATGGATTCTGCGTCGCATATAACGCTAACCTGAAGAGATGGACCTCTAGGTATACATTTGAGGATGCGAGCGGTAGCGGACCGTCTCTATTTGAAAAAATAGGAGACCAACTAGTGTCTTGCAAACCAGTAGATAGCGGTGTTGGGGGATCTTCGGAACGCACTTTGTTCCACCTACACACAGACGATGCTGCAAAAACTCGCATATATGGAATTGTGAAAGATTCTGTAGTTGAAGTTGTATCAAACTTCAACCCTTCTATGGTGAAGGTCTTTGAGTCGGTATCTTTGGAGGGGTCCTCAGAGTTTGATGCCGTGATCACTACATCAGATCAGACATCTTCAATAACGTCTTGGGAGGAAAGGGAGCGAGGTTATCACGCTATGATGCCACGAGACACTTCTGCCAACAGCACGTCGCATAAAATGAGCATTCCTGTAGCAGTGCTTTTAAACACAGCTAACTCGACGAACACCATACAGTTTGCGTCTAAGATAAATAGACTCGGACTCCCCAGGGGGGCAAGAGTCTATAATGCGACAAAAGACGAATTTGTTTCTTCTGCAGGAGGGGGAGCAGGAACAGAGGTAAGAGTCACCACGGTAAGTGCGGGGGTAATGAGCTTAGACACCTTCTTTACCGCCTCAAGCGTTGTAGATGCAGGAGATAAGCTTTATCTTGTACTTGACCAAGATGAGAATGGTGACGCAATTCGTGATTACTTTTGCAAAATCAAACTTACAAACAGCAACGCCTCTAGTTGGGAGTTGTTTAGCGTAAATACACACTACGACCGATCTAAGCTCGGTTCAGAAACTGGATAATAAAAATGTCAGCAACAGCAGCACTATACGGAATTAGAGCCGCCGCTGGTTTGGGCCAAGGAATCTTTGGTTTGAGTCAGATGAGCGAAGCCAAAAGGCGCGAAGAGGCACTAAGGGCTCAGGGCCTCCCTCAGATGTCTACTCCACAGGAGTATTTTGATCTCTATCAGAATGCCTCTAGAAGTAGACAATTCGAAGAGGAGAAGGCTGCCACTCAGTCTATTTTGGCGGCTAACCTAGCTACCCTTGAGGCGGCTGGAAGTAGAGCAGTGATCGGAGGCGCCCCAGCAGCGCAGATCACGGCTCAGAGAGGCATAGCTTCTGCAGCTAGCAGAGACTTCAATAGGCAGCAACAGGCTTTGGGCCAGTTGGCTGCAGCACAGCAGCGCACAGAGCAGCTCAATTACCAAGCTAGAGCTAATCAATACGCTCGCGACTTACTCACTGCACAGGCTGGATATCAGGCTGGTGCTGAGACTATGCTTGGGGGGTTTAGTGACGCTATCGGTGCTGGTATCTTGGCGGCTGATGCAAGCAAAAAGAATAAGAAAATTGTAGACGATTCACCAGATCCAAATAGCGGTGGCTTTTTTGACAGATTTGGCAACGAGGTTTCAGTAAAGCCAGGGTCAGAGAAAGACTTTTTCTCCGAAGATCCAACTTTGGGACAGCAAGATAGCACTCCATTTGGGCTAAGAAGAAACGACATAGGGCTTAATGTCGATGTGCCTGGAGTTCCAGCACCAATGAACTTTGACTTTGGGACATCAGGATTTCAGCCTATTGACTTCAACCAAGACGGATATACAGCTCCTTTTGACCCAGCATCTTCTTTCCCTACTTCAAATGTACCATTTTACAGATATCAAGGGCCACGGGCTCAAGGCGGCTCTGTAACTACCCCAGGCAAGTACACAGCTGATCACAGCGTAGAGTATGACGTCAAGACCAAGAGCGGTAAGACTATCGCCACTGTTACTGGGGACGAAACCTTGGTATTCAACCCACAGCAGCGTAGATTCTTGAAGAAAGTAATTGGAAAGCTTATGAATGGTCAGACAATCAAGCCCTCCAAGGCAGAGACTAAGACTGCAAATCAAACACTCAAAGCATTTAAGAAATGACACTTCTAAGTAGAGGTATATCGTCTTCGGGCCAAGGATTGAGCTATTTTGACAAGGCTATCGAGAAGATGGAGCTTAGAGATAAGCAGTTGGAGCAGCAGTCTGATAAGTACAACAGCCTTCTCGATGGGGTCAAGGCTAGCGGCACATACTTTGGCAACCGATCTAGAAACATACTGAACGAGTACGGGAGAGCCTTTGAAGAAATGCTGGATGTATACTCCGCAGACCCCTCAAAAGAGAATGAACAAAAGCTCGAACAGGTTCGTCTGGCAACAACCGACTTCTACAACAGAGCTGTTGCTGCAAGACAGAACAGCCTTGTTCAGCTAAATGGCGTTAAGAGCAATCCAGAGAACTTCTCTGTATCTCTCGATGACGCTCTTAGAGAGTTTTCTTCTGTTGAGGACGCTGACGTAAATGCTAGGTTTGACATCAACTCCATGCAGATGTATGTAGACGGAGGTGAAGGGGAGCAGATGATCGGGGAGCTAGGTTATTACAACGGAGAAAACCCTCTGTTCTACTCTAAAGCTGCTCAGCTTGGAACTATAAAGGTTGAGGGGGCATGGGCTATGGACAACCTTGAGACATTTTACAACCTCATTGATCCGTCTATTACAGATGACGAAAAAAATATAGGCAAGCAAAAAGTCATTGAGGCATTTATGGAGACCGCAAGGCCCAAAAGCTCAGCATATCAAGAAACGGCTATCTATAATTACCTTCAAGATGTAAAGGGAGTGGACCTAACAAAGATTGAAAGCGAGACGGAGTTGGTAGAGCGCATTCTTGAAGTAAGGAACAACGGGGCCGAGCTTACTGCAGCCCTTGAGCACATGGCTGGTCTTGAGTATGACTACATGGTCGGGGCTAAATACGCTAAAGAACAGGCTAAGGTAAGTGCATTGTTTAACGAAGTGTTCAGGGGGGACACAGAGTCTCGCCCACCACGGCCTGCTGAGCCTCCATACGCATACACCACGACTGGGGGAACAGGCGCGGCAACTAGATACTCCGATGAGTACGCAGGTGTTGAAGGTGTTAGAATGTTGAACAAGCCTATGGGGGCTGGAACTGAAAAGGGTGATATTGCTGGTTTGGACCACTACGCTGGAGAACTCGGGCAGCTTGTTGGGTATGACGTCGATGCGCTTGGACGCATCGTCGCTCTGGTACATAAATATGAGGTTGACCCCGACGACGAAGAAAACAAGATTATGACTCCAGAATTTATCGTTCTTGACGGGGACGCAGAAGACCCAAGGATGAATGACCTGTATAACAACCTCAGAGGAAAGATCAGAAAGGACGGTATGTTCTCGGTTTTGCAGGGGCAATCTATTTTGCGTATGTCTCAGCACGAGAACGAGATGAATAGACGCCGTATTGCAGAGGCTTACGCTAACTCAGAGAACGTAGAGACTCCACGAGAGTTCCAAATTACTGTGACTCCTGAGGAGGTTCGCGACGCCGCAGGACCGTCTCTCAATCAACGCCGCAGAGAACAGCGTGAAGAAGAGGTTGAAGACATCCAAGACCAGTTTAGCTTTACTGGAGAAAACGCAGTACTCGTTAGCCCAACGACTGGTGCTAGAGGATTCACCGTTTCTGGTATGAATGAAAGATTTGTTCAAAGACTTGTAGACGAAGGGTACAGCAACCAAGAGATTAGAGACGGTATCAAGTACATGCAGCAGAACGACATCACTGTCGAAATGTCACCGCTGCGTGGGTTCTTCCAGAGACTCACTGGTGTTGGTGACGACATGGGTGAGGCTGTCGAGCAGTTCCAAGAAGCTCTTAGAAAGTCTAGCCCTGTCTATGAAGAAAAGTACAATCCCGTCCCAAAGCCAATGGGTTCAGATGAAGAGGCACGCATGCGCAGTCGTGAGCTTTTTGGAAGAGACTTTACTGGTAACGGAGCTGGATCTGCGGTGATTGACAACATCTTCAGAGAAGAGGGCTACTCTGCTGATGGGACACTTATAGACGTACCAACGAGTAAGAACAGTGGTGTGACTATCGGGGGTCTTGATCTAGGAGCGTCCGCTGGTAACATAGAGCAAAAGCTTGAAATCCTAGAAAAGTACATCCCTGAAGAACAGATGGAAGCTTTGAAGCCACTCACTAAACTTACTGGGCCACAAGCTCAAGCAGCTCTTCAAGATTCTCTTGATACAGGGAGGTTAAATCCTGATACATGGGGCTTTACTAACGACACGCTTAGACAGATACAAGCTGAGTTTATTTCATCCAACACCATACCGTCTATTGCGCAACAAATGGGTGTAAGCGTAAAAGAAGTAGAGAAGCTTCCTGAAGAGATACTGACTGCGATCACGTCTATACAGTTTATGACTCCAGGACCAAATACACTTAACGCAGTCGGCAAAGCAATGAAGTCTGGGCGCAGAGAAGACTGGCTCGTTGCAGCCGACATGTACGAAAACTACTATGGAAGCGAAGCGGAAGTAAAGGAAAAACTTAAGGACGGACGAATCCTTCAGGGCAATGTAGACAGGGCTAAGCGAGCGGCAGAACTCATAAGATCCGTATATTCGTAATATGAACGAGAATCAACAAGAGCTGCTGGATTTTATCTACCAGCACAATCTTAGCGCCAATGATGCAGCAAGATATGTAAGAGATCTCGACGTCCCTCAAGAGGACAAAATTGCTGTGATGCAGGACATCCAGCAGAGAGAGCAGAAGCGGTTAGATCTTGAGCAAGAGGAGCGGAACAGGCAGGAGCTCTCGCGTCAGCAACAACTGAAAGAGGATATAGACAGAGGCCTTATTGACATGCGTGCTGCTCGCGATAAGTACGAGGCAGCAAGCAATGCGCTTGATGAGACTGGTATGTTTGATTTTCTTGCGATGGAAACGAATGCTTGGTTGAGATTAGCTTCACCTCAGCGTCAGTTTGAGGCAGCTAAAGCAGCACAGGCTAAGGCAGCAACAGAGCTTCAAGCAAAGTTCTACGAAGCAGGTAGAGAGGATCTCGCTGGTCAGCTTGGACTCCCAAAGTCCAAGTGGAGCAGAAGAGTATACACAAAGACTCAAGCCACTGCCAATGGGATGCTTTTTGATTTTGCGGCATCCATCTCTGATAATGAATGGGTTGAGCAGCAGGAGAAGCTCTATGGTGACATCTCTCGTGGGATAAGCATGGAGACCCAAAAGACTGCTGGCGAGCTTGTTAAAGATATGGGAAGCGCTTTGCTTGACCTAGACCTTGCGCAATATGTTGAGCTGATTCCAGATCTTGCAGAAGAAGGGTCGATTATGCTTGCTGAGCAGGCTCCGTACCTCGCTTTGACCTTTGTCCCCTATGCTGGCATTCCGCTCAACCTTGCTGCCAGAGCATCACAGGCATACCAAGACATCGAGGACGACCCTAACCTAACGGGACAGCAAAAGGCAGTCCACTCTTTCTTGAGCGGAGGCATTGAGTCTATTGGGGACCTTTTGATCGGTAGGGCAGGTGGTCTAGGGGCTGGAATTGCAGCCAAGGCTGTAACTCCAATAGCCTCTAAACTCATGAGCAATGCCCTTGTGAGAGGTACAGTAAAGACGGGTGGAGTGATACTTGCGGAAGGAACTAGTGAGACCATACAAGAAGGCCTCATTATGGCTTCAGAAAAGTATGTTCTCGGAAGAGAGGAGGAAAATGTAGTGAACAGACTGTACGAGTCTTTCGTAGGTGGGGCCCTCGTTGGAGGGCCACTCACAGGGGTAAGGTCTTTTACTAGTCCGACTCCAGCTCAGCTTGCGTCAAGACCTGGCGATCCAACTCACCCTCTTGCCACAGAAATTGCGGAGAAGATTGATAGTATCATCGAGCAATCCGAAAATGTAGAGCCTAACTCACCACAGGCCAAAGCTCTTGAGATTCAGCTAGAAGACCTGCTTCAGCAAGAGGCAGATCGAGTAGGTAAATCACGCGACTACTACAGAAAGATGCGTCGTAGAGATCGTGAATCGTATGACCGCATTATTGAGCTCGACTCAGAAATTGGGAGAGCCATCATCCGCTCTAAAAGCCTCAACACAGACTGGGGGAAGGATACGGCAAAAAAGGAAATTGAAGCGCTCATGGAGGAGCGCAACAAGCTCTACAAAGGATTTGACGAAAAGGGTCTTGCGCCAATGACGTCTCTTGAGATGTTTGAGGACGCGGTTGAAGACATCGACAACACGATAGCAGACATCGATGCGGACCTCGAAAGTATCGAAGGACTTGAGCCTCAAAACGATGACGACCTCAAGCTTGTTAATGACTTGATGACTCACAAGTCTGCGCTTCGCAACAAAAAGAGGGCGCTTCAAAAGGCGCTTGGCGATCTGCAGGCAGCTGAAAATACTGGTGATACGGACGCCGTGGCTGAGGCTTACAGAGCCCTTGAAGTCGCTATCGATCAGAAGCCACCACGACTGGAGGCCACAACGGAGCAGACCAACGACGACATTGAGCAAGACCAGTCCGCACCACAGCAGGAACCGACTCAACAAGAAGTGGAGACGGAAGCTAAGCCAAAGCAAAGAGTTGATCGTCAACCACTTACATTCTCAAAAGAGGACAACATAACTGACGACGAAATTGCACAGCTCCCCACGCAGCTTATCAAGCCAATTAGAAACCTGCTCAAGGGTCTTAAGTTGCCAGTTACTGTTAAGATCCACGACACCTTGGACGACTTGCGTGCGGCACACCCTCGCAAGTCTACTAAGAGCAAAGCATTCTACAACCCTAAGACCAAGGAGATAAACCTGCACAAAGGAAGCGCTGTGGCCGATGTGCGTCACGAGTTTATTCATGCCATGCTTCACGATATGCTTGGTAACTCCAAGTATAGAAAGCAGATGCTCAGAGAGGTTAGCGATATCTGGGGGAGTAAAAACGTACTCGAAGTACGCAGGCGATATGAAGACTACCCAGAGAGACTGCAAGACGAAGAGGTTATTACTGCTTTTATGGAGCAGTTTGCCACTCAAGACGGTCTTAATAGGCTGAGAAAAAGGGGGTTGATTCAGCGACTGAAAGATTTCTTCAACGACATCTTCAACAAAAAGTACGGCAGATACGCAGACCAATACTTCATCAACACCGACTCCGATCTCCTCGCAGTTATGGAGGCTTTTGTTGCTGGCTCTGAGGTTGGTTCCGAAATTAACGTAGCTGAGCAGGCCGAAGCTGACGCCCAAACGTCAGCGATGGACAATCGCTCTCGTGCATACCCAGATCTTCAGAACAAGCTCGTCACTTTTAAGGTCGTGTACCCAAACAGATGGGGTGAGTTCACAGGAACGCCTCAGGAGAAGACGGTTCGTATTAAGGATTACTGGCACTGGAGGAACTACTGGGCTCAACAAACTGGCAACGGGAGGCACGATTGGATTTATGACGTCACATATAAAGGTGACGACGGTTCCGTTAAGAAGATCAACAACCCCAACCCGAAGAAAGACGCAGATGGCAATGTGATTGAGATGGAACCTAAGCTTTTCTCGTTTACTCAAAAGGAGATTAGAAGTTCTCTCGCGTATCAAACAGCCATCGATGGTATTTATGGAGAGCTAAATATGCTACTTAATCGAGAGGCTAGATATGGGTTAGACAAAATTCCAATGGATCAAGCAGACCTCGACAGAATCGAGGAGCTTAGAGGAGCTATGCGTGATCTCAACCAACTGAGATCTAGGAAAGAACCAGTAGCCAAGAAGTACGAGGATATTAGAGAGAGGGTTATGGGCCCACGCCCAGCCCCAAAAGAAAAAGGCCTCATAGATCCAAAATACATTGGCACCCCTAGGGGGACTAGCTTTTTACAGAGCCTAAGGCCAGACAATGCAACTACGTTTTTTAAGGGCCTAAGGCCAGACACGAATGCGTCTACTTCTGACGACGTTGGAGAAGGCTTTGTACTTGATTCTATTGACTCGTCTGAGGGAGCTCCTCTTGAAGAGATGTGGAGTGAAGCGGGTATAAAGACAAAAAGACTTGACCCACACAAAGGCAAGGAGGCTCTCATTTGGCAGTACGATAAAACAGATGTGTCTAGCGGACCTGGATACGACACCAAAAATGCCGTGTCTTCTCACGCTACAGAGTCTCAGGCTAGAGAGATGATTGCCATGCTTGAAAGGGCCGCTAAAAAGCAGGCCCTTAAGGAAAAGTCATCGAACGTAACAGTGATCGGCTTGATTAGTGTTCAGTCTGACTCTGTCCTGTCAAACCCAAGAGCCATTGACGACATAGCTGATCACTACAACTCTCTCTCCGAAGACCAGAAAAAGATGTTCTTGGAGAAGTTCGGAGAGGTGTTTTCTAAAAAGCTCACCAGCGGCCTTTTTTCTGATCCAGAAGGAAAGCTCAGATCAAGAGAGTCTGGACCAGGCAGGTCTTCAAAAGTGCTGCTTAACCTCATTGACAAGGTTTATGGTGGGCACACCTCGGCTGGCACAATAAAAAAGAGAACTGGTGTTATGGCTCTGTCTGAAAACTTCGGTGAGACAACCGTTGCCTTCCCAGACTTCTCAAGAATAGCTCTTTCAGAAAACAGAGATGCTCTGTTTTTGGAGCTTATTGAGGGTATGAAGGGGATGTCTATTAGAGGTAATAATGAGATTATTACAGCCATGTTCAGCAGTAGCAAAGATTCTGCTGGAAAGGAGTTCGGTAGAACCACTTCAGACATAAAGTCTAGCCTTGAGGCAGAGGGGCTCACCAATGTTCCGACGGCTGATATAGTTGGGTTCGTAGAAATTCCAATGAGGGTAAGCAACTGGGACAAACCTAATCTTGCTCGTGTTGAAACAGCTCTTGATATAGAGACAATAGATGCCCCTTTTGACAAGGCCCTAATATCTGGAGACGGAACAGAGTTTTTCGGATTGCCAAAAAGCATCCCTTACGACATGGTTGCTGGAGATGTAACCGTCGCTAGCATAGCTAAAAAGCTTAATCTAGACTCGATCACAATGTCCGAGGCTCAGGCCCTCATTGACGATGAATCGAAACTCATGGAGGCTGTACCTGTGATACGTTATCCTAACAAAAGAGGCATTCAAAATCAAGAGTGGATTAGGTATAGCGATGCTATCAGCAAGCTCGAATCTCTGAATAAAGACCTTAAAGGCGCAGAAGAGGCTGGATCTTCAACTACTTATACGAAGATATCTGCTGAAATTATGGGGCTTGAAAACGCTCTTAAAACACACGCTAAAAAGATTAAGGACCTCCAAAGCGAGAGCAAAGGGATATCCCAGTCTTTGAGAATGGCTAGACAGGCTATTCAAATTACAACTATACCCGTCGACCCAACCGATCAGGTTTCGCTCGATGATACTGCTGACACTGCTGAAATAGCTTTAGACTCTGTTCAGAACAATACGTGGGCACCTCGTGATCGCTCTGCTTTGCAGCAGAAGTTCGACTGGTTCCGCCTCAAGTTCCAAGACAAGTTCGCGCCTGTCATGATGATGCAGGAAGATGTCGAGCGTGCTCGTGGTTCAAGAGTTGAAGGAGATCAGAACTTCAAGAGGGCGGAAGAGCTTATGTATGGCAAGGCACACAACGACTTGGAAAAGCTTGAAACTAAGGTGGAAAGCCTGAAGAAGTCTATGGTTGACGGGAAGGTTGACTCTGGTATGCTAACGGACTTTATGTATGCTCGTCACGCAGCAGAGAGAAATGCTATGCTCAAGGATAGAGATGGAGTGGAGAATGGCTCGGGTATATCAGACCAAGAGGCAGCAGAAATTATGGCCTCCTTTACTCCAGAGCAAGTGGCATCGCTTGAGAAGTCTGCGGCTATTGTGGATGAGATCTCACAAGATACTCGTGACACAATGAGAAAGTTTGGACTTGAGTCTGACGTCCGTATCGACTCGTTCGAGCGTATGTTTAAGCACTACGTCCCACTCGGGGGGTTGGCGACCGACTCCAAAGATGTAGACAACTACCCATACCCAACGGGAGGTATTGGATTTCACGTCAAGGGGTCTACGACCAAGAAGGCTAAGGGTAGAAAGACGATGGCTGAAAACATCGTCGCTCAGGTCATCCAACAGAACGGTGCTGTAAAGATTAAGGCACGTAGAAACGAGGCCTTGCAGTCCTTGTTTAATCTCGTCAAAGAGAATCCCAACACTAACCTGTGGAATACATCTGACAACATCCCAGTCAACGACCCAGACAGAGCGGTAGGTGTGCGTATCAATGGTGAGCAGAAGTTTATCATTTTTAAGGACGCATCTCTCGCTAAGAACCTCAAGGGCATGGGCGTCCAAAAGCTCGACGGACTGTCAAGGCTTATGGCTGCTCCAGCAAACTTCTTGAGAGCCGCCTTCACCACGAGAAACCCAGAGTTTATTATTTCTAACTTCTCTCGCGATATCTTGTCCGCCATACCTAATGCCATAGCGGAAGCTGATTTGCCAGATGGAGCCATTAAGGATAAGCATGCAGTAGCTAGAAAGATCATAACGCGCACGCCACAAACATTGAAGGCTCTTCTCAAGAGTGATGTACTAGGAAAAGAACTTGATCCAGTAATAGCTAAGTACTTATCTGAGTTTAAGGAGGACGGAGGTCAGACTGGATGGGGGTTTATTAAGCCCCTTCAAGAGATTGCGGAAGATCTAAACAACGAGACAAGCGAAAAAAATAAAGCTCGCAAAGCCATCAAGTGGATGGAAAAGAACAGTCTTGCTCACATCGAGAACGTAAACGACGCTTTCGAGAACAGCATCAGGTTGTCGGCATATGTTGAGGCTCGTGAAGCTGGTGTAGAGAGAGCTGACGCAGCTCAGCTTGCTAAGAACATCACCGTAAACTTCAACAAATCTGGTGAGTTTGGAGCCGTAGCTAACGCATACTACTTGTTCTTCAACGCTTCGATTCAGGGTAGTACCAGAATCGTGCGCTCTCTTTCTACATTGAAGCAAGTGCAAAACCCTGACGGGACGATTAGCAAGCAGCTAAGCGGTCCGCAGCGCATTGTAATCGGCCTGGGTCTTGCTTCTGGCATGCTGGCTATGATCAACATGGCTCTGTCTGACGAAGACGAAGATGGCGTGCTGTTCTACAACAAGATTCCTGACTACGAGAAGGAGCGGAACTTGATCATGATGTACGACGGAAAGAATTACATCAAGATACCTTTGCCTTACGGGTATAACCTGTTCTCAAATATGGGGACCGCCTTGGCTGAGACTATGGCTGGGCAGAGAGATGCTGACGAGGCTATGTGGTTCGTCCTTAACTCTGCCTTCAGCTCATTCTCTCCTATCAGCTTCGGTCAGTCTGAAAACTTCGCTAAATATTTGGCGAAGGGTGTCGCGCCCACGACACTCAAGCCGCTCGTGGAGATCGCTGTCAATGAAACATACTTTGGGTCTAAGGTTCACCAAGAGCAGTTCCCTGTTGGGGCCAAGCGCCCAGATAGCGAGCTCGCATTCAGATCTCCCCGCGTCATAAAGCAGTTCTTCCAGTGGATGAATAGTGCCACGGGTGGCAGCGAGATGGTAAGCGGTTCTGTAGACCTGAACCCAGACCTGTTCTGGTATCCATTTGAATACTACATCGGAGGCCTTGGGCAGTTTGGATTTAGAACTTTCGAAACCGCATATAGCATTGAGGAGATGATACGAAACGGAGAGAAGGTAAAGCTTGAGGCTAATGATATACCATTCCTCCGCAAAGTGTATGGTGAGCCCTCAAAGTACTACGATTTTGATCTTTATGATAGCAACAAGGAGCAAGTACTTCAGCTTTACAAAGAGAGAAAGGAGGCAGATGTTAAGAATATCGACAGATACAACGGCATCGTCAAGCTGGACAAGAAGATTAAAAGCGTAGAAAAGAAACTAAAGGTACTGCGCAAAGAGCGAAGAGCTGCCCAAGACCTTCCATTTGTTCAGCGAGTAAATAAGAGCGCTGAGCTGCAAGAGAAGGAGCGCATATTGATTATGGAATACAACGCATTACATGAAAAACTCAGAGGACAATAAGATAAAGAACACCAACCTTGGCAAGTGGCTCAAGGATAAAGCCCCCTCCGTCCTAGACACGGTGGGGGATCTTTTGCCCGATCAAGGAGCTCTCGGCATAGTAAAGAACTTGCTTGACAACGAACCCAATGTTGACCCAGCAGAAGCCAAAGCTATGGTGGAGGCAGAGATTGCGTTTCAGAATAACGTAACAGAGCGCTGGAAGGCCGATATGAACAGCGACATCAAGCTAGCAAAGTACATAAGACCAGTTACTTTGATAGCTCTGATGACTATGTTTATGGTGACTATGGTGTTGGATTCCCTTGATTATCTGCCATTTAACGTCAAAGATTCTTATGTATCTTTGTTGGAGATATTAATGCTAACATCATTTGGCGCATACTTCGCTGGTAGGACTATAGAAAAAGCTAAGAAATAATGTTTGAGAACCTTAGTCACTTTGAATTTTTGACGGTAGCTGGTGCGCTGGTGATGGGGTGGATTAAATTTCAGGCGGACTACAACAAGCTTAGCTCTAGGGTCTACGCACTCGAAGTAGACAACAAAGAATTTAAATCTGATTTCAAAAAACTTATGGCTGATATTCAGGAGATTAAACTTCTTCTGGCTAAGAATCAGGTTCAATGAAGCTAGACGACAGCACGAGCTTTGGCATAAATATCAAGTGGTTAATTCAGATTGTAGTTGGAGTTGGGGGAGCTGTGTGGGGGTACTTCACAATCATGGAGAGGATATCGCATCTAGAGATCGACAAGATGCGGCACAACCAAGAAATAGAGCTCAACTCAGAGTTCAGGATCAAGTGGCCTAGAGGAGAGATGGGCAGCCTGCCTGATGACGCAGAGCAAAACCTTAGGCTAAATCACTTAGAAAAAAGCGTAGACCACCTAGAAGCCCTAGTAGATGAACTGCGTCAGAAGGATTGTGATTAACGGAACACCGTTACGTTCCCAGCCGTATCAATAACCTTAGTAGACTCAAAGGTCTTAGCCTTGAGCGCCCACGTATATACGCCGTCTGGAACAAAGGCATCAAGCCTGTTCCCTATCCACTTATCGCTAGGGTCGAAGCTGGCCCAAACGAGAGTGCCCCATCTGTTGTAGATACGCAGCTCCCATGTGAGCCAGCACTCAGGCCTAGTCACTGGCTTCCAGTAATCATTTAGGCCGTCGTTGTTGGGGCTGAAGGTGTTGGGGATAAACACAAGCGGGTCGCCGCAATCTTCGCCAGCGGGTGAGTCATAGATACACTCCCCTTCAACTTCACAGTCTTCGCAGTAGTTAAGAGCCAAGGGGTCTTGGCATCCTTGGTAGATGCACGACCCGTCGTCTTGAGACGCAGCGAAGTTGTAGTTGTATGCGAACATATCAGTACACCCGTACACGATGGGGGGAGGCGGTGGGGAGCACGCTCCGTTCAAGCTCCACATGATCCACGAGTTCATCACATCAGCATCGGGGAATGGAAAGCCTGCCAGACCAGAACTCCCATCAAGCGCATCTGAGTCATTGATTTGCCAAACAGAGATGACCAAGCACTCCTCGTAGTACGCTCCGCTCTGCATGATGTCTATCCAGCACGCAGCCGTGCCGCTACCAAAGGCAGGGATTTCGTCAAGCGCAAATGAAATCGTGTCTCCTGTTTGGAGGATGTTGTCACTCCCTTGGCCAACCTCAAATCCAGGGAAGTCGAGAGGGAAGATAAGCAATGCCCATCCGTTGTCGTAGAAGCAAGGGAACTCGCTGTAGTCATCGAGTGCTGGGTTGAAGGCTATACCAAGCAGGAACTCACCGATAGAGTCGCCAGCTTCAGGGCTGCAGTAACCACCATTGATGGCGATCGTCATGTCTGTGGAGATAGGGTTGAACCCAATAATCTCCATGTCACACTGCCCATAAGAAAGCAGCGGCATCAAAAACCAAATCAACTTTCTCATTGCACGAATACTTTTCTGGTTACGCGCTTCCAGCGCAAGATATATACCCCAGTAGCCAACTGGTCAAAAGGCTTGTCAATCTCTCTTCCAAGAATGTCGTAGATGCGTGGCGGTCCTGAAGGCCAAGAGAATCCGTCGCTGCTACCCACTGTCAAGTCCTTGTACGTCCCAATACTGAAATCTTGCTCAACTGGGCAATCACCCTGCGATGCAAGCATTTCTAGAAGGTCAAGCACATTTACATTTCCATCGTTGTTAATGTCGTAGTCACAAACACCTTGACACCCGTAGTTAGACAGCATAATGAGAACGTCGCCATTGCCTATGGTTCCGCTTCCATCTAAGTCCAATGGGCATTCGGGGAGGGTGTTGCAGAACGATGTCTCCCATACGTCGAAGGAAGCCCCAAAGCCCGTCGTAAAAACCGTGTCGTTACCTACCGTTGCTGTTATGCCATCACCACCTATGTCGCACACACCGTCTCCATTAAAATCAAACGAGCAGAACCCATCTCCGTTAGAGTCCTCGATAACTACGTCGTAGCATTCGTCGTAGATGCACGCTTCATATACGTAACTAGCCTGCCCGAGCGGGTAGTTCCCGTCACCAATAAGAATTTCACCAGCGCCGTCGTATATAACCCAGTCCGTTTCGTTCGCCCAAGTATCAGTTGATACTACCACGCTCATCAAACTACCTGATGTGGTCTCGATAGGCCAAGAGGCGTAGTCGTTCTCAAGATAATCGTTCTGAGCACCGACTACTTGAACCTCAAACCATTGAGCCCCGTCAACATAGACGCCTTCAAACAAAACTTCTTGTGCTACGTTAGGCAAAAGATCAAATACCTCTGCATCATATTGAATGCCGTTGCAGAACAGCTCTACATCCAGCATGTCAATCATGTCACTCCCGAAGTTCTTGATCTGAATCCAGATGTCTTGGTTGGGAGTACACCACTGCTGCTGGTATGTAGCCAGCGTAGGGGCTGCGTCGTACTGCATAGGAGGGATGCAGTTCATGTTGTCTACAAGACCCGTGCGTACAGTCTGGAGGCACTCGTGCATACGCTCTG
>Ga0075461_10000218_pt1 | contig 15548 bp, 23 predicted proteins | sample DEB08_DNA_6_FD_74788 | JGI IMG/M metagenome (GOLD analysis project Ga0075461, IMG submission 74788) | Aqueous microbial communities from the Delaware River and Bay under freshwater to marine salinity gradient to study organic matter... | ecosystem: Environmental > Aquatic > Marine > Coastal ...
ATCTGTATACAACTTACCTGTTTTTGGATTCTGCTCTCCGATCAAGCGGGTATAGTCTTTCCGCATAGTCTCAAAGATTACGCGGCGGCTATCACCACCAACAAGTGTTTCGCCCTCAACAATCCCGGCTTCAGACCTGATGTCATTAAGAGCGTTTCTAGCAGATGTGCTATTTATTGCTTTGCCAATTGAAATAAATTGGCTGTCAGTTAGCCTATCCCTATTTTCTGCCAGTTGATCCATATCCAATATTCCGCGCCTAGCCATGTCAGTTAACTGGATAGTAAGAACCGGGTCGCCATCAGGCGAGGCTGGTTTTGACATGGACAAAGCGGTTGTTGGCGTGATAAACCCCAATCTAAGCAGATCGCCAATAACTTCGTTTTTTCTAACGGCTGTAATACTAGGGTTTAACAACTCTAAACTTAAAACCCTGCCCCTCTCTTTGTTTACTCTGTCTGTCGCGTCTTCATCTCTTTTCCTGGCTTGGTATGCGCGGTTAAAATATTTTTCTGTTTTTTCAAATACGTCATCTTTTTCTTCTTGCGTCAAGCCGCGATACAAATCACTAAAGTTCCCAAAGTCGCCTTTTTGAATCCTAGTGGCTGCTTGACCTCCAGTCGCGGCAAATTCTGCGCTCGTTGCTCTAGAAACCAAAGCCCCAATCTTTGACTCTTGAACCATCTTGTCAAATTTGACAGAGTACTCATCTGAGCGCAACACCCCTACAGACATCCTATATGGCTGAGAAATGTTTTCTATCATCGCGTAAACATTAACCGGCTTGCCGGTGTCAGGCAAAATAGTGCCAGCCATATTCCATATGTTCTCAATAACCGGCCTGAGATCAATAAGCGACTTTTCAAGGTCTGATTTTATCCCCGCATTACGCCTCTCAATTGCAGCAGTAGCAGCCTCTTTGTACAAGGCGTTTGCAGTTGTCGCAAGAGATGCGCGAAGTTTTACAGACTGAGCTGGATCGAGAGCCATGACTGTAGAGCCATACCCATCAATCATGTCTTTGATATCTTTTTGTATCTGTTCTAAATCTACCGGCTGACCAGCTTTAATCGCGGCAGATACATTTCCAATTCGCCTTTGGCCTTCTAATTGCAACTCACTAGCCAACATACTTGCCTGAGTTGCTTCATAGGTTGACTGAAATATGCGCCCAGCGCCTTTCACCTTGAGAGCCTTGGGGTCGCCTAAAGACGCATCGACCTGCTCTTTAGTAAGAGGGTTTTCGGCGGCATACTTCATGCCAGCCTCTTTTGCTTCTATCGTTGCTTTATCTAGAAAATACGATGTCATCTGATTGATCGCTTGATCAATCTGACTTAAACCAGCAACGGCCGCACGTTGAGGAGCAGTAGAAACCTGTGGCAAATCGGCGTACTGGACGCCCATTGTTTGATATCGAGGTAGTCCTGTTGCCATTTAACCCACCGCCACAGTTGGAATCCGAGCATCCTGGTATCGAGCCAGACCCGTAAGCCCTTTAGCCGCACTAGCAACCATGCCGTAAGCCTCAGTAGCCGCAGCAGCAGAACGCAGACTTTGAGATTGAGCCAAACCTCCACTAATCGTCATCTCTGCGTTTTCTCTTGCTATCGCTGCCTCTTTACTAGCATAGATAGCATCAACCTGCTGAACAGTCAAAGCACTACCGCTTAATGGGTCTACACCACCAGCAACCGCTCTAGCCCTTACAGTAGCCGCTAGACGCTGCTGGCGCTCATAAATCTGTAATGCCTGCCTGTTGTAGTTCAAAGCGTTCTGACGCCCTTGTAGTTCCTCCTGTGTGGCTTTTAGGCGCATAGCCTCTGCTTCTTGTTGAGATTGAGCAATGCCACTAACAGTAGACAAAACCGTGCCAGCAAGTTGCAGATTCGCAGCCGTGCCTGCGGTTGCCAAATAAGCCGAAGTAGCAGATGCGGCAGAACTAACTGCGGAGCCGATAGCAGCAATAAATTCCATTATGTGCCTCCATAGGTGGACATCTTGAACTCTAGCCCCAACAACGTCAGGCGCAATGGCAATTCTTGTGTCACAGTAATTTGACCATCTTTGCTATAACCAAGCAATCCATTGATTACTTTTGTGCCGGTAAACAAAGGCGTAGATTCATCTAGAACACCATCGGTGTCCAATGTGCGGATTGGCACCAAGACGTTGTTTATCTTCAGATGCTGAGTCTCGTATAACAAAGCATTGACCTCCAATATCCGCTTGCGGTATCCAGTACGAACACCCGCTGATATACGCGGCTCAATTGGCAGAGTCTTGACTGTTACGTTAAACGGCAACCCAACCTCATAACTGGTTGTGCTGGCTCGATCAAACGTCACAGACCCACTACTAACAGTCTCGTTGGCAAGCACATTGCCATCACAGATGACGTTGAGTTCTGCGCCTTCATGCGGCAGACTAGAAGCACTAGCAGCGGCACCGCCAGTAAATGCACAATCAGTAAATGTTGTGCTATCAAACACCTCGACAAAATAATAGTCTGTGCCATCAAACGTGCGCTTGACTACCGTGTAGATGTCTTCAATGTCTACCGCGACATCCTTGAAATCACCATCTGTCGTTATACGGCTAGGAGCGACCACGTTCTGCTGGCGCAGGATTGAATACGCCGTCATGTTGCCATTGTTGTTCAACACAAACAGGGCATCTGATTCATCTGTGCTAGTTGCTTTACGAAGAGCCAACTCCTGCGGCAAAACAAGCAAATGGCTTGATAACAGGCTAATAGATGCGCTGACATACGATAACGTGGTATCGCTGAACAAGAACTCATTAAGAGCCTTGCCTTGGCGCTGAACATATATAGTCCCCGACTGAACCTGTTGAACCCGGATACCTTCCCTCGATCCATTGCGGCTAACAGTCCTAACAAAGAAGTTATTTGGCGTAATTGGAGTTAAGCCATCTTGAGGAACATAGAACTCACCGCCAGTAGTAAAGACTTGCAAGTCCCTGCCGCTGATGATATCGGTAATGACGTTCAGCGTGTTGGTATCTAACGAAGCCTCGACAGCATCATCGTCATACGCCTGGTCAGGGTTGAAGTCAAAATACAGACCAACCTTGCTACCCCAAATAGTAGATGGGCGAGTCCCGCTACCACCAAAATACAAGCGGCCTTCATGGAAGGTACAGGTTCTAGGCCAGCCTCTCGACGCAGACCAAACATTCTCATAACCAGCCTCCAACTCCCAATCGCCATTGGCAATCGCGCTAGTGTTAAAAAATGGAATCTCGGTTACCGCCTCGACCGAGGTCGATGACTTGTACGCCACAATCCTAGCGCGGCCCTGGGGGCTTGCGTTAATGTACTGGTTCACGCTACTAGCGTTAAAGACGCCGGAAGACGCAGTAAGAGTGATGCTCCCATCAACAGCAGAAGGCGTCAGCGTCCCAGCCGGATTACTCGTTGACAGAGTAAAAGCGTACTGAGGAATTGAGTCAAAACTAATATTGCTAACAGTCCAATCAGCATTAGTCGCCCCGCGCACAATCTTGATTGGATTGATATCTTTGTGAGTAACGATGAGCGTATCGGCACTCTGCGTCCAGCACATCGTAGACAAGATACTGCTGGTCACCGCAGTTACAGTAGCGTAATCATTGCCACTACCATTAATGTTGGTAATCAGGGTCTTGTTGCGGAAGACATACATACGCTGGTTTACAAATACCAACATATAGCTGTCATCTACATTGAACTCAAATGGAATCATCCGAGTGCCGTTTTCAGGAGAAGCCCCGCTAGGAATCTCAAATAAATGCTTCAGGCCACCACGGCGGCGCACACCACCCTGTGGCTGAACAAGCACATTCTCCAAAGTCTCAGCCGCGTTCCTGTATTGATCTAGGTCAACACGCGCTCGCAACAGAGGATCGATCTCTCCGCTACTGAAGTTTGTCTGAATGAGGGTGAGGCGGGTCATTAATACCTCACGTTAATCAGCGAGTAGTCCTCAAAGGCTTGGGTCGTGTTGCCCTGGCCGTCAATAACCATAGCCGTGCGGAAGTAACCGCCTCGGTTGTTTTCGCTAGGAGAGCCTACCGCAATACCCTGCCAGTATTGGCTCTTGGTTGTTTGGTCTGTGATTGCGTCAGCAATGTGCCACGCCATCATGTAATTCAGCAACTGGATGAAATACGCAGGCATCTCATCTTCACCAGGAAGATATTGGTAGTCCACAACAATGGACTCTTCGCTAGTCAGCAGTTTGTCGCCCTGGATAGTCCAATTGCTAAATGGTCTAGCACCAACAGACGTAGAGACGTACGCCCTACGGATTGCACCTAGCCGATCTGAAGGCAATGTGTATTCGTATTTGTATTCGTTTACTGGAGTATTGATGGTGCGAGCCAACTGCACCTTCTTAAAAGAAAAACTCCAAGGATAGGCTTGGAGGGTAGATTTCTTTACATGGGGATAAATACGATCACAAATATTTGCCTCATCAGTACCTTCATTAAAAGAAGATATTGGACGCGCCCCAAGAAGCAAAAGCGAGTCTGAGCAAACTGTTAAAGATGTATCACCGGCAGCCATTCTTATCCTCCATGCAAGAAAGGCCAACCCCTGGAAGCCAAGGGTCGGCCAATCTAAACGACACCTTAGTCGGAGTCGGTGGCGGTGATGGTCAAGCCATCGGTTACGTCAACCACGCCGCTGGCGTTCGACGCAACGTAGACCCAAGACAGAGCCTGGGTGCCGCCGGTCGAAGAGCGAACTAGGATAACGTCACCAACTTGCAGCGTGTTGGCCAGGTCGTTGAAATACCCGGAGGTGTTCACATCCGCAATGGCATCGGCAGTTGCATAGCCATACAGGCTAGGCGCGTTGCCTGACTTTGCAGCACCGTAAACGGTGAATCCACTTGTACTAAAAGCCATGATTTAACTCCTTATTCGCGGCAGGTGATGGACACGATACCGCCAGCGTCGATGGCAGTAGCACCAGCAGACAACATCGACGACACCAACCAAGAGGTCTTCTCGGGGATGTAATTGATTTCGCTGCGGATACCCATGCCCTCGGCCATGCCGAGCGAAGTCTTGTGCCAAGCGTACACGGTACGGTCAGAGCCGCTGCCGCCGCCGGTCAAGCCGCCTTCGTCGCGGTCGCCAATGGTCACAAAGTTGAAGCCAAGGAAGGTGTTGATATCACCCTGCACCAAAGCCTTAACCGTGTTGAAGTCGCTGCTGGTGACCGAGGTCTCCGACAACAAGTTCGACAGGTTGCTGGCATGGATAAGGATGTAACGCTCTTCCATTGGCACGTTGCCGGCGTCCATCAGACGCTTGGCTTCGCGCAGCTTGGCTACGTTCAGGTTGGTGTCGGTACCACCGATATCGTTGCTCACGGTCAGGCTGGTGCCCGATGCGGCAAGCGCGTCGATGATGATTTGGTCAGCGCGACGGCCAATAGCCTTGCCCACCACTTGCACCAACTCTTGACGCTCTTCAAAGTTAACCTTGCCGGCGTTAAAGATATCGCTGTATTCAGCAGCGATGTAGTCAGCCAGGGTAACAGTCGCCTGCGAGTAGGTGACGTTCAGCGGGGTAACGTCGGTTTGCGGGACACGCACGGTGGCCACGCCTGACCCAATTTTGGGGAACTTATGAGTAGAAGCCTGTACGCCAGTACGAAGACGGACGGTGTTACGCAGCACGGCATCAGCTTGATACGCCTGCTTCACCTCCGTATCGAACAGGGTAACAAAGGCATTTGAAATCGAAACTGCCATTTGTTTTCTCCTGAAAACGGTTGATAAAGGTCACTTATCGCCGCTGGTTGTCCGATTGCTCGGGCCGTGACTTGTGCATTACATCGCACCGATGGACTGAATACAGTCTTAGTCGGCCTTTCGGTTATCGACACCCTATTGTATTGCATAGTCATTAACTATTGTCAACCCCTTTCTGATAAAAAAAATCCCCGCACTAGGCGGGGCTAAGACGGCTGTGGAGCCATCGAGGAGACAACTGGATTCTAGCCAAAGGTTTGCTCAAACATTTTCTCGACCTTGGCTCGATAAGCCGGGTTTGTCTTGTACTCAGGATTGGCAACCATAGCCTCTAGCTCTTCGCGGCTATGGGACTCCTGGCTAGGTGGGGCCTGCACAGGAACGCGCCCTTCGTAAGTTTCGCGTAATTTCATAAGAGCCTTGATGCCGGATGCCGTGCCGCCCCAAACCTTGAACTCTTCAAAGTCTTCAGCGCCCCAAATGCCTTTCTGCACCATACCTCGGCCCCAGGTCACCATGCTATTGATGATAGCATCGGCATTAGGGCCAAGAGCCTCTCTTTCTTGCTTGACGTTCTGCTCAACCTGTTGTTGCTGATCGCTACCCATTTGGGTAATCTGACTAGCCAACTCGGTAAAAGCCTGCTGAGACAAGCCATATTTTGCCGCCCAGCCGGTGTAGGCTTGAACAACAGGGTCATCTTCTTTGAGACTATCAAGCCCCTCAAGACTGTATTTACCATCCTCCGGCGGCTTGTGTTTGCCGGATCGAAACTGCTTCTCAAGTTCCGTGTAGGACTTTGCAATTCCTTCTAGGTCAGGTTCATTGCTATCTTTAACCCAAAACTTCTCAGGCCAAAAGTCCGGGCGCTCTAGCGGAGTGTCATCCTCTGCGTTTGGGTCTTTTTGGATATGGTCAATCGTGGGTTGCTCTTGGCTCTCGGTTGTCTGCTCTTCTTCTGCCGAAGCAGCGTCTAGCAGGCCGGAGTTGTCATTTGCTTCCTCGCTCATCTTTTGCCTTTCGGATACGGGCTTCAATATCGCGGATGACAGAGTTCTGTCCTTCCCTCCATTGCCCATAGGAGGATTCCGCGCCTGGTTGCCAGCATGGTTGCTCAAGATAAAACTCTCGCATCCAGGCCAGCACCTTCTTGCCCTCTTCGCTAGAAAACGCCCTAGCTATGAGTAAGTTGATATCAATAGTCGCCTGCGGCACTTCAGGCGGCGGCGCTTGCGTCTCTAGGTCTTCCCAGCTCACGCCATACCTTCAGCAGGCATACCTTCGGGCTGACCTTGTGGTTGGCCTTGAGCCTGCGCCTGTTGAGCCATAGCGGCTTGTTGTGCCGCCTGCTGCATCTGCTGCATCATCTGCTGACGCTCCATTGGTGTAGTACGCACCGAAGCCGGTACGCCAAGCCTATCGCCAATCAAATCCAACGCTTCGCCTACCTTCATTGCCATCTGCCCCTCCGGGCCGAGTCCTTGGGCAATTTGGAAGAACTGGACGATGCTGTTGATTTCATCCATGTTCTGAGCCATAGCCAATGGAGACACGGGCGTGACCTTGACTTCTAGCCCATTGACGCGCAGAGGCAAGGCAATCAGACCAGCCTCATCCATGACCTCAAGAATCTTACTGACTAGCGGGATCATGGTTTCATTGATCAATCGACCAAACGCGCTTCCCAAGTTCTGAGCCAACTCTTTCATGCGTTCGACCACCTCGGTGGCAGAACGCGCGCTCATGTTGTCAGGCGGTAGGCTCTCATCAAGCATGATGCGCTTGATATTCATCCGCAAGTCATTAATGATGATCTGACTGGTATTGAAGTCACCGGCGCGAGGCAGGGGCTTGAGCGAATCGCCTTGCGGCCCGCCATTGCGAGCAACAGGAATGATTGCACCCGGAATAATCCGCACGTTTGCTGGGTTGAGAACACCATCATCAGCGGCGGTATAAACCCCAGTAATCGCAAGGCTGGCGTTCTTCAGAACCAATTCAAGAGTCTTATTAAGAGTCTTAATGTCAGGCAACGCAGTCAAGACTGGGCCGCGACCATAAGTCTCGCCAGCAATCTTCATATACCGAGACACAACCCAAGGGCTGGTTTTTTTACGACGATATACAAGCTCTTCTTTGCTTTTCTCATGTATAACGTGATAGCAGTAATCGCCCCGCTTGGTGTCGTAAATTGTTGCCTCAATCAGATCAACTTCTTCAGTCGGCTTGTCATCAATCTTCTTTTGCAACTCTTCCGAGATGTTTGCGTCTTTCCATTGCAGTTGGATTGATTCGCCCTTAATACGCATCCGGCGATAGACGTTATCCACACGCCCATTAACACCTTCCTCAAACGTCACTAGATACTGAGGTACAGGAATAAAGTTAATTGGATTAACGGCATCCCCTGGCTGAACCATCATTACAGCGGTTCCGACAGACAGGTCAAGCAAAAACTCGCCAATGGCAATGTCAAAGTTTGACTGCTTTAAAACAGAAAACATCTTGTCATTGAACAAGTCCAATGCCTGCTGGGCTTCGATTCGACGCTGCGGAGGAATATCAGAACCAGGCTCAAGACGGCACCATTTGCGCTGGGCGGGGAATATGCCAGACTGCAAGCGGTTGGCAAAGCGTTGCGTCGAGCCAATGGCTGTACTATCAAACACGCGGGTCATCTTCTTGCGCCCGGTGTGATTTGTTTCGTAGTCGCCAGCGTACATATTCCGTTGCGGCAAGGCAAACTCGTAGGCGTCTTCGTAAAGCGCCCGGAAATCTTCCTTGCGGTTTAATGCAATCTTATGGCGCTGAAGTATTTGCTCAACAGATAAACGGTCAGCCATTTTTCTTTCTCGCTTCGTATCGTTTTAATAGGTTTCGACCTTTGGCGGCAAGTTTTGCGGCGGCAGATCGAGAGGTAGGCGCTGATTCCCCCCAAGCCCGAGCGGCCAGCGCCAGCCGTGTCGGTTCGCCATTTTCTTTTTTGAGCGGGCCACTTGGATTGGTGTAGAACCTAGTTAAGAACGAACCCTTGCGGCGCATCTTCTCCGGCGTATCTGCCGCGCCCTTGACGCCTGGTTTGAGATTCGCGCCCTCTTTCTTCTTGAAGTACGCGCGCCCAGCAGCGGTCAAGCCACCCTTTGGGTCTTTGATTGGCTGCTTACTCATACCATTCCAATACCAACTCGGCTATCTGCGCGGAGCCTGACACATTGGTCAACCGCACCAGGTAATTCGTCAGCGGCGCAAGTACATACTCCAGCGAGTCACCGCCGCCACCGCCGGCTTTCTTCTTGGTGCCACCAGGCAAGAACTCTTCAAACAACTCGGTGCCTGTGCCGCTAACGGTTGGATTAATCACCATTGCCACGTTGCTCGTTGTTGCAATCGTTCGGTTGCGGCGCACCGGCGTGAACGATGTACCGCCCGTGCTGGTCGCGCCCTCAAACAAAAAGAACTCACTATCGCCACCGCAGAATGACCCAACGGTCATGTGCGGTGTGGTGCCTGGGCCTGCGGCCAGCACAATGTTTATGCTGGCACCATCGGCAAGTGGTACGCCGCTGTTTTGCACATAGTAGGCAAAGAACGCGCGACCTTCATGCAGGCGCTGGTGGTTGACCTCGACATTGATTAACGGGCGGTCAGAACCAGTAATGACCTGTTGGTCATCGCTGGTCTGCTGGGTGAGCGCGACTAACTGAGTCTTTTGATTCTCAGATTCGCGCTTGACATATAGCACCGTCACTTCTGTGCCGCCCTCATGTTGTCAACAAGGTTGGGGTATGGTCGTCCGGCCTTCTTAGCCATTTGTTTGGCTGCAGCCTTTTGGAATTTACTTAACCTCTTAGGTTCACCTAAATCCTTCGGACGCTTTTTGTCCCATACCTCTTTCATTTGTTTTTTGCCTTTTGTCGAGCCTCAGACATGGCAATAGCTACCGCCTGTTTTTGGCTGGTGACCTTTTCGCCGCTGCTGGATTTCAACTTGCCCGCCTTGTATTCGCGCATGACCTTTTTGACCTTGCGCTGCATCTTGGCCTTGGCATCCATTAAGCAGTCCCGCCGCCACCAAGTTTGGTGGAATCCTGAATACCAAGCTCCGAATCCATACGGGCAGCAGACAACAAAGAGCGAACACCACCACGGGTACGCGCGCGCGTACCAGCTTGCTCACGTTGAGCCAACTCGGTCTTCTCTTTTACTTGATTTGCCTTTTGTTCTTTAATTTGCTCCTCTTGCTGCTGGATTTGCTTTCGTTGAGCCGCCGCAGCGCCACCATCACCGAATAAGAAACTCATATTTACACCTTTGACATCATGTAAAAGTCTGAACAATCTGCGCCGTATCTAGGCATCTTCCCATCAATACTAAAACCAATGGCTTTTGCCCACCGCACAGCCCTTTCATCTTCGCATCTTACAGTTATTTGCAATCTATGCAAGTTTCCATCTATCACTCTGAAAGCAACCATGCCTTGAGCAATCCTAGTTAGCGTCTTGCCATAGGTTCTGCCGCGTTCTTCTATCAGCAACCATAGCTCCTCGACGCCATGCCATATATCAACAGAACCAAATATTGCCGCCGGTCTGCCATGTAGGAAGGCGGTGTAAGCCACCCCTTTGGATGCCTGGATTGATAGCGCGTCCTCGATGTTGACATGGGGCGCTACTGCTTTGAAATAAGAGTCATCGATCTTCATCCTATGCAAGTGGCTAGGATTGAAGGGCATTACTTGGACTTGAGGGGTTTCCTCAATGTAGTCATGCAAAGACATCGAAGTCGTTGGCTACTATGGTTTGTGCAGTAAAGGTCTTTTTTGATATCTCTTTGACCTGGCCCCTGGTTAACTGGCGGTATTCGCCCCCACCAGTCAGCAGGTAGCCAAAGGCGTCACCAACGTGCGAGTGTTCGTTCTTGTTTGGGGTATCTCGGAATCTCTCCTGCCCAGCGCCAATGGCTACGCGCTTGAAGTGATATCCACCTGACAAAGACTTACGAAGCAGTTTGCAGGACTTGTTTACCAACAAGCCGGGTTTGCCCATGACCATGCGGTTCATTGGGCCTGATGCGGCTTCTCGACGCGCCTTGAAGTCGTTAGTCTCGGTTGGTTCTGCGCGGAGTCCCAGGCTTCTCAGGTACTCAAATGCGGTAGTTTCGTAGATAGCATCCCTCTGCTGACCAGCAGGGTCACCCCAAATCTTGATTTCATGTTTGGGGAAATGGGTTGCAATCTCTGTCAATAGGGTTTGTCCGAACCTCTCAAGACCCATGTCAAAGGTTACAATCTCATGCAAGACACGCCATTGTCCAGAGGGGTGCCTTTGCCCAAAAACTGCTGCCGGTGTTAGACCGAAGTCCAATCCAATCTGCAAGGGTAGGTTTGGGTCAACCTGAAGGTCTGCTGACATAAGATTATCGTCGTACTCAGGCCATACTGGCTTGCCGTCTTGGACAAAGGTGTACATACCCTGCGCGTAGCACCGAATCCAATCCAGCGTCTTGCCAGCCAATTGCTGGAGGTAGTAGCCCCCAGGAAGGTTTTTAACATTCTCAGCCTTGGGATTTATCTTCCACCACTTGGTCGAGGCAAATACATGGTCATTGGCTTCCGGGTTCTCAGGCAAGTCATCCACCGAGACCTCGATCACACCACCTGGTTGCTTGAAGAACTTCCAGGCATAGCGCCCAGTAATCGGCTCTTTCTCCGCCAAGCGGTGCCACCAATGGTCATCGTCCATGGGGTTGGTATCCATCCAAATGCCGTGCCATGTAGCCCCGCCGTCCTTCTTGGTTGGATAGCGCCCAACCCGGTGGGTTAGGCCATCGATCACCGCTTTTGGTAGTTCTTTGGCTTCGTTGACCCACGCTCCAGTCAGTTCAAGTGATAGCAACTTACGAACATCTTTAGGTTGATCCAAGGCTAAGAAGATAACCTCGCAATCGATCCCGGCAGCCTCTCCCCTGGGTGGGAGTTTGATGTGGTGCGTAATAGGAGGCGTGTGCAGGATAGGGCCGTAGACGTTCTCGGGGAACAACTCAGTCCAGGTCTTCAGGGTGGTGGTTTTCAGTTCAGGGTAACTGTTCCTAACAATCACAAACCGGCTATATCTGATGCCGTCAACGGGGCTGGGTTTCTGTTTGACCGCCCTCATCATGACCTCGGCAGCGCAGACATAGGACTTGCCGGAGCCGACTGGCCCCATCAGTCCTCTGACAAACGAATTGTTTTGCAGGAACTTGAACGCGGTGGGAGACCCGGACAGGTCGATGTTCATGCTGGCGAGTTGGTCACTCATTTGGGGTTGCATCCTCGATATCAGGCCCGTGGACATTGATGCCAATAACAGAGGGCTTTTGCCCATCGTCGGGAGTATCCAGCAAACCGCTGGCTTTGGCAAGAATCCTGAGAACCTGTACTTTGTCGTACAACTCCAGCTCAATCGTAGAGTTGCCTTCTTTGTCGGTACGTTGCTTGATTGACTTGATGGCCTGGATTGCGTGTTCAGGAATCTTGCTGCTGGCCTTGACCCGCACATTCCCAAAGTCATCCCATTCAAAGATATCAGTTATCTTCGCATTAGCCATCGTCAAGAGCGAGTAAGCCACCGCCTCCTTGTTGGCGACGATGGTCTGACTGCGCTCTATCTTCTTGACAATGCTTTGTACGCCGCCATGTCCCTTGAATGACGGCAACACATTCTCTTTCTTAGGCATTATTAGTCTTCAAGTAGGCTATCACTTCTTTCTTGAGCGTACTTCCCGGCTTCTTCAGCAGAATCAAATATCTTGAGTTTCTTTTTTGTCAGGGGGTCAACATACTTGTTTTGCTTGTAAAAGCGAACCAAGAAATCCTCATCGTTGATAATTTTGCCGCCATCAAATACGCTTGGAACCAACGCCCATTTGGTGTCTTTTGCTGGCTTGCCATCCCGGTCAACCTTGGTTGGGATGGTTACCGTGATTTCAGAATATTGCTTCTTAGTCTTCGGGTCTTGCCAAACAATCCGGCCAGCCTTGGTCTTCTTCCCTGTGTTTATAGGGTCAGCCATATCAACTCCTAAAAGGGGATATCAGAATCCAAGTCATCCTGGGCAACAGGCTTAGATTTCTTCTCTTTGACCGGCGTAGCTCGATCAGACTTCTGTTTCCCAAGTTTGAGTTTCAAATACTTGTTGCCAGTCTTCTGTGACGTATTCGACCAGGCGCTCAAGTAAAACTCCTGCCCATCAGCATCAGTCCAAGTACCAGTCATATCAGGATGCGAGTCCTGTTCCTTCTTGTGGTTCTTCATCAAGAACCCACTATTGGGCCATACTTCCATTCGTTTCTCCTTAGTGAAGTTAAGCACAAGAATGATATCTCAAAAAACACTTGCAGTCCATCAAAAAATATGGATAATCATCTGTGGGGCCATCACCCAGCCCTCGGGAAGGCAGGCAGCTTACCAACCCGGATAAACGTACCGAATCCTCAGCAAACCACAGTACCGAAAGGGAACAGGAGCAACCCAGGGGAGCCGACACGCAAGTGGAGGTAGGTTAGATAAACAAGGTGCTGCAGCGCTAATGCGTTAAAAACACAGGCTCTCTCTGTGGGTGCCATAGTTTGTACGACACAAACCAGACCCTATAGCCTAAACCTTACTTTTTTTAAAGAAAAAAAGATATAACTCCCCCTCTCTATAATTGATATCAGGGTTTGGTAAGGATTTCTAGAAAAAATTTGGGAGGTTCCCCCATAACGCTAGGGTGAGGCCAGGGGGGGCGAAGGGTGCCTTTCGTAGCGCGTAAGTATTCGGTCACGCATGGCGCACTACCCGCCCATAACGCAAACAGGATACCCCCCCACCGCCTGCTGCGCGTAGCACAAACAGGCTACAGATAAGGGTCAATTTAACATAATGGAGGTTGTAGAAAGCGCCGGAGCCTACTCCAACAGGCGGCGCAAGGCGCGGTCTACATCTTCAGCCGATGCGCCCTCGCCTGCATACGTTAGTGCTAATTTGTAGATGTCAGGATCAACGCCGTGCGGGGCTTTTGATGATTGTGATAAACTATCAACCCCCTCATCCTGATAGTTTTCTTCTAGATCAGGCAACGCCTGCCCCTTTCGTTTGCGCTTTGCTTTCATTTTCTCTGCCCTCCGCTTTGCTTCATGCTGATATGGTGCGAGTTCTCCGCTCACCCTTGCCGCCTTGGTGGCGGTGATATCTTCCCTGAAGACAATCTGCCGAGTGTCTGCGCGCTCGCCGCGCCAGCCCTGAAAAACTGTTCTAACGTAGCCCCAGCCCTCAAGACGCTTGACTATCTGATTAATTCGCTGGCGGGTTACGCCCAAGTCCTCGCCAACCCTTGCCATGCCAACCCACGTTAGCCCCGCTTTGTTGCTATAACTTGCCAACACCGCCAGCACTCGCAAATCCATAGCCGATAACCTGCGGTCTTTTGCCGCCCTCAAAGGGATTATTGTCAGCACCCGCTGATCGGGTAACTCTTCTTTCTTTACGATGCGAGGGGCTCCATCAGCGAGTTGTATTCGCACCGGCGACATCAGGGCGGTATCCATGCCGCCCAATGATATCTAGTGCCAACAAAAAAGCCACCGCTTGGGTGGCTTGGTTGGGCTGGATTGATGCTATCTTGCGCCTGTTAAATCTAAGCAAATCTCAACCGCTTCGCTATCTGTGCAATCGCAATCGTCTAACTCGCCGGAGTACGCGATCTCAATCGCGCGCTTGCAAGTCGCGGTTTTGATAAGCCCAAGCCTGAGCATCATCCTAAGTTCAAAAACTACCTCATTGATATCAATCATTTGTCGCCCCTCTCATTGATGTAAACGCGCAGATGCGTTGAAGCCTTGATCGGCTGACCATATCTGTACCGCCCTTTGGCTTGCTCTGTTATGTGTTGCCCTTTGACCAATACCTGATATCTATCGCGGTTGAGGTACTTTTTTAAGCCCTCAACAAATGCCCACCCCTCCGCATTGTTTGGTATCTCGGCGAATTGGTAGCGCGGAGCCTTGGTTGTATCGGATTGCCGCTCTTGCGCTTGTGCCTCGGGTATGTCGATCGTTATTGTCAGTTGCATTTTTTGCCCCTCATATTGAGTTAAGTGCGAGGCGTTTGGCATTTTCAATACGCCGGATTGCCTCGCCAATGGTTGACTCGCTAACGCCCAATTGACTAGCCGCATCTGCTCGCCTCAGACCGCCAACTAACACAAGCCGAGCGCCCTCGGTGCTTTTGCTGGCTGGCTTTTGCCTTGCCAACTCGGCAAGATGCTTAAAAGCGTAATTTGTCATTCCTCACCCTCCCACCAATCTTCGTACTCGGGTTGATCTGCTTTGTCGGCTTCCCATTCAGCCACCTCATTACGCCCCCAGTCGGCGGCATAAATGACTAGCGGGATTTGTGGGCACTTTGCGCTGAACTGATGCCACCCACTCCAAAAGCCGATATCGCCGCTCACATGGGCATAATCAAAATCCTGCCCCACCATTTGCAGGCGGTAGTAGTCGTCTTTGTCGCTGACTGTTAGCGTAAACAAACGCCCTTGCTCGCATCGGAATTTAAAAGTGTCGGTACTCATGCTTGAGCCTCCTCTATCAAATAGTCCTGCGGGTTGTACTCCATTCCCGCGCTGATTAAATCCTCGCGGTGCTGGCGCAAAGCCTCTTCAGCCTCAGCCCAAGTGGCAAACGTGAGCCGCTCGCCGTCCTCGCCCCAACAGTTTTCCCAACCGAAAATAAACCGCGTCAATACTTCGTATCGCTCCAT